>Ga0209698_10002053_pt1 | contig 23047 bp, 18 predicted proteins | sample LitLauG_LLR_2012_FD_187203 | JGI IMG/M metagenome (GOLD analysis project Ga0209698, IMG submission 187203) | Freshwater sediment microbial communities from Pennsylvania, USA - Little Laurel Run_MetaG_LLR_2012 (SPAdes) (version 2) | ecosystem: Environmental > Aquatic > Freshwater > Creek >... | reverse complement strand
TAAGCTCGACGATCTGACTCATTGGGCTCCGATTCTTCAGCAGCGCCTGGCCAAGATTCCCGAATTGCGCGACGTCAACTCCGACCAGCAGATGCATGGGTTGGAGAGTTCCATCGTCATCGATCGCGACACTGCCGGGCGCCTAGGCGTGGACATTCTGGATATCGATAACACGCTGAGCGATGCCTTCGGCCAGCGGCAGGTCTCCAACATCTATAAGGGCATCAACCAGTATCACGTGGTGCTGGAAGTCGCTCCGGAGTTCCAGCCCGGGCCGGAGGCGCTCCAGACGATCTACGTGCCCTCCAGTTCCGGGAAACTCGTGCCGATGAGTGCCTTTGCCCATTTCGCGCATTCCAACACGGCGCTCTCCGTCAATCACCAGGGAATTTTCCCGGCCATCACGCTTTCCTTCAATCTCGCGCCGGGTGCTTCGCTTGGCCCTGCCGTGGAACACATCGAGCAGGCGCGTCTGGAGCTGAAGGTTCCTTCTACCGTGCACGCTACTTTTCAAGGCACGGCGCAAGCGTTTCAGGATTCGCTTTCCAATCAACTCGTTTTGATTATCACGGCTCTCGCTGCTGTCTACATCGTTCTTGGGATTCTGTATGAGAGCTTCATTCATCCCATCACGATTTTGTCCACGATTCCTTCCGCGGGAATCGGAGCGCTACTGGCGATTCAATTCATCAAGTCGGACCTGAACATTATCGCGCTGATTGGAATCATCTTGCTGATCGGCATCGTGAAGAAAAACGCCATCCTGATGATTGATTTTGCGGTGCAAGTGGAGAGGGAAGAAGGATTGTCGCCTGTCGAAGCGATTTACAAGGCTTGCTTGCTGCGCTTCCGTCCGATCTTAATGACCACCATGGCGGCGCTTCTGGGCGCCTTGCCGCTTGCGCTTGGAACGGGTGTTGGTTCCGAACTGCGGCAGCCGCTGGGAATCACGATCGTAGGCGGGCTTATCCTGAGCCAGATGCTGACACTGTTTACGACACCGGTGGTTTACATTTATATGGATCGCTTGCAAACGTGGCTTCGGCACACGTTCAGTCACCGCCCGGCGCCGGTTCCCGCCCCGCAGACGGATTGAGAAATCGAAAATTATTTTCTAAGCGCTGCCGATCAGCCATCCTGTTAGGAAAACCAGAACTCCGCCCACAATCACCTGAAAGGCCGCCTGCAAGAACGGCGTGTCCATGTAGCGATGGCGGATGTAGCTGATAACTCCCAGCTCGACTGCCACTACGATGGTTGCTACCAGCATCGCAACACGAAAATTGCCGATTAAGAAAGGCAAGGTATGTCCGATGCCGCCCGCCGTCGTCATTAAACCGGTGACCGCGCCGCGCAGCCACGGCGACCCGCGACCTGTCAGCGATCCGTCATCGGAAAGCCCTTCGGAAAAAGCCATGGAGATGCCCGCGCCTATGGAAGCGGCGAGTCCCACCAGGAAGGCTTCCCAGCTTTTATGCGAAGCGAAGGCCGCGGCGAAAATGGGCGCGAGCGTGGAGACCGAGCCATCCATCAATCCGGCCAGGCCGGGCTGCACCACTTGGAGCAAAAACAGTTTGCGGTGCGACTCATCCTCCTGGGCTTTCGCGCTCGCAGTCAGATGTTTTTCTTCTAGTTCGCCGGCTGTGCGCTCGTGTTTTCTTTCTTCATCTGCAAGCTTGTTCAACAACTCGCGCGTCGAGACGTCCGTCGTCCTGCTTGCGGCGCGCGCGTAGAACCGGCTGGCTTCCAGTTCCATCACTTCCGCCTGCTTCCGGGCGACTTTCACGCCCAGCGGACGGACCAGCCACACCGGTTTTCTGGTGAGGAATCCCTTTACGTTTTCCCTGCGGATCAGCGGAATGTGGTCGCCGAAACGCTGGCGGAACATCGCAAACAAACGGTCGCGGTGTCCCACCTCTTCCAGCCGCATATCCTCGAACATATCCGCCGTCGAGGGATACTCGTCGCGCAGGGCGTCGGCAAATTCGCCGTAAATCCGGCCGTCTTCCTCTTCGGCGGCGATGGCGATGGCCAGAATTTCTTTTTCCGTCAGATCTTTGAATTTCTTCAGCATCGGTCTTGACCCCAAGTTCAAATGAGCAGAAAGAATCGCACAAATCGAGGCGTGAAGTCATCCTCAGCCAAAAGTCGTGACAGATTAACTCTGCTTGGTGTTTTCCCTGGAAATCCCAGTTTGTCTGCGCCAGTGATAGTAAAAGGGAACGCCTGCCAGGATTACGGCCAGTCCCAGAGAGGAGCGCACCGGGCGGACCATCCACAAGTTCGCCGTGAGAGCGACGGCAGCAGCCAAGAAGATGAGTGTTGTCCAGGGATGTCCCAAAGCGCGATACGGGCGAGGCAACTCGGGTTCCTTTCGGCGCAAGCGGAACAGGGCAATGGCGGTTAAGGCGAAGAAGATCCAGACGGCGAAGACGAACAGGGAATAGAGCTCTTCGTAGGTCCCGCTGAGTGCGAGCAACGCGGCGACCGAACCGAGGAAGATCAGGGCGCCGCCAGGAGTCCGAAAAGTAGGATGAATGCGCCTGGCGAAAGGAAAGAAAACGCCATCACGAGCCATGGCGTAGGGGATACGGGCGCCGGTCAGGACTACGACGTGGAGCGCCCCTAGCGCGGAGACGGCCATCGCTACCGTGAGCCAGACGGCGCCGCGAGAACCAGCGAAGGACTGGACCACGTCGGAGGCGACGTGCTGCGACTGCATCAGATTTGTGAATGGCAAAATGCGGAAGTAAACGACATTTGCAAGCAGGTACAGGCCAGCCACAGTGAGCAGGCCCAGGAAGATGGCGCGCGGGATGTTCTTCTGAGGGTCCGCAATTTCTTCACCTACGTCGCCGAGGTCGTTGAAGCCGTTGTACGCCCACATTGCGGGAACTAGGGCGGTCAGCAAGCCACCAATCGTTCCAAATCCCAGATGCGTGATTTGAGGCGCGGCCGCGATGGCAGCGTGCTTTCCGTACAAAACGCCCGCGACGACAATCACCGCGATCGTGCCCATCTTCAGCGAGGTCAAGACCACTTGGATGGCTCCGCCCAGGCGCACACTCAAATAATTGATGGCGGTGACTGCGACCACGACTAGGGCCGCAAGTGGCTGGGCGGCAGTGAAAGTGAAGATGTAGCCTCCCAAATCGAAGGCGAAGAGGGGGGCGGCCACAACCGGGAAGAGAAATCCAACGAATCGTAGAAACCCGGCGGCCAAGGTTGCCATGGCCACGGGCCGCTCGAGAAACGAGCTCATCCAGCCAAAGAGAAATCCCCAAAGGGGGCCGAGACCGCGGTTCAAGTAAACGTAAGGGCCGCCGGCTTGCGGGAATGCCGCGCCGAGTTCGGCATAGCAGAAGGCGCCACACAGCACGATGAGTCCACCGATGATCCAGGCGGCAAAGACCAGGGTGGCGGTCCCGACGGCGCGCGCCATGTCGCTGGTGACGAGAAAAATGCCGGTGCCGATCGTGTCGCCAATCACGATGGCGGTGGCCGACCACAAACCAAGAGCCCGAATCAGGTCCGGTCGTTTCGTAGGCTCGCTCAGATTGGGGCTCGTTGCGCTCACAAGGTTGACAGAGACTACTCTCAGGGCTTCGGATGGTCAACCGGTGTGGAGCACGGAAATTTGCGGAGTCTGTGGCTTGAGGCTGCAGTTACGCGTTATCATCGAGGGCGATATGGCTGCACAAAAATCCATGCTGAGTGAGTTTGCGTGGGATGAGCGCTACCGCGTTTCCTCGCTCGATGACGTGCTCACGCCTGCGCTGCTCTTGTATCCAGAAATCGTGGCCTCGAACATCGACCGGACGCTGGACCTGCTGGGTGGAGACGCGAATCGTTGGCGTGTGCACATCAAGACTGCAAAGATGGGTTACACGCTTCGAATGCTGGTCGAGCGTGGCGTTCACAATTTCAAATGCGCGACCACATTGGAACTGCTGGTGGCCTGTCGTAGCGGCGCACAGGATGTTCTCTTCGCGCATCCCGCGGTGGGCGCGAATGCGCGGCGGGTCCGGGAAATCACTGAGCAATTTCCGCACTTGCGCGTTTCCGTTCTGGCGGAGAACGAACAACAGATAGGGCAGTGGTGCGGCAGCCGTGTCGGAATTTTTCTAGACATGAATCCGGGCATGGATCGCACAGGCATCGAGCAAAGCCACAGCGACAAAGTTGTGGAGCTTGTGCGCGCGATTGGCCAAATGGGCCTAGAGTTTCGTGGCCTGCACTATTACGACGGCCACTATGGCGGGTTGGATCCGGGCGAGCGGACTGCGGCGGCGCATACCGGTTATGAAAGTTTGCTGAAAGTGGTGAGCGAGATTGAGCGTAACGGGATGGTTGTGCCGGAAGTGATCACCGCGGGAACGCCGACGTTTCCGTGCTCGCTTTCCTTTGAAGGTTTTCGATCGGGCGGGTTCATTCATCGCATTTCACCAGGAACGGTCATCTATTGCGATGCCACGAGTATGGCGCAGCTTCCCGTCGAGTATGGCTACCGCCCGGCAGTGCTGGTTATGACGCGTGTGGTGAGCCATCCGCGGGAGGGAATTGTCACTTGCGATGCGGGGCACAAAGCGGTCTCCGCCGACGCCGGTGTTCCCACCTGTGTCGTCGTCGGGCATTCAGAACTCACGCCGCTCCCTCCCAGTGAAGAGCATCTGCCCATGGCTGTTCAGGGGGGTGCCGCAGGCGTGCCTGCGGGAGAGACGCTTTTCCTTCTTCCGCGACACGTTTGTCCCACGGTGAATAATTTCGATTCAGCGCTGCTGGTGCAGCACGGCGAGATCATGTCGGTGGAAAAAGTGTCGGCGCGCGGGCGCGAGGCACCGTTGCTGCAAGCGGCCGGCCAGAGTCTTCACGTCACGGGCTGAGAAACCGCTCGCAAATTCCCAATATTGATTTCTGATTAGCTGAGGTTTCTTGCGACTCGAAACCGCCTCATAGATATCTCTGTGTGGCCGAAGAACTTTCCTCAGGGGTTAGGGCCCAATTACAGCGCGCCGTCATTGTCGGAGCTGAAGCTCGACCACCTAAAGAGCATTTATGCGGCAGGTTCTGTTTCTTCGTTCCGTTGCGAGTTGCAGACTACCGCCTTAGGCGCGCGGACTTCTTCTTTGCCCCACGCGGTTTCTTCTTGCTCGTTTTCTTTACGCAATAGGCAATGCAATCAATCTCGATCAGCATTCCGGGCGTGTGTCCCAGGTCGCTGCCAACCGTGGTGCGCACAGGGTAGGGCTGCGAAAAGCGCTGCGCGTAGACCGAGTTGTAGCGTGCAAAGTGGCTGGTATCCTTTAAGTGCACGGTGACCTTGACCACATCGCTGAGCGAAGCGCCGTCCGCGTCGAGAATAGCGGAGATGTTCTTGATGGTTTGCTCGGTCTGCTGCTCAATCGTATCGCCCACCAGATTTCCAGTCACAGGATCGAGAGGCCCAGTTCCGGTCACGAAGATGAAATCGCCCGCCCGCCATCCCTGGGAGTACGCTCCCCGCGGCGGCGCCCCGTGCTTGCTCTGGATCACGTATTTGGTCATGTTCCTCCTTCCGATTTCAAAACGCAGTCTTATGATAATCGAATCTCATCCATTCAAAAGATGCGTGGAACTCGGGAGTGTAGTCGGCTCACAAGTGTAGGACCATCGTCCGCAGCAAGCCCACTGGCATTAGTTCGGAAGCTGTCGCAGTATGACCGGGTCCGTGATTTTCGTATCTTCTGCCAGGAGAAACGCCTTGCTGAGAATAATCGCAAGAGTGCTGTCCCCCTCGAATGGCAGGAAAACCCGATGCGGCGTTTTTCCTCCTGAAGAGTAAATATTTTTGCCCGGAACGATGCAGAGATACTTGCTGCCCGGCTCCATCAAAATGTTGCCGCTCCCCAGATGGATCTTGTACATAGCGCGCTCTCCTTGCACGATGAGAAACTTGTCTTCTATTTTGCAGCGCTCTCGAATCTTCAGTTTCGGCAAAAGTTCCTCAAGTATTTCTCGCCGCATCAAGGCCGTTGCCGATAGCTCACCAAACGACCAGGTGTGCCAATAATCCCCATACGCCACACGCTCGCCTTGATCCATCCACGAGGGATCGTTGGCGATGCTGCTCACGCCCACAAAGAGGTCCACATCGCGCATCACCTCGCTGAATACGAGTGGAGGAATGCGTTCCAGAGCGATCGCTACCCTGTGCGAATCACAAATCCTCACCTGGTCGGTGGCGACGTAAAGCGAGATGCCGCTCGCTGACATTGGCGCGTCCTGAGGTGCCTGCACCCAGAATTCGACAACAAATCCGCGTTCTTGCAACTCCAGAGTCGGCGTAGCCCCACCCGAATCGAATTGCCCCTGCAAGCGATTTCCCCAGCCCCGCTCCCGACAAAGCGCGTCCAAGGTATGTTGGGCAATAATATGCGCGGCGAAGCGGTTCGAGTAGGTTTCGGTTTGCCGTTCGGCATCGGTCAGCACGTAAATCTCCCGATGCGCCTGCTTGAACGGTTGCGTGATTTGGCGTTCTTCCAGCCATTTTCTCCACGCCAGCACGGTTTTCACATCCGTGCCCAGCGGATGCCACAACCGGACTCTCGTGCCGTCAAGGCCGCGCAAGGCCTTCCCGTCCGCGCCAGCCATTCCCTCCAAGCTCCACATCCCCAGGCCCTTCCCACCAGTTTCATCTTCGAATTGCCAAATCAAGCGCCTCGTCATCTCCGCAAGCAACGGATGCTCCACCGTGCGCTCTCGCCAATCTTCAAATCGGACCGAATGCTCTGAAAGGTAGAGCTTCTCCATCCGCAAACGTTGTGCGCGCAGCATCTGCTCGGCATCTTTCGCAGTGCGTTTCAGCGCTTTCAACACTTCCGGGTGGTTTCGCTTCACTTCCGCCGGCGCACTCTTCACGATCTTTCCTTCCGCCGTGCGCCAGGTTATGGCGATCTCCGCCGAGCCAACGACCGTCATCTCTGCCGAATAACCTCCCAGCTCGCGCCGCAGAACTCCGGGGAGCTCCATCTCGTACGTCGGCACGGAAATATCCTCGAGGTCGTTCCTCGTCATGCCCGCCTTTTCCGCGGCCCGATCGAGCGCTTTCTCAGCCAGTCGCTTTGCCGTCGAGTACTTGAGCCGCGCTCGCAGCCGGCTAAGCTGTCCGACAGCATTCAGGCTGGGCATTTCGGCCAATACATTTACGCAGGCATTGCCCAATTTGTGTGACACTGCGCCGACCTGCGGTATCTTTCGAAAGCACTCTTCTGCGATTCCGCCAATCGCGCCGGCAGTCTCCAAATCGCTGAAATCGGCCAGCAGCCACACAAATCCTTTTAGCAGTTCCGCTTCGCCAGGCTTCAATTGCCGCCGTGGCTCGCCCGGCGTAACTCCGGCGCTCAGCCAGCGCAACGCCATTTCTCGAAATCCCATTTTGCCCAAGGACTCAATTCGTTTTGCCCCTTCTTCCCTCCAGCGCTTCGAGGGAGTTCCGCTGGATGCGGCATGCCCTAGTAGCCCGCGCCAATTCTCGCGGTCAGCCAAAGTCTCCGTCTCTTGCAAGACCATGTTCACCCACGGCCCTTTCGCGCCATCGAGCACCGGAACGCTTTCCAAAAGGCCCGCGATCTTCTGAAGCTGCTCCTGCTGCTCCCGATACGGTCGAAGTCCTTGAAGCCCGGTGCGCACTTTCTCCAACGCCCCGCGCAGTTGCTGACTGACCTCCCCTTCCACGCGCGATTTCTCGGCCAGTCGCAGCAGATAATTTAACAACTGCGGCGGCAGACGTGCCGGTCCAGGCGCATACTGCTCCAGAAGTTGAATCACCTGTGCTTCCGAGAGTGGAACGCAATGCTTCACAAGCTGTTTCACCACTAGAGTCGCCGCGTAATCCACACGGTTCTGGATGTAGCGTTCTTTTTCCCTTTCGCTCATCTGTTCCAGGGGAACGCTTCGAGGCACTACAAGGTAGGGTTGGGAAACCGCATTTTGGCCGGTCAGCACCCGCGACAGAAACTTCCCGATCGCTCCCGCCAGGGGAGCTGTGGGCTTCCCTTCGGGAATGAGTGCTCTTCGCACCGTTTCCATCACAAACTCTGCCTGTATTTCGGCCGTTTCCTTCAGGAGCAACTTCGTGGCGTCCCAACCTGCAGACCATTTCTTGTAGTATTCAGGCGTCTGCACTTCTTCGCGCAACTTCGACCATATCGGCGCCAGCGCAGCGGACTCACTATCCTTCATCTCAGCCGCCCACCAGTGGCACTAGCTTTATGAATTGCACTTTGCTGCTGGATTGCAATTCCAGCTGTTCATCCAGACTCTCCACTTGTTTCCCGTCGACGAGCATAAAGAAGCCATTCGCTTCAAAACTCTTCAACGCTGTCCTAAATTGAGTCTCCCAGTCGAGCGTCCTGAAATTTTTCAATCGGTAACCGTTCAGCTCCACCTCAGTATCGGTTGGCTGGATCAGCCCCTGGAAAATCCCGGCGCACTTCTGGGCATTAAACTTCGCGACTTCCTGCCGCACACGTTGGCGGATCAGGTCGCGTGCGCTCAACCGCCGCGTATCCAGTTCCAGAATGAAGCTGGTGGTGGCCTTGCCGGCCGTGCTTTCGTCAAAGATAGTGATGGTATGCGGCATAGGGCCTCCCTGAGGGCAGTAAGGGCACAGTTTGAGCGAGATTCGCTGTGTTTAGGAAAGCCCGGAAGACCTATATCGGTCAATATTACCGTCGGGTTGGAGTGTTTAGTGCGTACCTAAGAGACAGTCTTGTTCGGAACTTTGGCGTAGAGGTTGTCAACCCAAAGATGGTAACCGAGAGCTGTCAATGGATCGCTGAAAGTTACGGCATGAAGCCTTGGGTGCGGCAGACCTGGACGATGCCCAAGCGGTCATCGGCGCCGATTTTGTGCTTCATGCGATAGAGGTGGTTCTTCACGGTTTGTTCGGAGAGGCAGAAGCGATTGGCGATTTCTTTGTTGGTGAGCCCCTCGGCGATCAGCGGGATCAATTGCTGTTCGCGCCGTGTCAATCCCAGTTGCTGGTGAACGCTTGCGGAAGGGAAGGAGGTCGCCTCGCGTTCCATATATCGGAATAGCGAGGCGCAGAGGGTGCCGGGGCAAATCGCTTTGCCGTTTTGAAGTGCTCGCACACCTTCCACTACGTCCTCTGCCGAAGCGTCTCGCGGGAGATAGCCGCGGACTCCCGCGCGCACGCATTGCAGAAATTCCGCTTCCTCTCCCGTCACGCCAATCAGAAGAATCTGCACATTGGGAGCCGCCGTCCGTACCGCACGAACGGCGGTCAAATCTTCATTTCGGTTTCCGCGCGAGGACATCAGCAGGATGTCGGTTTCTTCCTTGAGCAAATCCTCTGCCCGGAATGGTTCCGCCAAGTCCGTTCCGACCACTTCAATTTCTCCGTTCTTGACCAACATCCGGGAAAGCGCTTCTCGTAACAAACGATTCTCCGCGGCCACGAAAACGCGTGGCTTTCGCCCCGTGCTGGCGCGGCCGGTTACCGGTCTGGTGTTTTCCAACACCGCGATACTCGCCTGGTGGACATCACTTAAATTGATCTTCTTTTGGGCTTGTTCTGCGACTTGCAAAATTCGGCGCGTTCCTAGACTCATCGTGGGACATCCTCCGTCCGTCTCCGCCCTCATGCCCATTCCAAGCGTCATGATTAGCGATTTGTTGGCGCCCCACGCGTACCGATTAGTACTGCAATTTTGCAGCCGCCCTCCTTTCCGTCGCCATTTCGTCGCCCGCCCGCAAACCCCCAACGGGGAACCATTTAGGTTCTCACCTGTGGATAACGCTTCCTCTGCCCGGTCTCGAATTGGTACCAAAACTGTCCCCCAGCCTCAATTTGGGACCGTTTTCTCTCTTCCTCTTCCCTATCAGCCCTTTACCGCTCCTTTTCCACACCTGCGCTCTTTCCTTTTCTAGTACTTCCGTACTACCATTTTGCCGGGACGTGCTACTTTCTTCCGGGTACGTTTTCACTATAGGTTTAGTCGTCGCGGGCGGCATATACTGTTCACGGATAGTCCGCAGAGTTTGTCCGGAAAGATGGTTTACCCTTGGCGACCCAGCACGAGTTGATGACGAAAAAAAGCCCAACAGGAATTTCCACCAAGCAGCCGTTTTCACATACGGAGCGCCGTGGCAGCCGCCGCTGCCGGATTACCCAGCTAATGCGCATCCGTCCTTCGGACCCCAACAAAGACCACTTTGAAGACATGCGCGGATCGGTCAGCGTTTCCCGCTCTGGTGTCTTTTTTCAGTCCAGTGAACCCACTTATGAGGTTGGCATGCGGCTGTTTGTGACGATGCCGTACTCACACGATCCTGCTTCCATGGCCCGCGAATATCTCGCGGAAGTTGTGCGAAGGGATGTTCTCCCGACCGGGATGTTTGGCATCGGGATCAAGATCCTGATGGAGATGGGAATTCAGCACAGCTATAACTTTGGCGCGAGCAGCAACTCCTCGCGTTAGTTCGCGCGCGGTTCGAGCTATTCCACCAAACCGATTGATAAAAGCAAGAACGGGCGCCCCAGTGGATCGGGGCGCCCGTTCTTGTGTTTGGGGGTGGAGAGATCGTTTTAAGCGGACTGGCTGAACAGCCGCATAGTGCGGTGGCGCAGAATTCCGAGTTGCCGGTTGAGCGGATGCCTGCGGCCGAGGAAGCTCAACACGGGAGGCTTGCGGGCGGTGAGTTTATTCATCGCAATCGTGAGGCGGATATCGCGGCGCGCATATTTCAGGCCGGTCTGCAAGGCGTCCACGGCATCGTCGCGGCGGCCCGCGGTGGCATAGACTTCGGCAAGATTTAAGTAGAGTTGAGCCTGATTCCGTTTCATGCGAACGGCGGAATCGCAGAGCCGTTCCGCTTCGCCCCATTTGCCTTCCGAGCGGGCCAGTACCACGCCCAGGTAGGACATGTAATAAGGATTGTTTTTGTCGAGGTCCACGGCGCGGCGCATGTGCGGCAGGGCTTTTATGGCGTAATTGTCTCGGAGGAGGGTTAGTCCCGTCTTGAATTCACGGAAGGCTTCAGTATCCATCATAAGCTCACCTCATCCACCGCCGGGCCGCCCGATTCGAACGAGGGCGCGAGGCGATTGCAGGATTATAGGAATTCCGGGAGAGCGGGGAGCCACCGCGCGGCGCGTTGGAGCATCGCGCCAACTTCCAGTCAAAATCCGTCAGAAGAATCATCCCGCTCAGCCAGGTGATGAGCGGAACAGCGAGCAGCACGGTTGCGAGTAGGCTTCCCATCCCAGTCAATTGTGAAGCTACGCGCTGTTTTATTGGGAATCTACTGACCCGGAGGACAGTCTTAGTTCAGCGGAACTCTCGTTGGGTCGCCGGGGATGAGGACAGGTCCTTCGGAGAAGTCTAACGCGGCGCAGAACCCTTCCAATCGCGTCGCCATTTTTCCCAATCTTTGATGGTGGCCGCCAGCATGGCTTTTGAGAATTTATGCAACCAACGGCCCTTTCTCGCTGCCAAATCGTGCTTTACCTTGGAGATCGCTTGAGGCGAAGCAAAATGCATGTTGGCCGTTTCCCAGCCCATCGAATAGAGCAGCCGCGCTTCATCGCGATCCTTCGAGAGAGAGGCAAGCTCGATGCGCGAGCAGTCCGGAGCAAGACGCCGCACCACCCACCGCCCGTGGAAATGGACGCAGGGATCGGGAACGCGAATAGAGCGTTGTACGAGCTTGTCGCAATAGATTTCTGTAGAAGACGCTTTCTTGGCCCAAACCCACGCCGAAGGCCGGATGGCCTTGGCTTCGCGAGCGATCAGCGCTCCCCGCCACCGGGACAAGGCAAGAATCCTGGGGTGCCCAAGGCTTCCCAGTCCTGCGATTCTTCTTTTCAAAAGGTATTCTTCCCGAGCTGAGGGAAGCGAACTCTCCAGCAACTTACGCACATCCCCTGGTGGCTTGGCCGTGTACGGGGGCAGGTGTTCCAGTTTATTCCAGAATTGCACCGGGTCACGCAACTTCCCGAGAGCGAGCAAGCGCAGCCAGCGATGGTCTTCCGCCAGGATAAAAGCTTTGCCACCTGCGGCCAGAGCGTCTCGATAGCCTTCTTCAATGGCTTCGGCCGCGACACGTTTTGCAATGCACAGGTGTTCTTCCTGAATCGCAACATAGACGCTGGTGGTCAATCGCACCAGATCGAGCGCGTAGGGCGCTGGCCAGGCTTCGTCGAGATCATTGACGCCCCAGATGAGACGTCCTTCTTCATCCCGCCAGGTCCCGAAGTTTTCGATGTGCAGATCGCCGACCCCCAATACCGCCGGGGCTTTCACCAAAGCCGAGCAAACCTCCGGCCAGAGCTGCAGCCAGCGGTAGAAGGTGGCGCGGAAAAAAGGGAAGGCGGCTTCCGCCATGTGTTGATGCTTGAGAGCAAGGTCCTGGCGAATGATCGGGAGCTGGCCTCCCAACCAGTGCTCGAAATCGGCGGTTGCTTTGAAGATGTTCATCGTGAACTCTTCGGACCTGCTGCTGTGCTAAACGTGTGCGTGCTCGATTCGGGCCGAGCCGCCGCGGAGCCGAGCTTCGTAAATGGGGAATTTTGCGGCAAGATCGGCAACCTGTTTGCGGACGCGCTGTTCGACTTCGGCGTTGGCGATGTTGGAGAGAATCTCCGCGATCCAGTCGCCGATTTGCGCCATCTCCGGTTCGCGCATGCCGCGGGTGGTGACCGAAGGGCTTCCCAGGCGGATTCCGCCGCCCTTCATCGGTGGGAGAGGATCGAACGGGATGGAATTCTTGTTCACGGTGATGCCGGCGCGATCGAGGGCCTTTTCGGCCTCCGTTCCGGTGATGCCGCGCGGGTGCACTTCGATCAGGAATAGGTGGTTGTCCGTGCCGCCGGTAACGATGCGGTATCCGTGCTTGGCGACGGAAGCAGCCATCGCTTTGGTGTTGGCCACCACTTGCTTTTGGTATTCCTTGAAGGACGGCTCCATGGCTTCCTTCAGGCAGACGGCTTTTGCGGCGATGGTGTGCACGAGCGGACCGCCCTGGGTGCCGGGGAAGGTCAGCTTGTCCAATTCCTTGGCGAACGCAGCCTTGCACAACACCAATCCGCCGCGTGGGCCGCGCAAAGTCTTATGCGTTGTCGTGGAAACGATATCGGCATGCGGGACGGGGCTGGGATGAACGCCAGCGGCGACGAGTCCGGCAATGTGCGCCATGTCCACGAAAAATAAAGCGCCCACGGACTTCGCGGCTTTGCCGATGCGCTCGAAATCGATGATTCGCGAATAGGCGCTGGCGCCGGCGACGATCATTTTTGGTTTGTGCTCGGCGGCGAGTTTTTCAATCTCGTCGTAGTCGATGCGCTCGTCTTCTTTCTTCACGCCATAAGCAATGAACTTGTACATGCGTCCTGAAAAATTCAGGGGGTGACCATGTGTCAGGTGGCCGCCGTGAGAGAGGTTCATTCCCAGAACAACGTCGTCCTTTTGGAGCGTAGACATGTAGACAGCCACGTTTGCGGAAGTGCCGGAATGCGCTTGCACATTGGCGTGTTCCGCGCCAAAAAGCTCCTTGGCGCGATCGATGGCGAGTTGCTCGACCTTGTCGGCATACTCGCAGCCGCCGTAATAGCGCTTTCCCGGATAGCCCTCAGCGTATTTGTTTGTGAAAATCGAGCCCATGGCTTCGAGGACCGCTTCGGACACGAGATTTTCCGAAGGGATGAGTTCCAGACCGGTGGCTTGGCGCTTGGCTTCGTCTCGCAGGAGGTCAGCGATTTGCGGATCGACGCTGTCGAGCGGGCGATTCATCCGTTGATTGGCTTCGGTGGTCATTTGTTCCGTCCTATGTGCCTGTGGCGAACCATCTTAACTCTGTCGACGGCTTTCTGTGAAACGCGCCCCAAATCTGCCTTAGTGTGACTCAAATACCATTTCCACATCGACCTCCACTTCCACTAGATCGCCGTCCAACCGGGTCGGCTCGAATTGCCACTGTTTCACAGCCTCCAAGAGGGCTTGACTCAGAATTGGATTACCGTCCACGATTTTGGCTTCTTGAATTTTACCATCGCGATCCAAATCGACCCGAACGATGACTTTTCCCCCGATACGCTTCGTATACGCTTCTGGTGGATATCGCGCATAAACCATCCTGATGATCTTGGACTGCATCACATTCATGCCGAGGTGGATCCGGACAGGCCTTTCATTCGGAAGCTTCATTAAGATTTCGGATGGAATATAACGGAAGCCGCCATTTGCGTAAACGAAATATCCGTCCAAATCTCCGGCGGTCACTTTCCCGCCTCCTCCTTGTTTGAGAGTCATTTGAATCATCGGCTGGTCCCCCAGGAAAGAGGTCTGATAAAGAGGGACGACTTGATTCATGCAGTTCAGGAAGTGGTCGATGGGAGCGTTCGCACTCTCTGGATCCCCATATCCAACAATCTTTGGGTTCAGGCGGCCGGCTTCAACGTTAGCTTCGTAAATCCCCTTTATCTCTTGTTCTAGGCTTGGCAGCTCTCTTCGATACGCTGCAGCGAGGCTCGCGCCGAACCCCGGGCCATATTCATCGGTGAACCATGTTGAATCCTCCGGCATCAACAAGCTGCGCATCAATGCGGTTTCCGTCGCGGAATCCTTTGCTTTCGCCGACCGCAAAATGTCCGCAATCAACTTTTGCAAACCTTCTACCGTGTTCGGATATACCGCTGATGAGGTTTGGCGAGACGATGCGGCTTGTGTCGTACGACCTCCCGCGGGCATCACCGCGAGCGTGAACAAGAACAAGGAAAGTCCAAGACTTCGAAAATTCATACGCATTCCTCCAGAAGGCCATCAAGCCCGAAAGCGGCTACAACAGCATTGCCGCTTTGTTCCGTTCGTCGCGCTCGATTTGGGTGATTTTGTCAACGCGGCGCTGGTGGCGGCCGCCGAGGTAGGCGGTGGACAGAAAGGTTTGCACCATTTCGACGGCGGCTTCGGGAGTGACGATGCGGCCGCCGAGGGCGAGGACGTTAGCGTCGTTATGTTCGCGGGCGAGGCGGGCTGTGACTACGTCGTGGGCGAGGGCGGCGCGAATGCCGGGGACTTTGTTGGCGGCGATGGAAATGCCGATGCCGGACCCGCAGACGGCGATGCCGAGGTCGGCTTGTTTTGATGCGACGTGTTCGCCGACGGCCTTTCCGTAGTCGGGATAGTCGACGGACTTTTCCGAGGAAGTGCCCTGGTCGTCGACGGCGTACCCTGCGGCCACGAGATACTCTCGAATGATTTCCTTGACGGGGAAACCGGCGTGATCGGAGCCGATGACGATGCGCGGTTTGGCAGGAGAATCGCTCATGAGCGGCAACGGGCGGGATTCTATCGGACGCAGGAGGGAATCGCAATCGGCGGTTCGTCCCATGAGCGGCGCCGAGAGTCATGTGAAAATTCTGTGAAGTTTGCCCGCCTAGTCGTGGCGAATGGTATATTGGCCGCGAATCCAGTCACACTCCAATGAATCACCATCGCTGCTCATTCCAATTTGACCAATCCAAGGGGGCGGGGCGAACCAATGTTCACAGCTAGAACAGATTTCCGGCCAGGAAGAGTGTGGTCACGGCGTTGGAACTTGTGTTTTCTGTGCGCATGCGGCGTGCTGGCTGCTTGCGGGGCCGCGGCGATCATTCTACGCGCGCAAGACAAGAATCCGTTTGTCGGCGACGCAAAGGCGGCGAAGCTGGGTGAATCGCAGTTCCGGGCCAACTGCGCGTTTTGCCACGGGTTGGGTGCGCGCGGCGGAGGCCGAGGGCCGGATTTAACGCGCGCCCAAAAGCGCCATGGCAATGCGGACGGCGACCTCTATCGAACGATCAATGAAGGAGTCCCCGGCACGGCCATGCCGCCGAACGGGGCGACGCAGCAGGGCGTGGGCATGACGGAAGAAGAGATCTGGCAGGTGATCGCTTACATTCGCAGCGTGCAGGCGAAAGCTCCCGCGCAAATTATGGGAAACGCGGCGCACGGCAAAGAACTTTTTTATGGGAATGCGGCTTGCTCGACGTGCCACATGATTCAGGGGAAGGGCGGGCGGCTTGGGCCGGACCTCAGCACCACGAGTTCGGCGCGCTCGACGGACTACCTGGTGGAATCGGTGCGCAATCCCAGCCGGCGGCTGGCGCAGGGGATTTCCGAGGCGATGAAGGAGTTCTCGCAGGAATACGAAACGGTCACGGTGGTCACGGCGGATGGAACAAAGTTGATGGGCGTGGTGTTGAACGAAGACAATTTCACGCTGCAAATGATGGATACGCGGGAAGAGTTGCACCTGCTGCAAAAAGACAAGTTGCAATCGTATGAGAAGATCAGGGGATCGCTAATGCCGCCTTACGATCAGAAAATGTTAAGTGACAAAGATCTGCAGGATTTGATGGCTTACCTGCTGGCGGTAGGTGCGCAATGAGAAGCGAGTGGATCAAAAAGATTTTATTCGCGGCCACTACTGCGATGCTCGTCTCGAGCGTTGCGGTGTGCGAGGCCGGCGCGCAAGTGACGGCGCAGCGGTTGCTGGATTCGGGGAAAGAGCCACAGAACTGGCTGATGTACTCGGGCGACTACGCGGGGCGGCGATATAGCGCTCTGGAACAGATCAACATTTCAAACGCGGCGAAGCTCGTACCGAAGTGGGCTTATCAGACGATGGCGGGCGGGAAGTTTGAAACCACTCTCCTGGCTGTGGATGGAATTGTGTACGGCACGGGTCAGGACAATCGCGCCTTTGCGCTGGACGCGCGCTCGGGCCGGCCGATTTGGCAATATCAGCGCGCCCTGCCGTCCGATATCCGGCCCTGTTGCGGGCGTGTCAACCGCGGGCTGGCGATTTTGGGGGACAAAGTTTTTCTTGGCACGCTCGACGCTCATGTGATTGCGCTCGATGCAAAAACAGGAAACGCCGTGTGGGACATTACGACGGTGGACTATCGCGGAGGCTACAGCATCACGCTGGCGCCGCTGGTGATCAAAAATCTGGTGATCATCGGCGTGTCAGGCGGCGAGTATGGCATTCGAGGCTTCATCGATGCGTATGATGCCGAGACGGGCGAGCGCAAATGGCGGTTCTACACAGTTCCTGGCCCCGGCGAGCCCGGTCATGAAACCTGGGAAAGCGAGTCCTGGAAAATCGGCGGCGCGCCGGCGTGGATTACTGGGACTTTTGATTCCGCGACGAATACAACCTTTTGGACCACCGGCAATCCTTCGCCTTCCAATCGCGGCGAGGGGCGCGCGGGCGACAATCTTTACAGCAACAGTTTGCTGGCGCTCGATCCCGACACCGGAAAGCTCAAGTGGTATTACCAGTTTTCGAAGCATGATGAGCACGACTATGATGCGACGCAAGTGCCCGTGATGGTCGATCAAGGTGAAAAACATTTGATCATGCAAGCCAATCGCGACGGATTTTTCTACGTCGTGGACCGACGCAGCGGAAAACTGGTGTACGCGACGCCCTTTGCCAAAGTGACGTGGAGCGATTCAAAGGATCCGAACGGGACCCCCATCGCGCGCAAAGACGCCTCGCCCACACTGGAAGGGAATCGCGTTTGCCCCGGAGCAGCCGGGGCCACAAACTGGATGTCGCCGACGTACGACCCGCAAACACAACTTTTCTACGTCACGGCCCGGGAGCAATGCGATGTATTCAGTACTGCGCCACAGGCCTACGAAGCGGGGCACGCTTACTATGGCAGCGCGTACTTTCCGAATGACGATGCCGCGCCATTCACCGGAGCGCTGCGCGCCATCGATCCCAACACGGGGAAAATAAAATGGGAGTGGAAGCATCCATCGCCAACGTGGTCCGGAGTGCTTTCAACCGCAGGCGGATTAGTGTTCACAGGCGACGCCGAAGGGAATTTCATCGCGTTGGAAGCCGCCTCGGGAAAAGCGCTGTGGCATTTTCAATGCGGAGCCTCGGTCTATTCCTCGCCGATGACGTTTGAGATGGACGGAAAGCAGTATGTCGCGGTAGCGGCGGGCTCAGCGCTATTCACATTTGCTCTGCCGTGATAGTCGAGTATTTCACCTGTTTTTATTTCAGATCAATAGGAACGAACGCTGCGGCGAGCGCGAAATCGAAATCCACGCTACAATTAGAGGGTTATGCTCTCCGTCAACAACATCACTATGCGGTTCGGCCCGCGGGTCCTGTTTGAGAATGTGACCTGCACGTTTATGGCTGGCCGCCGCTATGCTGTCACCGGCCCGAATGGCGCCGGCAAATCCACATTTATGAAGATCCTGACTGGGGAGCTCGACTCCACCAGCGGCTCCATCACGCGCCCCAAGAAGATGGGGGTTCTGCGCCAGGATCAGTTTGCATTTGACCAGTACCGCGTCATCGATACCGTCATCATGGGCAATGGCTCGCTCTGGAAGGCTCTCGAGGAGCGCGACGCGCTCTACGCCAAGCCGCATGAGCAATTGACCGATGCCGATGGCATGCGCCTGGGGGAACTCGAAGGCATCGTCGGGGAAGAAGGCGGCTACACGGCTGAAGCGGACGCCGCGGTGCTGCTCGATGGCCTGGGCATCGAAGACTCGCTGCACGAACGCAAGATGAGCGAGTTGCAGGGCGGGCAGAAAGTGCGCGTATTGCTGGCGCAAGCGCTCTTTGGGAATCCGACGGCGCTGTTGCTCGACGAACCGACCAACAACCTGGATCTTGATTCCGTTCACTGGCTGCAGCGATATCTTTGCGATTACGAAGGCGTGCTGATCGTTATCTCGCACGACCGCCACTTTCTGAATAGCGTTTGCACCTACACCGCGGACATCGACTACGAAACGATCATCATGTACGGCGGTGGCTACGACGACATGGTGGTGGCCAAGACCCAGATCCGCGGGCGCATCGAAGCCGACAACGCCAATCGCGAGAAAAAAATCGCGCAGTTGCAGGATTTTATCGCGCGGTTTTCGGCCGGCACGCGTTCTGCGCAGGCCACTTCACGCAAGAAGGAAGTCGAGCGCTTGCAAACCACGGAACTGGCGCGAAGCAACATCCAACGGCCGTACATCAAGTTCGATATGAAGCGGAATTCCGGGAAGCATCCGCTGGAAATTCGCAGCGTCGAGAAATCATACGACGACCTCAAGGTCATTCCGAAGTTCTCGGCGAGCGTGATTCGCGGCGAAAAAATCGCGCTGATGGGCCGCAACGGCGTGGGCAAGACCACGATGTTGAAGTCACTGGTGCGCAACGCGCCCGGATTCATCGAGGACAAGGACTTGCAGTTTCCGATCGATGGCGGAGAAGTGCGCTGGGGGCACGAAGTGACCGTTGGCTACTTCGCGCAGGACCACGGCGAGTCGATCACCAAAGGCATGACCGCGATCGACTGGCTGTGGCAGTTCGATCCTTCTGCTTCTCAGCAAGAGCTGCGCGGGTTGATGGGGCAGATGCTCTTCAGTGGGGAAGACGCGTTGAAGCCTACGAGGGCGCTCTCCGGCGGTGAGTCCGCGCGGCTGATTTTCTGCCGTCTCATGCTGCAGAAGCCGAATTTCCTGGTGCTGGACGAGCCGACCAACCACCTCGATCTGGAATCCATCAACGCGCTGAACATTTCCTTGCAGCGTTACGACGGCACGGTGCTCCTCGTGACGCACGACCACGACGTGATCGACGAAGTCGCCACTCGCATCTGGCATTTCCACAGCGGAAAGATCGAGGATTTCAAGGGAACGTACGAAGAATTCGTTGCCGCCGAGGAAGCGAAAGCAGCTCAAGCCCCGGCCGCTCCAGCACGCACTGGCGCTCGTCGCGCCTCGGTTCCTTCCTAATTTTCTAGTTTTGCCATCGCCAATTTCTTGACGACTTCAATGTCCTTTGCTGTTTTCACCGTGACTCGGACGGCGGTGCCCTCGGCGTATTTCTTGGCTTCCTTGAGAATCTTGAGGGTTTCTGTGGGAAGCCCTTGTGCGCGAGCCGCGAGCAATGCTTTGTCTCCAAGTGCGAACGACGCCGTGAAGCATCCGCGATGCGGCGACAGGTAGACAATGTTGCGCTCTTTGCGCTTCAGACGCAGCGCCCAACCAGCCTTGGGTGAATACGAGTTCCATTCCTGAATTTCCACGCCCAATTCTTCTTTTAAGATTGTTGCCAGCTTGTCCCAGATCTTTTTCCCCGTGCCGAGCTCCATGGCAAGTTCGGTCTCCGATGGCTGCTTCTTATTTCCGATAAACGCGTTAGGAAGCATTTTCTTGGTCCCTCGCGTAATGTACTCCGCCACTCCAGCGGCCGCAAACCGGGTCACAGCAGTTACAGTGCTCGCCCTGCCGCCGCACCCGACGCCCACGCCCACTGAAAATTGAAGCCGCCGAGTTGGCCGGTGACGTCGACGACTTCGCCGATGAAAAATAATCCTTTCACCTTAAGACACTCCATCGTTTTGCTGGACAGTTCGGCCGTGTCCACGCCCCCGGCAGTCACTTCTGCCTTTTCGTAGCCTTCGGTGTCCGCGGGTTTGATCACCCATTTGTGAATTTGCTTCTCCCATTTTGCGAGGGCTTCATCGTTCCACGCCGCGGGTGGATGGTTCTCCAGCCAGCGTTCGGCGAATCGTCTGGGCAGACTACCTTGGAACGCATTCCGCGCGGCGGTGAGGTTGCGGAACTTGGCGTCGCGAATCGCGGGCACGATTTCGCGCTCCGGCGCCAGGTCGATTTCGATAGGCAGACTTTTCTCCCAATACGAGGAGATTTGCAGAATCGCGGGCCCGCTCAAACCGCGATGCGTGATCAACATCTTTTCGCGAAAGGCGTGCTGATCAGCCTTCGCAACCACTTCCGCGGAAACGCCTGCTAAGTCGCAGTAACGGCTGCGGTCTTCGCCCGATAGGACGAAGGGCACAAGCCCCGGCTTGGTCTCCATGATTCTCAAACCGAACTGGCGAGCCAAATCGTACCCGAAAGCAGTCGCGCCCATCTTGGGGATGGAGAGTCCCCCCGTAGCAACGACGAGCGCGGGCGCTCGAAATTCGCCGGACGCGGTGCGTACGACGAACTCCGTGGTGTATTTCACTTCTTGAATTCGGCTCTGTAGAAAAATTTGCACTCCTGCCTCGCGACACTCCGATTCCAGCAAGTCGATGATGTCCTGTGCGGAACGGTCGCAGAAGAGTTGTCCCAGCGTTTTTTCATGGTAGGGAATGCGATGCTTTTCGATGAGTGCGATGAAGTCCGCAGGCGTAAAGCGGGCAAGTGCCGATTTCGCAAAGTGTTCGTTCGCGGAAATAAAATTGCCGGGCTCGCAATGAATATTGGTGAAATTGCAGCGCCCTCCAGCGGAGATCAGGATTTTCTTGCCAATGCAATCAGCATGTTCAAGCACGGCAACGCGCCGCCTGCGTTTGCCGGCCTCAATCGCGCAGAACAGTCCCGCCGCTCCGCCGCCGAGAACCACCACGTCAAATTTGTGAATCAAGAATGAATCTCGCTCGTGCCGGAATTCGCCGCTCTCTGAGTTTCCGTGGTCATCACTCTCAAGGTTAAACTATGTGCAGGAGAACACCGAGAAAATTGCCTCCGATTATCAGCGCGCAAGGATTGTCGAAGAGATACGGCGTCGCGCCGCTCTTTCAGAACATTTCGTTCACCGTCTCCGAACGAGATCGCATCGGCGTGATTGGCCCGAACGGTTCGGGCAAATCGACGTTGCTGGAGATGTTCATCGATCGCGTCAAGCCGGATAGCGGCGATGTGGCGATTCGCAAAGGAACGCGGCTCAGCTACGTCTCGCAAATCTCTGAGTTCGCTTCGGGAGTGACCGTTCGTTCAGTGATCGAGGGTGCCTTAGAGCGCTCGGCGGTGCCCGGAGCGGAGCGTGCCGCGCGTTTTGCGGAAACGCTGGGCCGTGCGGGTTTTGCGGATCTCGAGGTGCAAGCCGCGACGCTCTCCGGCGGCTGGCGCAAGCGGCTCGCAATTGCCGAAGCTTTGGTACAAGCGCCCGACATTTTGCTGCTCGATGAACCCACCAATCATCTGGACCTCGCCGGAATTCAATGGCTCGAATCCGTCCTTAGGAACACGTCGTTTGCCTGCGTCGTGGTCAGCCACGACCGCTATTTCCTCGAGAACGTCGTCAATGAAATGGTGGAACTCAATCGCGCTTACGAAGATGGCGCACTGCGCGTCAGCGGAAACTACAGCGCTTTTCTAGAAGCAAAGGAAGAATATCTGCACGCGCAGAAAAAGCGTCAGGAATCGCTGGAAAACCGCGTGCATACGGAGCTCGAATGGCTGCGCCGCGGACCCAAGGCCCGCGCCACAAAGGCCAAAGCGCGCATTGATAAGGCTCACGAAATGATCGGCGAACTCGCGGAGATGAACGCTCGCAGCCGTACCGCCAGCTCCGAAATCGATTTTTCCGCGACGAACCGCAAGACCAAGCAGCTCATCACTCTTGACGGAGTTTCCTTCGGCGTTGGCAGCCGGACCCTCTTCAAAGACATTCATTTCAGCGTTACTTCAGGCATGCGAGTCGGGCTGGTGGGCCCGAACGGCAGCGGCAAGACCACGCTGCTCCGCCTGATGCGCGGAGATCTCAAACCCGAATTCGGAAAAGTTCGCCGCGCCGAAGGTTTGCGAATTGTTTACTTCGACCAGAATCGCGAGCTCGATCCGGATATTACGCTTCGCCGCGCGCTCGCGCCGGACAGCGACGCGGTGATTTATCGCGAGCAGGTAATTCACGTGGCATCGTGGGCGGAACGCTTTCTCTTTTCAGCCGAAAATTTAAACCAGCGGGTCGGCCGGCTTTCCGGCGGCGAACGCGCGCGCGTCTTGATCGCTCAACTCATGCTGCAACCTGCGGACGTTTTGCTGCTAGACGAACCGACCAACGACCTCGATATCCCCACCCTGGAAATCCTGGAAGAAAGCTTGCTCGAATATCCCGGAGCGCTGGTGCTAGTCACGCACGACCGCTTCATGCTGGATCGTGTTTCTACCGTGGTCGTCGGGTTGGATGGCTTCGGCGCGGCGGAGCGTTTTGCGGACTACTCGCAATGGGAAGCTTGGCAGCGCGT
>Ga0209698_10002052_pt1 | contig 23052 bp, 18 predicted proteins | sample LitLauG_LLR_2012_FD_187203 | JGI IMG/M metagenome (GOLD analysis project Ga0209698, IMG submission 187203) | Freshwater sediment microbial communities from Pennsylvania, USA - Little Laurel Run_MetaG_LLR_2012 (SPAdes) (version 2) | ecosystem: Environmental > Aquatic > Freshwater > Creek >... | reverse complement strand
CTGGATTGTGGCTCCAGTCACGAGAGTTCGATTCTCTCATCTCGCCCCAGATGGGCGGTTCGTATAACGGGATTACTCACGGCCTGCAACCGTGAAATGTGGCGGCACCGCAATTGCCGTTCAAGCTTCCATTCCGGCAAACGAATCTCGTGCACCGAATGTTTCAGGGCCTGGGCGAGGTGCCATTTTTCCTGCTTCAGCAAGCTGGCCCGCAAGAAGTTCTCTACGGGTATGTTGGGACCGATGATTACACGCTTGATCCCATCATTCGGCCCGGCGCCTTCGTGCAGATCGATCCGGAGCAAAACAAAGTCATTCGAGGTATGTGGCCGAGCGAACACGAACGCCCGGTTTATTTTGTGGAATTGCGCGACAACCAACGAACGCGGGCATATCAGTCTCCCGCACACCCATCTTAGCGGGTTACCGCTAGCACAATCAGATCCGGGTATCGCGGATAGACAGGTGCAGTCGCTCGCGCTTGGCCCGGAGGCGTGTACCAGCTTCGAAACTGAACGGCGAGGCCAACATCGGGAACGGCTCACGTTGGCGGTTTCGCAATGGTAGGCCCAAATCGGGAACTTTGTCTACCATGAATGAGTTTTGTTCGGAAAACCGACATTCTGGTATCTGGCCCGGAGTTGGATTGACGCGTTAGATGGGTCACATCCAATCACCCTGGTGCTCGCTCCAGCGCCGTCTCCAGCGCGTGGAGTATCTTCTGAAGTCCACGCTCTACGACAGCGTTCCTAGTTGGCGAGTTCAGCAAGACGAGAATGTCCTTGACTGGCATCCGTTGCTTCGCTGGTCTGCGTTTCGGCACAGTCGTATCTTACCTGCCGAACCAGGTCATGGTGTGTAATCCGTTTGATTCGAATGGCTTGGTGTAGGCACCGCTCTTCATCTTCGAATCCTTGGCCAAAAGCCGGTTTTCACTCGTATACTGTTCGTAGATCGAGATGTAACCCCGCAATGAAAAAGTAAGTGCGGGACGCAAACAAAAAATATCCATAGAGCGAGTCACACAAGCTGTGGCTCCGCCAACCGAGCGTGAGAACGTCACGGTGGCACAAGGCCGAGAGCGGCAAGGATACGGCGAGGAGCAAAAATGAAAACAGCAGACCATATCAACCCCATCCAAGACTCGGGTACCAGCCCGCCGAACGCCGTCACTGTCACTACGGACGACGTTCGATCGGGCTGCGGAGTTGTTCTAAGCACCACAGTCGTCATCGGCAAACTCATGACACGTATCGCGACACAACACCTGGTGCGATACCCGGCGAATTCTACACCGAAGATCTCCTCCTGAATAAGAAAGTCACCGATCAGCACTCGCTGTTTCGAATCTGCACCGAAAACAAGAATCGAAGAGCTGTCGAATCCATTGTTGCTGAATATTTCGACAGTTTTTCCCTATCCAACAGCTTCGGCTACTGGAAGGGAGATCGTCACGCTTCTCTCACCATCGAAGTCATCGCAAACGACATTTCCCACGCTAAGAAACGGGTTTCGGTAGTATTTTCTCGTCTTTTCTTCCAGTCTGGCCTCGTCCAGCCAGCTCTGGAATCGCTGAGAAAACTCAGCCAGCACTGTGGGCTTGGTAGGAAACAGATCACCATGTTCCAGTGCCTGCGCGAGTTTCATGCTAGCCACTTTCGTGGCTCTGACTGCTTTAGTTTCGCCGGTTGATCCACGATACCGCTGACCACGTACCGTGAAATCAAACCAATAAAACCTAGAGTTCGCCTTTTTAAAGAGCTTCACGAGTCTCCTCCATTTCAGCCCGCACGGAAGCAACTCGCGTGTTCCGTCTAGCTCGACGGAGCCGCTCCATCATAGCCCAGTGATTGCGAGTCAATGCATCAGGACTTGGCATTCCGCTGTTGCAAGTCGTTTTGTATTGCGTCCGAACAGGCTTTTGGAGAAAAATGGAAACATGCCGTTTGACGAGCATTTCGGCGTGTGGAAGTTTTCGTTTCCGAACTGTACTGAAGGACCGGCTAATAGGGCTAGATCGTAGGCATAATAAAGTCTCTAGCTGAGAACACAACACGAGTCCATCGATGATTCACAGAGCAAAAGATCTCTCGCCCGACCAGAAGCTTGCAATCGAGAGCTTACTCGGTCGTTGCATTGGCGAGAATGAAGAAATCATCATTCGCACCACCGACGCGCGTATACCGGAGTGGCTGAGGCGATCTTGGGAAAGCGCGCAGGAGCAAGGCTTGGACGCACTTTCTTCGGAAGAGATTGATACCGAAATCGCTGCTGTCCGTAAGGCTCGCCGCGAGCGGCCTCAAGCCGAACGATGATACGAGTCGTTATAGATACGAACATCTTCATCTCTGCATTACTCCAGCCTAACGGACCTCCCGCACAGATACTCGTGTTAGCTCTGGCTAGCGAGAATGTCCGGCTCTGCATCAGCGCGGATGTCTACGCAGAATACGAAGAAGTCATTCGCCGGCCAAAATTCAAGCGGAGCGAAAACGAAATCACCGATGTGCTTCGAGCAATCCGTGAGCAAGGGCTGTGGGTGAAGCCTTCCCAGAAAGTTCGCGCCTGTTCAGATCCCGATGACGATATTCTCCTGGAATGTGCGCAGGCGTCCCATGCGCACTTTCTGGTGACTGGAAACCTCAAGCATTTTCCTCCCAGTTGGGGCAGATACGAAGATCGTGATCGCCCGTCAGTTTCTGGCTACCTCAACCCGTATTTCAATCTGCTGGCCGAGGAGGAAAGGGCGCCGCGATTGGAGGCCCAAAAGGAGTTTGCGACGGGTCTTGAGCTGTTCTATTCGAACCCGACGGCGGCGATCGTCCATGTCAAGCGCGCCGCAGAAATCGACCATGATTTTTTTTGGCCCCGCTATTTGTTGGCGTACTCAATCAATAACTCGGGCAAGATCGCGGAGGCGGTGGCACAACTTGATGCGGTCGAAAAGACGCAAAACCTGACCGCCCTCCAGCGCAGCCGCGTGGCGTGGCTGCGAGCCAACATAGGCGGCCGGTCGGAAGAGGTCTACAGTATTGCCCGCGACATTGTAAGACGCGTCCCGGAGGAGCACATAAACTCCATTGATGTTGCCGTCGGTGGAAGTTGGAGCAACCGCCCTCGGGACGCCGTCGAGAATTTCAAAACACTGCGTGGGCCGCCATTTTTTACGCCATCGAATACTTTTGGCCTTTACTTCCTGCAGCAATGGACCGACGCGCTTCACCTATTGGGAGAGCACGAAGAGGAGCTCCAGGAAGCGCGCTGGGGAAAGGGCCTTTATCCGCACCTTCTTAACGCCTACGCGTACGAAGTCCGCGCGCTGGTAGCACTGGGCAGGCTCGAAGAGGCGGACAGGCTCATTGATGAGATTCTGGCTATGCCGTCCACGTGGTCGTACACCAGTTGCTGTCTTCCGCATGGCACGCCAGGATACGTGATGCTGAACGCCGCCGAAGAACTCCGTACCCATGATCATCGCGACGCCGCGCTGCGGATGGCGGACCGTGCGGTTGATTGGTACCGCAGCCGGGTTGGCGGGGAGGCCAAGGACGAAGACACTCGCTCGAACCTGGGCGAAGGTCTGTATCGGGCAGAGCGATGGCAAGAAGCTGAGGCCGTGTTCCGTGCCCTTTCCGCCGAACATCCCGGCAACATCTTCTACCAGGGTCGGTTAGGTACGCTGGCTGCGCGGCGCGGCGAGCGCGCCAGGGCACTCCAGATCGCCGAGAAGCTGCGACGCAACGAGACGCCGTACCTCTACGGGAACCATACATTTCGGAGTGCCCGCATCACTGCCCTGTTGGGTGAGAAAGAGCGTGCTGTTGCGCTGTTGCGCGACGCGGTTGCTCAGGGATCAGGAACAGAAGAAGAATCGGATTCCTACGGATACGGGTTCATCTATCCCCATTCGATGGACCTAGAGTCGCTGCACGGCTATCCGCCCTTCGAGGAGTTAATCAAGCCGAAGGATTGACCATGCCACATTTCTAGAACGTAAGTCGCAAGCCGAACTCCAGCTGCCTCGGAGCGCCGAGCGAGTAAACACCTGTTCCTATCCCAACTCGGTTGACGTTGTGTCCGGCGGGTGTAGTTCCATTGATCTGCCCCGTGGCTCCCGTTAACAATCCGTTCAGCGCATTGCCGGGCAGATCAAAATTGGAAAAATTGAACAAATTGTAAAATGCGGCACTCGGTTGGATCACAATGCCTTCTCGAATCTTGTAGGACCAGGTCACTTTAATATCCAGAGCGCGAAGCCAGGAGGGGTTGACTTGATCCGATGGGGCCAATGACACCGGAGGAGCGACGGCGCACAGTGAATTAATTGGCAGGTTGTCGGGGTTGTTGTAGCACAGTGCGTTGCCAACACCCAATTGGGCTGACGTGAACAGTCCGTTCTTGAGCAGCGCTTGGCCCGCCGGGGTCAATTGAAGGGCGACCGTACTGTTGTAGTTGGTGAGCACTCGGTTGATGCTCGACGCGTTAATGCCGCGATCGAAACCTCCTACATGAGTTCCGGGTACAGGGTCTTGAACGGTGCCGTCGCCAGTGAAGTCGGTGCGAAAAATCTCTCCCGGCCCGAGGTTGGTACTGGGTATTACCAAGGAAGTCGAGAGCGGACTCCAGAAATGTGACATTACACTCAACTGGAATCCGCGAGGCAAATCGGCGTATCCGCCCAACGATATCTGATGCGTGCGATCTAGCACCGAAGGCCCGAAATAACGGTTGGGCCTGCCGTTGTCGAGAGCGCTGACTCCAGAGTCCTGATCCGACGCGACTGGGCTTGTCGGCCCATTGCCGATTGACCCGCCGCTGTTCTCAAAGCGAGACAACGCATATGAAACTTGCAGGTTCAAGGCACGCACTCCACGAAGCGGGTTCTCTAGGTTCTCGGCGAGTCTGGTTTGTAGTGCGTTGTACACCGAACGGCCAATGGGCAGAACGAAGGGCAACGGCGGCGCATTGGGATTGATGCCGGGGAAGGCACAGTTATAGCCATAGATCTCGCCGCAAGGCAGGTTGAAATCGGCGGAGGAAGTGAGTCCTTTCCTTGCAAAATCCAGTATGGTCGCTCCTCCGCCGCTCCGATATAGACCTGGACATGCCTGGATGGCCTGATCGACCGTGGATACGCCGCAAGCAGTGAGCGTGTTGACAATCGCCTGTTGCGCGGCAGTTTTGTCGAAGTAGTGAATATCGCCGGTATGGTTCTCGTCAATTCCGAGGAAGTAATGCGTCTGCACGTTGCGCACGAAATCGGCGCTGAAGATCATGCCCCGATGGATCTCCTGCTGAATTCCAATGTTCATTTGAACCGAACGCGGAGTGCTGAAGTGGGGGTCGTACATGTCTGCGCTGAGCCCGATGACCTGCTGCAGCAACGTACCAACATAATTGGGGTTTGGGGCGGTTAAACTGAAACGAGAGTCCATCTGGTATTGCTGCTGAAACGCGGCGATCTGGTCTGTAACAGTCCCGATTGCCACAGGGCCGCCGTGTGATGTGCCACAGAACCTTGGCAATAGATGGCGGTGGCCGGGGATGGCGACGGGCTGAGGCAAACCCGGTCCGAGGCAGGCGGTCGGTACCTGGCGGAAAACGTTACCGGTTGATGTGCGATAGGAAGGATCAGGGAAGTCCACGACCGAGAGCACATTCTCGTAGAAGAGCCCAATGCCGCCGCGAATTGACGTCTTGCCCTGGCTCTTTGGATCCCAGGCAAAGCCGATTTGGGGCGCGAAATCCAAATTCGGTTGCCGGACTCGGTTGCCTAATCCTGGTATTAGGGCACTGAGTTCCGGGATCGGAGCAAACTGACTGTCGCTACGGCCTGTCTCACGCATGTAGCGGAGCCCATAAGAAAAGGTGAGATTTTTTCGCCATCGCGAACTCGCACCGAGATACGCGCCTAAACGACCATAGGAAGCGCTGCCCGCAGGAAGCCCCAATCCGGGCGTTGCCGTGACATACCCAAGACCGTTGCTCACAGCCACGTATTCCACCGGATAGTTCAGTGGGTTCGTGTCGCCGCCGGGGAAGGGGCCGCTCTGCGCGAAGAACTCTTCATCTGGGCCGACATTTGTAGCTAGGTAGGGCTGGACTTGGGGCACAAAACCCGCAGCCGTGATGCGGTTAAAGTCCAGGCCGTAGCGGAGTGTGTGACGACCAATGGACTTGCTGCCATCGTATTTAAACTGACGGTCGCTCTGCGGTATTACCGATGGCGAGGCCTGCCCGGTTATTAGTCCGGTATTGCCCATCTGCAGATCCAGCGGATAGTTTGCCAGAGGCAAGCCACTGGCGATGGCCGCATCGGCACTCGCCCCATTAACCTTCAGATACTCGAACCTAATGGTGTGAGTGTAAGTGCCGGTGTTGAAATCGAAACCGGCGACGTGAGAGCGCGTGGTTGCCTTCCCGCGATAAACAGAGAACCCCACTCCCCCATTCTGCACATTCCAACTCTGACAATAGCTGAACTTGTAGAACCCTCGCACGGCGGGAGTCAATTGATAATCAGCCTTAGCCAGGAGGTCCCCTTCGTGAAACGGTGCGTTGAAACGCCCGGAGTATTGTTGAAAAGGGGCCCCAACCAGAACCGGCGCCTGCTCATGCTGCAACGTGCGCTCGCCATCGAGGAAGTAGAAAAAACGCTTCTTGATGATCGGTCCTCCGATTCGTCCACCATACTGAGAACGCTGAAACGGTTCGGAAAGTCCGGGAGGTGTTGGCAGCGCTGCGGCTAGCGAGCTATCCCGAAAAAAATCGAACGCCTCGCCATGAATCACGTTAGTGCCGGAGCGCGTGGTTACGTTCACTGCGCCAGAAGTGGTCAGCTCGGTGGAAAGGTCGAGGCTCGATTGGCTGAGCTGAAATTCCTGAATGCCGCTGGCAGGAACACTCATCGTTATGGCGCCAGCTATTTCGTTGGAAATATCAACGCCATCGACTTCGACCCGCGCAGTTCGCCCGAAACGTCCCCCGAAAGAGATGGTGGAGCCACCCATGCCAAAGTTCGATCCGTCTTGAATCTGAACGCCGGGCTCCAATTGGGCCAGATCCATGAAATTGCGCCCGTTGACCGGCAAGTTCTCGATCTGTTCCGCATTCAACACACCTTGCACGGTTGGCTGCTCGGTGTTCACTCGCAGGTCGGTATCTCGGACCTGGATGATTTCATTTGCTTCTCCAATTTGCAGCTTCAAGTTCACCGTGGACGTATTGCCCACGAGTACGGTCAGCGACACTTGCGCGGTGTGGAAGCCCGTTGCGGAAACCTGTGTTTTGTAAGTGCCCGGAACAAGCGCTCCCGAGTTAAATGAACCTGAAGAATTGGTAATGACGTTGACGACCTGCCCAGTAGCAAGGTTGGTGATCGTCACATGAGCGGCAGCGATCAGCGCATCGGAGGGATCACTTACCGTGCCAACAATGCTGCCCGTGCCGACCGTGGTTTGAGCGAATAAGGGACGCCCCGCGATCACCGGCAACAAGAGAAACCAAGCAAACAGGAAAAGTTCTTGCGTCCAAGCGGTGAGTCTCTTCATGTCCGCCTCCCTCGCCTACTGCGCTAAGGGAAAGCAAAGTGCTCGGCTGGATCAAAAGCCTTCAAGCATCCATACGTTTCTGTTGTAAACGCCCCCCTCTATGGCGAGATAGCGCCCGTCCGGTGATGGCATTCCCCACAGTATTTGCATAGCGCTGTTCCGCCATAGAACGCGGGCATTTCCTTTAAGGTCTACATAAAGAAGCGCGCTTGGTTCGGGCGACAGAGATCCCGCATAAAACCCCTTTCCATCGGCGGACCAATAGAGCCCCATCCAAGGCAGGTTCGACCAACCCTTCACCGTGATTTCACGGTCGGGACCACCGACAAGGGAGAGCAGGCGAATGCGAATCTGAGCCTCACCGCTCCTCGCAATCGCGAACGTTGATCCATCGGGAGACAAATCCGAACCGAAATGATGGGCGGAAGGGTCTTTCTCAATGGTCCTCAGTGTTCTGGCCGTGCCCGTCAGGGGATCGAATGCCGTGATCACAAGCTGTTTATCGTCCTGACTCTCTGCCAGCGTAACGCAGAGGTTTGCGGGGGGGCGAGAGCAATGATCATCTAACGCTCCCGGCGCCTCCATCAGAAAATGCGGCACTCCGCCGCTCACGGGGACACGCATCCCGCCCCTTGCGGCCACGTAGATTACCAATCCTCCATCGGCGCTGAGACGCGGCCACCCTCCGTCGCGCTGCAGAAGCTGGGCTGTGCCTCCGTTGATCGCCTGTTTGAAAATCCCGCCCGAACCGTTGTTTGAATCGAACAGGATCGCCTTACTGTCCGCCGTCCAACCACTTGCTCGGTCATACGTCTCCTCGCTCCTCCACCGTCGGGGGGAGCTGAGCAGGCGCACACCGCCAGCCGCGAGTTCAGCTAGATAGATCTGTTGCAATGCCGTCGTCTGTAGCAATGCCAACTGCTTCCCATCCGCACTGGCGGACACACTCTCAATGGAAAACCCCGCCCACTGGGTGATCCGTTTGGGCTTGCCCAAGGGTGTTCCTGTCGTCGCATCAATGCCAATCTGCCAGAGGCTGTCGCCGTCAGACAACTCGTTGCTCCTCGCATAGACGATCCGCCCATCCCGAAGCCACCGAAAGTCTCCTAGCGGTATGTCAGACTCCGGCACAATGAGCGTTCGACCTGTTCCCTTCAAGTCGCAGCTTTCGATCGTTGCAAATTGGTAGTAACCTCCACCTGCATCCTTTGCCCTGCTGTACGCCAAGCGCTTACTGTCGGGCGACCAGTGTACGTGGCCTAATCCTTCGTTTTCGCCGAGCGCGGAAACCACGACCCTTTGCCCATTTCCTCCTTCGCTATCCATCACCCAGATTTCTCTTGGGTTGCCGGAGGATCCGGGTGTCGGGGGAGGAGCGAAGGCGATGCGCGTACCGTCGGGAGACACCTCATAACCCCGTGCATCCTCACGGAGTTCGCGTACCGATTGGCCCAATGCGGAGACCGTCCACAAGCTTCCATGTCCGCCCGTTTCGGAAATGTCCGCGAGCAATTGTGTGCCGTCGGGAAACCACGAGTCGACAGCCCACACGGCGTCGGCGGAGACTCTGGCAGGTCTTGGGATAAGGTGCTCTTCACCCGTCGAAAGCAGCTTCACGTGAATCCCAGATGCGTCGGAGTAGGCGAGGTACTTGCCATCCGGAGAAATAGCGCTGCCCTGGACCGGATTCTCGCTGGAGTTGAAGGTCAGGCGTCTCTGCGTTAATTCGGCTGGCGGATTGGAAGGGCGGATCCAGAAGGATCGCAGGTACCACGCGAGTCCAACCAGCGCGAACACGACAGCGATCATGGCCATCGCTGCCTCTTTGCGATGCTTCATGAAGCCGCCGACGCTTGCGGAGTCTGTCTGGCGCTCCTGTGAAGGAGAGTTGCCGAGCACCTCTAGCCGCCCTGTGTCCGCCGACGCGGAAATCACGACTTCAGAGCTGGAGTCGACACCGCGCGCGGGATGCTTCAAAGCAGTCTGCGTATCCGGCGGTTTCGAGACATTCTCCAGGAAACGGTAACCGCGTTTGGGCAGCGTCTCGATGAAGTGCGGGTGGTCGGCCGAGTCGCCCAGAGCTTCGCGCAATCGGCCGACGGCAGCATTCAGGTTGTTGTCGAAATCGACGAAAACCTCGCCGGACCAGAGGCGCTTGCGCAACTCTTCACGGGTGACGATTTCTCCGGGGTGTTCGAGCAACGCTGCCAGCACTTGGAACGACTGGTCGCGCAGGCCGATCTTTATGCCGTGTTTGAAGAGTTGGCCGGCAGGTAGGTCAACTTCGTAAGCGCCGAAACGCAAGGTGTTGGGCATGGTCCCGCTCCTACAGCCCCATGACGCGCAAAGTATACACCCGTGAAAACGGGAGATTCAGTGACAGCACTCACCCTGCCTTCAGTGAGTTGCATGGCAAGCCAGATTTAAGAAAAAGACAAGCTCCTGTCTATTTCCATCTGCAAAGCACACGCGGTAAATCTCACCCGAAGCTTGGCACTGTGAAAAAGCAGCGCCCTAACAAGAGCGGGTGATCTCGGAATGGAGGCTTGCCATGAGGGCGAATAATCGCGGGTTGGTTCTGGGGCTGATGCTCAGTGTGTTGGCGGTGAGCAATCTTGGCTGCGGCGGAGGGAATGCATCAACACCTCCTCCTCAGATCACGGTCGCAGTTTCGCCGGCGTCAGGTACTGTGCTGGCGAGTGGTACAGCCCAGCTCGTAGCCACCGTCAGCAACGATCCGAGCAACAAGGGCGTTACGTGGACATGGTCCTGCCCAGCAGGATCGTGCGGCGGCGTTTCGCCGACCTCGACGGCGAGCGGCGCTGCCACGACGTACAAGGCGTCTGGGCCGCCAGCCAACGATTTGCACGTTACCGTCAACGCGACGTCGGTGGCCGATTCCCGCGCGCTAGGTTGGGCGACTGTTACGGTTCCTGCTATCACCGTGGACGGCTCGCCTGAAAGCGCCACCGTGCCGGGAAACACTACGGCTCAGTTCACAGCGACCGTAGGCAACGACATCACCAATAAGGGCGTCAATTGGACGGCGTCTTGTTCGCCTGGGCCTTGCGGCAACGTCTTTCCCCCTACAACGGCCAGTGGTGTCGCGACCACTTACACCGCGCCACCGCAGCCGCAGTCTGATCTGACCGTGACGATCACGGCCGCGTCAGTTACAGATCCCACGAAGTCCTATTCATGCACGGCTACCATCCCGGCGATCAGCGTTTCCCCCGTGTCTCCGAACAGCGCACTCCTTCCGCTCAACACGACTCAGCAATTCACCGCGACCGTTAACTACGATGCGAGCAATGAAGGCGTCAGCTGGAGCCTGGCGCAAAACGGGACCTCTTGCTCTCCCGCCTGCGGCACGGTGAACCCCGCAACCACAGCAAGCGGCACTCCCACCGCGTATACCCCGCCCAGCGCGTTGCCCGCGAACGCCGCCGTAACACTGAATGCCACATCGGTAGCCAATGCCGCTATGTCGGCCAGCGCTAACATCACGCTCACCAAGGGTACGGTGAAGTTGGTTCCGACGAGTCTCGTCTTCCAATGCAAGCTCAAATGCTCACCTGAGGCAATTGCCTTGACCAACACCGGGACGGCAGCGCTCACCATCAACAGCATTACGTACAGCGGGGAGAGCTTGTTCCAGCAGGCGAACGACTGTTCTACAAGCGTCAATTCAGGGAACTCGTGCACGATTTGGGTGAAGTGGATGGGGGCAAAGTTGGGGGACGTTAAGGGGAAAATGTCCATCAGCGATAGCAGCGTGGACAGCCCGCAGCAGGTTGCCATTACCGGAATAATCCATGACACGTCCATGGGCAATGCGGCGCAAGCACGATCCGAGTTGGCCGGCACAACACACGCTGTTGTGCCGGCTCCGACCGGACCAAACATCGTAGGCACACAAGTCTTATACGTGACTGATCCCGCGCTCGAGGATCCTTACTTGGCCAACGGCACGGAGCGAGAGCTCGTAGTGCGCTTGTGGTATCCAGCTTCTGCGAATTCCGTACTCGATTGCAAGTCCGCTGACTATGCTTCCCCGGCAGTGTGGCGTTACTTTGCTCAGCTTTTCGGCATTCTGCCTTTTCCGGTGACGACCAACAGTTGTTGGAACGCCGCCATCGCAGACGGCGTGCATCCGGTGGTCCTGTTCTCGCCAGGTTATACCGCAACGTCCACGGACTACACGTTTCTTCTCGAAGATTTGGCTAGCCGCGGTTACGTTGTTGCCTCGATCAGCCACACTTACGAGGCGACAGCCGTGGAACTCCCCGATGGCCGGCTAGCCCGCTCGGTAGTTGGCAGTCATCTCGGGGGGACGGTGCAGCGAAAGAGCTGGCCCATGTCCTCGGCGGTTTTCGCTCGGGTCATGGACCTGAAGGCCGTCCTCAATGAAATCGAGCGCTTGAATGCCCGCCGCGACAGTCCCTTCGCCGGCAAGTTCGACCTGGCCAAGATTGCTGTTGCCGGTCATTCCCTGGGTGGCCTCACTGCATTCCTCGGCGCTGAGTTCGAGCCTCGTCTCAAGGCTGCCGTCATGCTGGATGGTTTCGTGCCCGAGGCTCTGGGAAGCGCCACAAGAAAGCCGGTCTTCATCCTGGCTGCGGGGCGCGAACGCTGGAGCGCGCAAGAGTGCAGCCTGTGGAACAACCTGCATGGCCCGCGGCTGGCCGTGAATCTGCGAGGCACCGAGCACGTAGCCCTTTCCGATTGGATCTGGCTGACTCCAAATGCGGTGCAAGTCGGTCCAATGGGTCCGGAACGAACGATGGCTGCGGTTCGAGACTACGTCGGCGAATTTCTCGATGCGAATCTGCGGGAGAAAGCGGGGGCCTCTGTGTCCTCGTCGGCCTACGCCGACGCGCAGGTAACAACGCAGGACCAGCCGCTTTGCCGCGAACCGTAGACCCGGAGGGATGGGACAAGTATGGGATGCACCAAAAAAGAAACTGCTTGGAGGTCACTTATGCGTAAGCGAATCGTAGTTAGCACTCTGGTAGCCTTGATTCTCTGCTTTTGCGTTGCAGTACCGGCCGCTCACTCGCAAGGGAAATGCCAACTGCAAATGCTCGCCGGCACTTGGGTAGGGTATGAAAGAGGATCCAGTTTGAACGTTGTCGTAAATCCGCCGCCGGAGGTCTTCCCGTTCTTCACGGGAGCGATGGCACCTTTTGCCAATATTGTCCACGTGACCTTTACCCCTGATGGTGTTGGCAAAGGTTACTACTGGATTTACACCGGAGCCGTTGGCATGACCGAGAAACCAATTCCGGCGGAGGTCACCGTCACGGAAATGAACGAAGACTGCACGGGCAAGTTCACCTACTTAGTGCCTGGCACACCGCCAGCTACCATCGAAGAACGCTTCCTGCTGTTTGATGGCGGTCGTGAGATGCGCAGTCTTCCTAGGTCCATTGAGAACGGCGTTCCCGGCCTTGTGTGGACCGGCGCCTTCCACCGGATCAGTGAGGGCAGCAAACCGGTCAACTCCTGTGGAGCACAAACGGCTCAAGGAAGCTGGTTGACGAGTGCAGAAAACATCATTTGGTGGACCGGGGACACGGCTTGGGCCGACGCGATTCTCCTCCATCAAGAGGTCGCAATAACCGGCCACTTTACGGGTACGCTATATGAGAAACTCGGCGACCGCTCCAACATTGAACTTGCCATATGGGGTACGATCAAGGTTCATCCCGATTGCTCGTACACCGAGTGGCTCAATATCCAGGATTTTCCGGGCCCGCCCGTGATCCTTAAGGGCGTCTACTTCAACAAGGGCAAAGAAGCTTATGCGATGGCCACGGGGTTTTCCTATTCCTTCGGCCATGGCGAACGCATCGATCACGGCAACGACTAGCCAGGCGCACGCACGCTTTGTTCCTTGGTTTCTTCGCTGAAAGATCTGTAGGTGAGAAACACTCGCGACCAACAAAACCGCACAGGGCGAGGCGGAATCAAACCTGTTAGGCGCGGGCCTCGCCCTCGACTTTGTTCAAGACGAGGTTGCCTTGCTGCCTGTGAGCTCAGCACGCTACTTCTCTTTACACCCGCAGTGAATGCGAATACCAATGACTCACAGGCTTTCATTCAAGCCACGCGGGCGGCACCTTGATGCGAGAGCGCAGCGGGGGCGAAAAATTGTCTGACCAGATCGCGCGCATAGCGTGCCGTAGACTCAACGGCTTCAAACGCCAGTAAACCGGTGGCGTACAGGGTCCCGTTCTTGCCTTGCAGCGCCTCGAAGCGGTCGTAGAAGCCGGCGTCAAGCGCGGCTGTCTCGACATGCGCAAAGTGATTCCACGCCCGGTGCAACAATACGCGCCCCATGGTGCCCCCGCTGAGCGCCGCAAAATCTGAAGCAAGCAACTGGCGGGCCTCGTCATCGGTTTGTGACCAGGCTACATTTTGGTACGCAGCAAAAACCGGCTGCGCTGAATCCGGCGCATCCCAGACATTCACATGGCCTACGGCCTCAGGCCGGGTATGCGGATAGCAGAAAACGTTGCGTCGATCATCGGCGACGCCGGGCACGGTGGTCACCGTCACGTGATAATTGCGGCTTACGACCTGGCTAAACAGGTCGCGTTCCTCCTCGCTCATGTCCAAAAAGCCCTTCGTGGCCGAGGGAGGCGTGGCGATGATCACATAGTCGTAGACCCTCTGCTCGCCATTCACAATCATCTCGATCCTGGTTCCGCCGGCGGTAGCGCGGCGCTGCATTGCCGTGACCTCGCTGGAACAATGCACATCAAGCTGTTTCGCCAACCGCACCCAGAGATCCTGAAAACCGTTGGGAAACACGAGCAATTTCAGAGGTTGAGGGCCCACCGGCACCAACTTCATTATGAAGTCGATCACATTTAAGCAGTACAGGGCAGGCACGTTCTCGTAATATGGATAGCCCCAAGCCACAATCTGGCACTTGAACTGATCGGCAACGGGCACAATCTCGTGCTTGACGGCGTATTCGGTGAAAGGCACGTGCAGTTCAGCGGCAAACCGGCGAAGCCGCGTCGTTCCCAGAGTCGATATTTGTCGGAGAGTGCCTTGCAGCGTCCAAGTGCCGACTGAAACTGCGCCGCACCGTACTTTCGCAAGGCGAATTGCGGCATTGGGACCAGCGTTCCGTCTTCGTCAAGAATTCGCGAATCAACTTCCCGCCCGATAGTCGGACCGCCTACTTCTTTCGCAAGCTGAAGCGTCACTTCATAGTCTCTAGCGCGAACACCGCGCCGAGTTCGATGTTTACGCCAAGACTGCGATCGGTCAGCACCTTCCCGCCGGGCATGGCGGCCTTCTCGTACACAGTGACGTGCGGGTATCCGAGATGCTTGAGGGTATGTGCGGCCGACAGGCCTGAGGCTCCAGCGCCAAATCACCGCAATACGGGCGTTTGTGGGGACGTCTTGGTGGATCATCGTGAAACCTCCTGAGGAGAATTGGCAATTAACTCTCTGGACGAGCAAACTGCACGTCGAAGCGTCGAAGCCGTGGTGCTCTCCGCTGGACTTACGCTGGGAAGTTCATGCGACGGAGGAGGTCCTGAAAGCGCGGGTCGGAACGCACTTCATCAAGATAAGTTGTGACTCGTGCCCAGACCAGAGACGGGCAGCGCTGTCGATAGGCCTCCTCCAGCGCCTGGAACGTTCGTTCATCCCCGAGTGCGATGTAAGTGTACGCCTTCGCCAGGGGCGTCACATATCGTTGCTTGGAAAGCTCTTCCAGTTCCTCCAGCAACCGAAGAGCCTCGTCTTTTCTGCCTGCCTTCGCGTAGGCATATCCCAGCAACCCTCTGGGCAGAGCGACGCTCTCGGCGAGCGCGATGCCTTTCTGAAGTTCAGCAATGCCTTCGTCATACCTCCCCATCGGCACCAGGCAAAGTCCCCCGAGGACCCAGTGTGTGAACGCGAAGTCGGGGTCGAGTTCCAGCGTTTTGCGGAACTGCTCCTCCGCGGCCTGGAACTGGCGGGCCCAGCAATGAACGATTCCCACGCCCGCATTCACAAGAAGGGCGACCGGATCCGACTCCTGCGCGCACCGCGCTTCGCGGATAGCCTCGTCATGCCGTCCCAGAGAGTTCAGAACCAAGGCGTACAGGTAGTGCGCATAAGGGTGGTTTGGACTAAGCTCGATGGCGCGCTGGAAAGCTTTCTCTGCGCCGGCCCAATCCCAGTCGTAGTAAAACTTGATTCGGCCCAAGCTAAGGTGTGCTTCCCCCAGCGTGTCATCCAACTGTAGGGCTTTTGTCGTGGCCCTCCGCGCCATCGGTATGATCTCACCTGGCGGTACAGCCTCCAAAGTAGGGTTGGCAAGCATGTTGTAAGCATCCGCCAGCCCGGCATAAGCTCTGCCGTAGTTGGGATCGCTTGCGATCGCCTCTTCGAAGTACTCCATACTCTTCCGTATTGACTGTTCCGTGGCGCGGGCCCAGCAATAGCGACCCTTCAGATAGGCCTCATGTGCCGCGGGGTTGACTGCCAGGGGGCGCGCCAACCGTGCACGCTGCTGCGGCGTTAACTTGATCTGCACTTCTTCGGCGATGGCGCGCGCCACCTCACCTTGCAGCGCGAGCACATCGCGCAGATCGCGCTCGTAGCTCTTGGCCCAAAGGTGCTGGTCGGTGGCGGCATGGATCAACTGCGCCGTGATGCGAACACGATCGCCCGCACGCAGCACCGAGCCTTCCACCAACCCGTCCACGTTCAGTTCGCGCGCGATTTCCGGGAGCGGCTTGTCGCTGCCTTTGTACCGCATCGCTGAAGTGCGCGAGATCACGCGCAGGGCACCAATTTGCGCGAGGTCGGTGATCAGCGCCTCGGTCATGCCATCGACGAAATATTCCTGTTCCGGATCGCGGGAGAGATTCGCTAGAGGCAGCACGGCAATGGCCTTGATGCGGTTGGCGATAGCCTTGCGTTCCCGCCCAGAAACCTGATGCGAGCGTGATGTCTTGCCAGCTTGCAGGCGCCCCAAGTCAAGATCGCGCTTCAGCCGCTTCAAATCGGCACGAAAGTCGGCGGCACCCTGATAGCGGAGCTCGCGATCCTTTTCGAGAGCTTTGCCGATGATGCGCTCTAGCTCCATCGGCAGGCCGGGATTCAAGCGCGAGGGCGGAATGGGTTCGCGGTTCAGGATCGCCTCCAAGATAACCGCCGACGTGTTGCCGGAGAATGCCGGCCGTCCCGTCGCCATCTCGTAGAGCACCAGACCGAAGCTGAACATATCGGCGCGTGCGTCCACTTGTTCTCCGCGAGCCTTCTCTGGTGGAAGGTACTGCACCGTGCCGATCGTTGCTCCCGCAGTGGTCAGACATTCCTCGGTTGTTGCAGTGGGTGGAGATGTACGCTTGTGTGTCAACTTGGCCAATCCGAAGTCGAGAATTTTCGCTTTTCCGCGACTGGCGACGAAGATGTTTGCTGGCTTGATATCGCGATGCACGATTCCTTTGGCATGCGCGGCTTCGAGCGCGTCAGTAATCTGGATGGCTAGGTTAAGCAGCTCTTCAATGCGCAGCGGTCTGCCGCCGACATATTCTGCTAGCGTGCGTCCCTCCAGCAGTTCCATAACAATGAACTGCTGGCCTGCTTGGTCGTCCACATCGTAGATTGTGCAGATGTTGGGATGGTTCAGCTTGGAGAGAGTTATGGCTTCTTGGTGAAAACGCTTGAGAGAAAACTGATCTGTTACGGTTCCGGGCGGGAGCACCTTGATGGCTAACTCACGGTCCAGATGCTGATCGTGGGCGCGAAAAAACATCTCCCATGCCGCCGGCGCCGATCTTCTCGATGATGCGATAGTGGCCCAGCGCCTGGCCAACAAGTGCGTCTTGAAGGACCGTCTGATTCGTCACAAGGACGACGCTCCTTCTCTTCACCCACTAGGCAAATCGTAGGCCCGACTACAACCCAAGTCAACGTGGACGAACGTCTTCATTCGACAAGGGAGCAGCGCACGTTGACGGACACGCTTTGATCTTTGTCGCAGCGGAGCGGTCACATTACAACCACATGTCACACCATGAAAGCCGCCGTAAGCACGAGATTCGAGGCATAGGACGTGACTAACATCACAGACATCCTTCCATCCTGCGCTGAGAATTTCTCCCGCAGGTCTCTGCATCTCTCTTCTCGTTTCAGGCTTTCAGTTTTAGGAGGGCACTCATGAAACGAATCAGCATTGGGCTATCTCTACTTGTTGTCTGCCTCGTTACAAGCGTGCAAGCCCAGGCGCCCGCTCCCCAGCCCGATCCGGAATTCAAGAAGCTACAAGTCCTCGTTGGACACTGGACGTACGACGGCGAATACAAGGCCGGCCCTTGGGGTCCGGCTACCAAGATCAAGGGCGAATGGGCCTACCAGTTCATTCTCAACGGATTCGTCCTCCAAGGCCATTGCACGGAGAAGAGCGCGGAGGGTGAAACCCACTACCTCGAAATCGACGAGTTTGAAAGCGTCACTAAGAAGATTGTGGACAGCGTGGCTACTGACCTGTTCTGCCCCTGCAACTGGCCATTTCTATTGGCCAGTCGGTATATCTATAGTTAGGTGCATGTTCTTGCGGAGCCCCTTGTAAAGCCACGACAAGCAGAGTCAACCTCCCAAACTACTCCCCTTATCGTCAACCCACAGAAGTTCCTACCTCAATTGCAAAGGAGACCTGAGGAGATGAAGAGAGCCGTCTTCTACACCCGAGTTTCCAGCGTTGACCATCATCTCGAGACGCAGCTTTGCGATTTGCGTCCCTTGGCCGCGGCTCGCGGCTACGAAATCGTCGGCGATTATACGGACACAATCAGCGGATCGAAGTCGAAGCGACCGGGCCTCGATCGGCTTATCGCCGATGCCCGACGCCACCGATTCGATGTGGTCATGGTCTGGGCGTTCGACCGGATGGCTCGCTCGGTGCGGCACTTTCTGGAAGTGCTCGATGAACTGAACCACCTGAACATCGAGTTCGTCAGTTTTCGGGAATCCGTGGACACCTCCGGCCCGCTCGGGCGGGCGATGGTGGTCATCGTCGGTGCAATCGCCGAACTCGAACGCAACCTAATTGTGGAGCGGGTCAAGGCTGGCATGCGTAGAGCCAAACTGGAAGGAAGGCAGATCGGGAGATCGCGGTTGGATGTGGACAGGGATCAGATCGTCTCCGACCGTCGTTCGGGAATGTCATTGACTCAGGTTGCGAAGAAGCATGGAGTCTCGCGGGCGAGTGTCTGTCGCTTGATGAAAGTGACCGCAGTACCTACAGTTGCTTCCACCGCAGTCCTCTCAGCACCCCAACCTAAATAGCGAGAGGAGGGAAAACATGGACTCACACGCCGAAGCCCGGATGAACCGGATGGCAGCAGAAAATGTTGAAGCCATTCACTGGCTCACGTGGCCGATCCGCGAGCTAGTTGGCATCGTCAAAACGGCGATTTTCCTTGTCCTTTTCATTGCGGCCGTCCCGACTATTTTCATTGGACTCGTGATTCATTTCATCGTCACCGGGCAGTCGTTGCTGGACGCGGATGGCGTTTTGGCCCTCAAGGTGATCTTCACGTTCGTCGCCCCGTTTGCCGTGACCATCGTGTATCGGTTCGCCCAGACCCTGTTGCTTTACGCAAAAGGGGAGCCGGCCCGGAGCTACGATGTCCGCCGACGTTTCGTATTCAGTATGCACAAAATTTTCCTGATTACGCTCGGCCTGATGCTGGCGGGTGCCCTCTGTAACTTCGCGTGGTGGGAGGGCATGAGCACTGAACGCGACCTTGCGATACTGGTGGTTTACCTGTGCAGTCCGCTTCTGCTTCTGTTCGTGAGGGCGAGGTTGGTGGAGTATCCGCGACCAAGAATAAAGCCGCAAGTCTAGTAGGGCCCCCGCAACTGAGGTTGACTATCTTTTTGGGACTCCTACTCTTGAAAAAGGCTCGGGGGTGGGTCGGAATTTTACCAAGAGAAATGAACTACTGACGAAAACACTCGGAGAGGTGCAGGCTCGGCACGCACCGACAAGATTGGCAAAGTGTTCGTCGCTCTTAATCAAGACATGCGTCAGTGCTTGATCTGTGAAGGTGTGTTGCCAGCCTTGTCACTTGCCTCCCGGCGAAGAGCTGGTAACCGATCTGAAGAAACCGAAACCGACTTTCTGGCGGGAGAACAGTCAAAAGAGGCGCTTCCTCATCGTGAAGGACTTGCAGCAGAGTTTTGTGGGCACAGACCCGCACGAGACAAGTGACTTCATCCATCGCGCCGCCGATTCTGGCAACCTTGGCAAGGGACGCGTTTCCGCTGCTGCAGGATTGGATCTGGTTACCAACGGAATCGTCAGCAAATACTTCGAGAAGATGAAGATGACTCCGGAGCAGCAGATTGAATGGAGAGGAGGCCGCGATCCTGGCGATCCCCTCGTTCGTGCGGAACCGATATACAAAGCGCGCCCGCTGACCGGCATCTGGGCAGTCTCCCCTTATCTACACAACGGGTCCATTCCGAATCTCTACGCTTTGCTCTCACCGCAGGGCGAGCGGCCAGATACGTTTTGGACAGGAAGTAAGGAGTTCGATCCCGTCAAAGTGGGCCACGACACATCCGAACTCAAAGGGGGCTACTTCTACAACGTCAAGAATCCGGGCAACGACAATCATGGTCACGAGTTCAAGGATGGCCCCAAAGGAAATGGAGTAGTCGTCCCGGCGCGCTCTCCCGACGACCGCTACGCCATGATCGAATATCTGAAATCACTCAAGGCCCAGACCTGCAATAGTAAGGGGTTCAGTCATGGAACTTCGTCGTGCATTCGTTGTTTTGGCTGCGCTAAGTGCGGCCTTGGTCTTTAGTGTTGCATGCAAACACAACAAGGCTGAACCCTCGGCCTCCACTCTCTCCTGGCAGGACAAAGTACGAACTCGGCGAGCAGAGATTGAGAAAGTGAAGGCAGAGGACAGCGTCGGCTCTGAGGCCATGGATTCAGGTTCACTCGGTAACGCCACTCTCGAGATGATCCCTTATGTCGTTTTTCGGGTGCTTCAGGAAACCGAGCCAGCAACTTTCGGCGACAACGCGCTGAACGCCAGCGGCTTCTTCGCGCGGAAGGATTTGCCGAGCGGTCATAATGGCATTATCTGGACCGATCCGACGCAGGCGGGGGGTGCATTTCAATTGCGTTATATGTCGCGCTCATGCTCGAGTTGCCACACCGGGCGGGTGCGCCTTGCCGATGGAACCACGCGTTTGATTGTTGGCGGCGCGAATACGGAAATTGGCCTCCACACTTTCATCGGCCACATCACTTCGACGCTCAAAGCAGACCTCGGCGAATCGGCCGACGCCCCTGCCTACAAGATGTTTCGCAAACGAATTCTCGACGGGCTGGCCGGCCATGAGCCTGGCTGGTTTTTTGGCGCTGGCAAAGTAGCTCAGGAGGATGCAGCCAAAGAAGTGGCTACAGTGAGTGCGAACATCGATGCAGTGCTGGCATTGATGCGGACTATGAATGACCGACGCCTTCAAAGCATCGGTTTGTTGCAGGCCCACAGTTATGCAAAAGTGCCCAATCCGCCGAGTCTGACCGGCGGAGCTCCGGGTTTGGTTGAAACCTCCGGCCTCGGAAGCGTGGGCTTGGTTCGTTTTGTCGGCCCTGATAAAGCCGATACTGTGTTGCCACCGGGACCGTCCAAAGCGGACATACCCGCGATTTGGCAGATTGACCCTACGGGATACGCTAACTGGGATGGAACGATACGAGGCTTTGCACGGGCGCTAACTTCATCGATGGCTGTCGTGGGCGATCCAACAAAGATCGATCTTGCTGCCAATGCGAAGATCCAAGCCTTCCTAGGGAAGTTGCCCGCGGAACCTTATCCTTTATCGATAGACGAGGCCGCACGGCGTCGGGGAGAGACAACTTACAAAGAAAATTGCGCCGGTTGTCACGCGATGCCCTCGGGAAGGAAGCGAAACGATCTAGTCTCCGACGTGGGAACTGATCCCCTGCGGGCTCAGGCAATCGGGACGTTATCGGCCAGCCTGCTGACGAAAGTGGTGTTGAGCATCTGTCCGCAAACCCAGGCCGAGTGCGCATTCGGCGCAGAAGGGCCAATTGTCGATCCGTCCGCACATCGAGGATATGTTGCCGGTCCGCTGATCGGCGTTTGGGCTGTCGCTCCCTATTTGCACAACGGCTCAATACCGACCCTGAGACAACTGCTAGTACCCTCGTTGCGGACGACGACAGCTTTTTTGCGCGGAAGCACGTCGTACAACGAAATCGATGGCGGCTGGGAGTGGGAACCATCGAAAGAAGCAGAGCTGCAAGCAAGCGGTGACACTGCGATCGCCCTTCATGATCTTAGTGAGGCTGGCTTCAGTCCAGTCGGACACGGATCTGTGGAGAATCCGATGCTCGTCGATGGCCGCGGAAAGTCCGTGCGGGTAGCATGGTCAAACAACGCAGCAGACAAACGTGTGGTCGACGATCTCATTGCATACTTGCTTTCGCTATAGCGTATTGGTCCCGCTATGACAGTGAATACACCGATAGTCGAGCATGAGGATCCCGTGCAGGGCCACTTAGAGCGTCGTCTGTTTTTTCTTCTGATCGCGACGCTGTTGTGGTCAACTGCCATGTTTTTTGAAGCAAGCCGCATTTCGTCGCCGGACTTTCGAGCGCCCAATGGCTGCTATTTCAGTGGCAAACCTATCGTTGACGCTGAATTGGCCCTGACGCCAGCGTGTTTTCAAAGTATTGTCACACAGGGCGGAGAGGAAGGGCACGACCAAAACATTTCGCTCGTCCGCGCGAACACTTACATGGACTTCGTTTTTATCGTCTTGTATTGGGCAATCTTCGTTACCTTCGCGCGGATCGAAAATGGGCGATTCGCAAAGATTGCAAGTCTGCTGATTACCCTTTCGGCGCTGGCGGACGTTTGGGAGAATCTGCGAATCCTGAACGGGCTTCGAAGGTTGGGAAGTACCGCGCTACTCGATTTCACAGTTTCTCGCGGAGTTTCGCTCATAAAATGGAGACTCTTGGGCCTGGTCTTCCTGCTGCTCGCAGTGGCGGTGTGGGCGCGCAAAGGCCGTTGGTATATTTGGATTGCCGTCCTGCTTGTCATCACTGGCGGTTTGCTCTTGGCGGGTCTTGCCTTTCCAAAGGCTATGACCCTTGCCGGATATGGTTTTGCGCTGGTGTTCTTTCTTCTGCTTGCTCGTTTGTGGCCATATTCGGCAGACATGGTCTTGACGTGGATTGAGTACGGATTCCTGCTGCGATTTCAGATTACCGCGGCGTTGATCTTGTTCTTGGCGCTTCCCCTTGCATACCTTCTGATTCCGAGCCTTTTTGTGGGTGTATTCGACGCGCAGGGTTTTGTTTCCTTCGTCTTTATCGTGTGGGCCGCCTTTCAACTAGCGTGGACCGTGATGGTCACGTCTCGGTTGGTCTTAGTCTATGGACCGGATCGCTTTGCCCGAGCGACATTTCACCCGGGACGTGTAACTGCGAA
>Ga0209698_10002051_pt1 | contig 23053 bp, 22 predicted proteins | sample LitLauG_LLR_2012_FD_187203 | JGI IMG/M metagenome (GOLD analysis project Ga0209698, IMG submission 187203) | Freshwater sediment microbial communities from Pennsylvania, USA - Little Laurel Run_MetaG_LLR_2012 (SPAdes) (version 2) | ecosystem: Environmental > Aquatic > Freshwater > Creek >... | reverse complement strand
TACAAGAAGCGGACGGGCAAGCTGATTACCGATTCGCTGGGCGTTGAGATTGCGGGACATTACTTGAAGACGGCGCTGGAGTCGGGCGAGGGCGTAGGGAGCGAGATGTATTCGCTGACGGTGGAGGAGACGCTGGGTCACCTGGAAGCGGCGGTGGCAGAGATGCAGGAACAGCCGGCTTAGAGTGATGACTGGCAGGGCGGAGCTTTTGCTCCGCGGACAGCCGGGGGCGGCTGTCCCCACATTCTTGTTTAATTCTTGGTTGGGGGCGGCGGCTCCGGATTCATGTCAGATACCTTCCCTCTGAGGATCACGGTTGGGGCCGAAGATGCGGGCAGACGGCTGGATCAATTCCTGACTGGGCGGCTTGGGAATGTAAGCCGGGCGCGGGTACAGGAACTCATTTCTTCCGAAAAAATTCTGCTGAATCAGGCGCCGGCGCGGGCTTCGATCAAGCTGCGCGGGGGCGAGGAGATCCGTGTGCTGGGACCGGCGGAGCGTCCGGCGCTGCGGGCGATTTCGGAGGAGATCCCTCTCGACATTGTGTATGAGGATGACGACCTGGCGATCATCAACAAACCTGCGGGGATGATGGTGCATGCAGGTGCCGGGGCAACGGAGGATGCGCGCAACCGGGGCACGCTGGTCAATGCGCTGCTACATCACTTTCAGAGTCTGTCAGGAGTGGGCGGAGAGCTACGGCCGGGCATTGTGCATCGGCTGGACAAGGAGACCAGCGGGCTGATCGTGGTGGCGAAAAACGACGAGGCTCACCGGAAACTGGCGGAGCAGTTCTCGCAGCGCGAGGCGAAGAAGACGTATGTGGCGCTGGTACATGGGTGGATCATGAAAGATGCGGGAACGATCGTGGCTAGCATCAGCCGGGATCGGGTGCGGCGGACGCGGATGACGACGCGGGGATCGGGTGGGCGCGAGGCGGTGTCGCATTATCGCGTGGTTCAGAGAATCGAGAGCGCGTACGGGAAATTCACGCTGGTCGAGGTAAAGATCGATACGGGGAGAACGCATCAGATTCGGGTGCACATGGCTTCGATCGGGCATCCTGTGGTGGGTGATACGTTGTATGGGGCGCCGGCAAAATCCCTACTTCTCCCAAAATCAGGGAGAAGTGGGGCACCCAGCAGTGTTTTCCTGGGGCGGAATTTCCTGCATGCGGCGGAGTTGGAGTTGAAGCATCCGAGGACTGGGGAGAAGATTGCCCGGAAAGCGCCGATACCAGTGGAGTTGCAAAAGTTTCTCCAGGAAGTTACGGCAGTGCATGAGCCTACGAAGAGCGTATCGTAGGCGCATATAATGAGACCGGTAGGTACGGGTGGGGATCAGGATGTTACTCAAAGTTTCCAAACTGGCTTGGGTATTGGTGTTTGCGGCTTGCGCGATGGCGCAGACGACCGCTCCAACAACGCCTTCGAACCCTTCGGCGACGGCGCAACAGGATCAGACAGGAACAACTCCGGCAACCACGAACAATGCCGCCAACAGCGGGGGAGCCCAGCCGGCGGCGACTGACGATCCGAACGCGCCCGTTGATGACTCTCTGCCCAAGATCAAAGCGCGGACCAACGAAGTGAATGTGGTGTTCACCGTGACCGACAAGCATGGAAAGCGGATCACGGACCTGAAGCAGGCGGACTTTCGAATCCTGGACGACAACAAACCGCCGGAGGAAATTCGCAGCTTCCACGCGGAAGCGAACCTTCCCCTGCAAGTGGGATTGCTGATTGACGCGAGCAATTCGGTGCGTGACCGGTTCAAGTTCGAGCAGGAGTCCGCGATTGAGTTTCTGAACCAGACCGTGCGGCATGGATATGACAGGGCGTTCGTGGTGGGATTCGATGCGACGCCCGAGGTGACGCAGGACTTCACCGACAGCAGCGAACAACTGGCGCATGGAGTGCGGGAGTTGCGTCCCGGCGGCGGGACGGCGATGTACGATGCCATCTACTTCGCGTGCCGCGATAAGCTCATGAAAGCACCGAAGGGATCGCCGGTGCGGCGGGCGCTCATTCTGCTGAGCGACGGCGAGGATAACCTGAGCCACGTGACGCGCGAAGAGGCGATCGAGATGGCACAGCGGGCGGAGGCCGTCATCTATTCGATCTCGACGAATGTGAGCGGGACGAAGGGCCCGGGGGACAAGGTGCTGGAACGCATTGCCGATGCGACGGGCGGTCGGGCGTTTTTTCCCTTTCAGATCCGCGATGTGGTGAATGCGTTCTCAGAGATTCAGGAAGAGCTTCGCAGCCAGTACGCTGTTTCCTACAAGCCTGCGGACTTCAAGGCGGACGGACATTATCGCACGATTGAAATCGTCGCCAATGATCGGAAGAATTTCCGGGTGCGGGCGCGGCGCGGGTGGTACGCAACCGGGCAGTAACGACAGAAGCTCCAACCACAAAGGACACGAAGGTTCACGAAGGATTCACTTCGTGATACTTTTGTGTCCTTCTCTTGTATGCCGGGATATTCGGGGACACCGCTGCCGAAGAAGTTGGGGATTAAGGATGGTTTTCGTGTGTGCCTCGTGGGTGCTCCCGCGGAGGTGCGCTCGGACTTGAAGAGCGCGCTGGCTGCGTGCTCCATGGACGGAAAAGGTCCCGCGGATTTCGCAATGGTGTTTACCAAATCGAAGGCGGAATTGGAAAAAGAGTTCAAGCGAGTTGCGAAGTCGCTGAAGCCGGCGGGGATGCTTTGGGTGTCGTGGCCGAAGAAGAGTTCGGGAGTAGTGACGGATCTCGATGAGAATGTGGTGCGCGAGATTGGGCTCGCTGCGGGGCTTGTCGACGTGAAGGTGTGCGCGGTGACGGATGTGTGGTCGGGATTGAAATTTGTGCGGCGATTGAAGGATCGGTGAAGGCATTGGAAAGCAACCAGCGTCCACGAGGGAGCATGAAAGTGCATAGATCCTTCGGCCCGCAAACGGCGCGGGCCTCTGGATGACAGCGCATTGCGGATTCTTCTGCCGTGGTCGTAGATAGACGCGGGCGTGGGCGCCCGCGCCACACAAGCTCGGTGAGGACTGAATATGGTGCGAGTGGGATTGATTGGATTTGGGCTGGCGGGGCAGGCGTTTCATGCTCCGATGATTCGCGGCGTGGCGGGGATGGAACTGGCGTGTGTGCTGGAGCGGCATACGTCGAACGCGCAGAAGAGGTATCCGGAGGTGCGGATCGCGCGCACGCTGGACGAGATGCTTTCGGATAAGAGCATCAACCTCGTGGTGGTAGCGACGCCGAACGATAGTCACTTTTCGTATACGAAGACTTGCCTCGAGGCGGACCGGCATGTCGTGGTGGACAAGCCATTCACCCCGACGATGGCTGAGGCCGAGCAACTCGTGCGGCTAGCGCAGGAGAGGAAGCGGTTGCTGTCGGTGTATCAGGATCGGCGGTGGGATGGGGCATTCCTCACGGTCAAGAAGCTGGTGACTTCGGGGATGTTGGGGAACGTGGCCGAGTATGAGGCGCGGTTTGACCGGTTCCGATTGGATGCGAAGAATGGGGCGTGGCGGGAGAAGGCGGACTTCCCAGCGGCGGGAGTGTTGTGGGATTTGGGTCCGCATTTGCTGGATGGGGCTCTCGTGCTGTTTGGCGAGCCGGAGTGGATTTGGGCAACGGCTTTCGGGCAGCGGGAGAGTTCGACGATTGATGATGCGTTTGATGTGTATATGAAATATCCGCGGACGCGCGCGATGTTGAAGGCACGGATTATCGCGTATGCGCCGGGGCATCACTTGCTCGTGCATGGAACGAAGGGATCCTTTGTGAAGTACGGGATGGATCCGCAGGAAGAGATTCTGCGCAGCGATCATTATCCGGATGGGCTGGATTGGGGCGCGAACTGGGGTTTGGAGCCGCAGTCGCAGTGGGGTTCGCTGAGCCTGACGGACGGCACGAAGAAGAAAGTGGAGACGGAGCGCGGGGATTATCGCGGGTTCTACGCGAATATGCGCGACGCGATTGAGAAGGGGGCGCGGCTGGAGGTGCCTCCGGAGCAGGGGCTGCGCACGATGCGGGCGCTTTTGCTGGCGCACAAGAGCAGCCGCGAGGGGCGGATTGTGCAGTGGAATGAGGCGGTGGAGTAGCTCACGAAGGGCGGCGTTCACCACAGGGGACACAGTGGAACACAGGGACGACTGCTACGCTTTCATTACTTTCTGAAATGCGGATTGGAATCGCGACATTTCTTCTTCCGTGCCCACTGTGATGCGAACCCAGGTGGGCATCGAGGGCCAGACTCGGCCGATCATGACATTTTCTTTCGCTATGGCTTCTCTAACATCCTTCCCCGGCCGTTTCGTGTTGAGCAGGAAGCAGTTCGACTCGGAGGGGATGTAGGAAAATCCGTTGCGGTCGAGCCACTGGAAGGTTTGCTGACGGTTCGTGGCGTTAATGCGGCGGCGTTCGGGGACGAGTTGGGGATCTTTGAGGCTGACGGTGGCGGCAGCGACGGCGGTGATGGGCATGAAGTTGTAACCGCCGCGCTGCATCACTTGTTCGAGGAGTTCGGGGCGCGCGATGACGAATCCACAGCGCAGGCCCGCCAATCCATACACTTTTGAAAATGTGCGCAGGACGATGACGTCTTTGCCGGACTTGACGAGGTCAAAGGCGGATGGAGCTTCGCTGAAATGGAGGTAGGCTTCGTCGATGAGCACGACGGATCCGGCGGGCTTGTTGGCAGCGAGATATTCGATGTCGCTGTGCGGCGTGAGCGTGCCGGTCGGGTTGTTGGGATTGCAGATGTAGAAGACGCCGGCGTCGGGAGCGGCGGCGATCATGGCTTTGACATCGTGGGCGTAGGTCTTGGTGAGGGGGACGTTGACGACGCGGGCGCCTGAAACGGCGGCCATGTGCAAGCCGGTTTCGAATCCGGGATCGGCAGTGACGTAGCTTTTTGTAGGCGAGGTGAACGCGAGAACGGCGAGGCTGAGCGGGGGAGTCGAGCCGACGGTGGGGCGGATCCAGTCGGGATTGAGGCCTTCGATGTCGGCGAAGGTTTTGACGAGGTCGTCGGTGAGTTCGTCGCAGTAGCGGCCACCCTTGGGCAAGAGGGCGGACATGGCGTCGCGGGCGGCCTGGCAGGGGCCGAGAGGATTCTCGTTGGAATCGATCATGACGGCGTCTGGAGCATGCGGCGGGCGGTGGCGGGCTGCGGCTGCCAGCATGGGTTCGTTCATGACGCGGAAGGCAGCGGCGGCGGTTGCGGCGGCCGAGAGATGCAGGAACGAGCGACGGGAAAAGGGGGGCATGCGTTGGTCCTCGTGGAAAGAGAGTTTAGCAGGAAATGAGCTATGAGCAATGAGCTGTGATGGTCCTAAATTCTTGAACCACTAAGGACACGAAGTATCACGAAGGACAAGCATAGGCAGCTTTCCTTCACGGGCCTTCGTGTCCTCTGCGGGGAATTAGGACAATCCTCTGTGAGCGATGGGGAGCGTGTAACGGTTTGGCCGCGATCCGCACAATAAGGATGTTGGGTTCGGGTAAATCCACAGGAGCACGATCTCCCGCCTGAGTACCGAAACGAATCCACAACAGTAAATGAATTTCTACGGGAAGATTCCCGCACCGGGTTCGGCGGGATTGCGAGAGAGGCTGCGGCAACAGCCTCCTCGCGCTTTAAAGGAGTGTCAAGTTGTGACTTTCGCGGGTGAAAGGAAGCTGAGCACCAGCTTTTGTGAAGCGCTCGAATTCCTAGTCCTGGCTTTTGCCAGCGTAGTAACCGGCGCGGGACTGGATTTTGTAGTTCTGCTTGTTCTTGATTTCCAGCTTGCGATACGTGCCGTCCTGCTTCGTGTTCGTGGGGACGTAGCCGATGTTGTACTGGCTCCGGAGCTCGGCGGCGATCTGGTTGAACGCCTCTTTTAGCTTGTCGAATTTGTTGCCGACGTTGATGACGCGGCCTCCGGTTTGTTCGGTCAGCTTGCGCATGTCGCCTTCGCCTGAGTAACCCATCCCAAAACTTCCGTAAAATCCACGATCCGCGCAGAGCAGGACGTAAACGATGGAGTCGGCTTTTTGCGCGGCTTCAATAGCGTCCTGAATCTTGAGGCGGCTGCCTTCATCCTGGCCGTCGGTGAGCAGGATCATCGCCTTGCGTCCGACTTCTTTCGAGAGCATGTCATGGGCTGAGAGATAGACGGCGTCATAGAGCAGCGTGCCGGGAGCGTTCTGCTGGGGAACAGGGCCGCCGCCCATACCTGGAATTCCGCTGGTGTAGTCGACGTTGACCTTGGCTTTGTTAAGGGCGGCCTGGAGGCGGCGAATGTCGCGGGTGAAGTCCTGCAGCAGGTCGACGGTGATATCGAAGCTGATGACGTAGGCTTCATCTTTGTCGGTGAGGATTTGCTTGAGGAATGCGCCGCCTACTTCCTTTTCCATTTCTATGACGTTGCGCTGGCTGCCGCTGGAATCGATCATGATGCCGAGCGTGAGAGGCAGGTTCGTCTCGGGAGTGAAGTACTTGATGGTCTGGGGCTTGCTGTCCTCAAAGATGTCGAAATCGTCTTTCGTCAGGTTTGGGATGAGGGCGCCGTGCTTGTCTTTGACATTGAAGAAAAGCTGAACGACGTTGACATTGACCTTCAGGGTCTCGGTCGGTTCCTGGCCAGCGGGTTGCTGCTGGCTGCCAGCGGGCGTCTGCGCTGCGGGTTGCTGGGCAGCGGCGACCGGGGCGGCCGACAGGATTATACAGGCGAATACGAACAGAATTCTGGTGCGAACTAACGGGAGTTTGGGCATCCGGGGAATCTCGTGTGATTCTGTTAGTCTAATCCTTGTAGGGTTAGATGCACCAAAATGGCCTGAACCGGCATCCCAGAAGTACGAATCTGAACTTTTTTACGGGGGCAGTGGCGGTGAACAGAAGGCGGATTGGGATAAGAGCTGCGCTTTTGATGTTGGCGGTCACGGTAGTCCTTGGCGTTTCTGCCTTCGGGCAGTCGAGCGGAGGGCAGTCGCAAGGGAATGCGCAGTCTCAGGACATCCCGGACGCGCCTTCGACCGTACAGCCTCCGGCACCGAAGCCGACGCCACCGCCCATCAAGCAGGCTGAGCAGGATCAGGAACAGCAGCAAAAGGCGCAGCCGGCCGAGGTTCCGCAGGGTCAGCCTACGGAACCGGCGCAGCAAGAACAGCAGGCGCCGCCCCCGCCGATGCCGCCGGTGCAGACTGTGCCGCCGGGGAGCATTCCCACCAATCAGATTAATCCCAAGGAAGACTTGTACAAGTTGGTGGTGCCGGTGAATTTCGTGCTGGTTCCTGTGATGGTCAAGGACTCGCAGGGCCGGCGAGTAGATGGATTGTTACCGAAGGATTTTGCGGTGACGGAGAGCGGCAAGAAGCAGACTCTGACTTACTTCACCAGCGATCCGTTCCAATTGTCCGTGGCGATCCTGCTGGATACGGGCATGCCGGACGTGGCGCTGCAGAAGGTGAATCAGACCTATACGGCGCTGCTGGGGGCGTTCAGTCCCTATGACGAAGTGGCGCTGTATACCTACAGCAGCACGGTCAGCCAGGTGACGGACTTTAACCAGCGGACGGATAAGCTCGCGGCCGTGTTCAATGACATGAAGCTGAACGTGCGCGGTCACAACAATGGACCGCCGGTGCTGGGTGGACCGCTGGGGCCGCAGGGTCCGACCGTCAATGGGATGCCGGCGGGAACGTCGGGACCACCGCCGGTTTACACTCCGCCGCGAGAAGCGCACGTGCTGAATGATGCCATCCTGCGGGCTGCACTGGATCTGAGCAAGCGAGACAAGACGCGGCGCAGGATCATCTTTGTGATCAGCGATGGGCGCGAGTTGGGCAGTAAGGCGAGCTACGGCGACGTGCTGAAATTGCTGGAGACACGCGACATCCAGGTCAAAGGCGTAGTGGTGGACAGCGGTGCGCTCCCGGTCTATCGGCAACTGGAGAAGATCCATTTGAGGGGGCAGGGATACGGCAACATTCTTCCAAAATACACGTCGGCGACTGGCGGAGGGCAGGTGCTTTCCGAGTTGTCGAGGAATGCAATCGAAGAGGCGTACGCCCAGATTACATCGGAGGCGAGGAACCAGTACACGTTAGGGTATTCACCAAATACTCCCAAGCCAGGGACAGCGACGGCGTACCGAAGCATCGACGTGTTGGTAAACCGCAAAGGGCTGAAGGTATTCGCCAAGGACGGGTATTATCCGATTCCGACGGCGCGGTAAATCTCAGGGAAAAGAAGGGTTCGCGGCCTGATCGTGGTGGCAGGGGGCACAGGAGTAACCTGCGTCAAGTACCCCCCATGTGATATAAAAAGCGCGAGCCTCCATAGGGTCTAAAGTGTGGCGCGGAAAGCCGCAAGTGTGTTTCCGCTAGAGGAAAGCCTTTGAGTTTCATCAACTTCGCAGCCCGAGAAATCAATTGCAAGATCGTGTACTACGGCGCCGGATTGGGCGGAAAGACCACGAACCTGCAGGTGATTTATCAGAAGACTGCGGACCAGCAGAAGGGCAAGATGATCTCGCTGGCCACCGAGACGGAACGAACGTTGTTCTTCGACTTCCTGCCCCTGGATCTCGGTTCGGTGCGCGGGTTCAAGACCCGAATCCATCTGTATACGGTTCCGGGACAGGTGTTCTATGACGCCAGCCGCAAGCTGATTCTGCGCGGTGTGGATGGCATTGTGTTTGTGGCGGACTCGCAGGAGCAGCGGCAAGATGCGAACGTCGAGGCGCTCGACAATCTGATGTCGAACCTGAAGGAGCATGGGTACGACTTCAACAAGATTCCGTACGTTCTGCAGTTGAACAAGCGCGATCTGCCCAATATTCTTCCTGTAGATCTGCTGAGTACGGAGTTGCGGCGCAAAAACGAGCCGGTCGTTGAGGCGGTGGCGTTTCAGGGTGTGGGAGTGTTTGAGACGCTGAAGGAAATCGCCAAGCAGGTGCTGCAGGAACTGAAAGCCGGCGGATAGCTCTCAGAAAATAATGCGCACTTGCCACTGGTAAGGCCTGGTTCGTTCTTTGCGGTTTGGCTGTAATTCTCCCGACTTCGTGAACTGCCGGACTTCGGCGCTACCTTCCCAGCATCATAAACTTCTGTCAACAGACAAAACAGCGGGGCAGATCGACGTGTCCTTCTGCCCCGCGAGGTTCTGCGGCTCTAAATCACCGAGTTGCTACCAGCTCGACAACGTCATCGCCATGGATGATGTCATGAAGGTGGTTGTCATCCACGAGGCCAATTTGATGCAGGACATGTTGGCCCTCGTTGAAGAAGAAAATAAGCTTGGTCTGCTTCTGGAAGTTCCCCGGGTTCAGCAAGATATTCCTATTTTGCAGGAACGTCTTGTCGTCCGGTGTCTTAGTGTTTTGAATCATCAGCGAATTTCCTGCGCTATACGTCATGATTCGATATTCCCCAGCGGGAAGCGTTACCCCGTTGGCGACGAAATCAAACGGCACCGTGGCTGTCGCTCTCGTCGTCCATGAGTCTTGAGAGACTGCTGGCGATACAAGAAGCACGAGCGCTGCGATGGTTAACCAGCGGATTCTCATAGCATCCTCCTTTTCCGGCCCTCAAATTTGAGCTACGGCTATAAGGCCCAATTTGCCGGATTAGCAACCACGAAGGATCGCGGAGCTCAGAGGATCACGGCGTCGGACTCCCTTCCTAGCGATCGGGTGCTTAGGGGGAAAGCTGCGGCGAGGAAGAGAGACTTCAGCTGTGGAAAGGTTACAAGAAAAGCAACCGCTAGTCAGTGACATCGGTCACAGATAGGTACCAGCATCCTGACGGTCGGAACGGGTCACAACCTGGATTTCAACGTTTGACGCTTCCAAGGGCTCAGCAGGGTGACCTGAACAGTGCGCCTCCGACCCATTTAAATTGCGCCCTTGACACCGTCCCCATCCCAGACTACAAGTGAAATTCTCACTGGCACCTAATCGTCACGGAATTGCTTCGCCGAAGCATAAGGAGGTTTCGTCATGGGACTCTTGGAAGAAGCCGAAAAAATCGCAGGCGCTGTCGCCGCAGTGGAAGGGATCAAGAAGCTGGATCCGAACGCAGGGATCGTTACGGAAGCGGCCGCCGCTATCACCGGATTTGAGGGCGCGGGCGCGATCGCCGAGCGACTGGAAAAGAAAGACGAAGGCGGCAATCAGTAGCCGAGGCCGAAATCATCATGGAAGAAGCCGAGGTTGAACGCTCGTTCAGCCTCTGAGGAAGATTTTGCGCGCATTTTCTTGCCCTCCCATTATTGAGCGGGCCGCGCGATGAGTCCCTGGAGTTCCGCCAACTCGGGAGCGGAAGCGGAGCGTATGCCTCGCATGGTTCCGCACTGGAGATAGAAAATTCCATCGCCGGCGCCGAAGATTCCTACTGTGCGATGAGCATCGTTATGGAGGGTTGCTTTTATTTTTGGGCTGAGCGGTGTCTCGGCGCGGTACGGGCTCACGTCCCGGTGCAGGTTGACGAAGGTGACGAGTTGGCGCACGGCTGCCGGATCAGTGATTAGCCAGACGTTCTGATGCAATGGAACCGATCCCGGCGGAAGGAGAATCTGCACAGTGGTGGCCGTCGTGATCGACGAGCAAGCGTCGGAAGTTTGGGGAAGTGCCGGGAGCAGGGATTGCTTTGCGTTCGGGACGCAAGCCGTAGTGAACAGTATCGCCGCAATCGCTGCGCACAGGAGACGCTGCATGCAGCCATTCTACGAGTCACACAATCGTTTCCGATCCACTCCGCTGTTACCAACGTAAGCTGCCGATAGGGGCACGATTCGCTAGCCTGACCACGGGACGGAGTGTGCCCAGCCGGTCCTGCGGAATTTCCTTTGATTTCTTGTTTACTGGTGCGGTCATCGGATCCGACTGGCTTGCTGGTCTGGTGCGTGGTCGGATTCTGCGCGGGCCTTGGATTGTTTGTATATGGGTTCAAGTTGTTGCAGCGGCGAAGACTGATTCTCGATACGCCATTCTCGAAAATTCGCAGCGCTTCGATGGGGATGGTGGAAATCAGCGGGCTGGCAGATGGACCGTATACGTTGATTGCGCCAGTCACGGCGCGGGCCTGCTATTACTACCGCACGCTGGTTTGGGAGTGGAAGCAGAGCGGGAAGAACAAGCAGTGGGTGAAGATCGCGGGCGAATGCATGCACGTGCCGTTTTTCGTGGACGACAACACGGGGCGCGTGCTGGTGGATCCTCGGGGGGCCGATCTGGATCTGCACCGGGACTTCGAGGAGGAATTTTCCGATTCGTTCTTTACCACCAAAGATCCGGTGCCTGGAAATGTGCGGAGTTTCCTGGCGCGGCACGGGGTGTCGACGAATAACAAGATCAAGGTGGAAGAGTTCTGCATCAAGCCGAAGAATGCGTTGTTCATTCTGGGGACACTGGCGGAGAACCCGGGGATCGAGGTGAGTCCGCAAGCGATTCAGGATTCGGAGCCGGTCCACTCGTTTTCCGGGCAAGGGTTCTCGTTGAGCGTGACGTTTCCGAGGTCTGGCGGCTACTTTGGGGCGGGCTCACCGTTGAATCAGAGTGTTGAGCGGGAGGACGTGAGAGTGGTTCGCTTGACGCCGGACTCCGGGCCGGTGAATACCGGAGAGATGAACCAACAGCAGAAGGTTGCGACGGCACTGATGAAGGCGGGAATTTCGAATCCGGCGGCGTGGAGCGCGGCGGGGGTAAGGGACGGTACTGTGGTCACGCAGGCGCAGGCTGCAGCGGTCACGGGAAATGGCGGCGCATCGACAACGGATGGCAATGGGTTCGAAGCGCATCCTGCCGTCGTATTAATGAAGGGGACGAACAACAAGACGTTTCTGATTTCGTGGCGGAGCCAGCAGGAGGTAGCGCGGTCCTTAGGCTGGAAATGTACGCTGATGATCTGGGGCGGGCCTGTGCTGGCGCTGCTGAGCTTGTATGTCTTTCTTCAAGTAGAAAACCTGCTGTAGTCGAACCCAGGGGACTCATTCATGAAAGGCACCACGGGTCTAACCATTCTCAGGCTGCGTGCGCTGGCCATGCGCATGTGCTCTAGTACAATCAAGCCGTGAGCGACGCCGTCCGCATCGGAATCCTGGGGGATTTCAATCCCGAATCGCGCTCGCATCCTGCCACGAACGACGCGCTGCAGCACGCTGCGCGCAAGGTCAAGATAAAAGTGGAGAGCGAGTGGGTAGCGACCCCGTCTCTGGTCGCGCCCGACGCTGAGAAAAAGCTGGAGAGCTTCGACGGACTGTGGGGAGCTCCGGGTAGCCCGTTTAAGAGTTTCGATGGGATGCTGAAGGGGATCGAGTTTGCCCGGCGGCGGGATTGGCCTTACCTGGGGACGTGTGCAGGATTTCAGTATGCGTTTATCGAGTTCGCGCGGAATGTGCTGCACATCGCGGATGCGGACAGCGCGGAGAACAATTCCGGATCGAAGAACATTGTGATTTATCCGGTGGCGTGCGCGGTGCCGGATCGCAAGGGGAATGCGCCGAAGCTTTCGGGCGTTGTGCCGGAGATCCGACTGCGACCGGGGTCGTATCTGCAAACGTATTACGGAAAGGACAAAGAGACCGTCACGGAAGAGTTCTTCTGTAACTTCGAGATCAATCCGGAGTTTGAGTGGGCGGCGATGGAGGCGGGATTCCCCGTGGTGGCGCGCGGACCGCAAGGGGAGATTCGCGCGATCGAGTCGCCGACGCACCGGTTCTATGTCGCAACGTTGTTCCAGCCGCAGTTAACGTCTACGGAGAAGAAACCGCATCCGCTGGTGCTGGCGTTTGTGCAGGCTGCGGCGGACTGGGGGAAGAAGAAGCTGGATGACAGCGTGCTGGAGTAATCGAATTACGCACGCGCATTTAGTAGGTTCCTAGCCGGTGGAAAAGATAGGAAAAAGGGCCTCACGCCGTCAAAGCGTACGTCAGTGGCTAAAGCCAGGTTGATTTTGCAGCCAGACGGCACGACTGAAGCCGTGCCCTTCCCCAAAACCGCGCATGTATCAAGCCTTCTCGTAGGTCCCTAAGCTTTTGCCGTGACAAATTTCTGCTCTAGCCGCTCGTACACTTCTTCGGCGCGGCGGAGCGCTTCCTGCACGTTTTCGCAGATGTTTTCCTTGCCAACCACTTCTTCAAATTCCGCCTCGTGAATCAGCTTCGCGGGCTGCTCGCGGGCACCACAGAGGATCAGTGTGCGCTTGGACGCGTGAAGCTCTCGGGCAACCTCTTCGATGGCGAAGAGGCCTGTGGCGTCCAAGGCGGTCATGTTACGCAAGCGCAGGACCACGACGGGCGGCAACTTGTGCAGGTTCTCCGTGACGACTGAGATTTTGTCCGTGGCCCCGAATAAGAAGGGGCCGTGGATGCGGAAGATCGTGGCGTAGTAGGGGATGTCTTTGTCTTGCAGGATGTGAACGCGTCCGTCCTCGACGTAGTCGTCGGTGACTTGCGAGACAGTCGTGGTGGAGGCGACGCGGCTGATGAAGAGCAGGGCGGCCAGGATCATGCCGGCTTCGACGGCAACGGTGAGATCGGCGAATACAGTGAGGGCAAAGGTCACGAGCCAGATGCTGATGTCGGTTTTGGTGAGCTTGAGGAGTTGCGGGATCTCGCGCCATTCGCCCATGTTGTAGGCGACGACCATGAGGATGCCGGCGAGGGCGGCCATGGGAACGTAGCTGACCAGCGGGGCGGCGAAGAGCAGGATGCAGAGCAGAGTCAGCGCATGGATGATTCCAGCGATGGGCGATTGCGCACCGGAGCGGATATTGGTGGCGGTGCGAGCGATGGCGCCGGTCGCGGGCAGCCCGCCGAACATAGGCGACATCACATTAGCGACGCCCTGTCCGATCAGTTCCACGTTGGGATTGTGACGATCGTTGCTCATGCGATCGGAGACGACGGCGGACATCAGCGACTCGATGGCACCAAGCATGGCGACGGTGAAGGCGGGGCCGAGGAGTCCGTGAATCAGGTCGGTGCGGAATTTGGGGATTTGCAAATGAGGCAGACCGCCGGGGATGCCTCCGAATTTCGTGCCAATGGTTTCCACCGGAAGATGGAAGAAGTAGACGGCGGAGGTCGCAAGCACCAGGGCGACAATAGGACCCGGAATGCGGGGGCTCAGGCTGCGGCAGATGATCAGAACCAGCAGCGTAAAGACGGCGAGTGCGGCGGCTTCGAAAGAGAGCGTGTGGAAACTGGAGGCAAGGGCTTCCATGCGCAGCCAGAAGACACCGGGAACTTTGTCGAGATGGAGGCCGAAGAAATCTTTGACTTGCGTGCTGGCGATGAGAACCGCGATTCCGTTGGTGAATCCGATGACGACCGGTCGCGGGATGAACTTGACGGCGGTGCCGAGGCCAGTGAGTCCCATGATGACCAGCAACACTCCAGCCATGACGGTGCACATGAAGAGACCGTCGACGCCGTGCACGGCGACGATGCCGGCGACCACGACGACGAAGGCGCCGGTGGGGCCTCCAATCTGGGTCTTCGATCCGCCGAGGGCCGAGATGAGGAATCCGGTGACGATGGCGCAGTAGATTCCGGCCTGCGGTGTCAGTCCCGAAGCGATGGAGAAGGCCATGGCCAGGGGCAAGGCGACGAGGCCGACGGTGATGCCAGCGATCAGGTCGAGGAGAAATTTGTGACGGTCGTATCCGCGAAGACAGAGGACTGACTTCGGAAGCCAATTATCGTTCAGGAAAACACGCGCCATTTTCACATTATCGCAGGGTGCGACGGTATCGGGTAGTTACGAACGAAGACTCGAGAGGATCGAAGGGGAATGTCCGTGTACAAGGGGAGCGATGTTCTGCGGCGAATCGGGATGGAAAAATGAGGTTGAAGCTTAGGAGTGGGCGCCGTGAGGACGGGAGTCGAGTTCCAGGGCCGGCATCTGGACGCGGTCGCGGATTTCCTGAATCGGCGACGTGACGATAGGAGTCGGATATTGGGGATGGCGAAATTCGAGGTGCATGCCGCGGCCGACGTATTGCAGCTTGAGCATGGAGCCTCCCCAGGTGGAACCGGCAATGGCTACCTGCACGGGCTCAGGGCAAAACTCAGGGTGGCCCGACAGTAAGGCTTCGCTGCCGCCGAGCAGGACGGCGGTATAGCGGTGGTGCATGGTCTGGATCTCAAGAACGGTAGATGGCGGAAGTTCGTTCAGGAAAACTCCACCCTCGATTTCCGACTGAATAATGCCGCTGTTCACTTCGTCGGCGAGATTGGGGTGGGGGCTGAACATAGCTAATTACTGGGTAGGGTATCCGGTTTCCCAGGGTTGGACAAGAGGACTTTGGATTGGGCTGGGGAACCGTGGAGCATGTCCGTTAGAGGTAGGCGAGGGGGCGGGGGTTGCAAAAAAGAAGATTGCACCACAGAGGTCACGGGGGAAGCACAAAGGAGCTTTCGACATTACGCCACACAGGGGAACCAGGGCTGATAGAATTGATAGATAAATTAAGGGGTTAGTCATTCATCCATGCCAGTACCTGTATCACAAATGTGGACCGTCTCGAGCTATGTGCTGCGGCAGAAGCTCGCGGGACGGAAGCAATATCCGTTGGTTCTCATGCTGGAACCGCTCTTCCGGTGCAATTTGGCCTGTGCGGGGTGCGGAAAGATTCAGTATCCGGCGCACATCCTGAAGAAGGAGCTGACGCCTGAGGAGTGCTTCAAGGCCGTGGATGAGTGCGGCGCTCCCATGGTGTCGATCCCGGGCGGCGAGCCGTTGATGCACCCGAAGATCGCGGAGATCGTCGACGGGCTGGTGGCGCGGAAGAAGTACATCTATCTCTGCACCAACGCTCTGCTGTTGAAGGAGAAGATTGACGAGTTCAAGCCGAGCAAGTATTTGACTTTCAGCGTGCATCTGGATGGGCAGCGGGAAGAGCACGACTTGGCGGTGTGCCGCGAGGGTGGGTATGACCTGGCGGTCGAGGGCGTGAAAGAGGCGGTGCAGCGCGGGTTCCGGGTGACGACGAATACGACGCTGTTCGACGGGGCCAATCCGAAGTCGGTGCGGGCATTCTTTGACGAGATGATGGAACTGGGCATCGAAGGAATGATGCTCTCGCCGGGTTACTCGTACGACAAGGCTCCGGATCAGAAACATTTCCTGGGCCGGGCGCGAACGCGGCGGATGTTTCGGGCGATCCTGTCGAACCGGAAATCGTCGTGGCAGTTCAATCTGTCACCGCTGTTTCTCGAGTTCCTGATGGGAAAGCGGACGTATCCGTGCACGCCGTGGGGGATGCCGACCTACAACGTGTTTGGGTGGCAGAAGCCTTGTTATCTGCTGCAGGATGGGTACGCGGAGTCGTTTCAGGAGTTGCTGGAGACGACCGCGTGGTCGAATTATGGGACGGAATCGGGGAATCCGGCGTGCGCGAATTGCATGGTGCATAGCGGGTATGAGGCTTCGGCGGTGAATGCGACTTTCAGTTCGCTGGAGGGATTCCTGGCGACCGTCAAGGCGACCTTGTTCACGCGGTATCGCGATGAGGAGGCGGAGCGGATGCTGGAGGAGAGGGTGGAGCCGGTGCATCCCCTGGTGCAGATTTCGCCTTCGAGCGAGTCGTTGCAGGGGACGCGGGCTTAAACCACCGAGAGCACTGAGAACTTCCGCAGAGAACGCGGAGAAAAACAAGATTCTGACGGTTCCACGATGACAGGAAAAGAAGCAGGACATTTTGATCACGCGGCGGCCCAGGCTGCTCCGCATGCGAATGTAGAGAATCCGGAGGCGCTCGAAGTTGCGCCGGGGACCGAGCATGAGAGGCTCGAGGGATGGATTCCGGCACTGGCGGGTGAAGAGGAGTTGCGCGTGGCCCTGGAGAAGGCTTTTGATTATCGGGGCGACGTGACCATCACTCGCAAGGACGGGTCGAAGGTGGAGGGCTATGTGTTCGACCGTCGGACGGGCGCCTCCCTGAAGGACTCGATGGTGCGGTTGTATCCCAAGAATTCGAACGACAAGATTGCGATCTCTTACGCGGAGATTGGGGCTTTGGCTTTTACCGGGCGCGACACCGCGGCGGGCAAGAGCTGGGAAGCGTGGATGCGGAAGTACGCGGAGAAGAGAGCACGCGGGGAAAAGGATTTGAGTTTGTATTCGGAGCCGCTGGAGTAGATCCGAAACGGTACACGAGGGCCGAAGCCCCACGTTCATAGCGTTACACGCGGCCCTAAAGGGCCGCTCTTCCACTCAGGGTCGCTCTACCACCCCATTTATAGATACATTCGAGTACGCTCGCTTTGCTCGCGGGGCGGACGAATGCGTCCGCCCCCACGTGTGATCTACTTGGCGCTGAAGTTCAGGGCGTCGATCAGGTCTTCTACTTCGTCGTCTGTTCCGCCGATTACCGTAATTGAGATCGCATAGCCGCGCGAGAGTATGACTAGCGTGGATTGGTGCATGACGCGGGTGCCTACGTCTTTGTGAAAGTCCGCGCGGACCAGATTCCTGGGCCCGACCGCGATCTCGTACGGCTCTTCGTCCTCGGTGAATCCCTGAGCTTTCGCGACTTCTGTGACTGGTCCCAGGTACTGCACCGCCTCTTTCAATCCCGGATAAGACGACTGATTTTCGGCGGCGATTAGGACGGAAGAATTCACATCTTCTCCTTTGGCTTCGGGTGGGCGGGAGAAGACGGCCAGAAGGACCTTGGCTCCGGTGCTGGATGCGGCGGGCGACGCGGGATCGGGCGGAGGCTGCTCTTCCTGGCGCGTGTTGAGTTCGTCGGTGCGGAGGACCCATCCTTCGGGGACTTTGTAAGTGAGGCCCAGAGCCTTGTTTTGATAGACGCCGTTGGTGACGGTGCCGGAATCGAGTTCGGTGCTGATGGGCGACGCGGGCTTCTTGGTGTGTTTGCTCGAGGAAGACTGGGCGGCGGACTCTTGCGCGAGGGCGCTGAGGGCTAGTGCGAAAGTCATCAGAGCCGAGAGGGCGAGGCAGGTCGGAATACGGCGAAACTGCATACTCAGAATCTTACCGGATTCTAGGCCGCCCTCACGAAACGCAGCGAGGCTGAGTTCATGCAGTAGCGAAGCCCCGTGGGATCGGGCCCGTCGTCGAAGACATGGCCGAGGTGAGCGTCGCAGAGAGTGCAGGAGACGGCAGTACGCGCCATGCCAAGTGTCGTATCGCGGGTTTCGGTGACGTTCTCGTGTGCGATCGGCTGCCAGAAGCTGGGCCATCCGGTGCCGGAGTCAAACTTAGTGGCGGAGTCGAACAGCGCGGTGTCGCAGCAGATGCAGCGGTAGATGCCTTTCTCGTGAAGGTTCCAGTACTTGCCGGTGAAGGCGATTTCGGTGTCCGCGTGGCGCGTAATGTCGAATGCGTTGGGAGCGAGTTGCTTGCGCCATTCATCTTCGGTTTTCACGATTGTCGTGGTACGAACGGTCTTGAGGCGTTTGCCGGAGTCGTCGAACTGGACGATGGTGACTTCCTTGGGCTCCGGGCGAGCGGCGGCTTGAAGCACGCGTGGCTTGCGCCATTGCCAGAGGGCCAGGCCTGCCAGTGCGGCGATCAAGGTTGCCAGGAACGCGCGGCGCTGGGGACTCCCTGGAACCGGCGAAGATCCCGCTGTCGAGCTTCGCTCGACTGGACGGACGAATGCGTCCGTCCCCACGTGGTTCTTGTTTTGATCAGAATCGGGCATTGCGTCTTCCTACTTTTCTGTGTAGAGCTGCGGGAATTCTTGTTTCAGGTGCGCGACTTTGGGAGCGTCGTTGAAGAAGATGTATGGCTGGTTCGGGTGGAGTGCCGCGTAGTTCTGGTGATAGGCCTCGGCGGGATAGAACGCTTGCAGCGGCACTAGCTTGGTGACGATCGGCCGCGGGAAAACTTTCGCCTGGTCGAGTTGAGCGATATAGGCCTCGGCGATTTTCTTCTGCTCGTCGTTGGCATAGAAAATCGACGAGCGATATTGCGTGCCTTCGTCGGGGCCCTGGCGGTTGAGTTGCGTAGGATCATGTGCTACGGAGAAAAAGATTCGCAGGAGTTCTCCATAGGTGATCTGCGAGGGATCGTAGATGACCTCGACGGACTCAGCGTGTCCGGTTTCACCCGTGCTGACCAGTTCATAGTCGGCCGTTTTTGAGTTGCCGCCGGAGTATCCCGATGTGGCGCTGATCACGCCTTTCACGTGCTGGAAGACGGCCTGGATGCCCCAGAAGCATCCACCGGCGAGAACCGTCTTTTCCTTACCCGCAGCGGTTGGACGGGCCTCGTCGACATTTGGCGCTGGAATGGGTGCCGCCGTGCCAGCCCTGGCGTTGCAGGCTAGAGCGAATAGCGAGAGCGAGAGGACGAGAGCGAGATGAGTCGAGTGTTCAGACATCGGAAATCCCCCAGTCGTAGTACGGATTAGATGTGCTGGTGGATTGGAGTGGGGAACAGGCGAAAAGTTTCAGGGCCGGAAACGATTAGCGGAGAAGGACAGCCGAGGCGGCTGTCCCCACATTGTAATCTTACGATCCTACTTTCGTGCTTGCTTTTTCGCTTTATCTTCGCCACAATGGCGGCATGGCCATCACACGCAGGCAACGCGAAGTGTATGACTTCATTTCACGGTTTGTCACCGAGCATGGGTATTCCCCTTCGTTCGAGGAAATCGGGCAAGGGCTGAAGCTGAATTCGCTGGCAACCGTGCACAAGCACATCTCGAACCTAGAAAAGAAGGGGTTGCTGACGCGCGATTACAACCGCAGCCGGTCGATTGATCTGCTGCCACCGAAGGGCAAGCTGAAACAGTCGATGAGCGTGAACACTGGAGTTGTATTGCCGCTGCTGGGACGGATCGCGGCCGGGCAACCGATCGAGGCGGTGGAGAATCCGGAGACGATTTCGCTGGCAGATTTCGTGCGGTCGAAGGAAGTGTTTGTGCTCGAAGTACGCGGCGAGTCGATGCAGGATGAACATATTGTCGATGGCGATTACGTGCTGGTAGAGAAGACGCGCGCGGCGCATAACGGGGACATCGTAGTGGCACTTGTGGATCAGACGGATGCGACGTTGAAGCGGCTGTATCGCGAGGGCGAGAACATCCGGCTGCAACCATCGAATGTGAGCATGAAGCCGATCATCGTGCCGGCGGCATCGGTGGATGTGCAGGGGAGAGTGATTGGGGTGTTGAGGAAGTACTGAGTACGCAGTACTCAGCGATTCTTAGTAGAGGTGGAAATCCACTTCCACCGCAATTTCCGTTGCCACGGGTTGACCATCCTTTTCTGCGGGTTTAAATCTCCAACCTTCGACGCTGTGCACGGCGTTCTCATCGAGACCGTATCCAAGGGGTTTCTGGATATGAATGTGAGTTGCAGAGCCGGATTTGTCGACGATTAGTCCAAGCACAACTATTCCCTGATATTTGGCCCTCCTCGCTGGCTCTGAAAATGATGGATTCTGTTGGTTCAGCACTCTAGGCGGAGAAACTCCGTGACCGACAGAAAGGATCGCTGGCCGCTCCACGGGGTTTTGAGAATCTGACTTTGCCTCTGAGTTCGGTGTCCCTTCCGATGGGGGCTGAACGCCAGGAATCTGAAGAAACTCAGCCGAGAAGCGGCAGGATTGAAACTTGATATCGCCGCCGTTTTTCAAAGCGGCGCTTACGCATGGCTTCCAGTAGTCGGGGATGAGGTCACCGAAGTTGTCCTTGGAATTGAGAAAGATCCGGGAGAAAGCAGCCTCGGCAGATTCGAGCCTGGGGTCAGACCCGAGATCGACTTCGATCTGAAGGGCTCGATTCTTCTTTTCGTCTTTGTCTGGATGGCCTTTGCCGTCGGAGTCATGGAGCGGGCTAAAGCCGATGGGCGTAACCCATCCCCAGCGGACGCGACTCGCCTTAATGCGGAGACGGCTCCCGGAGACACTCAGATCGTCGATACGAACGCCGCCATCGACGGTCCAATCGCCAGACTGCGTGGGTTCGCGAAGTACACCATCGGGACTGTAATGCAACGCATTTCCCGGATAAAACCCGCGTAGAAGGAAAGTCTTATCTCGAAATTCGTAGCGGAGATGCTGCTCGATTTCGTTCGCGGCTTGTGCAATTGGCGCAATGGTTCCAACGCTGAGAGCCAGCATTAGAGCAGGAAGGATGCGAGAGATGCGCACCGCTGCATTTTAGCTCGAAAGATGTGGTGTGTTCACAAAAACGCCCGGGGCTTGCCCCCGGGCGTTCTTCGCTGATGGCTGAGGGCCGACGGCCGCCTTACCCGATGTGCTTGTTCAGCGCCTGGGCAATGGCGTCTTTGGGGCGATAGCCGACGAGTTGTTCGACGACCTGGCCGCCTTTGAAGACCAACAAAGTCGGGATGCCGGTGACTTTGTAGCGCATTGGGGTGGCCTGGTTCGAGTCGACGTCCATCTTGCCGATTTTGATTTTGCCCTGATACTCGGTGGCCAGTTCTTCGACGATCGGGGCGATCGCGCGGCAGGGGCCGCACCATGTTGCCCAAAAGTCCACGAGAACGGGCTTATCCGATTTCAAAACATCCTGGTCGAAGTTCGCATCGGTCACTTCGACGATTCCGTTGCCTGCCATTTTGTTTCTCCTCGTTTGTAAACGTCGCGCTGTCGGCCGACGCTCCTGAGAAATGGCGTTGCCGGGGCGATCTGTATGAGTGCGTCCCCGAAGGGAGTCTAACTCAATATCGTAACACCGGGATTTGATGCTGGGGGAGTACGAAAAGTCGCAATTGGGGAGGGCAACCCCGCGAACCTAGGGTAAGGTCTTTAGATACGTAATCAATTGCCAGCGTTGGGGTTCCGGGAGGCGACTCCAGGAAGGCATGCCATTCTTCTGGCTGCCGTTGGTAAGAAGCCAGAAGAGCTCCCCGGGAGTGGCTTGCTTGACGCGATCGGCATGCAGGTTAGGACGAACGTGCTTGCCCTCATTTTTGCCATGGGCACCTTCGCCGTGGCACTGGGCGCAATGCTCGGCGAAGGTCTTGGCACCGGCCACAGGAGCGTCGGCGTTGCTTCATCAGTGTCCTCTCAGTCGCGACCAGAACTGGTCGATCTCATACGACACGATGAATCGAAAGAGACATAATTTTGCGGGAAATGAGATTGATTCGGTGACACCAACTTGCTTTTTCACCCTCACAGCCCGGACGAATGCGTCCGGGCCCACGTGTACCAAAAAGGAAAAGCGTCCTTGACTTTTCAGTCCAGGACGCCTCGGCAGCCCTCCCCCAGAACTGCCAAACCACGAGGGTGATACTAAGAGGCGTTCAAATTTGTGACAACGTCACCTTGGTAACTTGTATAGCGTATAGCTAAGGATGCACCTGACGAAGGTAACGTGTGGGCTATTGTTTCTGCCAGGTCTGGCCAGCGTCGGAGGTAGTCCAGACTTCGGGGGCAGAGGTCGTGACCTTTCCGTGCTGGGGGTCGGGGAAGTCGAGACTGACAATATCGCCGGTAAGGGCAGCCCCGGCGGTGATGGGGAGCACGCGAGTCCAGTGATTGCCGTTATCCGTGGAGTGATAGAGCAGTCCTTGGGAACCGCCCGCCCAGACGTCGAGTCCGCTGGCGGTGACGGCACGGAAGATCAGAGGAACAGGCCCATTCTTCTTTAAGGCCGGCTTGTTCGAGGTCGGCTTGCTTACTTCCTGCGCGGCCACCGTTACCGTTTCCTGAGCGAAAGAGAACTTTGAGAAAGATGGATCGCTCGCGGCCACGTTGACGTCCTGCCAAGTCTGTCCTTGATCGAAAGAACGCTGTAAAGCGCCGATACCGCTGATTGTCCAGCGGGCCGGGGTCTGCGTAACCTTGGGTAGCGCCTCTGCCATTTGAGTCGTGACGAGGCCCGGTGGATTGGGACTCGGCGCTGCTGCCGCGGCACCGGCATAGCCTGCCTGGGGGGCTTCGGCGTTCTTGCTCTTGGCGACGGCGGGCTCGCTTAGATCCAATGCTTGAGCTGGGCCCGGCTCATTCTGAGCGATCGCGGTTTGAACATTCGCGCCGGTCACTTCGACGACTTCGTTCGAGGCTGGAACTCGAAGATCCTTGGATTGAGAGGGTTGCGGTGGCCTGTCGAAG
>Ga0209698_10002050_pt1 | contig 23064 bp, 15 predicted proteins | sample LitLauG_LLR_2012_FD_187203 | JGI IMG/M metagenome (GOLD analysis project Ga0209698, IMG submission 187203) | Freshwater sediment microbial communities from Pennsylvania, USA - Little Laurel Run_MetaG_LLR_2012 (SPAdes) (version 2) | ecosystem: Environmental > Aquatic > Freshwater > Creek >... | reverse complement strand
CACTTGAGGTGGGAGAACTGATAAATGACGTTATCAGGCGATTTCACTCATTGAGAACGGAGTCGCCCAGACCTGGGATCAATGAGTGCAATGGCGATGCTACGCCAATCATCCAAAAGGTCAGTCGATCTTTGCTCCCTGCAGGGGAGATCCCTCTTCCCCCCCCCCGAGGTGTAGAATGCGTCCGCCTCACTAACAATCAACAAAACAATAAGGAGGACGTATGCGTCGATCACTGTGGATGTTTGCAATCGCATTGGGGATCATAGCGGCATGGTCTATCGGACGCCTTCAGGCGCAAGGGGACAAGGTCACATTCGCCGATCCGAATCACGCGACCTTCACTGAAATGCCGAGTGCTGGCGGAGCAGGTGTTTCCTCTGCGACGCTTTGGGGAGACCCAAACGCCGGCGCGGCTGGCACGTACACGAAATTTGTCCCCGGATGGGATGCTGGCTGGCACACCCACACCGCCGATGTATGGATCGTAGGCATCAAAGGTGCCTACCTCTACAAGGACGAAGCCGGCGAGAAGCGCGTAGGCCCGGGCGACTTCCTCCGCGTCCCGGGCGGGCATAAACACTGGAGCGGCGGCGACAAGAAAGAAGGCGCCCTGTTCTATACTGAAACCTCTGGCAAGTTCGACCTGATCCCGGCCAAGTAGATGAAATAAACATGCAGGGACAGCCGCCCTCGGCTGTCCGGTCGAGCGAAGCTCGACAGCGTGGGTGCCCCATTCTAAACTCGGCTCCTTTGCTAGAGTGGGGCTGATCGCAAATTCGCAATGAACGATGAGGCGTTTGCGTGAGCCCGCGATTTTTCGCCAGTTTGGGACGACCCGAGCGATTAGTCGTGGCGTTCGTGGTCGTCGTGATCACCGTGCCCGCGTCCACGATCATGGTCCCGCCAATGGCCGTTGTCGTGGTCCTCGCGGTCCCAATGCCCTTCGTGCAATTGCCAGCCTTCACGATAATGGTCGTAATGCGGATGGGTCCAGTAGGCCCCTTCGAACGGAGGACGCTCCCAACGTCCGTGCACCCACCGGTAATGGCGACCAGCCGGCTCCCAGTACCCCTCTATCCAAACGAAGCCGGGGCTCGGCGGTGGACCAGCCTCTTCATAAACGACAGCTGGTGGTGGCGCGCCGATATACACCGCGATACTTGCGCTGAACTCGGCGAGGTGATAACGGCTGCGAGCATGGTGCCATAAACCCAATGCAATCTCATCGTGCATCTCCCTCTTTGGCTTTCCAATTCCAGCGTCGGCAACGAGTGCCCACCTGCCAGAAAGTATACGCTCGACAGAACATCCAGAATGCTGGCCATTGATCTAATTGAGTGTTTAGATCAGTACCGAATGCCGGGTTGAGTACCCTGTGCAGACGGAGGGTTAGCGCTCGCAACCGGGTCAATGAGCGAAAAGGCGATATTTCGCCAACCACCGCGTCATTGACAGACCTCCCGTCTTGGTCGTCTTCCTCTTTTTGAAACCTCAATGTGAGCGTTATGGAACAGACAGTCAGATTCTCACCCAATAGCATAGGGGCGGTTTCACCTGGATGCTCCAAGTTCTCGAGCTGGAGTCCGCAAGTCACGAGGGCTCGGCACCAGAATCGGAAGCAGAAGCAAATCCCAAGCGAAATTTCCGACCGCAAAACGACAGACTTTGGAGGATTCCATGAAACGAGCACTCCTGTTGATCCTGGCACCGGCCCTGATGGCCGCGCTGAGCATTGCACAGACTCCGCCTACGAGCAGCAATACAGACCAGGCCAACGTCAAGGGTTGCCTGGGGGGCTCCGACGGTAACTACACAATTTTGGAAGACAACACCGGCTACACTTTCAAGATCGGGAGCAGCAGTGTTGATCTCAAGCCACATCTTGGCCATGATGTAGGCCTGATTGGGCAGAGAACACGCGGGACGAGTTCCGCCCCTGCTGCCGCTAGTGACGACAGCCTTGCCGTTACCGACCTGAAGTTGATCTCCGACCACTGCGCTGCGGCCGCAGCCACTGTACCTACTGGCGCTGTCAGCACGCCGCCTGCGGAACCCGCCAGCACACCTGGTGGGGAGCCGGCTCCACCCGCCACCACCGTCAGCACATCTGTGGAACCTACGGTGACACCCGCTGCCGCCACTGCACCAGCGGTGGAGACCGCCGGCACACCCGTCGCAACCATTACACTTCCTGCCGTTACTGCACCACCTGCAGAGACCCCCGTCACACCTGTCGCTCCCGCCCCTGCACTAACTGCGATTGTCAGCACTCCCCAGGAGACAGCCAGCGCACCTACTGCGCGTCCTCGGAGTCGGTCAGAAACCCCTGCTGCTGCCACCACCACTCCCGCACTGATTCACAGCTCTTCAGCGGAACCTGTCACCACACCTGCTACAACGGACACTACATCCGCTACGACTGCCATATCCTCGGAACCCGCGAGCACACCTGCGGAGGTCGCTACAAAACCCACCGCGCCTTCCAAGGGCTGGTCCTTATGGCTCCTGCTTGCGTTTGGCTCGCTGGTAGTCGTCATTGGCATAATGTTTCCTTTCTTCAACCGGTGGAGAAAACAGAAGAGTTTAGAACAGGCGGGCTCACCGAATCTCTCTTTTACCCATGAAGCCAGCTCCGAGAAAGGCCAGTCCGATCAGGCCAAGAGTGACCTAGTTCCACGCAAAGTTGCCTGAGTTGAGCGCGGTTTGGCTGCGTTTTTTCAAGCCACCCGCAGTGTTGTCAATGAGTGAAATGGCGATGCTTCATCAATTGAGACGATTGTCTCGTCTGCGGCTCGGATAACTTCCGGCTTGCCAACAAGATATGTGACTTGCCGCGGTCCGGCCAGTTTGGATCAGAGGGTTCAACCCGCAGACGCAAGCCGCTATCGTGGGCTTGGATTCTCCACAAACGAGGTCTTGGGAATGATTAAGACAGGAGTTGTAGTGTGTTTGCTCTGGCTTGCAAGTTCATTCGGTCATACCCAGAATCCTGACGACTCTTCTCATGGGAGCAAAACACTGCTGCTCGCGCTGGAGAACGCCTGGAACAAAGCGCAATTGCAGCACGATTCCAAGGCCCTGGATGGGTTACTGGCTGGGACTTTCGTCAGCACCGACAATGACGGCGCATTCATGACCAAGGCTCAGTTCCTGGCCGACAATTCAGACCTTTCCTACGCCGCAAGCCTTATGACAAACATTGATGAGCAGGTTTTCCTCTATGAAAATGCTGCGGTGATTGCTGGAACCTACCACGCAAAAGGTTCATACAAGGGTAAGCCTTTCGATCATTACGGAAGATTCACCGACACCTGGATCTATGCGAATGGCAAATGGCTGTGCGTTGCCACTCACACCAGCGCGCTCAAGAGGTAGCGAGATGAACGGTATTTCGTTTTCAGCGCTGGTAGCGTTTGCGATCCTGCTGACAGGCATCTGCTGCCCGTCCATCGCCAAAGGAACTGATGGACACCACTTAAAACCCCTCCGCCGGGGTCAATGAGCGAAATGGCGATGTTTCGCCAGCAATCCCGATACAAACCCTTGACATTCCGTTTGCAGCGGAGCAAACTGCCTCCGTCCTGCTATATGCGGCCACCCACTGGCCGTCCGTCAGTAGGCGCTCGACCCTCTCCGTTTCAGCGAGGAGTTGCGCATGCGCGACCGACACAGAATCACTCTTTGTATCAGCTTGCTGCTGTTCTGCTGGACGCCTAAAGGTTCCGCTCAAGCTGCCTACACGGTTACCGACCTTGGAACTCTGCCCGGCGGGAACCTGAGCCGTGGCTACGGAATCAACAATTCCGGCCAGGCTACAGGGTTTTCCCGAATCGACAGCTCTGGCGACTTCGACGCATTCCTCTACAGCACAGGTACGATGGCCGATCTCGGAACCCTAGGCGGAGGCAGCCATGCCACGAGTGTCGGCCATGGAATCAACGATTCGGGCCAAGTAACAGGTACGTCTACCCCTAACAACGCCAACGGGGAGCATGCATTCCTCTACAGCGCAGGTTCGATGACCGATCTCGGAACTCTGGGCGGAGGCGGATGCTCGTTTTGCACAAGTGAGGGCTATGGAGTCAACAATTCCGGACAAGTTACAGGTACGTCTGGCTCCGCCGCATTTTTCTACAGTGCGGGTTCGATGACCGATCTCGGAACACTGGACACAGGCAACATGGCCGCAAGTGGAGGCTCTGGAATCAACGACTCCGGCCAAGTCACAGGGTATTCCACAACGAATGGCACCGGCGGCGCGGATCACGCCTTTCTCTACAGCTCAAGCACAGGGATGGTGGATCTCGGGACCCTGCCTGGCAGCGCCACCAGCTCGGGCTATGCCATCAATGCATTTGGACAAGTCACGGGCGGCCCTGGTCCTGGCAGCGCACAGGGAGACGCCTTTCTCTACAGCTCAGGCACTGGCATGGTGGACCTTGGAACCCTGCCGGGTGGCACTCTCAGTGTCGGCCTCGGAATCAATGCGTTCGCACAAGTGGCCGGGGCAAGCACAGTTGCCAATGGAGGACCCACTCACGCAATTCTGTACACCTCCACTCAGGGGATGGTTGATTTGAATACCTTGATCCCGCCCGGCTCCGGATGGGGGCTTGCACAGGCATACGGCATCAACAACGCCGGGCAGATCGTGGGCTGGGGCGGAATCAACGGTGCCACGCACGCGTTTCTGCTGACGCCGAATGGATTGATCACACCTCAGGAGATGCCCTGTGGGTGCGGCGCCAGCAACCCCTCGGAGCCTCAAGTGGCAGGTGCCCAAGGCAAGCAGGGCGATCCGGTCAGCACCGCCTTCGGCTCGTTTTCCGAGAGTTTCAACGATGTCTCCGTTTCCGGCCGAGGGCTCTCGTTGTCGTTTGATCACAGTTACAGCTCCGTGTTTGGCAGTTTCAATGGTCCGCTTGGCTACGGATGGACGCATAACTACACCATGCGGTTGATACAGCAAGGCACGAGCCTCGTCGTCGCCCAGGAAAACGGCAGCCGGGTTACGTTCAACGCGGCGTCGGGAGGCGGATACACAGCGCCACCACGTATGATCGCCACGCTGGTGAAGAATTCCGATGGCACGTTCACTTTCACCCGTCGAGCTCAGGAGTTCTTCACTTTCTCCGCAACTGGCCAGCTTACCTCTGAGCGCGATCGCAACGGCTACGTAACCAGCCTCACCTACAATGGTTCCGGCCAACTCACATCCGTCACCGACCCCGCCGGGCGCACTCTGACCCTGACCTACAACGGGTCGGGACAACTCATCACAGTCACCGATCCCATCGGCCGACAGGTCAGCTTCGCATACGACTCCAATGGCAACCTAGCTACCGTCACTGACGTGAATGGCGGCAAGACCAGTTTCACCTATTCGGCGAGCCATCTGCTGCTCACCATCACCGATCCCCGCGGCGGTGTGGTTACCAACACCTACGACACATCGAACCGCGTCACAAGCCAGAGCGATCAACTCAAGCGGAAAACAACCTTCGCATACGCCTCCGGCACTACCACAACGACCGATCCAAAAGGCAATGTCACGAAGGAGGAATACAACCAGCTCAACCAGCGAGTCTCACTGACCAAAGGATTCGGAACATCGTCTGCTGCCACCTGGACCTTCACTTATGATTCCAACACGCAGGGCCTCGCCACGACGACCGACCCCAACGGCCACGTCAGCAGCACCACCTACGATGCATCGGGCAACCCGCTCACCAGCACGGACGGGCTGGGTAGAGTGACCGCACAGACTTGGGATTCGATGAACGATCTCACTTCCGTCAAGGATCCGCTCACGGTCACAACCACCAATACGTACGACGCCAACGGGAACCTGCTCACCCGCTCGACGCCGTTGACCGGAACTGGCAAGATCCAGACCTATACCTATCAGTACGGAGTCAGCACCCATCCCGGTGACCTCACCGGCATGGTTGATCCCGACGGCAGGACAACGACTTTCACCTACGACTCGGACGGCAACCAAATCACCGCTACCGACCCTCTCGGACACACCACCAAATTCGCCTATAACGGGATTGGCTGGAAGACCTCGATCACGGATGCGCGCGGCAAGACTACGAGCTACACTCGAAACTCATTTGGCGACCTCACCGTCACAGCTGACGCATTGGGACACAAGGTCACTCGCTCCTACGACGCCAACCGCAACCTCATCTCCCTTAAAGACGACGACGGCGACGTCACCGCGTTTACCTATGACGTAGCTAACGAACGCACGAAAACCACAAGGGCCGACGGCACTGCTCTGCAAACGGTCTACAATGCCGATGGCACAGTGTCGAAAACCATCGACGGCGCGGGCGACGCCACCAACCAAGGCTACGACTCGCTGGCCCGGCCGATCTCGGTGACTGATCCGCTGGGGCGGACTACAAAGTACAGCTACGACAGAGCCGGCAATCTGATCAAAGTCACCGACCCTTCGGGTCAGATCACAACGAACACCTACGATCCTGCCAATGAGCTCACGCGCATTGCCTACAGCGATGGAAAGACCCCAAACGTCACGATCGTTTACGACGCCGATGGCCAACGTACATCTATGACCGACGGCACGGGCACGTCAAAATGGACCTACGATACGCTGCATCGTGTAGCGACCACTACGACGGGCGCAGGGGCGAAGGTGAGTTACGCCTACGATCTCAAAGGCCAGCTCACCAAGCTCACCTATCCGGGTGGGACGCACATCGTATCCCGAATCTACGATGCTGCGGGGCGACTGACGTCCATCACCGACTGGTTGGGCAACAACTCGGCGTTTGTCTACGATCCGGATGGGAACCTCACTAGTGAGACATTGCCTAGTACGACCGGAATCACCTCGAATCTTTCCTACGACGCTGCCAGTCGGCTGACAGGGGTCGTGGACGCCAAGGGCAGCACCAACCTCGCTACCTTTTCCTACACCCTTGACGCCGACGGCCAGCTCACAGGAGCAACTGAAACCGGCGTTCCGTTGTCAGGTACGGACACGTATGGCTACACGAAACTCAACCAGTTGGCGACGTTCAATTCCTCCAGCTATTCTTACGACGACGCCGATAACGTGACCGGGCTTATCACGCCGAGCCAAGTCCAGCTCAAATACGACTCCGCCAACGAACTGACCACGCTCACGGCGGGCAGCGCTTCCACGACGTTCGTCTATGACAAACGTGGCAACCGGCTGAGCCGGACTCCTAACGCCGGACAGGGGATGACCTACGCTTACGATCAGGCCAACCGTATGACGGGCTTTGGCTCGGCCGACATCTACGCTTATGCCGGCGAAGGACTGCGCATGGCGAAGACCGTCAGTGGTAAGACCGAAGTGTTCACCTGGGATCGGTCCGGCTCGTTGCCGCTGCTGATTGCTGACGGCACCACCAGCTATATCTATGATCCGCAAGGAATGCCGCTGGAGCAGGTGAGCGGATCGGACACGGCATTGTTTTACTTGCATGACCAGCTGGGAAGCACCCGCCTGGTCACCAACAGTTCTGGAGCGGTGCAGGCGTCGTACACCTATGATGCATACGGCAACCTGTTGGGAAATACGGGCACTGTAGCGAACCCCTTCGGCTATGCCGGCCAGTACACAGATTCAGAGTCTGGGCTGATCTATATGCGAGCTCGCTATCACGATCCGGCCACGGCACAATTCACTTCCCGCGATCCATTGGTTAACTTCACCGGGGAAGCTTATGTCTACGTCAATGACAACCCTATAAATGGGGTTGACCCCACGGGGCTGTGGACCTGGCAGCAGACATGGACGGCCATCCAGACCTTCGGTACAACCTTCGGCACCGCCGTGACCACACACGCTGCCGTCCCCATAGTTTGCACCTCCGCGCAAGATGTCAAGGATTGGGCTGCGTTCGTGGTTACCGTGACCGTTGCAACAGCCTTAAACGATCTCGCCCTTGGGGGACCCTACAATGCAACCGAGCAAACCGCTGTTGATAACTTGGCGCTGGCACTCCAGGACCTCCAGGCCCACCATCCTGGCAAGAGCCCCGCGACTCTCCTGAACGGCAGCGCGATCTTTCAACAGGTTGAGATAGCTGCTGGCAAATTTCGACCCCAACATCACTAGCCCTACTTGCTGGGGAACCGAGTTTATTTCGGCTGCGTTAGCTGGGCATTTCTGCCCGCCGGGAAGGAGAGTTCGGCTCTCCCAAACGTAAGCCAATTCTAGCGGCTCACGTGCCCCCCAACGACGCAACTATCCGTGACAGTTGTTGTTAACAGGCGATTGCACTCATTGACTTAACGCAAGAATGGGATTGCCGGGGGCGGTGCGAGTGGGAGAGAAATGTTTGCGGCGAAGACGGTGGGAACCGGGCCGCACGCAAAGGTTCCTACCATTTGCAGCCGGTCGGTTCTCAAGGAGTGTCAACGCCGCGAGCCCCTGCTTCAATCCTCTGACGAACGATCAGTCACCAGTGCCGCAGGTGCATACTCCGCGGCCAGGGATAGTTATCCCGAGGAAATAACAGATCGCCGGCAGGCGGTTCGCCTCGCGATCGCTAAGTGGCACATCCTGATACTCCGTCTCGGTAAGGTTGTTCAGGTTGAGCACGAACTTTGACGGATGCGTTCCCCACGCCAGCAATTCCGGTTGAGGATTGTCCAGCATCGCCGGATTGCAGATCGCAGTGCTGCTGTTCGGAGGGTTCGATACGATTCGAACGCTGCCCCGGTGAGGGAAAACACCGTTGACAGGGTTCGAAGCCAAATCGATGTTTACCGACAGTTCGCGTTCGCCGTCGAGCGACACCAAGCAGCCGCAGCACTCCACCATCTCTTGGCTGGGGTCAAAGACGTAGATCATTGCGCACAGATCGCCATTGCCGCCACCGTAGACGTCGGGATTCGAAATGACCACTCGGCTGTCCGGCACTCCGGGTGTGTTGGCTCCGGTGAAGTACCCGGCCTTGAGGGCTTGCTGAGCCGTCGCTAAGGTCGTCAAGCAGAGCAATACGCCAAGCCAAGCGGCACTTGGCGAGAATCTGGTCAGATTCGACATAACTACCTCCTTTGAATTTGTGTGCGGTTCCGAAACAGACGCTCGGAGCTGTGTATCTTCAATCCACAGATGCGGAAACCGGCAAAGAACTGGCTCACGCAGTCGAAAGAAAATTCTTCCGGCGGCTGGACCGGAATAGGCGAGCTCGCCTTTTGAAAGACTGAAACTTAGGAGGGAAAGAAAGTATCTCAACCGCTAACGGGTGGTAGCAATGGACGACCCGGGATCCCCAGCACGGAGCCGCTGCAAAGCGCTGTTGACCTTTGCGAGACGCTGCGTCACCACAGCGGGAGTAGTGCAGTCATAACCTTCGGGGCTCAAGAGCCTGGGGCGAGTCACACGACTCCACACCTGCAGGCTATGATCGAAATCAGTGCGCGCACTTTGCCAGTGCTCAATTCGCTGTGCCCGATTCAGGCCTGGGTCAGAGGCCGCCTTGGCCTCGTCCGCGGCCAGCCCGCTGTAGGCATCCGCTGTCTGGTAAAGTGCCTCCTCCTCCTGGCGACCGGTGTCCGTGTCGGAACTGTTTAATTCCAACACTTTCCTAAAGACGCCTTCGGCTTCTTTGGTGCGATTCACCGCCAAAAGCGCGGAACCTAGTCCGTTATACGAGCCAGCAAGCAAATGCCGGTTGCCGGCATCTGTGGCATCTCTTAACGTAGCTGCCGAGAAAAAGGCAATAGCTCGGCGGTAGTAGGAAAGCGCCCTCTCAAAGTCACCAATCTTTCGCAACATATCGCCGGCCTGGCGGAAGCGCATGGCCTGCATGTCGGCAAACTCAGGGTTGTTGACATGGGTCCGGACAAGCTGCTCGTCGATGTTCAGCGCACGTGCCATAGCTGAACGTCCTTCAGAATGATCGCCCCGGTTTGGGGAGCGAGACAAGGCGTCCGCCAGTTCCGCGTACGCCGCAGCGAGCAGAAGCCGGGGTACTCGGTTCTGGGGATCATCCTGGTTTAGCTTGGTGGAAATCTCCACCAGATGGCGCGCGTCGCTGGTAGCGGCGCTTAAATCGCCCCGCGCAATATTGATTGGGACCATGCGATAGTAGCTATCGTAAAGACTTAAGCGGGTCTTTGTGGTAGGCCACTCGACGATCAGTCCTCCCAGTATTTCCTGGACCTTGGCATAGTTTTCAAATGCTTCCCGGTCTTGTCCGGTTGCATACAGCTCATCGCCAAGGCTTCCGAATGAATCGGCCAAGTCGCGGCGCGCCTCGAGGTTCCCAGGTTGCAAGTCACAAAGTCGTTGCGAGAGTTCCAATCGCCGACGGCTGGGTTGAAGCGCGGCTGAGATATCGTCCAGGCGGGTCAAGGCAAAGCCACCGGCGAGGATTTGAGCCTGGGCGTAGTAATCCAGCATCAGCTCGTGCAAGATCCCAATGTGGTTCGGATGTTGAACCAAGGCTGTTTCCAACATCTGGGCTGCTTGCCTGTAGGCGTCTAATGCCGTGGAGCCCTGGATATCCCCCAACAACGAGGCCTTTCCTCCCACCTGCCGTGTCAGCAAGGCAAACTCGACCAGATCGTCAAGGTTGCCGTCACGGGAAGCCACCAAGGTCCTGCGGATGGCGAGGGCTTTTCTGAAGCTGACGAGAGCACCTGCAGGATCCCCGAGATTACTGGCGTCCACTTCGCCGATGCGACGGTATCCGGCGGCGATTTCGCGTTGCAGGGCGGGATCGCGCTGCGCGTCTTGCGCCAGGCTGTCGAGATACGTTACAGCCTTTGCCACAATCAATTTGCGTGCCGGAGTTGAGCCAGGAAGGTCCCGGATGGCATCATGCACGTCAAAAATCAGCGAACTGGCCAGACTGCGCAAATCGTCGAAGCGGCGTTGCGCAATGCGCGCCTCGTGCACGATGGCAGCAATTCCGACCGCCAGAGTCAGCACCACGACGGCGGTCGCAGCAACTCCAACCTTATGGCGCGCGATAAACTTCGTCATCCGATATCGGGCTGTGTCTTTGCGGGCAATGACTGGCAGATTCTCTAAGTGCCGGCGGATATCCTCCCGCAGCTGTTCGACGGAGGCATAGCGGCGTTGGGGTTCCTTGCGCAGAGCCATCAGCACGATGTTGTCAAGGTCGCCGCTCAATCTCTTGCTGAGTTTTTCGGGAGTTCCTTCCAGCGTGGCAGGGAGCGATGAACCGTCGGCCAAAAACTGCTTCCGCAGGACCGCCACACTCGGTCTTTCCGGCTCGGTTTCACAGACTGCGCGGGAAAGCTCGTGTGGTGTGTGCGTCGGGACGTTGTAGGGAGTGCGTCCAGTCAGCAGCTCATACAGAACCACTCCCAGGGAATAGATGTCGCTGGCCGTTGTGATCGGATCTCCCTTGATTTGCTCTGGGCTCGCGTACGATGGCGTCAGTTGTCGCACCAGGCTGATAGTTTGCTCTGGCTGAGATCCCGCCTCGCTGGGTTCCAGTATCTTGGCGATCCCAAAATCCAATAGCTTTGGAACTCCTTCCGCATTCACCAGGATATTGCCAGGTTTGATGTCGCGGTGAATGATCAGCCGTTGGTGCGCGTACTGCACGGCGGCACAAATTTGAAGAAAAAGCTCCAAGCGTTCGGTGGCGGCGAGTTTGTGCGTATCACAATACTCGTCAAGGCGCTGGCCTTCGACTAGCTCCATCACGAGGTAGAGCACGCCGTCTGCGGTTGTGCCTCCGTCTAGGATTTTCGCGATGTTCGGGTGATTCAAGCTCGCTAGGATTTGGCGCTCAATCCTAAACCGGCCGGTGGTAGACTCTGCGCCGAGCTCCGAGCGCACAATTTTCAGCGCAACTTGCTGTTTGTATTGGCCGTCGGCGCGAACTGCACGATACACCGCGCCCATGCCACCCACCGCGATTTCCTCCAGAATTTCATACGCCCCAATGCGCCTACCCGGCGTTAAGCGGAATCGACGTTGCACATCTTCCAGGCTGAAGTCGACCGGTGATCGCCGGAATTCTTCTTCGCCATGTTTCTCTTCCAGAAGCAGCGACTCTATTTCCTGCCGCAGGAACTGATCGCCCTCACAGGCGTGGTCGAGAAACGCGTCTCGTTCCGTTGCGGGAACTTCGAGAGCCTCCTGAAGCACAGCTTTTACCTGCTGCCACCGTTCCGGGATCATCGCGCTTCACTCCGGCGCAATTCCCGCTGCAACCACAGACGCGCGATAGACCATTCACGCTTTACCGTCGCAGGCGAAATGCCGAGCACCTGCGAAGTGTCTTCGATGGACAGGCCGCCAAAGAAACGCAAATCCACGATGTCCGACTGCCTGGAATCCATGGCGCTGAGCCGGTTCAACGCGTCATCGAGGGCGACCAGATCGATCTCCGGTTTCCGCGGCAACGCAATCCTGTCGTCGAAACTGAGAGTAAGACAGCCGGCACCACGCTTGGCGGAGCCTCGCGCGCGCGCGTGGTCCACCAGGATCTGGCGCATGAGGCGCGCCGCAATGGCAAGAAAATGGGCGCGATTTTCGACCCGCAGGGAGGACTGCCCTGCCAGCCGCAAATACGCTTCATGCACCAAGGCCGTACTCTGAAGTGTCTGGGGCTGATGACCAGCCAAACACTTACCCGCCAGACGGCGCAATTCCGGGTAAACCAGTGCGATCAAGGCTTCCCGCGCCGCAGCATCCCCTTCGCTCCATCGCGCGAGTAACTCGGTCACCTGGTTGGAAGAAGGAGAGCTCAAAATGCGCTCCGCAGCCCGCCGGGGCTGGTTGGCGAAAAACGTTATCCCGGCGATCTCCTAAAGTCAAGAACCGGTTGGGTTTGGCCGCGCCCAGGTCTGCGGTTCTCTGCGGTATGCAAGAAAACATCGATGCGGTGAGCCAATTCTGCCCGATTTTCCGAATTTGTAAGTGACGGCGGAGTGGGACACACACAGCAAGCAGCTTTTTCTTAGCAGGAGGATTCCAAGATGAAAACCTTGATAGCACTTGCAATCGTCATGGCGGTAGGGACCCTGGAACCAGCTGCCCAGGCACAGGCGTGTTATACCCCTGTCACCTTCTGGCAGGGGAACTACAGCCTGAGTACAACCAGCGGTGGATCGGTGACCTGTCCTGTCGGGACGTGCACTGTCAACGATACCGCAACGGTCAATGTGAGCCCATCCCTGGCCGGAGTAACCTGCAGTGAGGCTTACTACTATAGCGGCCCTGCGTTGATCCCTGATGTAATCTCAGGGATTACTATCAACGTCGGGTATGTAACTCCATGTCCTCCATACCCGCCGTTGGTTACGACAACGACCGGAACGGGTACTGGCAGCAGCACCTCAGAGCTGCACATTTATGCAACCGGCACCCTCACCTATGTTCCGGCCGCAGAGGGAAACTGGACTCAGACTTGGACGGGCTGCAACGGCCAAGGCGGCTCACAAAATGGTATGAACTATGCATTGTACCCTTTGTCGAACTGGCCGCTCACGTTTACACTCCCGGCGACGGTACAATCACTGACGTTCAATCCACCGCCCTTTAAGGGACAAGTTGATTTCGCCGACGTGAATCTTCCCTGGACGTTCTCCTTCACACTTGATCCAATCTACAACGATGACGACGATTGCAAAGAGGACGGAAACTCCAGCATTGGCTGCCTGAATCTGAGCATGGGTGAGGACGTGCCCATCGTCGGAACCGGATTCAAGCTCCACTATGAGAGCGGGCGGGCTCCGGGCGCCGGTGGAAATAGCACGGCCGCAGGGGACGCCTTCATGATCGGCGGCTGGACCCTGAACGTCCACCACGCCTACGACCCCAGTTCGAACACGCTCTTTCTGGGTGACGGCCAGCAACGCAATGGGTACCAGCTGGGCAGTCCCGTCAGCTATAACGGCAACTACTTGTTTACTTCCGAAGATGGGAGCGAGGTGTATGTCTTCACCGCACCCAGCGCGCAGCATCTGCAAACGCTGAGACCGCTCACCGGTGCTCTGAAGTATCAGTTCGGCTACGACTCTGCGGGAAAACTGGTGACCGTAACCGATGCCACCGGCAACGTAACCACGATCCAACGCAACCCTTCCGAGCAGCCGACTGCGATCGTCTCGGCCTACGGGCAGACCACGACTCTGACTGTGGATCGCAACGGCTTCTTGAGCCAGGTGATCGACCCGCTCGGCAAATCGATCGCCCTCACCCACACCAGCCAGGGCCTGCTCATTTCACGTACCGACCAGAATGGAAACATCTTCACCTACACTTATGATGCCCAGGGGCGGTTGACCAAAGATGCCGACTCGCTCGGCGGCTACACCGCCTTGACCCGCATCCCAGCCACTTCTGGGTTTGGCTGGACCACGAATGAAACCACTTCTCTGGGCCGAACCAGCAGCTACCAGACCACGCTGAGCCTGCCTTGGCAGGGAAGCACCACATCTACCACCTCCAAACAGCGAACAATTACCTGGCCTAACGGCTTAAAGGCCACGACAACGAAAACGCAAACGGGGAACCAGCTTTCAGAAGGTGTAACGCTTCCCGACGAGAGCTCTGCCAGCACGACCGCCGGCCCAGATCCACGCTGGGGCATCCAGGTGCCCATTGAGACCAGCTCAACCCTTACGCTCGGCAATCTGGCTATGAACAGCAGCGAGAGCCGCACCGCAACCCTGGGCACGCCGGGCAACCCGTTTAGCCTGACCGCCCAAACTGACACGATCACGGTTAACGGTCGCGTCTATACATCCGCGTTTACGGGCTCGGACCTCACTTACTTGAACACTTCGCCCGTTGGACGGACAACGAAGGTCACCCTCGATTCCCTCGAACGAGTCGCGAGCGCGCAAGTCGGGAAGCTGACCGCAATCGACCTCACCTATGACACCCGCGGACGAATTGCCTCCGTGGTCCAGGGAACGCGCACCATGACGTTCGGTTACGACATCGACGGTTTCCTCGTCAGTGTTCTCGATCCCTTGAAACGAAAGTTCAGCTTCACCCATGACGCGGACGAGCACCTTGTGACCAGCACGCTACCCGATGGACGAGTTATCAACTACGCCTACGATGCGAAGGGCAACCTGACCTCTATTACTCCGCCGGGAAAGTTTGCCCATGACTTCTCATACAGCGCTGTCGACCTGCCAACCACGTATACACCACCCACGGTTTCAGGGACGGGTGCCACGACCTATGCCTACGACCTGGACCGCAACCTGACCACGATCACTCGCCCCGACGGGGAAACCACTCAATTCGATTACGACGGCGCCGGGCGCCTAAGTTCCATCGTAATCCCGACAGAAACCATCAAGTACACCTACAACTCGACCACGGGAAATCTGTCCAGCGTCAAAGGCGCAGAGCAGATTGCATACGCCTACAATGGCCCGCTGCCGACTTCTTCCACATGGACGGGACCGGTTGCAGGAAGCGTCAGTCGCGCCTACAACACCAACTTCTGGGCCACCTCACAAACGGTCAAGGGCGGCAGCAAAATAGCTTTCGGCTACGATAATGACGGCCTTCTCACCAAGGCGGGATCCCTGTCGCTGAAACGCAGCTCAACCAACGGCCTGGTCACCGGCACTACTATGGGCTCAGCCACCGACGCTCGCGTGTACGACCCTTTTGGAGACCTGTCGGATTACACCGCTTCTTACGGCGGGACGACTCTGTACTCGGTAAAATTTACCCGTGACGCGGGCGGGCGAGTGACAAGCAAGAGCGAAACCGTCGGCGCAACGACCAATGGCTTCGCCTACACGTACGACCTTGCAGGCCGACTGGTCAAAGTTACCCAAAACGGCACCAGCATTGACAGCTACAGCTATGACACCAACTCCAACCGGGTGAAATGCGTTACCCCGAACGGAACAGTGAACGGTACTTATGACGCCCAGGACCGCCTTCTAACCTTCGGCAATACCTTCTACACCTACACAGCCAACGGCGAGTTGGCGAGCCAGACAGTGAACTCACAGAGCACTTTATATCAATATGATGTACTCGGGAACCTGATCTCAGCCACTCTGCCTAACGGCACGAAGATCACCTACATCGTCGATCCCGAAAACCGTCGCGTCGGCAAACAAGTAAACGGGGTCCTCATAACCGGATATCTGTACAGTCGCAACCGGATCGTCGCACAGCTGAACGGCACCAATGCGGTTGTGAGCCAGTTTGTTTATGCCAGCGGTGGCTCTGCGCCTGACTACATGCTGACCGGTGGTGTGAGCTACCGCATTTTCTCGGACCAGCTGGGCAGCCCACGGCTGGTCGTGAACACTGGCACCGGCGTGATCGCGGAACAAATCGCCTATGACGAGTTCGGCAATGTGGTCAGCGACACCAATCCCGGATTTCAGCCCTTCGGGTTTGCTGGCGGACTTTATGACCAGGACACGAAATTGCTGCGCTTCGGGGCCCGCGACTATTCGGCAGCGGTGGGGCGTTGGACAGCCAAGGACCCAATTCTGTTCCAAGGTGGAGACCTGAATCTGTATGGGTATGTCTTGAACGATCCCGTCAACGAATTTGATTTCTCTGGACTGCAGGCCAGCGGTTCAACCGCCGCCGGCGCGACCATTCCCGGGCCTACGACGGATGGAATCCGCATCGACCTCAATGCACCACTGGTAAATGACATGTGCGAAACCCCGGGCTCGCCTGATCCCTCACTGGCACCGTTGGGTCGCGCCTGCACAGAAGCTGACGTAAAGCACTACCGAAAATACGGAAAACTTAGCAGTCCATGCATCATCATGGGCGACTCTGACCCGTTTGAAGAACACCCGATTCTCCACAAGATTACTAGCTGGATCGAAAGGGTCCTGTTGGGTGGGGGTAAGAACGACGACTACTGGCGGGACCCGAAGAATATGAACGGCCATAATAATGCGCTTGGCAATCGGGGATAGGACAAAGCCCAAAACGCTGCACCGAGTCGTGATTGGGAACCGAACTATTCGCCTGTGAGGCATTGCTTTGCGGAGGCGTTTTTCATCGCGAACCATCTGTTCGAGCTTTCCCCAACTTGGCGGCCGGCAGACGAATTTTCTTCGAGTCCGTGAGCCAGTCTTGCACCGGATTCCGAATATCTAGATTGAAGACCGAGTGCAAGATCGACGAAGGGCTCGTCCGTTCGCGCACTCTTGGGAGGACATCATGACAAAAATCACGCAACGTAACCACCGGACCTCGCGAATAAACGGACGCAGGAGAGGCAGTCTGGTCACACTCGGACTTTTCGTCTCATTCTCGCTCTCCGGAGTGCGCCCCTTGCAAGCGCAGACTCTGACTGTGCTTCACAGCTTCAAGTGTCCGCCCGAAGGGTGCTCGCCTCAGAGCAACCTGTTACGTGACAGTTCAGGGAACCTCTACGGCACAGCCGCGCAAGGCGGCAACGGAGAGGTATTCAAGGTGACTGCAAGCGGCACGGAAACCATTCTGCACAAGTTTACCGGTGGAGCCGACGGCGGCAATCCTCGTGGCGGCCTGCTCCGTGACAGCGCCGGGAATTTCTACGGAACGGCTTATGCCGGCGGGGCATCCGGGAACGGCGTTGTGTTCAAGCTGACCGGTTCGACGCTGACGGTATTGCATAGCTTCTCAGGGCCGGACGGTGCGCACCCGGCTGCCGCATTGGTCCGCGATTCATCCGGCAATCTGTACGGCACCACGTTTTACGGCGGCACTGACGCCAGCTGTTCGTGCGGCACCATCTTCAAAATCGATCCCACCGGCACGGAGAGCGTGCTCTACAGCTTTACCGGCGGCGCGGATGGAAAATATCCAGCGGGCCGCCTGCTGCGGGACGCTGCGGGCAACCTCTACGGCACCACGTCTCAGGGAGGGGTCGTCAACTGTGGCCGTTTCAACATGCACGGCTGCGGAGCCGTGTTCAAACTCGACCCAACGCTTCACCTGACGGCACTCTACACGTTCACCGGAAATAGCGATGGGGGCCAGCCCCAGGCTGGTTTGATTCGCGATTCTTCCGGCAATCTTTACGGCACCGCCTTTGCAGCCGGCGACGTGAGCAAGGTCTGCGCCCAAAATAACGGTTGCGGAGTGGTTTTCGAGGTCAGCCCGACCGGGCAGGAGACCGTGATCTACACGTTCTCCAATGGCATGGACGGAGCCAATCCCACCGGAGACCTGATTCGCGACTCAGCGGGAAACCTTTATGGAACGACCAAGCTGGGAGATGGCGGAACCTCGACTGGATTTGGGACCGTGTTTGAGATCTCGAGCAGCTTAGGCGAGTTCATTCTGCACGGATTCACCGGAAATAACGACGGGGGCGATCCGGTCGCGGGGCTGACTCGAGACTCAGCCGGCAATTTATATGGAACGACCGCGGCCGGCGGAACGAACAAGCAAGGGGCTGTGTTCAAACTGACGCCGTAGGGCGTAGATCAGGCATTCCTAATTCACTGGGAGGGTTGGTTTATGCGAGTCACAAATTCTCTGCACCTGATGCTGCTTCTCATTGTCTTCTCCGCTTTGGTTCAAGCCCAGGTGGTCGTCACCGACGATGCCAGCACGTCGTCGGTGTTTCCCACGAAGAATTTCGGCGGTAGCATCGCCCTGATCGTTTGCTCCGGCTCGAATTCTTACGTCAAATTCAACTTCGCCAACCTGGGCCCGGGAGTGACGGGTTCCAGTGTGTCGAAAGCCACGCTGATTCTGTACACCGACTTTGTACTTACTCCCGGCACTATGGATGTGTACCAGGTCAATGCTTCATGGACGGAGGGGAAGATCACCTACAACAATGCTCCAGCGCTCGGCCCGCAACTGTTGAGCGCGGTTTCAGTCACCGGTACCGGGTACTTGTCGCTGGACATCACTTCGACAGTGCAAGCCTGGATGAACGGCACGTTGGCTAATAACGGGATTGCGCTGGTGCCCAGTTCCGGCAGCTCGATCTCGGCCGCGTTCGACAGCAAGGAAAACATCATCACGAGCCACACTGCACAGCTGCCGCTCGTACTGGTGTCGGTGGGCCCCCAAGGTGCCCAGGGAGTGCAGGGACCGGTCGGTCCTCAAGGTCCACAGGGCTCGCCGGGGCCACAAGGCCCCGCAGGATCGGCGGGCGCGAACGGGGCACCGGGCCCTCCCGGACCCCCCGGAGCACCGGGCTCGTTCCCCAGCAACTTCGAGCAATTTTCCGGAGGAGGCTCGACCGCCGCCTTCACAGTTCCGGCCGGCGTCACCACGATTCAAATCGAAGCCGTGGGAGGTGGGGGCGCTCATGATCCCGCGGGAGCCGCGGGAGGAAGCGGAGGCTATCAGAAGGTTATTCTCAGCGTCAGCCCCGGAGCGACGTACTCGGTGTTTGTCGGCGCGGGAGAGGGCCCCGGGGCGACTAGCAATGTTACGACCGTGACCGATCAGAACGGATCTGTAGTGGCCTGCGGTTCCGGCGCATTCGGCCAGCAACCCGGCTTGTGGGGTATTTCCTGCTTACCTGTGCAGGGTATTCCAACGCCACATATGCTCAATATTGACGGTCAGCTGGGCGGTCTGGATCAACCGATGCAGACAATCTGCATCCCGGTGCAAGGAGTCAACGGATATGTCTGTGACAACGTAAACATTCTTGGCGCACCGGGACCGGGAGGGCCGCCGGTAATGTTCGGGGCCGGAGGGGGCGGAAGTGGATCTGTAAACGCAGCGCCTGTCAACGCATCGCCCGGCACCGTGATCATCAGCTGGTGAATGGCGAAAACCGATTTCATTAACGCCTCGTGTCGCGATGCGCCTGCGCCCCTAATCGAGATTGAGATCCCGCAACGACGCCCATTGAACGGGAACGAAGCGCCAGGGGCTTTAATGCGCCGGAAAAAGATTAGAACTGCGCTTGTCTGTCTCCGCTACTCGTCGCGCTGTCGGCGTTTGGAAGGGGCCACGAATAATGCTACTGGTCCCTCCTCTGGTCAGTTTCATCGGACGCTGACCGACGTCAACGGCAAGCCGCTGACCATCGTGGGCGTCACATTCTCTATCTACAACGACCAGCAGGCTGCGAATCGCGTGTGTGAGTCAAAGTCAGGACATAAAGAGTGAGGGAACTCTCCAGGTCTCGGCAAGCGATTCGGAAAGAGTGAAAGGCTAGATTCACCTAGCTCTAACAGGCGATCGCAGTCTCAACGTCAGAGTTCACCGCCAGATGGATCGGTCAAACCTGCGGCTCGACTGGAAAAGCTTCCGCGCGGCGAAGCTCGGAAGAACTCGCCGCTGATTCTGGCACCTGACGGACAATATGCAAGTTATTCCGGGCCAGAAGTGCCAGTGAAATCGCGGCATGGCTCGTGCTAAAGTCGGCCACGCTCGTTCGTTCTACGACTGCAACGAAGTGGGCAGATTCTGGTTCCGAACCGATTCCTCGAAAGTGAGCAATTGTGAGCAGACCTCACATGGCCTTCAGGCCAACAATCCTTTGGGTGGGGACTCCAACTACGGGAACCTTGGTGTAATGTCTTCCATTCGAAGATGCAACGGAGATGCCCCGAAACAGAAATCTGAAACACAGAATGGAGCAATCAATGAAGAGAACCTCGCTGTGGTTTGTCGCGGCAATGCTTTCACTGATGATCGTGGCACAAGCCCAGGACATGGGCGGTGGAACCGAGAAAGATGTTGCGGCACTGGAGCAACAATGGCTCCAGTCACAAAAGACAAATAATCCCGACTTAGTCGCCCCACTGCTGGCTGACAAGTTTGTGAATACGGGGAGCGATGGTAAAGTCATGACCAAGGCCGAGACGCTGACAACTGCGAAAGCGACCAAATATGACAGCGCCGACTACGAGGACGTGAAGGTAACGGTGTTTGGCTCTACCGCCATCGCGACAGGAGGCTTCATAGCGAAGGGCACTGATTCTTCGGGAAAGCCAATGGATATCCATGAGCGCTGGACCGATACCTGGGTGACGATGCCGAGTGGGAAGTGGCAGTGTGTTGCGACGCACGGCTCACTGATCAAACAGTAAGGCACTGAATTGATCTAACGATGAAGGCCGCCTGATGTCGGGGCGGTTTTTCTCTTGCAGCAATGCCCGAAGCTGGAGCGCGATAACTGGCGAAAACAGGCGATTACACTCATTGACCCTTACCCACTACCCCATACTTACCTAGTCGTCACTATGGAGGACGGGACTTGTGTTCTCCTATCTCCTAACCCACGGCCGCGTTGACTATCCCGTCGCCTGTCCCTAAGATGGCACCCAGATTCAGTGGCGTATGTGAGGCATTGATGTCTCCGATCAGAACATATCCTTCTCGCAGAGTGCTTCGCGCCATTGCCACCGACGTCCACTTCTGGATTCCGCTGTTAGTGCTTCTTGGCGGTCTCGTTCTTCTGGATAAGCTCCGTTGAAACGACGTTCCGGTCCCCTGCCGGCAGCACCTGCTGCTGCAAATCACATGCCCGCATCTCGCTTGCGCAGGCTGCAAGCCGTGGGAATCTTCTGCGGATTCGCCGCGGGAGCCTGGCTGGGAGGGGCCGAAGCACCCATCAAACTGGTCAGCCCCGATATTTCTCCCATCACTATCTCTCTCATTATGGTGTGCGGCGTTTTTCTGGCGCGCTGGAGTGTCCCTGCGTTCGTGCGCGGGACGGCACACCTTGGCGTGGACGTGCGCCGGGCGCCGCACCTGATCGTTTGGGCCGTACTCGCCGGCTGCATGTGGGCCGTAGCCAATACACTCACGATTTACGCCATTCGCAATGTGGGACTGAGCATCGCCTTTCCTTTGTGGAATACGAACAGTTTGCTTGGCATCTTCTGGGGCTTCGTGCTGTTCAGCGAACTGCACCACGCCGGATGGAAACGTTGGCTGGGCGTGCTGGGAGGTGCGGCCGGCATGTTCGGTGGGGCGACCCTGCTGGCGATTGCTTCTTCGCATCAGGCGGCGCCGGGCAAAGCCCCCCTGGGAATCGCTGCCGCGCTGGGCGCCGGCGTCCTGTGGGGGACGATGTACATCCCCTATCGCAAAGCCTACTTGACCGGCATGAATCCACTATCGTTCATCGCGTTTTTTACCGTGGGAGAACTGGTGACCATGACGCTGCTGGCGGTCGGCTATCGCGGAGCCGCGACCTTGTGGCGCGAACTGGTGAGCGCACGGCCGGTGATGTTCTGGCTGATGCTGGGCGGCTTCGTCTGGGTGATCGGCGATCTGTTCCAGCAGTACGCCACCAAATACGTCGGCATCAGCCGCGGCGTTCCGCTCTCGAATTCCAATCAGCTCTGGGGATTGTTGTGGGGCGTTCTGGTTTTTCACGAACTGCAAGGCGGAAGCCGGCAAGTATATGCAGAGGTGGCGGGAGGATCGATTCTGATGGCGCTGGGCGCGCTCGCGATCGCGCTGTCGGCGGCAACCGAGCAAGAGCACGCTTCATGGCAGGATGCAGCCGAGCGCGAGGGGAAACGCTACGGAATCGAAGGCGAGTATGTTCGCGCCGGCATGGAAGGGCGCGCGTACCAGGCAAGCTCGAGTCGCAGGACTCCTATCGACTGGCTCTTGATGATCAGCGCCACGGGTTTGTTCGCAGTGCTGGCTACCATGGCGAAGCTACCCCATGCGGAAATCGGTCTGGGCTGGGCAGTTGCACTGACGGTGGCGACGCTGACTCTATTGGTCACCTGCGCGATTGCACTGTGGCGCACAACGCAATTCCGGTGAGCGCGGAAGAACTGGCGGAGAGAGTGGGATTCGAAAGCACCTGCAAACCTAAATTCAACAACATACAGGGCAATAGATGGCAGTTTTAACAACCCTAGTACACACAAGGCAGTCGAAACGGCAGGTAAACAGCAGGGGGTCCCAGGCCTCTACCACGTCCGGGGGAGCACTGAGTCAATGAGTGTAATCGCGATGTTTCGTCAATTACAGATTCAGGAGCATTTAGCGACTACGAAAGAAAAGGCTGACCTCGCGGCCAGCCTTGGGGTTGTGGCGGTCGCTATTGGCCCTTTACCAGCGAGCAGTGGGTCGAAGCCGTTTTCCATGTGCCGGAATCGTTAATCCACGTGTCGCTGCAGATGACGGTT
>Ga0209698_10002049_pt1 | contig 23069 bp, 20 predicted proteins | sample LitLauG_LLR_2012_FD_187203 | JGI IMG/M metagenome (GOLD analysis project Ga0209698, IMG submission 187203) | Freshwater sediment microbial communities from Pennsylvania, USA - Little Laurel Run_MetaG_LLR_2012 (SPAdes) (version 2) | ecosystem: Environmental > Aquatic > Freshwater > Creek >... | reverse complement strand
CCCCAATCCCTTCCCCAAGTCTATTTTCGACAACGTGGCTTACGGTTTGAAGATCAACGGCTCCAAGACGCCCCTCGCCGAAGCCGTCGAAAAGAGCCTGCGCCACGCCGCTCTCTGGGACGAAGTCAAAGACCACCTTCATAAGTCCGCTTACGAACTTTCCGGCGGCCAGCAACAGCGTTTGTGCATCGCTCGCGCCCTCGCCGTCGAACCCGAAGTGCTCCTCCTTGACGAGCCGTGCTCCGCGCTCGATCCCATCAGCACCGCCAAAATCGAAGAGCTGCTCGTGCAGTTGAAGGATCTTTGCACCATCGCCATCGTTACCCACAACATGCAGCAGGCCGCGCGTACCAGCGATTTCACCGCCTTCCTGCTCACCGGCCAGCTCATCGAGTTCAGCCCCACGCCGCAGCTCTTCACTACGCCCGGCGATCCGCGCACGGAGGCTTACATCACCGGCCGCTTCGGCTGAGCTACAATTTGTTCTGTCATTGGAGCGAAGCGAGAACCGCTTCCTCTCCGCGCGATTTTGGCGCGGAGAAATCTCTCTTCGCTTTTCGGTAAGGGAGTCCTGAGGGGAAAGAATTAATGGAACGCCACTTCGAAAAAGACCTCAACGAAATGAAAGAGCGCCTGCTCTGGATGGGCAGCCTCGCCGAACGCGCCGTTCACCAAGCCGTCCACGCCGTTCTCGAATCCGATGAACAGCTCGCCAAACGCGTCCTCTCCGAAGAAGACGCCATCAACGAGCTCCAGATGGAAATCGACGACCGCGTCGTTCAGCTTCTCGCCCTGCACCAGCTTATGGCTATCGATCTCCGCTTCGTGCTGGCCGTCTCGCGCATCAATAACGATCTCGAGCGCATCGGCGACCAGGCCGTCAATATCGCCCAGGGCGCCCTGCGCATCCTTCGCCACCCGCGCGTCAAGCCTTACGTCGATCTCCCGCGCATGAGCGAACTCACCGAAGAAATGGTTCGCAACGCACTCAACGCCGTCGTCCGCCGCGATGTCGAGCTCGCGCAAAGCGTCCTCGCCACCGACGATCAAGTGGATCACTACCGCGACCAGATTTTCCGTGAGTTGCTTACCTACATGATGGGCGATTCAAGCGTCGTCTTCCCCGCCTTCGAATTGATCCTCGTAGCCAAGAATCTTGAGCGCATCGGCGACCACGCCACCAACATCGCCGAAGACGTCATCTACCTCGTCCAGGGCCAGGACATCCGCCACAACGTCGTCGACCGCCGCTGAGCTTCCCCTCGGAATTCCTCCAGCGCGGCGTCGATGCCGCCTATTCTGTTATTCCGAAGGTGTACAGCTTCCCCGCCTGCATCGAACCGCCCTGCACGGTCTGGCCGCTCGCTCCGCCGCCCATTCCTCCGACCGACCCCGATCCCGGTGGCAGCAGACCGTATTCGCCCTTCTTTAGTCCGGTCAGTACGATCTTGAAAGTTCGCGGGGCGATCTTCTGAAAATCAAACTTGATCGCATCCTTCTCCAGGCCGCCTGAGGAGTGGTACACGCCCCCAGTGACCGCGCGGAATTCGCGGCGGTCACCCTTCTCGTCCAATTTCAGCAGCGTGTATTCGGAAGCGGTAACGCCTTCCGCGCACTTGACCACAATTTCGACCGGCGTGCCAATCTGCAGTTTGCTCTTGGGGCCGCTCACGGTGGCGTTTACATGTCCCTTGGTAAAGCCTCCGGTCAACATGCTTTTGCCCACTCCGCCGGATTTCCAGCTCACTACTTCCGCGTACATCTCGCCCAGCACGCCTTTTATCTTAACGTAAACTCCCATGTCTTCTGGAACATCCGGGTTTGCCGCTGCCGCTTGCGGCGGCGCAGCCGCCGTTGCAGTAGCCGCGGGTTTCGGCGCTTCCGCCTTCTTCTTTGTGGCGGCCAGCATTGCCGAAATTACCTTTTCGCTGACTCCTGCCGCCTTGAGCGCCAGAAGAGCCTGCACCGAAGTGTCAAAATTTGTGTCCGCCGCATCGATTGCTGCAATCGTGGTTGTCTCGTCGAAGCCTCCCTTGACCATTTGCACCACGTCGTCGTTGATGAGCGGCTTGGATTGGGAAAAAACTGCCCCCGCGGCAAGAAGCAAAGCCGTCGCGAGCAACAAAGCGCGTTTCACACCCATGGTAACCCTCCGTCGCGAAATCCTCCGCAATCGCGGAGCCATAAATTTTGGTGTACCTGATCCCTGGAAGAAAAGCTCTGCTCTTCACAAAACGCATCCTGTGCCAGAGCTTTCTCTTATTGCGGCTGGAGTCTATTTGAACAATTGCAAATCATCAAGCACTTAATCGGTTGCAGTTGCTTTGCATCATGCAACGGAGATGCTCGTCGCCGGAGACTTGCAGGCTCTCGAAATCGCATCCGTCACGGATTCGGTGTAGAAGAGTCTTCCGCTTTCCCCAGTGGCGGCAACGTGGGCTCCAGGACATTCACCTTGCGAGTTCCATACGTGAACGCTGTGAACTCCTCGCCTTTACTGACCGTCACGTTTTTTTCCGGATGAGTTTCGTCGCCGGCCACTCCGCCTCCTCCGCGGACCGGCAATCGTTGCCCGTCCACCGCCAGCACGTCCGTCAAATTCCAGTCGAGTCTCGCGGCTCCCCCCAGCCTTGTGCGATCGTTAGACCCTAAGAGCCTTCCCCGCACCCTCGCGCCTTGGGCAATTACCCGTAGCCCTCGAATTCGCACCTCTTCGAGAACCTCGAAGTAGACGATGTACCCCGGTTGTTGGACATTGGAATCAAGATCTTCTGACAGCGCAATTTTGATCGGCGTGCTGTCGGGGATTACCAGAGGGATGCGTCCCTTCGTTGCCGCCGGTATCTCCGGCGCCTTCATCATCGCCAGCACCACGCTATATGGGACTTTTGCGCCCTTCATCGCGTCCAGCCCCGCGGCAGACTTGTCAAACTTGCAAGGCGAGTTGTGAATTCGCGAAATGATCGCGAGCGGCGTCATTCCGCTGCTCAGCATCTCGATCACGTCTTGATTGGTCAGAATCCGGTCCGGAATGTCTTCGGATGTTCGTTGTGCTGCGCAAATCGGTGCCGTAGCGGAGACGACTATAGCGAAGAAAACGCGCCACCAGCTGGCCGCTGAAAATACATTCCCTCGATTCCTCAAAGCGGTTCCCCTGCGGAGCGATTACCCGGTCCCTGCGTGCGTGGCCCCCGTCCGATGAGAAGTCCTCTAAAACTTTACACCATTCCTGCGCCCGTGACCCCGGTGCTATACTGCGCCGGTCGCAACTCCCACGGGAACTCCTCGCGAGGTGCCCATGTCCCTTCGTTCACGCTTGGCTTTGGTTTTGGCCCTGGCGGCCGCATTGGCGCCGCAAGCAATTCCCCAGACTCCCGCGCAGTCGCCGCCCGCGATTCCAGACACTCCGGCAGGCCATACACTCAAGGCTTGGCTGGAAGCTTTCAACAGCGGTGACCGTGCCCGGCTGGATGCCTACCTCCAGAAGTACGACCCCGGCAAGCCGCTCGACAGGGAGATGCAATTCCGGGGCATGACTGGCGGCTTTGATCTCCTCCAAATCATGAAAAGCGAGCCGCTCCACGTGGAATTCCTCGTCAAAGAGCGCCGCGGCGATACCAAGGCGATTGGCAAACTGGACGTCAAAGAGGGCGACCCCGCCGTCGTCTCTGACTTTGGTTTGCGCGCTCTGCCTCCTGGAACCAACGTGTCGGATCTAAACCTCAAGATTGACGCGGCAACGCGCGCCCGCGTCATCGACGGTGCCATCGCCCAACTCAATGAGTTTTACGTTTTTCCGGACGCGGCGAAAAAGATGGGAGACTTCGTCAAATCAAAACAAAAGAAAGGTGACTACGACTCCATCACCGACGGCGACGCCTTCGCCAAAGTGCTCACCGACAATTTCCAGGAAGTCAGCCACGACAAACATCTCCGCGTGAACTTCAGCCCCGCTCCCCTGCCGGATCGCCCCGAGGGTCCGCCCAACGCCGATGAGATCGCCCGCTACCGCAAGGACATGGAGCGCGAGAACTGCGGCTTCGACAAGGTGGAAATCCTCTCCGGCAACGTCGGCTACCTCAAGTTCAATTTTTTCGCTGATCCGGATATCTGCGGACCCACCGCCGTTGCCGCCATGAATTTCCTTGCCAACGTGGACGCCATCATCTTCGACCTCCGCGAAAACGGCGGCGGCGACCCGAAAATGATCGCCTTCATCTCCACCTATCTTTTCTCCGACGCCACCCACTTGAACGATCTTTGGGAGCGTAAAGGCGATGTCACCCACCAGTATTGGACCCTGCCCTACGTCCCCGGCAAACGCCTGGACGGCAAGCCCGCCTACGTCCTCACTTCCAAGGAAACCTTCTCGGGCGCGGAGGAGTTCAGCTACAACCTCAAGAACCTGAAGCGCGCCACCATCATCGGCGAAACCACCGGAGGCGGCGCCCATCCCGTCTCCGGCCATCGCATCGACGACCACTTCAGGATTGGCGTCCCCTTCGCCCGCGCCATCAATCCTATCAGCAAGACCAACTGGGAAGGCACCGGCGTCGAACCCGACGTAAAAGTCCCCGCCCCCGACGCCCTAGCCACCGCCCAAAAGCTAGCCGCCGAAAAACTCGGATCGAAATAGCCTGTCATGTCGCCATCTTGCTACTAGCTTGCGTGAGTTGAGGAACGTAAACTAGAAGACATCATGATCGAGCAAAGAATAAATCAATTCTTTGGCGATGCCGACTCTACTGGCTTTGGAACGGGCTGGTGGAGCGGGATATTGTCGGTCTTTTTTGGATTTCTCGGGCTCGGCGGCGTTCTGTGCCTGCATTTTCCCCAATTCCTAACCTCTGCTGAATTCCGTCCCTTTTACTCGCTGCACGCGATACGCCTCTTAATCCAATTCCTCATCGTGGCGGCAGTTGCATTTGGAGTGATTTCTTCTCTTCTGCGCAAGAAAAAGACTCTGGCGTTAATGGGAATGCTGCTCGCCATCGCGGCAACAGCTTGGGGCGGCTCGAGCGTAAAAGTTAATGGGAGCCAGCTCAATGGCATGACCATCGGCATGGACTGGTTTTTGCTTGATTTGTTGTTGATGGCGCTTATCTACGTGCCGCTGGAGAGACTCTGGCCACAGTATCCAGAACAAGGAACCTTTAGAAGAGGGTGGGTCCAGGACATGGTTTATTTCATGTCCACTCATCTGCCGATTCAGATTTTGTCTTTTCTGGTTTTGCTGCCCGCTACCCAGGCCACTAAATACTTGGGTGTTCCGTTTCTTCAAGCATTTATCGCTCGCATGCCCTGGCTTTTGCAATTTTTCTTGGCGGTTGTAGTTGCGGATGTTGCCGAATATTTTACTCATCTGGCTTTGCACAAAGTGCCTTTCCTATGGCGTTTCCATGCTGTTCACCACTCTTCCAAGGCGCTCGATTGGATCGCCGGCTCACGCTCCCACTTTGTCGACGACACCCTCGTGCGCGGATTTATCCTCGTCCCTCTCATGCTGGGATTTTCGCAAACGATTATCCTGGCCTATCTGATTTTTGTCACCCTTCACGCCACCTGGACTCACTGCAATTTCGGTCCCAATGCCAAATGGCTCGAAAAGTTCCTCGTTATGCCCAGATATCATCATTGGCACCATACTTCTCAAAAAGAGTCCATCGACAAGAACTTTGCGATTCATTTCCCTTGGATTGATAAGCTTTTTGGGACTTATTACTTTCCTGAGGAATGGCCGGAAAGCTATGGCTTGGCCGGCGAAGAAATCGCCCCCGACTTTTTCAGGCAGACTATCGATCCATTTACTGGAAGAAAACGAACGCCCTAAGAGTAAGCACACGGTGAAGACCGCGAGCGGAGCGCATTGCCGAAACTGCGAGCGGGGTGTTCTGAGCTTTGTGGCAAATTTTCGCCGACGATCCGCATGGCGTGATCAAAAATAGACCCTACGCTTGAGTGAGTAAACCTTGTCCACTTCCTGCTGAAGCGAACAACTTTGGGGGATGTGCAGCCTAACGATATCTGGTCCCTCTACCGAGAGGCGCCCTTCACACGCTCCTTCGAAATAGTCCAAGTATTTCACCGCATAAAGTCCAGGGACAATAAACATCCGCTGTTCCAAACCTACCCCGTGTGGCCCTACCGCACCTCCTGCTGTTCTCTTCCAGAGAAGACGCACCGAATAGCTCCTCTGTTGAACGCTGCTTAACTCCCTGCTTAGTTCAATGTGATTTACGTATGCCGGAATATTGCAACCCACTGTAAACAGGATAGCCAAAGACGAGATTGCCAGAAACGGGGTGAGGAGCACGGCCACTAACGCTCGATGCCAGCGGTGCAGCCGTAGCATGGGCCGGATGGCAAAGAATGGGACTAGAAGAAATCCGCAAACGAAAGCGAGATTGAGTCCGTCGCTCGTGAAACGTAAGGTTCGTGTACAGACGTAACCCAGCCCAATCAATGCAGCTATTGCCAGAAGTTGGCGTATGGCGCTGGAGCGTTCACCACCTGCTTCAATCATGAGGCCAGTGCAAGCATTCTGAGGCATACGTTCCAGATATTGTTAACAGGCCCTTAGCCTCACAATCTCTTAAAAATCGAGTGCGCCTAGCGGAACGTCCTTGGGTATCTCTTCACCCGTTTTCGTTGCCTTCACCAGACCAAGATATTTCGTGACTTTGACGGTTACAAATCCAAAGTCGTATTCCGATTTTTCGTGGCTTAGCCGCAAAAGACCCGGATAGTGGTGATGATTATTTTGTAGGCAAGCGCTGAAGGTTGCCGTTACCGGCAGCCACTCGCCAATGTTCATGGCGTTGTCTTCTTCATCTGCATACCGCCGGTATCCAAAACCTCGGGTGTGGGTCCAATAGTTTTGAATCATATTCACCCACAATGCAAAAATTCGGATTCCAAACCACATCACCAGCACAAACTTCAGGTCTCCAACCAACTTCCAGAAGAGATAAAAACTAAACGCCTGTGCGAGGACTCCAAAAACCGGATTCGCAGCCACCCGAAAGGTCCGGGACTTTAAAATCTCGTCGCCTGCCAGATTGTCGTTGCAGCGATACGGCATCACACAGAGATATAGCGTTCGCCAGAAACCATCGCCGGAAAGTTTATTGGGATCCCCGTCATGGTCTGCATGTTTATGATGCAATCGGTGCCGATTCACCCAGGCGATCGGATCTACATAGAGCGCGAAGGTGTTATTCACCACCGTGACGGCTTTCATGAACCACTCTTTATAGTCTAGGGAACGATGAGCGATTCCCAAATGAAGAACATCGGCCAGATACAACCCGCCAAGAAACCAGCAAAAGATAAAATAAACTCCGCCGATCAGCATTCCCATCCAAGGCCCCAAATGAGCCGGGGCGGAATACATGCAAGCCAGCATGTAGGACAAAATAATCCCATGGCCTGTGAGGTTGTATATTTTCATGATTGGTTCCCCGCCGGGTTATTCAAACAGAAATCGCCGCGCCTTTCAAATAACAAGTTAAACCAGATCAAGCCTGTAGCCCGCAGTCCTTCAACTGCCCGAGTATTTTGCGATGGGTGTCCTATCCTCGCGTTTTGTCTTGTGCGAGGCTGCGGTTTTGATTTTCCTTTCCTCGTTCTACCTCTAGTTATTTTTGAACTTGACGCGCATTACCGTTGTGGTACAATATCTGTGTATAAAACTGCACCCCGGCTCCAGCCGGGGCGTTTTTGTTTTAGGCCCTGTAGTTGTGGCACAGGCATTCTTGCCTGCGCTTTTTTCCGTTCAGCAAATCCCAAAACTCAACTCTAAGGAGACTCTTATGAAGGATCGTTCAAATCTGTGTGCTTTCACCTTTGCCGATGGCCGCCAGTGCCGCTCTCTGCGCCGCTCCGGCCACCCGCGTCTCTGCTACGAACACGCCAAGAAGGAAGCCGAAGCCCTCTTCGCTAGACAAGCCGGCGCGGATCTCGCTTCCTTGCTGTGCGGCCGTCCTCTATCCCCCGCTGATTCCGCCGCCGCCCTCGCCCGCGTCCTTTCCGCCGTCGCTGGCGGCTACATCAAACCCAAGACTGCACTCTCCCTTGCCTTCCTCGGTCAGACCTTGAACGAATCCATCAAGCTCGCCCAAGACGAATACACCAATGCTCCTGGCGGAAATGCGCGACGCGAACCGGTGGCCTCCTGTCTCTTGCTTCCCGCCCCTCCCGAGCCCACTTCCCAACTCGCTCCAGCGCCGCAACCGGATCACTCCGCTGCACCAGAACCCAACCCTCAATCACCACCGCAACCCGCTCCGCTCCAACTACCAAATCATTTAGAATCAACGCTTACAAAATGCTCGAAAAATGCGCCTCTAACTATTTTTAGAATCAACACTTCCAGCGGCGTTGATTCTAAAGCAACTTAAAGTCCCTTTAAAATCAACACTTTTCAAAAAAAGGGGGTGGGGGGGCGGTTATGGTTAACCAAGAATTTCCCTTTTTGCTCCCCGAGCCTCGCGAAGCGCCGCCGCTTTTCTTGGCCTTAGCTTCTTGGCTTTCTTCTTTCTCGAAAATATCGCTTTGCTCTGCGAATCAACATCTCGCCAAGTACGAATACGACCAAAGCGATCGCTATATCAAGGACCTTGTCCATACGAAACCAGCACACTCTCAAAGTTCTCGTCTGCGGCTCAAGGGCTAGCAGAGAGAAGCCGGACGCCCCCAGCGTTCAGGAGCGCAAGAAGGACAAGCACAGCGATCACGGAAATGACCATGCCCCAAGTCCGGTCCGGCGTGCGCACAAAGCGAACCTTGATGTGCTGCGTTCCAGGAGACAACGACAAGATCATCTGTCCGCTTGTCTCCGTCCGCTGCGGAGTCACCGTGGCGCCGTTCAGCTCCACGTGCCACGCCGGATAGTCGAGCAGCCGCAGCGCAATTCTCATGAACTGGTTCGAGGTGACTTGCAAGTTTTTTTCGTTCGCGGTCCACCGCTCGATGACCATCTTCGCCTGCGGCATCGCGTCTTCCGAATTCTCGGCCGGCAAAACTTGCACGCGCGGCGCTTTTTCCGGCAGGTTGTAATGATCGTCGCCTAGCGGATCGTATTCGTCCGTACCCTCGAAGCCCTGGTCGTTCGCGATCGCTTCCCGCAACGATGGGATATCGTCGGAATCCCACCACGTTTTTTGCACCAGAAACGTCGCTGTGCTTGCCGTGACCAAAATCACTGCCAAGCCCCACAACCATTTTCTGCGCGCCCGCGCGATCGCCGCCGCAAAAAAATAAGCATACGGCACCGCGAGAATCGCCATCCACCTCCACGGAAACTGCACGAACCGCAGCTTCGGGAGGTGCGCCCAAAGAATCGTACTGGCCCGAATCATCAAAATCACCGCCACCGCGGAAAGCGCCAGCAGCACGCGCCACAGTTTTGTTCTCTCATCTCTTTCTGTTTCCCCAGCGGCCTCTCGCCGTGCCGCAATTCCAGCGATTCCTGTCATCACCATCAACAGAACCGCCGCACTCGAAGCGATCCAATTGAACAAGCTATGTTCCGGATCGTTGGTCATCGTGTAGAGAAAATTGTCCGAAGGTTGCAGCCCCGACGAAAGCGCCTGCGTGATATTCACCCAGCGTTGCTCGTACGCTGCCGGCAAAAGATAAAAACTCACCAAACCAAATCCCAGTGCCAATCCGCCCGCGCCGCGCCACAACGGCCGCAACGTTCTTTCCTCAACCACCGCCCACGCAAAAATCAGCGCCACGCTGTAGCTCGCCATCACTCCTGCCGGCGCATTGCAAAGCCACACTCCCGCAAACGCCCCCGCAAACAATCCCATCGACCGCGGCCACGAGCGTCGCCGAATCTCCGCCAGTCCGCAAAGATGCAGCGCCGTCAGCACCACCAACGGCATAAACGCACAAGCAAGCTGCTCTGCAAAATCGCTGCGCATATAAATGATGACCAGCGCATACGGATTCGCCGCATAGCAAGCCGCGCCAAAGAGCGCCGCCTTCTCCGGCAGAAATCGCCGCGCCAGCGCAAACGCAGAAAGCCCCGCGATGGTCTGCACGATGACGATAAAAACTCCCGGCACCGCGTTCCACGGCAACACCGAGCCCAGCGCCGCCCCCAGCATCCACGAAAGCGGCGGGTAGAAAATAAATCGCGGCTCGCCGAACCCATGGTTCGCCCACTCCGCCCACCGCGGAAAAAAGATCCCCTCCTTCCACTGCCCCGCCACGTCCAGCCAAGAACCCGCGTGAAATCCGAAATCATGCCCCGAAGCGTTCCCCAGCCAGAAAAATGGCACAATCACCAGCAGCGCTGTCCCCAGGGACACCCCTAGCGCGAGCCACCACGCACGATTCCCTGTGCTCCAGTTCATTCTGTTAGTGCTTTCGGCGGAAGGTGTCATGCGTTATTCATGCAATTGTAATAGTTCAAGGAAAAAATCGCCGTGCTCCATCCAGTAGTGTGCGGCCACAGGGCAGTTGAGCGATAATACACGCGCTTATGAGCACTGCAAACACCACAGCCGCGGCAGCCACGACACCGGTGGCAGCCGTCCCGCTTATCGAAGCGCGCCAACTGGAGAAATCCTACCCCCAGCCGGATGGCAGCCGCATCCAGGTTATTTCCGCCACCGATCTCGCCATCTACCCGGGGCAGATCATCGCGCTGCTCGGCGCTTCCGGCTGCGGCAAATCCACGTTGCTTCGAATGCTGACCGGTCTTTCGCCCGCCAGTTCCGGGGCTGTTTACTGGCATGGGCACCCGGTCGGCGACGAATCGCCAAATGTTTCCATCGTCTTTCAAAGTTTCGCGCTTTTTCCCTGGCTCACCGTTCTGGAAAACGTCGAAGCTCCTCTTGAGGCGCGCGGAATGCCAGCGATCGAGCGGCGCAAGCGTTCCCTGCGCATTATTGACGCTGTGGGCCTGGACGGATTCGAAACAGCTTATCCCAAAGAACTTTCCGGCGGCATGAAGCAGCGCGTTGGTGTCGCCCGCGCGCTGGTCGTCGAGCCGGAAGTACTTTTCATGGATGAACCATTTTCCGCACTCGATGTTCTCACGGCGGAAACACTGCGCGGAGAACTCTTGGAACTTTGGCTCGGCCACAAGATTCCCACGCGCGCGATTTTCATTGTTACTCACAACATCGAAGAAGCCGTGGTGTTGGCGGATCGAATCATCGTTCTTGGCCGAAATCCTGCGCACATCCACGCGGACTTCAAAGTGGAAATTGCGCATCCCCGCGACCGCAAGGCACCGAAGTTCGTCGAGCTTGTCGATTCCATCTATCGCGTCCTCACGAAGCCCGAGCATAAAGACGATACAGCTCCACCGCGCACTTACGCTCCCGGAGTTTCCGTTCCACCGAAAACCATCATGCTCCCGCACACCCGCCCCGGTGGCATGGCCGGCTTGCTGGAGATTCTCACCGACCAGGGCGGCCGCGCGGATCTCAGCAAGCTCTCCGATGAATTGAGTCTAGAACTGGATGCGCTGCTGCCTACCGTGGAAACCGCGGTTCTTCTCGGGATGCTGCGCGTGGAAGAAGGGGACGCCGTCATCACTCCGCTTGGCCAGGAATTCGCGGTCGCGAATATTCAAACGCGAAAAACCATATTCCGCAAAGCCGTGCTCGCCAATGTTCCGCTGCTCCGGCAGATGGAACAAGCGCTCAAAGCAAAATCCAACCGCACGCTCAGCGACGAATTTTTCCACGACTTGCTCGACGAGCATTTTGGCGAAGAGGAATCGCGCCGCCAACTGGAAACCGCCATCCAGTGGGGCCGCTACGCGGAGATTTTCGATTACGACGCCGCCACCGGCAAGCTGACGCTCACCGAGGCCTGACGCCCAGTGCCGGAACTCACTCTTTCAAATGTGCAAGACACGCCGCTTCCACCGACGGCGCAGCGACCGGCGGGCTCGAGATGGAGCTGGGCTTTTCTGATCGATATCGCGGTTTTTTTGTTTGTGTTCGCCGGCATTTTTGGAGTGTACGCGATCGGGCGCTCCTGGCTTGGTCCGGTGCAGCCGCAGGCGCATATTTCACAGAATCCGCGGGACCTGCCGCTGTATGCCCTCTACTCGCTCGTTCGAATCGGCGTTGCGTACGTCTTGAGCCTGCTTTTTGCGCTGGGCTACGGATATGTCGCGGCAAGCTCGCGGCGTGCCGAAATCATCATGGTTCCGCTGCTGGATATTCTTCAGTCCATTCCCGTGCTCAGTTTTTTGCCGGGAGTGATGCTTGCCATGGTCGCGATTTTTCCGCACAGCCAGTTCGGCGTCGAACTTGGCTCCATCCTGCTGATCTTCACGGGCCAGGTATGGAACATCGCGTTCAGTTTTTATTCAGCGTTGAAAACGGTTCCGCGTGAACTGCACGAAGCTGCGGTCATCTATCGCTTCAGCCGGTGGCAGCGCTTCGCGCAGCTTGACCTTCCATTTTCAACCATTGGTCTCGTTTGGAATTCCATGATGTCCGTCGCGGGCGGCTGGTTTTTTCTGATGGCCTGCGAGATGTTTGTCCTTGGCAATCGCGACTTCCGGCTTCCCGGGCTTGGTTCATTCCTCCAGACCGCTGCGAGCAGCGGCAACACGCCCGCGATATTGTGGGGCGTTGGCACCATGGTTGCCGTGATCGTGCTGCTCGATCAGCTGGTCTGGCGGCCCATCATCGTGTGGGCAGACAAGTTCAAGTTCGAACAGGTGGAAAGTGCGGGCGCGGCGCAGAGCACACTGCTGAACTTGATCGGCCGCGCTTCCATCGTCCTGCGCATCTACCGGTTTGTTATTCAACCGGTCTTCGACTGGCTAAGCCGCACTTTCTCGCACGGCGCGCGGCGGGCGGCGGAGACGTTTTCCGCTCCAAAGCAGCACCTGCTGCGGCGATGGCTCGGCTATCTGCTCGCGGCAGCTACGCTGGTCGGGTTGGGGTTTGCGGTTTTCCACGCAGCCCGCGAATTGTCCGGTCTGCACCGCGAAGATTATCGGGAACTGCTGGAAAGTGCCGCGCTCACGTTTCTTCGCGTGAACACGGCGCTCATCCTCGGTGCGTTGTGGACCGTTCCTGCCGGCGTTGCTATCGCTTCGAATCCTCGCTTGGCGCGTATCGCACAACCGCTGGTGCAGATGGCAGCTTCCATTCCGGCCACGGCGCTTTTTCCTATCATTCTTCTCTTTCTGCTACGGCTGCGCGGCGGGCTGGAGATTGCCGCCATGCTGCTGATGCTCCTTGGCACACAGTGGTACATCCTTTTCAATGTAATTGCCGGGGCCATGGCCATTCCCACAGACCTCAAGGAGGCGGTGCAAATCTACCGGTTCGGTTCGTGGGATCGCTGGCGCCACTTGATATTGCCCGGAATTTTTCCGTATCTGGTGACCGGGCTGGTGACGGCGTCGGGCGGCGCGTGGAATGCCAGCATCGTCGCGGAGTATTTTCACTTTCAAGGGAGAATTGTTTCCACGGCCGGGCTGGGCAGCACCATCAGCAGCGCCAGCGATTCGGGCCGTTTCGATGTGCTGCTGGCTTCGACACTGATCATGGCCACGGTCGTGGTGCTGATCAACCGTTTGCTGTGGCGACGCCTCTACCGGCTGGCGTCTTCGCGATTCAAATTAGAGACGTAGTAGAATTCTGAGCGAGCGAATCACATAGTCTCTTTAAATCCTTATGCCTGACTCCAAATCTGACGCCGGCGTTTCCACGTGGAGCGACGAAGATTTTCTTCGTGCATTTGAAGACCTCTCGTTTCCCGCGGATCTCTTTCATCACCGGGAACACATACGGGTCGCCTGGCTCTACCTGAAGTCTTCCGATGCAAGGCGCGCTTCAGAGCGAATGGCCGAAGGGATTCGACGGTTCGCGAATCATCATGGCGCGACGCAGAAATATCATCACACACTTACGCTGGCGTGGATGCGGCTGGTGGCTGCCGCCTTGGTGGAAACACCGGAGGGATACGGGTTCGAAGAGTTCCTCGCGGCTCATCCGGAACTAAAGGACACAAAACTTCTCGACCGACATTATTCGAAAGAGCTTCTACAAAGTGCTGCGGCCCGCGAAGGCTGGGTTGAACCGGACCTCCTGCCGCTACCAGAGCTACGGATTTACCGCTGCTGTTGATTTCTTCTCTTCTGCCTTCGGTTCAGGTGGCTTTGGTTCCTGCGGTTTTTCACCCCAGATGTATTGGGCGAACCATTTTTCGTTTTCTTCCATGACGGCGCGCTGCTGCTTGGGTTTGGTGATGCCGTGGCCGAAGCCTTTGTAGACGACCATTTTTACGGACACACCGCGGTCTTCGAGCGCCTGGCGGAGTTCGTAGGCGTTGGGGATGGGCACGCGGCGGTCGTTTTCGCCGTGCTGGATCAGTGTCGGCGTCTTGGCTTTGGCGATGTAGCTGATGGGAGAGGTCTTCTTGTAGATTTCCGGATCGTCCCACGGTGTAGCGTGCAGATATTGCGGCGTGAACGGGGTGATGTCCGTGTTTGCGTAATAGGTCATCCAATCGGAGATTCCGGCGCCGACGGAGACGGCTTTAAAACGATCGCTTGAAGCCGTAATGAACGCTGAAATGTAGCCGCCCTGGCTCCAGCCCATGGCGCCCACGCGGTCCTTGTCGACCCATCCCTTGGCGATCAACGAATCCACGCCGGAAATGACATCGGCATAGTCGCCGACGCCGAGATTGCGAACGTTCAAGGAGCGGAATTTCTCGCCGTAGCCGGCGGAACCACGGTAATTGGGCCGCAATATCAACGCTCCCTTGGTCACAAATCGCTCCATGGGATAATAGCGGTCGGGGTTCACGATGGGCTGATCTACTCCGGTGGGCCCGCCATGAATCACCACGAGCAGGGGATATTTTTTCTTCATGCTGAAATCAGGCGGGGTGTAAAGCACACCTTCGATGGTGGTGCCGTCGGCCGATTTCCAGGAAATGACTTCGCGGCGAGCGAGCGCGAACCCTTTGAGTTGATCGCCCATTGCTGTGAGTTTCTTGCCATCCCACGGCGCGACGCTGGATGAGTAGATTTCCGCGTATTGATTTTCGACGGCGGCGCGGTAAGCCACTCGCTTGTAGTCCTGCGAGAAGGAAAAGGAAAAAGACGCCATGTGATCAGGGGCGCTTAGTTTTTCGACGGCTTTTGTCGCCGGATTCAGGCGGAAGAGATGCGCATAGGTTTTTTGCTCGGCGGCGAAGTAAATGCCATCCGGGCCCCAGCCGATGAGGCCGGGATCTTCGTCGAAAGCGTCGGTCAAAACCTGGGGCGTGCCACCTTCGGCGGGGACGACCGCGAGTTTTACATTGGTGTAGAAGAAATATTTCGAGCCAGCAACGGTCTCGAAGACAATTTGTTTTCCATCGGGCGACCACTTCGGATTGGTGTCCGGCCCCGGCGTGCTGACGATTTTCTTTACAAGGCGATCGCTCACCGTCACGACGTACAAGTCAGCGGAAAATGAGGAGATCAGATCGGGATCTTTCTGCGCGCTGAAGGCGATGTGCATGCCGTCCGGTGACCAGGAAAATTCTCCAACGCTGAATTTGTCGCCTTCCGTCAAGCGTTTCGGCTCGGGGGCAGGTGCGCCTCCGGCAGGAACATCGATAGTCCAAAGATGGGACATTTGATAATCGGCGTGAACGACGGAATACTCGCCGTATTTTTCCTTGCGGTCTTTCAGCGATTTTGGGTCGGGGTCGGTGGTCGAAAAAGCAACGCGCTTGGAATCCGGCGCCCATTCGAAAGCATTCACGTCATTTTCGGTTTTGGTGAGTTGCTGCGCCTCGCCGCCGTCGGCGGAAATCACGTAGAGCTGTTTTTTGCCTTCAGGAGTGTCCTTGATTTGTGCGGGGCGGTCGGAAAGAAAAGCGATCCATTTTCCATCAAGGGACCACTCGGCGTTGGTACTCGATTTCTTGGCCGAAGTGAGCGCATGCGAATCGCCGGTCGCTACATCCACAATCCACAAATTTCGTTCGAAGGCGTTATCTTCCCAGTTGGTTTTCTGGACTTCGTAGATCACGCGTTTGCCGTCCGGGGAGATTTTTGGATTGAAAGCGCTCTTCCATTCCAGCGACTGGTCGATGGTGGGCGTCGTCGAAGGAGCGGGTTTGGCGGGACTTGCGGTTTCTTGTGCGGAAGAAGAAAGAAAGAACAGCGCAAACGCCGCAAACGCCGCGGGTATCAATAATTTCTTTCGCATCTCACGGTACCCCCATGTTTGGCAAGACAAGCGAACTCAGTCCTTGCGGTTCCAGCGGATAAATCCGATAAACAAAACGATAGCCACGACGGCAAATCCAACATAGATGTGCCAGCCGTGCAGCAGTTTTGCCGAAACAATCGCGCCCAAGGCGGAAAGTATCAGCAACCGGGCAGCCTTGCCCGTCGTGAGCTGCTTCTGTTCGACCACTCGCTTTTCACTTCTCGCCACTGCAAAGCCCACTCTGCCTTGAAGCGGCGCTTTTTTCCCGGCCTTAAGTTCTCGCCAACTCTCGGCTCAGGTACAAAATTTGGCCTACATGATGATACGCATGACCCGCACAACGAAGGAAAATCTGGAAGCGATCGGCGGCTTCCGGCTCGAGCTGTGCGGTATAGGCTTTTCCCCAGTCTTCAGGATTCTGCTTGCGAATCGCTGCCACCACCATGGCGATGGTGCGGTCAAAGGCGGCAAGCGCTTCTTCCTTCGGCGGCGGCTGTTTGTCGGTGAACTCGCGATCACGGTCGCGCACGTAGCCCGTTTCGGCGACACGTGCGCCTATGTAGTAGTTCAAATTGCCGGTCATATGGAGAACCAGGTGTCCGACGCTGTTGCCATAGGGATATGGCTTGCGCCAAAACTGTTCGCTGGAAAGAGGATCCGCCCACTTGTGGAGATGCTGGGCGATGTATTCGTAGTAGGCCGCCAGACCTGCGGCCACAGTTTCGTTTACTGCCGTCATGGAAGAGGACCCCTTTGCGGCCATCCCGGGAGTTACCTGAAGGAACTCCGGCGGCGGCAGGTTTATTCCCTGTCCCGGAACGCGACAATAGCGTGCACAGCGGAAAAGTCAAGGATTCCCTTCGCGGCTTGGCGGCCTGCGACCCAGTTCGCTATCCTTAATGGGTATCCCACTTCCAAAACTTGGGTGGTTCAAGAAATCGAGGAGAGCAAGGTGTCTGCAGTTCCCACGATTCGCATTCGAGAGTGCAACGACGCGCCGGTACGTGCAGGTGGCGACTGCGTTTTGTACTGGATGATCGCCAATCGGCGCGTTACATACAATTTCGCGCTCGACCGGGCGCTGGAACATTGCCGCGAGCTGGGAGGAAAACCGCTCGTCATTTTGGAAGCGCTACGCTGTGATTATCGATGGGCCAGCGACCGCTTTCACCGGTTTGTGCTCGATGGCATGGCTGACAATGCGCGAGCCTGTGCCAAGCGCGGCATTGTCTATTACCCATACATTGAGCCCAAGCCCGGCGCGGGCAAAGGACTTCTGGAAGCTTTTGCTGCCAAGGCTTGCATTGTCGTCACAGACGATTATCCGAGCTTCTTTCTGCTGCGGATGGTTGCAGCCGCGGCGAAGAAACTGTCCGTCAGACTCGAAGCGATCGATTCGAACGGGTTGCTTCCGCTCCGTGCTGCGGAACCGGTTTTCGCACGGGCATTTGATTTTCGCCGGTATCTGCAGAGAGCACTGCCGGCTTATCTCCTCGATTCACCGTCCGCCGATCCACTCGCGAAATTGGATATGCCGCAAGCTCCGGCGCCGTCGAAGAACATTTTGTCGCGGTGGCCCGCGGCTTCAGCGGCGCTGCTAGAGGGAGCGGCGGGTTCGCTCGACGAGCTGCCCATCGACCATGGTGTGGCGCCCGCACAACTTCGGGGCGGCCACACGGCAGCTTGCCAGAGGGTCAAACAATTTCTCGACGAGAAGCTCGAAACATATGACAAGGACCGCAATGAACCGGATCTCGATGGCGCCAGCGGCCTCTCACCTTACCTTCACTTCGGTCACATTTCTGCGCACGAAGTTTTCGCCGGAGTCATGCGGCGCGAAAAATGGAATCCGAAGAAACTTGCGTTGCGCACGAGCGGCAGCCGTGAAGGCTGGTGGCACATGAGCGCGGCTGCGGAGGCGTACCTCGATCAACTGATCACCTGGCGCGAAGTGGGGTACAACTTCAGCGCTCGCCGTGGGGATGCCGACCGATTCGAGTCGCTTCCGGACTGGGCGCAGAAGACGCTGGAGAAGCATGCGAAAGACGAGCGCGAGTATGTTTATTCGCTGAAACAATTCGAAACCGCGAAAACATATGATCCGCTGTGGAATGCGGCGCAGAGGCAGTTGGTTCGCGAAGGGCGAATCCATAATTATTTGCGAATGCTGTGGGGGAAGAAAATTCTGGAATGGTCGCGGTCGGCGCAGGAAGCGGCGAGAATCATGATTCACCTGAATGACAAGTACGCCTTGGATGGGCGCGATCCTAATTCGTACAGCGGGATCTTCTGGGTACTCGGGCGCTACGATCGTCCTTGGGGGCCGGAGCGGCCGATTTTTGGGCTGATTCGGTATATGAGTTCGGAGAATACGGCGCGAAAGTTGTCGGTGAAGAAGTATCTTCAGAAGTATGGCGAAGAGGCGCCATGAAGTCTCCCCGACTGTGACAGACGCTCAAGATTTAAGGGTGTTCGTGCCGGGCGAAAATGCGGTGCAACAGCCGTGCAAACTCGTTTCCGACCATCCCGACTACATCGCACTGGCGTCTGCCGCATGATCCGCGAAATGAACGGCGCAAGCCGGCCGAAAACGCAGGGCACCAGCATGACTTTTCCACAGATTCCGGTAAGGGGTTCTTCCGTACTATTGACCCTGTTACCACCTCCCGAAGAGACTTGGTACAAGATGGCTCGCTACTCCGCCTTTCTCGGGCGTCGCGTGGAGGTGCAATATCGCGCCGGCGAGATCCTTTTGCCCGCTTCAGGCACTTTCGTGGCGGATTCCGGGCGGTCCATTTTTCTCGAACAGAATTTCGAGCAGCGCGGTCAGCACAAGCATTTCCGCTGGGAAATTCCATATCAGTATTTGGTGCGTATCGAAGAGAAACCGGACTCGGGTGCTTCGGCAAACGGGGTTTCTGTCAATGCGGCTACCAAGGCAGCACCGGAAGCTGCGGTTGCTGCTGAGCTTGCTAACGAGCCGAAGAGCGCGGCCGCGGCTGCTTCGGCGGGTGGAGCACCCAGCATCCTGCCCCTATCTCACCGCCCCAAGACGGCCTAAGGCGTAGACGAAGTTCCCTCACAGCTTCCGTCCCAGGATTCGGCTACAATCGTCTCCTTAATTTGAGCAGAATAGGCAGCCGTAGAGTGTCTGCCACCGTTGAGGAGGCTTGTCTTGAAACCTGCGATTGGATTGATCGGTCTTGGACTCATGGGACGTCCCATGGGAATGAATCTGTTGAAGGCTGGTTACACGCTCACCGTTTGGAATCGGACCGCGTCGCGCGCGGACGAACTCGTCGCGGCGGGCGCGAAGCTGGCGAAGTCACCGCAGGAAGCCGCCGCCGGGGCTGATTTTCTTCTGACCATGGTGAGCGATCCTCCGGCACTGGAAGAGGTGCTGTGGGGTTCGAACGGCGCGATGCAGGCTCTGAAGCGCGGGAGCATTTATGTGGACTCCAGCACCATTTCGCCTGCACTTGCCCGCAGAATTTCCGCAGCTTGCACCGAACGAGGTGCTCGTTTTCTGGACGCGCCTGTTACTGGCGGGGACTGGGGCGCGAAAAAAGGCGAGCTTGTGTTCATGATCGGCGGCGACGCGGAAACGCTGAAAGAAGCTGAGCCCATCCTCGGCGTGATGGGCAAGAAACTGTTTCACCTTGGTCCGAACGGGGCTGGGCAAACCATCAAGCTGGCGATGAACATGATACTGGCGCTGCAAGTGGATGCGCTTGCCGAAGCCTTAGCGCTCACAACCCGCGCGGGCATTCAAGGCGAGAAACTTGTCGAGGTGATGCAATCCAGCATGGCGCGCTCTGGGGTGCTCGACGTCAAAGCGCCGAATCTGCTCAAGGGAGAATACGTGCCGAGTTTTCCGCTGCGGCTGATGCACAAGGATCTGGGCCTCGCGCTCGACCTTGCCAATCAACTCGGAGTTGCTCTGCCTGCCACGGCCGCCGCGCGCGAAACCTATAGTCATGTGAAGGGCGCCGCCAAGGAAGACCTGGACTACTCCGCGGTCATGAAATTCTGGGAACGATGACGGCGCGGCATCATTAGATTTTCCGGAAATTGTTTCATATCGATAGAGAGGTGTTTCTTGAAGATTGGTTTCCTCGGGCTTGGTGACATGGGCCAGGCCATCGTTCCGCGGTTGCTTGCTGCCGGCCACACCGTCACCGGTTGGAATCGCACGAAGGAAAAAGCCGAGCCGATGTTCAAGCTCGGCATGCTGTGGGCTGACTCGCCGCGCGAAGTCGCACGCGAGTCCGAAATCGTATTTTCCATCGTTACCGACTCCGCCGCGGTTCGCTCTCTCGCCCTCGGTGAAAACGGCATCATTGCAGGACTGCGCAAAGATGCCGTTTATCTGGACATGAGCACGATCGATCCCGACGGCAGCCGCGCCGTGGCCGCCGAATTTTCCAAGGCGGGCCTAACGATGATGGACGCTCCCATCTCCGGCACCACTCTCACACTCGGCCAAGGCAAGGCCTCGCTCATGGTCGGCGGCGACAAAGCCGCCTTCGAACGAGTCCAGCCGGTGCTCCTCGCCATCGGCCCGAAAGTTACCTACATCGGCGCGCAAGGCTTGGCTGTGCAGCTCAAAGTTGCGCTCAACATGACGCTGGTCATCGAAGTGATTGGTTTTTGCGAAGGCATCGCACTGGCGGAAAAAGGCGGCGTCCCGCGCGAAGTTGCCGTCGATGCTTTTCTGAAGAGCGTCGTCGCCTCTCCCGTGTTGAACTATCGAGCGCCGCTCATTCTCGAAGGGCACATTTCCGACGCCACCTACGGCAATGTAAATCTCCAGCAAAAAGACATGCTCTTGGCGCTCGATCTCGGACGAAAAATGGGTGTTCCCATCCCGCTCGGCGCCGCCGCCAATGAAATGTTGAATGCGTGCCGTGGCCTTGGGCTTGCGCATCACGATTTTGTCACCGTCTACGAGGTCTACCGCCGCCTGGGAGGAATGTCGAAATGAAGCCCTACCACACCAATCTCCGCGATGTCCCCAAAGTCGGTGGACTCTCGTGCGACGAGGGCTGGATCAATATGCAAGTCCAGTTCCTCATCGATCAAAAAACCGCTGGTTCGGACAAACTTCTCGTCGGCTGGACCGTTCTTCCCCCCGGCGCGCGCCACGACAAGCATCGTCACCCCAACGTGGATGAATTTTTCGTGGTGATCAAAGGAAGCGGGTTCATCTACACGGACACTGGCCGCGAACCATCGAGCCAGGGCGACGTGATCTTCACGCCGCGCAACCACTGGCACGGCTTCGACAACACCGGCACCGAAGACGTCGTGCTCGTATGGGGTTGGAGCGGCGCCGGCTCACTCGAAGCCGCCGGCTACGAAATTCCACCGGAAGGCTACTGATCACCTTCATGGCGCCATTACAATGAGTGCCGCCTGGGACGATCCACGCATCTCTCGTGGAATGGCTGAGCAGCTACGCTGTCGTCGCGAACTTCTCAGCTCCGGCCACAAACCTCTTGGCTGGAAACTTGCCTTCGGCGGGCCCGCGGCGATGGAACGCCTCCACACGAACGCGCCGCTGGTTGGTTTCTTAATGCAGGACGCGCTCGTTCCGTCTGGGTCAACGCTCGCCGTAGAGGGCTGGAAGAAGCCTGCTGCAGAGCCCGAAATCACGATTCACCTCGGCAAAGATTTGCCGGCCGGAGCAAATCGCGAAACAACAAGAGCTGCGATTGTCGCGCTAGGCCCTGCCATCGAAGTTGCCGATGTCGATCATCCTTCCGAAGATGTGGAGGGCACGCTTGCTTGCGATATTTATCAGCGCCACGTAATTCTGGGCCGCAGGGATCCCGGGCGTGCCGGTGGCGTTCTCGACGGCCTCTCCGCGAGCGTCGTCCGCAACAGAGCCGAAATAGCCAGCATCACGGGCCCCGAGTCCTTGCAAGCTTTGACCGGCGAACTCATCGACATCGTTAGTCACACTGCCAACTTGCTCGCCGCTTTCGGTGAGTCCCTGCGAGCCGGTGAAATCATCATCGCCGGCTCCATCATCCCGCCGATATGGATCGCACCGGGCGAAGAAATCGTCTTCGGCCTTGCCCCAATAGATACGATCTCAATCCGTTTCGCTTCCACCTCCAAGTAGGCACTCTGTTAGACTCCCTTCCTTGGAGTTCACTCATGAGCGCGCCTGATCCCGCCAAAATCCAAAAGTTCCGCGAGCATCTTCATCAGGAATGGACCGGCGACAGAACCGTCGCCGCGTGGCGCAAGTGGCACGCGCAAGTCGCCGCGTTCACCAAGGGCGCCACAGAGGCCATTCTCGAGTCGGCGCATCTACGCCCCGGCATGCGCGTGCTCGATCTCGCCAGCGGCGTCGGCGACCCCGCGCTCTCCATTGCGGGCGAAGTGTCTCCCAGCGGCCGCGTGACCGCCACCGATCTAGGCCCGGGCATGATGTCGCTCGCCGAAGAACTCGCCCGCAAGAAGGGGCTCAGCAATATTGAATTCCGCGAAGCCAGCGCCGAAGCGCTCCCGTTTCCCGATGAATCCTTTGACGTCCTCACCTGCCGCTTCGGCATCATGTTTTTCCCTGACCTGCCCAGAGCGCTCCGCGAATGTTTGCGCGTTTTGAAGCCCGGTGGTCGCGCGGTGTTCGTCGCCTGGGGCAAGAAAGAGCAGCCATTTTTCACCACCACCGCGGGAATCATCCTGAAACACGTTCCGGTGCCTCCGCCGCCACCGGATCCCGATGGGCCGAGCCTCTTCATGTTCGGTGAGCGCGATCGCCTTCGCCGAGCGCTCGAAGCTGCCGGTTTCAGCAATGTCCACGAAGAAGACCGCATTATCCCGGGCCGCTGGGCATCTTCCGCCGAAGAATACTGG
>Ga0209698_10002047_pt1 | contig 23071 bp, 19 predicted proteins | sample LitLauG_LLR_2012_FD_187203 | JGI IMG/M metagenome (GOLD analysis project Ga0209698, IMG submission 187203) | Freshwater sediment microbial communities from Pennsylvania, USA - Little Laurel Run_MetaG_LLR_2012 (SPAdes) (version 2) | ecosystem: Environmental > Aquatic > Freshwater > Creek >... | reverse complement strand
GTACAGATGCCCGCTGTCGGGCAGGTTCTGAATGTCGCGAACCGCGGAATCACCTTTCAATTTGTCGATGGAATCGAGCCACTCGCTGCGGTCGATCGTTTCGATGCGCGGGAGCAACTCGTGCAGAACTCCCCGCAAGTCGCCCACAAGCGCTACATCGACTTTGACATTCTTGTTGATCTCAGCCGGATCGATCTCGACATGGATCTTCTTCGCGTTGGGCGCATAGGTTTTGAGCGTCCCGGTGACGCGGTCATCGAAGCGCATGCCGAAGGCGAGCAACAGGTCGGCTTCCTGAATGGTGTGGTTCACCCACGCTTCGCCGTGCATACCCATCATGCCGAGATTCAGCGGGTGCGATGCAGGGAAAGCACCCAAGCCGAGCAGTGTGAGCGCGACTGGAATGCCGGCGCGCTCGGCAAAGTCACGCACCTCGCGCATGGCGCCTGAAACGATGATGCCATGGCCGGCAAGAATCACCGGACGCTTAGAATGGTGGATCAGTTGCAAGGCTTGTGCGTACTCGTGCGGAGCCGGTGAGAGGTCGGGACGGTATCCCGGCAATTGGGGCGCGGCCGCTTCCCAGTCGAATGAGCAAGTACTCTGCTGCGCGTCCTTGGTGATATCGATCAGCACAGGTCCCGGACGTCCGGAGCGCGCCACGTAAAAAGCTTCGCGGACGGTCTGAGCGACTTCGCTGGCATTGGTCACCAGATAGTTGTGCTTGGTGATGGGAAGGGTGACGCCGGTGATGTCAGTTTCCTGGAAAGCGTCGGAACCAATCAGCTTGCTGCCAACCTGTCCGGTGATGCAGACGATCGGTGAGGAATCGAGCATAGCTGTGGCAATTCCGGTGACCATGTTAGTGGCGCCCGGCCCTGAAGTCGCCACTGCAACGCCGACTTGTCCGCTGGCGCGTGCGTAGCCGTCAGCCATGTGGGTGGCGCCTTGCTCGTGGCGCACCAGCACGTGATGGATCTTGCTGTACTTGAGGGCGTCGTAGGCGGGCAGAATCGCGCCGCCGGGATAGCCGAAAACGTGTTTCACGCCTTCCCGCTCCAGGCATTCCCACAGAATTCTTGCCCCAGTCATGGGCGGATTTGATTTCTGATCCTTCATACCAACCTTCCTGCTGTCGCTCCAAAAAGCAAAACCCACCGTGCCAGCGTCTCTGGCGGGTGGGATTCGGGAGCCCTTGGAATTTCTTGTCGCTCAGCTCACTGCTTCCCCCACGCCGCGCCGGGGCAGAGATACTCGTACCCCAGGGATTTTAAGGCTAATTCGGTGGCGATTTCGTCCGTCAGTCATAGCTGTACCGGGGGTTTGCTGATAGTACCGAAGGTCGGGGCTGGCTGCAAGTGCAAAGTCGAAGCGGACACAGGGTGAGGGGGATCCGGCTACTGCAAGCGAAGAACATTTTGAACCACGTCGTCGGTAGCCTGTCTGAGGTTTTCCAACTTGCCAAGATCGCGCCAATAATATTCGTCCGCCTGGAAGGCGAGGACCTTTTCTCCCTCAGCCGCCAGGCGCAGGTAGCAATCGACGATGGAAAAGGCACCTTTTTCCGTCATCATTGTCAAAAGACGAGAAGAAATCACGTGGATGCCCGAAAAGGCCAGGGCCTCGGTCGGCGGCGTAGATCGAACGATCTCCGTCTTCGAATCGCGGCCGGTCCGCCGCCCTCTCAACTGATGCTGCTCATCGAAAAGCAGATATCGTGAAGTCTCGCGATTCTGCACCGCGAGAGTGGCGAGGGCCTGATTCTGGCTATGAAACTGCACCATGCGCTGAAGATCAATCGTGCTGAGGACATCCACGTTGTGCAGAATGAACGGGTCGTCGGGATGCGAGTCCTCCAGAAAAAACCACGCCGCTTTCTTCAGGCCGCCGCCAGTGTCTAGCAATATCTCCTCGCGAGAAATTTCAATCCGCATGCCGAAGTTATCGTGCGCCTTCAGATACTCGATCACCATCTCGGCAAAGTGATGGACGTTAACGATCACCTCGCGAATCCCGAATGCGCGCAGCCGAGCCAGTGTGATCTCCAGCAGTGTGCGCCCTGCAACTTCCACCAGCGCCTTGGGACGATCGTCGGTGAGCGGCCGCAAACGGGTGCCCAGGCCGGCGGCAAGAACCATCGCCTTCATTGGCCCAGCCTCTCCAGTTCGCGATGGTGCAGAACAATGTCCACGCCGCTCCGGGAGCGCAAATGTTTCGCCAGTTGTTCCGCCAGATAGACCGAGCGATGCTGGCCGCCCGTACACCCGAATGACACCATCAGGCTCTTGAATCCTCGACCCTGATAGTTGCTCACACTCGCGTCCACCAGCGAAACAACGTGGGCCAGAAACTTGCGCACACTTTCTTGTTGATTGAGATATTCGATAACCGGGGCGTCCCTGCCGGTTAAGGCTTTGAAACGCTCTTTGCGTCCGGGATTGGGCAGACTGCGGCCATCGAAGACAAAGCCGCCCCCGTTCCCGGTTTCATCCTGTGGCAGCCCCCGATGAAATGAAAAACTCATGATTCGCACGGTCAGGTTTTCGGTTTCGGAAGCTACCGACTGAAGTTTCTCCGAGCCCACCATGCTCCGGAAGGCTTCCATCAGAGTCGGTAACGCGATTGGCAACTCGACGTTATGCAGCAGCCATCGCAGATTCTTCAGTGCATAAGGCACGCTTTGCAGAAAGTGAGTTTTGCGCTCATAGAATCCGCGGAAACCGTAAGCGCCCAACGCCTGCATGATGCGCACGTAAACATACGCGTAGTAGTGCTCCATGAAGGCTTCGCGTGGAAGTTCAATGAAGCCGGCCAGCGTTTCGAGATAGTGATCGAGCAACTGCTGGCGCAGCGGCGGCGGCAGGTCGGCCTTGGCATCGTACAGCAGCGAAGCAATATCGTATTGCAGCGCGCCTTTGCGTCCGCCTTGATAATCCACAAAAAACGGCTGCCCATCGCGCAGCATGACGTTACGCGACTGGAAATCGCGATAGAGAAAGTAATCGCGGGGCGCGCTCAGCAGGAACTTCGTGAGGCGCCCGAAATCGACTTCCAGCGCCTGTTCGTTGAACGGCACGCCGGCCAGCCGGAGAAAGTAGTACTTGAAATAATTCAGGTCCCAGGCGATCGACTGGCGATCGAAACTCCCGCGCGGGTAACAGACTTTGTAATTCAGGTCGCGCCCGGCCTCGACTTGAAAGCGCGGCAGTACCGCGACCACTTTCCGATACGCTTCCACCGCGCCGGGACTGATCTTCTCGGCAGCGTGATTTTGCGAAAGAAACTCGAAGAGGGTGGTGTTGCCCAAGTCCTCCTCGAGATAGGCGCCGTGGCTCAGGTCTTCGCCATAAATGGCCGGCACCGGCAGGCCGTGCCGCCGAAAATGCCTGGAAAATTCGAGGAACGCGACGTTCTCTTCGCGCACGCCGTACAGAATGCCGATTGCGCTCTGCTGCTCGCAGCCGAGCCGGATGATCTTACGCCCCGACCCACCCAGTTCGCCCTGCAGCGGCTGGACGCGCTCGACCGGCGAGTGAAAATTTTGCTCAAAAAGCCTTTTGAGAACGTCAACGTCCATGTCGCTTGTTTCCCGATTAATGTGGTGGCGGCGGTAGGACTCGAACCTACGACCTACGGATTATGAGACCGTCGCTCTAACCACCTGAGCTACACCGCCAATCCGGAAAGCACGGAAGGAACTGTTCGGGGGACAGCCTGGAAGCGGGCCCGGAATCCCGCAGACGCGGGTGGACGCGTCCTGCATTTGATTCTAAAAGTCCGCCGAAGAGGGTGTCAAACTGGCGCGTTGCATGCGAAACTGGGCGCATGAAAGTTGTGGCTGTCATCCCGGCGCGGCTGGCTTCGACGCGTCTGCCTCGCAAGATGCTGCGGGAGATTGCTGGCATCCCGCTGCTGGCCTGGGTGTATCAGGGGGTGCGGCGATGTGGGACGGTCGACGAGGTCGTGGTGGCGACCGATTCTGACGAGATTCTGCAGTTCTGCCGGCAGCGCGGCTTTGCCGCGCACATGACTTCGCCGGCGCATCGTTCGGGGACCGAACGCGTGCAGGAAATCTCGACCGTCATCTCCGCGGACGTGTACCTGAACGTGCAAGGCGACGAGCCGCTCACCCGGCCCGAGCACATTGACAGCTTGCTGGAAGTAATGCGCGGACCGGGCGTCGAGGTGGGCACGCTGAAGACGCCGGCCGCGGGAATCGACGTGAACAATCCCAGCGCGGTGAAGGTGGTCACGGACGCAGCTGGGCGGGCACTTTATTTTTCACGGGCGACCGTCCCGTTTGATCGCGATGGCGCCAAGCCACAGTACTACAAGCATCTCGGGTTTTACGGCTATCGCAAGAACGCGCTGGATAAGTTTGTGCGCTGGCCCGAATCGTCGCTCGAGCGCACCGAGCGACTGGAGCAGTTGCGGTTTCTGGAGAACGGCGTACCTATTTTCGTGGGAGAAACACCGTTCGATACGGTCGGCGTAGATACGGAGGAAGACCGGCGACGAGTGGAAGAAATTCTGCGGGGAACGTAGTAGCAAGAGGTCGGATTAGCCTGTTCACCAGAGTCACAGAGACACAGAGGAAACTTTAAGAATTTTGGTCTTCTCCGTGCCTCTGTGGCTCCGTGGTGAATAGAGTCTTCAGTGCGCCTTCGCCCAAACTTCGGCGGCGGCGACTCGCTTGGCGATCGCCGGATGCGAGTGGAAGAACAACTCCACCCAGCGCGACGGCCTCTTTTCGGCAAGATTCTGCTCCGCCAGCTTGCTCATGGAAGAAATGAAGGGCTCGACGCTGGCCACGGACTGGAAGCAATAGCGGTCGGCCTGGCGCTCGTTGAAGCGCGAGTAGGCATTCAGCACCGGCATGAGCACGACCGAAAGCACGGTCGAGACCAGGATCAACAGTGGCAGATTGGCGAAGTCCGACAAGGTATCAAACATGTTGAAGCGCTCGATGGCATAGAGGAGCACTTCATTCGCCAGCCAGAAACCACACAGGGTCACTGCCGCCTGCACGAAAATACTCTTCAGGATGTGGCGGTGGACGTGGTGTCCGAGTTCGTGCGCGAGCACGGCTTCGATCTCGTCGTCGGAATAGTTATCGAGCAGGGTGTCGGCCAGAATAATGCGCCGGGTCGCGCCCAGTCCCGTAAGCGCCGCGTTCGCCTTCTTGCTTTTTTCTGAGAGGTGCCACTTGTACACGCCACGCACGCGCGTACCAGCGCGTTCGCTCAACACGATGAGCCGGCGCTTAAGCTCTTCATTATCCAGCGGCTCGAACTTGTAAAAAATCGGAAAGAGCACGACCGGCGCCAGCTGCGCCAGCAGTACGAACATTCCAAGAAAGACCGCCCAGGCAATCAGCCACCAGTGTTGGGGCACCCGACGCATCAGCATGTAGAGCAGTTCCACAATTACGGTGGCCAGGATCAGACCGATCAGGAAGCTCTTGCATTCGTCCCAGAGCCAGGAACGCAGTTTCTGGTTGGAGAGGTGATAGTGGTGTTCCAGCCGGAACCCGTAGTACTCCAGCGGAACTCCCAGAGCCTTGCTGATCACGACCAGCATCAGCACGTAGAGGAAAACAGCGTAGGAATAGTTCTGCGAAGCGGTGCGATAGGCTATGTCGCGCAATGCACCAGTCCAACCGGTGGCCAGGAGCACGATCAACAGGCCGAAGCCGACCCCGAAGTCGGCCACGCCCAGCCACCGTTTGACGCGGTTGTAGCGGCGCGATTCAGGAGAATCGGCTAGAACGGCCGTGGTTTGCGCGACGGTATTCATCCCCAGAGTGTTGCCATTATCCTATCGTGTCCGCAGCCTGACGATACGCGAAAGTGCTTGAACCGTTAGCCAGTAGCCAGTCTGCCAATTGCCGGAAACCTCCGCTACGCCTGCTGGACGAAGGTCTCGGCGGTTTCCAGAATCTTTTCCACCAGCTCCGGCGTGGCGGCCTCCGCGTACACACGCAGCAACCGCTCCGTGCCCGATGCCCGGAACAGAACCCAGGGATCGGCACCGTTGCCGTTCCTGGGCGCGTCGAGAAAAAACTTGATGCCGTCCCGGTTCTCTTTGCGCAAAACCGGGTAGGCGCCGAGCCTGGTCATGCTCGCATCGGAGGCACGCCGGATGGCGCCATACTTGACCTCGTCAACCACATGCAGATCGCGACGGCCAAAATAATGAGCGCCAAATTCCTGCTGCAGATCGGCGACTAATTGCCCGAGCGGCTTCCCTTCCTCCGCCATCACATTCGCCAGCAGCAGGGCATTCAGAACGCCGTCGCGCTCGGGAAGAAAGCGGCCATACCCGATCCCGCCGGATTCTTCGCCTCCGATCAGGACTTCCTGTTTCATCATGAGGTCAGCGGCATACTTGAAGCCGATGGAAACCTCGTGCAGTTTGCGTCCGTACTTGCGGGCGATGCGGTCGACCATGCACGTGGTGTTGAACGCGCGCACCACATCGCCCGGCCACTTCTTGCGTTCGAGCAGCCACTTCAGCAGCACGGCAAAACACTTGTGGGCATCGACAAAACTGCCGTCTTCGGTCACCGCGCCGATGCGGTCGGCATCGCCGTCGGTGACCAGGCCGGCGTGGCATTTTTTCTTCACAACGGTTTCCTGCAAGAAGGCCACGTGCGGCAAAATCGGTTCGGGATTGATGCCCGGAAACAGCGGATTCACTTCCTGGCGGATGGCAACGTACCGGATGCCGTTCTTGTCGAAGATACCGGGCAAGATGCCACGGCCGGATCCGTACATCGAGTCGATAGCAAAATTGAAATTCGCCTTCCGGATCAGGTTCAGGTCGGCAAACTGGCATACCGCTTCCACGTAGGTAGGCTTAAGGTCTACTTCTTCAATCTTCGCGGGCTTCCCGTCGGGCATCGCATTGGCGGCGAGTTCCTCTTCGATGATCTTCATGATGGCGGGCGTAGCCGATCCGCCGAACTTGGCTTTGAACTTCACGCCATTCCAGTTCCACGGATTGTGGCTGGAGGTGACCATGACTCCGCCCGCCGCGCCGAGTTTCTTGACGTTGTAGGAAACGGCGGGCGTGGGACAGTAGTCATTCGAAAGCAGCACCCGGATGCCCGCGGCCGCGATCACCTGAGCAACGGCGCGAGCCGCGCGATCGGAAGCGAAGCGCGTGTCATAACCAATAATGACGCCGCGCGTGGGATCTTCGTGTTTCAGGACGTAGGACGCGATAGCACCGGCCACGCGCCGCACGTTATCGAAAGTGAAATCGTCGGCGATAATACCGCGCCAGCCGTCGGTTCCGAACTTGATCTGAGCCATGCAGTTCTCAGTTCCCGGTTCTCAGTTCCCAGTAATGCGCTCGAAACGGGGAGCGTTTTCAGGTCAGATTTTTCAGTTTCTTCTCATCGAGATGCTTCACCACTTTGCCCACATCCTGCGACTGGTCGAGCGTGGTGATGAGCAGCGCGTCGTCAGTCTCGACGACAACTAAATTGCTCACGCCGACCGCAGCTACAAACTTGCCGGGAGCGTGGATGTAGTTGTTCTTCGCGTTCAGCGTAAAGCTTCCGGACGCCGAAACCAGCGACTGGTTCGCAGGTTTGCTCTTGGATACATGGTGCTCGTGCAGTGCCGTCCAGGAGCCGAGATCGTTCCAGCCAAAGTCCGATGGCAGGCAGAAGATCCGCGACTGCTCTTCACCTTTGGCCGAGCGGGGTTCAAGGACCGCATAGTCAATGCTGATGTTCTCGCATTTCGGGTACAGGCGGCGGAAGGTTTCAGCAAACTTCCGCGTGCCGAATGCGGCAGCAATTTTTTCGAGAATGGGCGCGGTATTCGGCAAGTGTTCCCGCAGGGCGTTGGCCAGCGTGTCGGCCCGCCACAGAAACATCCCGCTGTTCCAGAAGTAATTGCCGGCATCAAGAAACTGGCGGGCCTTGGCGAGGTCCGGTTTTTCCGTGAAACGGCGGATGCGCAGAGATCCGTTGTTATCCGCCGCGCCCGCTTCGATGTAGCCGTATCCGGTCTCAGCCCGCGTGGGGCGGATGCCGAGGACAACGATGTTCGCTCCTGCCACCGCGATCTCGACGCCCTTGCTCAGCGTGGCACGGTACTGATCGGGATTTGCGATCACGTGGTCCGAAGGGAAAAGGCCGAGCACAGCTTCTGGATCGTGCCGCAACAGGAGAAACGCTGCCAGCCCGATGGCCGGAGCGGTGTTGCGTCCTACCGGTTCCGCCAGGACCTGCTTCGAATCGAGTTTCGGCAACTGCTTGAGAATGGCGGCGCGCAAATCCTCGTTGGTGATGACCCAGAAACGGCGGGCGGAAGCCATCGGCAGAAGACGCGCGACGGTTTGCTGAATCATGGTCTGCTTGCCGTCGAGCGCCAGCAACTGCTTGGCACGGCGTTTCCGGCTGAGCGGCCAGAAACGCGTGCCCCGGCCACCGGCCAGGATCACGGGATAGAAATGCGGGTTCGATTTCACGAGCACTGAAGAGCCTATCATTTCGCGGAGAAAAGCTTAACCACAGAGGACACCGAGGGTCACAGAGGAAACACAGGATTCCTGTGTGACTCTCTGTGGTTGATGGTTTTCAAATGCGCGTGGCAGGTTCGGGAAGTGTTTCACCGGGTACGCCCGCTTTCAGAAATTCCACTGCCCACTGCGGGCGCACCGTGAAATCGCGCAGAGTGGCGGGAATCACAACCCCGTCTCCTTTGGCCAGCGTGACGGGCGCGAGGCCATGCACCTCCACAATGCCGCAGCCGTCGACAGCGACCAGGATTTGTACAGAAGTCTTGCCCGAATCGTCAGCCGTCGAGAACTCCTGCGGCTCCTTCAGTTCGAACAGGTCCACCGTAAAATAAGGCGCCGCAATCATCGACGAGCGACGGCTCTTGCCGCCGTGCATGCTGACGGGCGCCGGGCGCACCACTTTGCCCGAGGCCACCCGCTCCTTCACTGAGGCCAGCCCCTGTTCAAGGTGCAGGGGACGCGGGCGTCCGTAGTCGTAAAGGCGGTAGGTGGTGTCGGACTGCTGCTGCGTCTCGACAATCACCGCGCCCGGGCCCAACGTGTGCACCGTGCCGCCGGCGACATAGATCATCTCGCCCGGATAGACGTTGATCCAGTTGAGCAGTTCTTCGGCGCGTTTCGCGTGAATCGACTGCTCGAACTGCGCCCGTGTAACGCCCGGCTTCAGACCCAGGGCAATCTGCGCTCCCGGACGGGCGTGCGCGACATACCAGCACTCGGTCTTGCCCCAGGGCTCGCCGAAGTGGCGGGCCGTCGCGTTGTCGGGATGCACCTGGACGGAGAGCTTCTCCTCGGGAAACAAGAACTTCAGCAGCAGCGGGAAACGCTGCGGATCAGGCGCGGCGGTGCCGACCAGATCGAGGCCGCATTCCCTGCTGAGATCGGAGAGCGTGCGCTTCGCGAGCGGGCCATTCGAGACTACGCAGTTGTCGCCCGTCAGCCAGGCCTCGCCGATCTTCTCGTTGAACTTGTGATTTGGGTAGATCGGCGCCAGATCCATGGTGCCCCATGGGCGCGGGTCAAACGCTGGTGACATCAGGAGTGGATAGAGTTGGGTCATGCGGTCGAGCTACCACTGGCCTGGCCACGAAGGAAAAAGCGACGCGGGCAGGAATGCCCGCGCCACACGGGACCGATCAACTACAGCTGCCCAAAATACTCCCGCATCCGCTCCAGCGCCTTGTCCAGGTTTTCCATCGAGGTCGCGTACGAAATGCGGACGTGCTCGGTCGTCCCGAAGCCTTCTCCCGCTACGGTCGCAACGTGCGCCTTGTGCAGCAGTCCGTGCGCAATGTCGGCGCTGCATTTGATGCCGCTCTTGCCGATGAACGCCGACACGTTCGGATACGCATAGAACGCGCCTTCGGGCATCGTGCACTTCACGCCCGGAATCGCGCGCAGCCCGGCGATGATGTGGTCGCGCAGACGAATGTACTCTGCCCGCATGTCGGCCACGCACTGCTGCGAACCGTTCAGGGCCGCCACCGCCGCCTTCTGCACGATCGAGGTCGGATTCGACGTGGACTGGCTTTGCAGTTTTGTCACGGCGCCCACCACCGCCGCTGGACCGAGCGTGTATCCCAGCCGCCATCCGGTCATGGCGTAGGTCTTCGAGAGCGAGCCCACCACCAGGAAGCGGTCGCGGTACTCGTTCAACGACCCGACCGAAAAATTCTTCCCCGTGTAATTGAGATACACGTAGCACTCGTCGGAAATGACCCAGATGCCGCGCTCGCCCGCCAAACGCACGATCGCGGTCATATCGGCCGGGCTCATTACCGCGCCCGACGGATTCGACGGTGAATTCAGAATGATCAGCTTCGTTTTGGGAGTCACCAGGCGCGCCACCATGTCGGCCGTGACGCGAAAGCCGTGGGACTCGTCGGCGTGCAGCAACACGCACTTGCCGCCGACGTAATTCACCATGTCTTTGAACGAAACCCAGTACGGCACCGGCAGAATGACTTCGTCGCCGTGCTCGATCAGCACCGAGATCACGTTGAAGAGGGCATGCTTGCCGCCCACCGAGGCGCAGACTTCCTCGCGCTTGTAGGCCGACCCGAAGTCCGTCGCGTGGCGCTTGATAATCGCGTCTTTCAGTTCGAGCGTGCCGCCCACCGGGGTGTACTTCGAAAAATTGGCGTTGATCGCCGCAATGGCGGCGTCCTTCACGTGCTGCGGGGTCGCGAAATGCGGCTCGCCGGCGGTCGCATCCACAACGTCGATTCCCTGCTGGCGCAGCTTTTCAGCTTCCGCCACCGCAGCCATGGTGGCCGAGGGCTCAATGCGGTTAATGCGTTCCGTCAGGCGGACGGGGTGGGTAACGGGCGTGATTACGGTGCTCATGATTTCTTCTTCCTGGTCCGGGGCTTGGGCGGCTCGGTCGCTTCGAACTTGTGCGCCACATCTATTTTCTCATGGAGTTTCTGCGCCACGAGCGCGGGAACCAGGCAATCGATGTTGCCTCCGAGTTGCGCAATTTCGCGCACCAGCCGCGAACTCAAGTAGGAATACTTCTCCGCCGGCATCATGAAGACCGTCTCCAGGGTGGGCTGAAGTTTCCGGTTCATCAGCGCCATCTGGAGTTCGTACTCATAGTCGCTGATGGCGCGGATCCCGCGCAGCACGGCCGTCGCCTCGACGCGCAAGGCGTAGTCCACGGTCAAACCATCGAAGGTATCGACGCTGACGTTCTCGAATCCGGCCGTCATCGACTCCAGCATTTGCCGGCGGTCGGCAACGCTGAAGAGCGGGTCTTTTTCAGGATTGCGCAGGATGGCGACAACAAGCTCGTCAAAAATCTTGCCGCCGCGCTCGATGAGATCCAGATGCCCATTCGTAGGAGGATCGAAGCTTCCAGGATAGATGACTTTGATGCGCTTCACAGGGCCTCGCCGGGAAAGAAAGATTGTATGCGGCGGAAACAGGGGATGGCAATCAGGACGTAGATTTCCCTTCGTGATCCTTCGTGGCCTTGGTGGTTTCAGATCTAGGGCTCAACCACAAAGGACACGAAGGGGGCTCGGATCGGCTACCGCCGGGCCGCTGGGACCTTGGCTGCTTCCTGCGCCGACGGCATCGTGGTCACACGGCCCTGCGTGCCGGTTGCCTGCGCCGTTGCAGCCGGAGCCGCCGGTTGCGCCGCCGCCGGAACCATGCCCAGAGCCTTGCGCACTTCGGCGTCGAGTTTTGCCATCGTGTCCTTGTTTTCCTTGAGGAATGCGCGGGCGTTCTCGCGCCCCTGCCCAATGCGCTCGCCCTTGTAGCTGAACCACGACCCTGACTTCTCCAGGATGTTGTGGTTCACCGCCAGATCAATCAGGTCGCCTTCGCGGGAGATTCCTTCGCCGTAAAGGATGTCGAACTCCGACTCGCGGAACGGCGCCGCCACTTTGTTCTTCACGATCTTGACCCGGGTGCGCGAACCGGTGACCACGTCGCCTTCTTTAATCGCGGCGATGCGCCGGATATCGATGCGCACCGACGAATAAAACTTCAGAGCGCGCCCGCCGGTCGTCGTCTCCGGATTTCCGAACATCACGCCAATTTTTTCGCGAATCTGGTTGATGAAAATGAGGCAGGTGCGCGACTTGGCCACCGTCCCGGTCAGCTTGCGCAGCGCCTGCGACATCAGCCGCGCCTGCAAGCCCATGTGGCTGTCACCCATTTCGCCGTCCAGTTCGGCCTTCGGAACGAGCGCGGCCACCGAGTCCACCACCAGCACGTCAATCGCGTTCGAGCGCACCAGCGCCTCGGTGATTTCGAGCGCCTGCTCGCCGTAGTCGGGCTGCGAAACGAGAAGGTTGTCGACGTCGACTCCGAGCTTCTTGGCGTATCCGGGATCGAGCGCATGCTCAGCATCGACAAACGCCGCCATGCCTCCGGTTTTCTGCGCTTCGGCAATCACCTGCAGGGCGATGGTCGTCTTGCCGGAAGATTCCGGCCCGAAGATTTCAACCACCCGGCCGCGCGGCACGCCGCCCACACCGAGCGCGGCGTCAAAAGAAATCGCGCCCGTCGAAATCACCGCGATCGGGACGATAGCTTCCTTCGAGCCCAACCGCATGATGGAACCTTTGCCAAACTGCTTTTCAATCTGTGCGAATGCGAGATCAATTGCCTTGCTGCGCTCGTCGGCCATGAGGGCTGCTCCTGAACCTGGTTTCTGAATTTGCGGGTGTATGAATCTCCCGTAGCCTACACCCGCTGGCTGGAGTGATAAGTGCGGGCTGTCACATCAGTTTCGGTCAGTTTAGCATAGAGCGAATGAAAAGCGAAGCTGGAAGTTGATTCCGTTGGTTCACCTGGGGACCATCTGCCAAGAGCGAGTAAGCGGAGGACCTCGCGCACCGCGCGACGGCACGCCGCCCCGCTTCTTGCTAGACTTGCCCTATGCAGGCGGTAGCCCAGCCCGAGACCACCAACGACCGCGGCACGCTCGGCCACGGATCGTCTCTCTACCTGGTCGCTACCCCCATCGGCAATCTGGAAGACATTACGCTCCGCGCCCTGCGGGTGCTGAAAGAAGTGGACCTGATCGCCTGCGAGGACACACGCCAGACGCAAAAGCTCCTCAGCCATTACGGCATCCAGACGCGCACCGTCAGCTACCACGAGCACAACGAGATGACGAAGGCTGCCGAGCTGATCGTGGACCTCGAAAGCGGCGCCAAAATTGCGCTCGTCACCGACGCGGGCATGCCCGGCATCTCCGACCCCGGCTTCCGCCTGATCGCGCTCGCTATCCGCCATCACGTGCCGGTCGTCCCGATCCCCGGCGCATCGGCGTTCCTCGCCGCCCTGGTGGCCAGCGGCCTGCCCACCGACTCTTTCCGCTTCAGCGGCTTCCTCCCCGCCAAGTCAGGGCAGCGGCGCAAGCTGCTGGAAAGCGTGCGCGAGTCGCCAAGAACCCAGGTCTTCTACGAAGCTCCCCATCGGTTGCTGGAAACACTGGCTGAGGTTGTCGAGTTGCTGGGAGAAGATCGTCACGTGGTGGTAGCGCGCGAAGTAACGAAGTTGCATGAAGAATTTCTCCGCGGGCGGGCCAAGGAAGTTCTGGAGCAACTGAAGTCGCGAGGAGAGGTCAAAGGCGAAATCACTCTGCTGATTGCCAAGCAGGATAGCTCCGAGCCGCGAGCTGTGGGCTCCGAGCTAAGTGTCGCCCAGCGCGTGAAGCAGATCATGTCCGAAGAGAAGGTGGACGAAAAAGCCGCGCTGAAGAAAGTCGCCAAAGAGCGTGGGATCGGCAAGAGCGAAGCCTACCGGGAGTTGCACAGAGCCAAGTAACGCCGCATCCAGTAGGCCCGGACGCATTCGTCCGGGCCAATCGTGCCGAAAACCTCACAAGATTCATGTCCAAGCATCACTGACATCGTGCGGGCCATTTCCTAATTTCTTACCAGAATGGGCAGTCGTGAGTCGAGCTGCGCTCGACGGGGCGGACGAATGCGTCCGCCCCTACGTGGCCAACTCTTTCTTTACCGTCTCGCTAACCACCTTTCCATCCACCCGCATCCCAGCGGCGGCGAAGCGGGCCATGGCGGCTTTCATTACTGTACCCATGTCTTTCATGGTGGGCGCGGGCGTCATCTCGGCGATCGCGGCCTTCACGCCGGCTACGATCTCTTCTTCTCCTGCGGCCTTGGGCAGGTAGGTTTCGATCAACTTAATCTCGGCAGCTTCCTTGTCGGCCATCTCCTGGCGTCCGCCCTTGGTGAATTGCTCGATCGAGTCCTTGCGCTGCTTGATGAGCGTGGAGAGCACCTGGTGCGATTCCTTGTCGTCGAGCGGCGCCATCTTCTCGATTTCTTTGTTTTTGAGCGCGGTCTTGACCATGCGCAGGGTGGAGAGACGCTGCTCCTCGCGCGCCTTCATGGCGGCGACAATGTCTTTCTGGATCCGGTCGATGAGAGGCATGGGAGGATTATAGAACGCTGTGAGCTACGAGCTTCAAGCTACGAGCGAACGGGTTGCCCGAGGCTCGCAGCTCGTGGCTCGCAGCCAACTTCTGCCTGCACTACACTCCCGCCATGATTACCGCGTTCCCCACAGTCGTATCCAGGCGAAGCTGTTTCAGTTCGCGATATTCTTCGGAGTTGTACCAACGATGCGCGTCATCGAGGCTGGGAAACTGGATCATCACGGGGAAGACCGGCTGGTAGGAGCCTTCGACGACTTCGAAAGGCCCTCCGCGGACAATGTAGCGGCCGCCAAACTTCTCCACCACCGGCTTCACTCTGACTTTGTAGTCTTCCATTTTCGCCGCGTCTTTGATCTCGCGTATATCGACCAAGAAATAGGCTGACATGCGTCAGATTATAGAACGCTTGCTCGTAGCTCGTAGCTCGTAGCTCGGGGCTCGCAGCCTCTCGCTTCCCACGGCGCTTACGAATCTTCTAGACTGTTAATTCCATGCTGCGAAAAAACAGACTCTTCACCCCGGGCCCGACCCCTCTTCTTCCTGCTGCGCAGAACGCGATGGCGGCTTACGGCGCGCACCATCGCACCGCGGAATTCCGCGCGCTGTTTTCGCGGGTGCGCGCCGAACTGAGAGAGTTTATTGGCACGCGGAACGATGTGCTGGCGCTGACTTCGTCGGGTACAGGTTTCATGGAGGCGTCGGTTTCAAACCTGACTTCGCCCGGCGACAAGGTGCTGGTGCTGACGGCGGGCAAGTTCGGCGAGCGCTGGGTGTCGCTGGCCAAAGCCTTCGGATGCACGATCGAGACCGTGACTGCTCCGTATGGCGAGACGATTCCGCTCGACCAGGTGCGGGCCAAACTCACACCAGACATTCGCTGCGTGTACGTGCAAGCCACAGAAAGCTCGACCGGCGCGCGCCACGACGTGGAAGGGATCGCGAAACTTGTGCGTGCGCTGCCCGACACTCTGCTGGTGGTCGATGCCATCACCGGTCTCGGCACCACGCGCTTCGACGTTGATGGCTGGGGCATCGACATCATCCTCGGAGGATCGCAGAAAGCGCTCATGATTCCGCCCGGCCTGGCTTACGGCGCAGTCAGCGAGCGCGCCTGGCAGCGGATGGAGCAGACGAAATCTCCGCGCTTCTATTTCGACTTGCGTAAGGAACGGAAAGCGGCGGCCAAGGGCGAAACGTCATCCACGCCCGCCACTTCGCTGTTCGCGGGTCTGGGGGTCGCGCTTGACTACATCCGCCAGATGGGCGAAGGCAACCTGGCTGCAGGACGCGACGCGCTCATTGCTAACGCCGAACTCTGCGCCGCCATGACCCGCGCGGGGGCGGAGGCGCTCGGCTACAAGCTGTTCGCACCCAAGTCGCCCGCCGCAGCGCTGACGGCGATCGCTTCACCCGCAGGCATCGATTCGTCGGCCATCATAAAACGCTTCCGCGAGGAATTTGGGGCCGTCGTCGCCAACGGACAAGGCGAAATGAAAGGTCAGCTTTTCCGCATCGCACACCTCGGCTACTACGACTACCTCGACACCGTCGGAGTGCTGGCCGCGCTCGAGCATGTGACGGCGGAAGTCACCGGGGAAGCGGTAGAGTTTGGCAGCGCAGTGCGCGCGGCCCAGGAGGTCTACGCCAAGAGCAGTAGTTTGTAGTTCGGAGTTCGTCTTTCGGAGTAGGATCGCGGCTACGAGTCCAGCACTTCCCGGCGCAGCTTGCGGCTTTCGGCGAGCAGGGCCATCGAGTGCATCAGGTTCTGCAGGGTTACGATTCCGACCAGGTGTTGCTCGTCAACCACTGGAATGATGCTCAGGTTGCGGGACGAGAGTTTGCGGAAAGCGGAAGCGAGCGATTCCTGCTTCGAGGCCACATCGAAAATGCGGTTCATCGCCGCCTGCACGTAGCCGTTGCCTTCCACACGCAATGCATCGAGGATTTTCTGCTTCGAGATGACGCCTACCATGTCGCCGCCGCGCACGACCGGGAAGTCGTCCTGCAGCGTGTGCACGGCCTTGTCGAGCGCATCTTCCAACGTGTCAGCCGGCGAGAGCGTGGCGAAATCAGTGAGCATGACCTCTTCCAGGCGCACTTTCTGCAGCACCGACTGGAACATCGCCGAGCGCTCTTCCAGTTGCGCGCCGGTAAAAAGAAAGAAGCCAATCATCATCAGCCAATAGCCGTCCCATCGCGACTCGGCGCGAGTGCTGATCAGCATTCCGAGCATGATCATCAGAATGGAAAAGACGTTGCCGATGCGTACGGCGCGCTGGGTCGCCCGCACCAGGTCCATCTTTCGGGTGAACAGCGCGCGCAGCACACGGCCGCCGTCCATGGGATAAGCGGGCAGGAGGTTGAACAACCCGAGGTAAACATTCGCCCAGACCAGGCTCCGCAGCAAGGCGTTCCAATGCAGCAGAGGCTTCGCCATAAGCGAAACGCCCGGAGCGACGCCGAGCAAAATGAGTGCAGAGATTCCGGCGATTGCGAGATTTACCAGCGGCCCGGCACTGGCAATGCGAATGTCGCGCTTCCAGGCGCCGACCGGGTCGGGGACGGCATGCGCTTCGTCGAGAATCGTAATCCCGCCGATAGGCAGGAGGATGATGCCCTTGGCCGGAACGCCAGAGCCGCGCGCCACCAGGGCATGGCCCAGTTCGTGCAGGATCACGCTGCCGAAAATAATGCCGACCAGCCCGAAGGCGCGCAGCGCAGCGGTGGCATCCTGAGTAGCGGCCTGGGTGCTCCAGACAAAGACCAACAGGAACAGGAAGGTCAGATGGATTCGGATTTCGATACCAAAAAGACGTCCGACCGGGATGGACCAACTGCGCATGGATTCGCCTACCAGTATTCTACCTAGTTAGACACTGGCGGGAGGCCGGAAGTTGCTAAAACGATAATCGAAAGTCACGGGGTCGGATGACCACGCGACGGGACTTCCGCTGCATGCTTTTCGCGGGCGAGGGCGCCCGCGCCACACAAACATGAGAGTGATTGCTGGACGATATCGGAGCCGGCCGCTGCGGTCGTTGCGCGGGATGGATATTCGTCCGACGTCGGACCGGCTGCGGGAGACGCTGTTTAACGTGCTGTGCGCGGGTGATCCCACCGCGCTGGCGGGAACCACCTGGCTCGATTTGTACGCCGGGACAGGAGCGGTGGGCATTGAGGCGTTGAGCCGTGGAGCGGCTTCGGTCTGTTTCGTTGAGTCGTCCAAGGCTGCTGCCGAGCTGATCGCGGAGAATTTGCGGTCACTGGGGATTGCGGGTGGGTTCAAAATCGTGAAGGGTGAGGTCGAGAAGGCCCTGCGGGACTTGGAACGGGCGGGAGTCGTGGTGGATTTTGTGTTTCTTGATCCGCCTTATCGTTTGCGGGAAGAATATGCCGGGGCTCTGGAGGCGTTGGCTGGGTTGAAGTTGTTGCATGATTCAAGTGTGGTGATTGCCGAGCATGAGAAGAGATTCGACCCAGGAGAGGAATTCGGTGTCTTGCGACGGTACCGCGAGTTGGAACAGGGGGACGCGGCGTTGAGTTTCTATCGGCGGCAGTAGCTGCGAGCTTCGGGCCCCGGGCTTCGAGCAAACCGATTCGTGGGCTCGCTCGTAGCTCGTGGCTCGCGGCCTCGCAGCGGTTGCGTCGGCCGCATCGCTATAATCACTACGACATGGCTAACTTCCCACCGGTTGACGAACAACTGGCTTACATCAAGAAGGGTGCGGCCGAGATTGTGAAGGAATCCGAGCTGCGCGCGAAGCTGGAGCGGTCTCGGACATCGGGCAAACCCCTGCGGGTCAAGGCGGGATTTGATCCGACTGCCCCCGATCTCCATTTGGGACACACCGTCCTGCTGCGCAAGCTTAAACATTTTCAGGATCTCGGGCACACGGTCATTTTTCTGATCGGCGATTTCACCGGGATGATCGGAGATCCGACGGGGCGATCGGCGACTCGGCCGCCACTGTCGAGAGAACAGATCGACCAGAACGCCGAGACCTACAAGGCGCAGGTCTTCAAGATTCTCAGCGCTGACAAGACAGTTGTCGACTTCAACAGCCGCTGGTTCTCGAAGTTCTCGGCCGAGGACTTCATCCGGCTGACGGCGAAGTACACGGTCTCGCAGGTCCTTGAGCGCGAGGACTTCCACAAGCGCTTCCACGATGAGAAGCCGATCGCCATGCATGAACTGCTGTATCCGCTGGCGCAGGGATACGACTCGGTGGCGCTCGAAGCGGACGTGGAGCTGGGCGGCACGGATCAGAAGTTCAACCTGCTGGTTGGGCGCGAGTTGCAGCGCGCCTACGGGCAGGAATCGCAGGTGGTGCTGACCACGCGGATTCTCGAGGGGCTCGACGGCGTCAACAAAATGTCGAAGTCGCTGGGGAACGCGATCGGCATTCAGGAGCCGCCGCTCGAGATGTATGGGAAGGTCATGTCGATTTCCGACCACATGATGTGGCGTTATTACGAACTGCTGACGGATGTGCGCTCCGAGCAGATCGCGTCGATGAAAGCGGATGCGGCCAGCGGGAAGGCACACCCGATGGCGCTGAAGAAGGAGTTGGCACGGGCGATTGTGACGGACTTTCATTCGACCGAGGCGGCAGCGAAAGCAGCGGAAGATTGGGCGAAGCAGTTTCAAAAGGATCAGGTGCCGGAAGAGATTGAAACGGTCTCGGTTGCTTCCGCCGAGGTTGCCAATCGCGAAGGCGACGGCGTGCGCCTGGCAAAACTCCTGGTCAAGATCGGTTTTGCCGCCTCGACGAGCGAGGCGGACCGCAAGATCAAGGAAGGGGCGGTCAGCGTGGATGGCGTGAAGGCAACTGCACCGGCCGTGAAGGCTCACGCAGGCGTTACGTTGACCGTTCGGCTCGGGCGCAAGATCAAGAAGGTTGCTGTGGTGTGACCCGAACAACAACTTTTCGATTGCGGTTGCTGCCCGTATTCTCGCAAACTGCGTGGCGGGCGGAATGCCCGCCCCACACAATCCCTTATCCGTTGCAGGAAGGCATCGCGCTTTGTGCGGCTGGACAGCGAGGGCTGTCCCTACGCGATCCCGGTTGGGCCCGGACTCTTCTTGTGCCAGTCCGTTGCCTGTTCATATGCATGTGCGACCTGCAGCACCAAGTCTTCCCGCCAGGGTGCGGCGGCCAATTGCAGGCCAATCGGCATGCCATCCTTCGTAAAGCCGCACGGGACCGAGATGGCAGGAATTCCCCAGACATTGAAGGGCCTTGTGTTCCTGAGCATGATCAACTCTTGCGGGCGAAGCTTGTCCGGATGCTCGGTGAGTTCCTGGATGCCCGGCGGCGGGATGGGCACGGTGGGGGTGAGCAGGACATCGACTTCATTGAAAATCTTGCGGATCGCGTGACGGCTGGTCTGGAGGTCGCGGCTGGCACGCAAGGCGTCGGCGGCGACGACGCTCTCCCCTGACTTGATGCGGGTGAGCGTTGCCGGCTGGTACAGCTCCGGGGAACGAGCTAAAAGCGGCTGGTGAAAAGCATAGGCTTCGGCGCTCGAGAGCGTGCGGTCGGTGGAGACTTCCAGGTTCACATCGTCGCGAAACTTGGCGTGGAGCTCACGGAAAACGTGGATTGCATTTTCGATGGCGGCAGCGATTTCCGGGCTCAAATCGTCGAAGAAAAAAGCCCTCGGAACACCGATGCGCGGCCCATGCGGGAGTGGGCCAAGGCGCGAGGTGAAGTCGGGCACGGGTACGTCAATGCTGGCGGGATCGCTCGCGTCGTAGCCGGCCAGCACTTGCAGCATCAGGGCTGCGTCATGTACGGAGTTGGCGATCGGGCCGACGTGATCGTAGGACCGCGAGAGCGGCACCACTCCTCGTGCGCTGACGCGGCCGTAGGTCGGCTTGAGTCCAACCACTCCACAATAGGCAGCGGGTAGACGGATGGAACCGGCCGTGTCGGTGCCGATGGCCGCGAAGCCCAGTCCAGCGGCCACGCTCGCGGCAGAGCCTCCCGATGAGCCACCTGTGAGACGCGTTACATCCCACGGGTTGTGGGTCTCGCCGAAGAAGCTGATCAGCGAACTGCCGCCGTAGGCGAACTCGTGCAGGTTCTGTTTGCCGAGAATGATGGCTCCGGCGGCGCGCAGGCGGCTTACCACTTCGGCATCTTCGGTGGGAATGCGGTCTTTGTATTGGGCGCTGGCGGCGGTGGTGCGGATGCCGGTCGTGTCGAGAATGTCTTTGAGCCCGATCGGGATGCCGTGGAGCGGACCTCGGTGGTTGCCGCGCTGGATTTCCTGCTCGGCTTGGCGGGCTTGATCGAGAGCGGAGTCGGCAAGAACCGTAATGAACGCATTGAGTTTCGGGTTGAGGAACTCGATGCGCGCTAGGCAGTCGCGTGTGAGTTCGACGGGCGAGATGGCGTGGTCGCGAATTCTTTGACTCAGGTACTGGATGGTGGAGCGCACACGGCCTCGCGCGAATCTCTTTCGCCCCCCGGGGCTTGCTATTTCTATTGCCGCTCTGCCACGGCTTGCGCCGTAGGCTGTATTCTCACGCCGCTTCGCGGCTGGGTCTCACGTGCCTGTACGACCTGGAAGGCAACGCTTTCAGTGAACTCTCTCCGCCGCGCGTTTTGCAAACCACTTCACGACAAAATACACCACTGGGCCGGCAGCGAGCGCCCAGGGGCCCCAGCGCAGGGAGATGGGGTCACTGTAGCGCAGAGTGTAAATCACGATGCAAGTCATCACGATCGGCAAAGCGACCACATAAGCCAAACCCATTTGGCCACCGGGAATGCGGAAGGTGCGCGGCAGGTCGGGACGCTTCCGGCGCAGCGCCCAAGCGGAGAGCACCGTCATCACTGTGGTGGCGGCGCGGAGCCAGACGTAGATGCTGATCAACTGGCCGAGCGTGTGCAGGGCGAGCGAGGCGTAGATGGCGGCGGAGATCAGGATCGCAATCCACGGCGTCCCATAGCGCGGGTGCCTGGCGGTGAGGAAGGGCGGCAGGTAGCCATCTTCCGCCAGGGCAAAGGGCATGCGGGTGGTGGTGAGGACAGTACTGTTGAGCAACGCCATGGTGCCGACCATGCCGGCGATCGTCATCAGATTCCCGAGCCACGGGCCTCCGATGAGCTGCGCAGCGGTCGGGAAGTAGCCATCCTTCCACTGCTCCCAGTTGCCGAGGGCGGCCAGGGCGGATAACGTCGGCAGGAAATAAGTCGCCATCGACAGCGGAACCACAAGCGCCAGCGCTCGCGGATAGGTGCGCTGCGGATTCTCGACTTCCTCCGCGACCGTCGAGAGCTGTTCGTATCCCGAGTAAAGCCAGATTCCCAGAGCAAAACCAACGCCAAACACCGTGGCGAACGGCTTATTGGGTGGTATGAACGGCACGAAGGGGTTGTGATGCCACTTCGCCAGCCCCAGGACGATCATGGCGATCACCGGAATGAAGATGAAAATTTCGAACGTGGTGGCAGCTTTGCCGACCATCTGTATGCCGCGAACGTTGAGCCATGTGATGGCGGAAATCAGCGCGAATGAGACCAGCCAGTGTTTCCATCCGGTGATCTGCGGGAAGTAGAAAGACAGGTAATCGGCGAACAGGACGGCGTAGGATCCGCCCAAGAGGAATGAGGCACACCAGTTCCACCATCCAGCGAGGAAGCCCCATAGGTCACCAAAGGCAGCGCGACTCCAGCGGTAGAAACCGCCTTCGACCGGCATGGCGGTGGTGAGTTCGGCGGAAACGAGCGCCACCGGGATACACCAGAAGAAGGGAATGACCAACTGGTAGAGCATGGTCATGCCGGGGCCGCTGGTCGTGACCATCGATTCGAGTCCGAATGGGCCTCCGGTGGTGTAGGAGAACATGACGAAGACGAAATAGAAGAGGCTGGCTTTGCGGAGGACCGAGGATGATGGGTTCGCTGTGCTCACGATGAAGAAAGCGCTACCGGTACGCGACCAGAAAGCTCAGGGGCCAAAGCCCCAGTCGGGATGAAGCACTCTATCGCAACGCTGAAGCGTTGCGCCACCCAAAAACAGTCCAAAGAACAATCAACCTTGTTCCCGGCTGGACGGACGCCCGTCTCTCCGCCACAAAAGTGGTCACTCTACTAGAAGCTATCTCATAATGAACCAAAGGCGTAAACTGCCGCGCCCTCAGGGGCTAAAACCCGCCTGTTTGGCGGTCCGAAGCGGCACGGCTGAAAGCCGTGCCCTTCCCAAAACCATTTATGAGATGGCTTCTAGCGCTGCGCCGAATGCGATAACAGCCACGGCACTAGCTCGGGCTCGGCGTAGGCATTGTCCCAGGAATTGTGTCCGACGCCGGGGTATTCGGTGTACTTGAATTCCGCATTGGCTGCTTTGAGAGCGGCGGCCATGTTGCGCGATTCCTCGACCGGCACGGACTGATCCGCGTCGCCGTGGAACATCCAGACCGGAGTGTGGCCGATGAGGCGGGCGACTTCGGCATAAGGATCGGCTGCTTTCGCATCATCCGCAACCTTCACTTTCAGTTCGGGCCAGTCTTTCAGGGAACGCACGCCCGAGCAGACCGGCACCAGAGCGGCAAAGCGTCCGGGATTCACCGCGGCGATTTCCCAAGTCGCAAATCCTCCCATAGAA
>Ga0209698_10002045_pt1 | contig 23075 bp, 17 predicted proteins | sample LitLauG_LLR_2012_FD_187203 | JGI IMG/M metagenome (GOLD analysis project Ga0209698, IMG submission 187203) | Freshwater sediment microbial communities from Pennsylvania, USA - Little Laurel Run_MetaG_LLR_2012 (SPAdes) (version 2) | ecosystem: Environmental > Aquatic > Freshwater > Creek >... | reverse complement strand
GAACTCTTGATGCTGATGGGAACCCCATGAAGTGGGCCAAGAACCTTGCCCTTCACCATAGCGTCTTCCGCAGCCCGCGCCTCGGTCAGCACGCGCTCCACATCCACGTGCACAAAGGCATTCAACTTCGGGTTAAGCCTCTCGATCCTGGTCAAATGCGCTTGCGCCAGTTCGCTCGGAGAAATCTTTTTTTCCCGAATCTGTGCGGCCATTGCAGTAGCACTAAGAAAGGTAGGATCAGTCATCGGGTATGAGGGCAGCAGATCGAGTCTAGCATTGCGGCGGACGACCGGACTCAATCAGAGACTAATATGTTCTTCGTGTGCCTTTGTGTCCTTTGTGGTTATTGCCTTTGGGGCCCATTGCGCGATCTAACGCCTGCTTCTCTTCTGCGCTCAGCTCGCGAACCTCCCCTTTGGCGAGTGTCCCAAGTTGTAGTGGACCAATAGCCACTCGCACCAACCTCAGCACCTCGACGCCAAGAACGTCCATCATGCGCCGAATCTGCCGATTTCTGCCTTCATCCAGAACAATCTCGAGCCAACAATTCTTTTCTCCCGATCGCAACAAGTGAGCGTCACGGGCGCGCAGACCTTCCCCATCGTTCACACCCCTTTTCAATTTCCGAATCAATTCCTCATCCGCGACCATCCCGATCTGCACGTGATACGTCTTCTCCACGTGTGTCTCGGGCGCGGCCACCCGAGCACCCCATTCGGAATCGTTGGTCAGCAGCAACAGGCCCTCGCTTGCCTTGTCCAGTCGGCCGACCGGAGCCACCCAAGGCGGTGCCTGTGCGATTCCCTCAAGCAAGTTGTACACGGTCTCACGGCCCTTCTCATCGGAGGCGGTGGTCACCAGTCCGCGCGGCTTGTTCATCATCAGATAGATCTTCTTGTGTTGCTCGATCGAATGGCCGTCGACGCAGATCCGATCTCGCCCTAGATGCACCGAGCTTTCTGGATTTCGCCGCACGCTTCTGTTCAGTTGTACCCGTCCAGCACGAATCAACTCCACCGCCTGGGAGCGGGAGCAGTAGCCTAATTTCGACAGGGCCCGAGCGAGCCCGATGTTGCGTTCGGTTTTCTTCGCCAGCACGGGTTCATGCTACTTGAAGGCGACCAGCGCCCGCATGCAGAATCCCCGCTCACTTGTTACTATGTTGAGGAAATTCAGCGCCTGACGCACGCAAAAGGAGGTTCTCATGGCCCACCAGCATCCTCCCCGGTTTCTGAAGATCGTTGACGACTCGAGAAAGCGAATTCGAGAAACGAACGTCGATGAAGTGAAGTCCCGCATGGACCGCGGCGACAAGTTCGTGCTCGTCGACGTCCGCGAGGAAAGTGAATTCGCCAGAGATCATCTTCCGGGCGCAATCCATCTGGGGAAGGGCGTAATTGAGCGCGATATCGAAGCGCGTGTACCAGAACTGAACAAAGAGATGATCCTGTATTGCGGCGGCGGATTCCGTTCGGCTTTGGCCGCAGACAATCTGCAGAAGATGGGGTACACCAACGTGATCTCGATGGACGGTGGCATCCGCGAATGGCGGGAGAAAGGATATCCGCTCGTCAAAGATTAAGAGAGTTCGGATTTTGTGTGACAAGGCCGAAAAAACGGGCCTTCCGCCGATTCTGTGTTAAGCTCCAACCCTTAGCCTCATGAACCTTCGCATTTTTTTCTGGTCGCTTACCTCGGCCCTCGCCGGATTTCTTTTCGGCTTTGATACTGTCGTCATCTCCGGGGCCGAAAAAACGATCCAAACCCTGTGGGAACTCAGCCCCAGGCTGCACGGGATCGCAATGGCCTCCGCCCTCTACGGCACTGTGCTTGGCTCCCTCCTCGGAGGCTGGCCCGCGGACCGCTTCGGACGCAAGGCCACCCTTCTGTGGATCGGTGTTCTGTACTTTGTTGGTGCAGTGGGTTCAGCCCTGGCGCCCAACGTTCTCATTTTTATTGCAGCCCGCGTCATCGGCGGACTTGGCATCGGCATCTCCACCGTCGTTGCTCCCATGTACATCGCCGAAATCGCCCCGCCCAAACAACGTGGACGTCTCGCTGGTATGTTCCAATTCAACATCGTTTTCGGCATTCTTGTTGCCTTCGTTTCGAATGCTCTCTTAGCCGGCATCGGCGAGAACGCATGGCGATGGATGCTTGGAGTCGCGGCTTTTCCGTCCCTTCTCTACGCCCTATTCTGCCTCGGCCTTCCCGAAAGCCCGCGCTGGCTGATCAGCCGCAAGGGCGACCGCCAGTCCGCGCTAGAAGTATTGCAGCGAGTGGAGCCCGGCGTGCCCAGAAGCGAGATTGAAGCCCAGGCGGACGAGATTGCCGCCGCTTCCACCGAGCAGGCCTCCTCTGGGCATTTTTGGACCCGCCGTTTGCAGAAGCCGATCCTTCTCGCCATTTTGATCGCTTTCTTCAACCAACTTTCCGGCATCAACGCCATCCTGTATTTCGCGCCACGGATCTTCGAACTCACCGGCCTCGCCGCCAAAGCCGCTCTCCTGCAATCTATTGGTATCGGCATTACCAATCTCGTCTTCACCTTTGTTGGTCTTTGGCTCATCGACAAACTCGGCCGCCGAACGCTTCTTTACATCGGTTCTTTCGGATACATCACTTCGCTTGGACTGGTCGCGTGGGCTTTCTTCACCCAGCATTTCTCGGTCGTTCCAGTCTGCATTTTCGGTTTTATCGCCGCGCACGCTATCGGGCAGGGAGCCGTGATCTGGGTCTTCATTTCCGAGATTTTCCCCAACCGCCACCGTGCTGAGGGCCAGACCCTCGGCAGCTTCACGCATTGGATTTTCGCTGCCCTGCTTACAACGTTCTTTCCGGCGATGGTCTCCGCCTTTCCTCCCGGCTACATTTTTTCGTTCTTCACCGGCATGATGGTTCTGCAACTCCTGTGGGTGGCGACGCTGGTTCCCGAAACGAAAGGTGTTCCGCTGGAAGAGATTCAGAAGCGCCTTGGAATTGAGCAGGAAGCACCTGCCATCGCGCGTTGAACTGTGAGACGCATTATTCACGGCGACGTTGGAGAGATTTAGGCCCAAGGCGCCTTAGAAGAAGGCGCATCCGTCTACTTCACCCTGGGTTCCCCGAAGGCGTAAGCCGGTTGAATCGAGTGATCCCTCTAGCTGTGTGAATAGTCTTTCCGGAGGCTAGCTACTGCTGTAACACCTGCGACGGTTGCGGATGCACCTGTTCGTTCTGAATCGCCGACGCGTTCCATCCACCGCCCAGCGCCTTTACGAGATAAACCGACGCCACCATCTGCTGGCCCAGCAACTGCGTCGAAAGCCGCTCGTTGCTCAGCAAGACGGATTGTGCGGTGATGACATCGAGAAAGGTCGTCAGCCCGCCAATGTATCGGTCATTCGCGATCTCGAGTGCACGACGCGCGTCAGTTACAGCTGCGGTCTGCGTTTGCTCCGCCTGTGACAAGGAATTCAAGCTCGACAATCCATCTTCTACTTGTTGAAACGCCGTGAGTACTGACTCGCGATAGCTCGCCACCGATTCGTCATATACAGCCTTTTGCGCCGCCAAATTCGCGCGGTTGCGTCCGCCATTCACGATCGGCTGCAACAGATCGGCCCCCAGCGACCAGAACGCGCTCGGCGCGCTCGCCAGCGAACTCAGGCCTGTACTCTCCGATCCGCCGCCGCCAGAGATCGTTAGTTGCGGGTAGAACGATGTCTTCGCAACTCCGACCAGCGCATTCTCCTGTGCCATCGTTCGCTCTGCGGTGGCCACATCCGGCCGCCGCTCCAGCAAATCCGAAGGCATCCCCAGCGGAATCGCCGGAGGCATCGCTCGCAGCGGCGCGGCGGCCACACTGAACGTAGAGGCCGGTTGCCCGACGAGCACCGCAATCGCGTGTTCGTACTGCGCCCGCTGTTGCTGCAGTAAATAAAGTTGCGTGACCGTCGAGTCGAGCAACGTTTGCTGCTGTGCCAGATCCAGCCCAGAGGCCACTCCACCCTCGTGGCGCTGGTTCACCAGGACCAGGCCCTTCTGCTGGATCTCGATCGATTCCTGTACAACCAGCGTTTCCGAATCCAGTTCCCGCAGGCTGAAGTAGTCCGCAGCGAGTTCGGCCGTGAGCACCAGTTGCACATTCTGCAAGTCGGCCGCCGTGCCTTGCAGGCTGGCGTTCGAAGCTTCAAGGTTTTTCCGCACACGACCGAAAAGATCCACTTCATAATTCAGCGCGAAGGGAATCTCAAAAAGATTCTGCGTGACCGGCCGGTTTGGGGTGAGAGCTAACGGACGATTGCCGGAAGCCCGAACGCGCGACGCCAGAGGATCGGCACTAAGGGTCGGAAAGAGTCCGGCCGACGCCACCCGCGCCAGCGAACGCGCCTCGTTCAACCGATCCCGTGCTGCCACCAACGACTGATTCGCTGTCAGCAGTTGCTGCTCGTAACGGTTGAGTTCTTCCTCGTGGAAGACTTCCCACCAGGTTCCTTTAGCGATAGCATCCTTCGGCGCCGCTTCGCGCCAGGGGCCTTCCGTTTTCCACGCGGGCGGAGTCGGCACACTGGCGCGCTGGTACTTTGGCCCTACCGTACACCCCACGCCAGCGCTAATGCTAATAGCAGCCAAGAACACGGGCCACTTCATGAATGACTACCCGCCTGGTTCTGTGCCGAGACGTTCACCGGCTGGCCTTCTTCGAGGGCATCGGAGGGATTGATGATGATGCGGTCCTGCACATCCACGCCGCCCAGAATCTCAAGCGAAGTGCCGTAGTCCCTTCCGATCACGATCGGACGCAAGTGCACCTTATTATCTGGGCCAACCACAGCCACCTGCGCACCTTCCTGTCGAAACAGCATGGCATTGACCGGGACCGTGACCTTCGCTACGTCAATCTTCGGCGCGAAATGCACTTCGCCGAACGTACCGCTCAGAAGCCCTCCGCCCTTGTTCGGCACATCTACTTCGGTCAACAGTGTGCGCGTCGCCGGATCAATCGCATTCGCCGTCCGCGTCACCGTTCCTTTGAACTTCTGTCCCGCCATTTCTTGTACGGTGATGTAGGCTGGCATTCCATTCTTGATTGCAGGGAAGTAGGCCTGCGGGACATTCACATAAACACGCAGGGGATCGTCTTTCGCGATCACGAACAACTGCGTGCCCGCTCCTCCAGCGGTGATCAGCGCTCCGGGATCCACATTGCGCTTCGTCAGTACACCGGAGAAGGGAGCGTACACGCGCTTAAACGACTCCAGGTCTTCCAGTCGCCGGACGTTCGCTTCCGCAGCCGCCAGGTTCGCCTCACCCTGCTGAAACGCGCTGGTCTGCGTGTCCGTCTCTTGTTGCGAGACCGCGTCAGTCTTCCGCAAGTTCTTGAATCGCTCGGCTGAGATTCGCGCCAGCTCCAGTTGTGCCGCGCTTTGCTGCTTCACGGCGCGGGCCTGCGACAGTTCCTGATCCACTTCAGGCGTGTCGATTTCGGCCAGCAGTTCTCCCTTATTCACGCGGCTTCCAATGTCCTTGTTCCAACGCAGCAGGTAACCATTGGTCCGCGCGTAGATCGGAGATTCCTCATACGCTTGCAACGACGCAGGGAGCACCAACTCTTCGTCAGGTGTCTCTGCCAATGGATGCACGACAACGACGGTCGCCACCGCATCGACGTCAGTTTCCTTCGCCAGCGCACGTCCAGCCCGGATTCGGGTGAACATGCTCGCTGCCCCGCAAAGCGCCAGCACCACAACCACCAGCACTACCACGGCAATGGCCTTCCGCGGCGGCGCCGCCGGCAGTTCCGGAGGTGGAGTAATCTGCGGCGGAACGTGTTGTTCCAACTCCTCGGTTGTCTGATATCGGTCTCGGTCCCCTGGCATGATGACTCTCAAAAAAGAAATAAATGCTCGATGTAGAAGCTATACCTCTAAATTCTTGACCCGCTGCGCTCTCCGGCTATGCACGATTGCGAAAACCGACGGCACAAAAAACAAAGTAGCGACGGTCGCAAACAATAGCCCGCCAATCACTGCCCGTCCCAGCGGAGCGTTCTGCTCACCACCCTCGCCCAACCCCAGCGACATGGGAAGCATACCAATGATCATCGCCAAAGCCGTCATGATAACTGGACGGATGCGGGTGTAGCCTGCTTCCAGCGCAGCTTGTACCGGAGCAATTCCTGCCTGCATCCGGTCCCGTGCAAACGATACCATCAGAATCGAGTTCGCCGTCGCAACTCCCATGCACATGACCGCTCCAGTCAGCGAAGGCACCGTTAGCGTCGTATGGGTCAGCAGCAGAATCCACGCGATTCCCGCCAGCGCTCCGGGCAGCGCCGTGATGATCACGAAGGGATCAAGCCACGACTGGAAGTTCACCACAATCAGGAAATAGACCAGCAGAATCGCTCCCAGAAGCCCAATCCCAAGCCCAAAGAACGAGGACCGCATGGTATCTACCTGACCCCGCACTTCGATCGTCGATCCACGTGGCAGATGATTCATGAAGGGCTCAAGAGCCTTTTCGGTGTCCTTCGCGACCGCGCCCAGATCACGCCCTTGCGTGCTGGCGTACACATCAATCACAGGCTGCACGTTGTAGTGGGAAACCACCGCCGGCCGCGACGTCGGAGACAGCCGCACCAGGTTTCCCAACACCTGCGTGTATGAATTCGCCGGATCGTTTACCGGCAGATTCATCAGATCCTGCAGGGACGTCATACGGTACTGCGGAGACTGTACCGCCATCTGGTAGGTCACGCCATTTTTCGGATTCAGCCAGAAACTCGGCGCCGTTTGGAAGCTGCCGCTCAGCGACACCAGCACGCTCTGTGCCACGTCCCGTGGATTTAATCCAACCTGCGTCACCAGATTGCGATTGATGTCCAGGTGCAGCGTGGGCAACCCAAGCATCTGTTGTACGTGCACATCCACTGCGCCCGGCACTCGCCGTAACTTGTTCGCAATCCGCTGCGCGATTTCGTAGTTGCTTTGCATGTCAGGTCCGGTAACCTGAATGTCAATCGGAGCGGGCAAACCAAAATTCAGAATTTGGGTGACAATGTCCGCCGGCTGGAAGAAGAATTCCACTCCCGGGAATTGCTGCGGCAGATCTTGCCGCAACTGCCGCACCAGTTCTGCCGTGGGCCGATGATCCCCGTTCAATCCCACCAGGATCTCCGCGTCGCTCGTGCCAATCACACCAGAATTGCTGTACGACAAATTAATACCCGAATTCGGCAGCCCAATATTGTCCAGAACATTGACAATCTCGCCCTTCGGAAGCTTCTGGTGCAGATACTGCTCTACCTGATCGGCTAGCCGCGCCGTCTCCTCCACCCGTAGTCCGGGACGCCCGCGCAGATGCAATCGGATCAAGCCCGCATCCACGGCCGGGAAAAAATCCTCGCCCAGGAAGAAGACCCATCCCAGCGACAGCGCGCAAAACGCAAGAAACACCGCCGCGAACAGTTTGCGATGCGCGATCGTCGTCTCTAAAAGCTGGTAGTATCCGTCGCGGAATTTTTCAAAGGCCCGCTCAAACCCGCGCTGGAAGCGTCCCAGAAACGTCTTCGGGCCCGCTGCTCGATGCTCGTGCCCTCGCATGATGTACATCACCAGCGTTGGGATCAGGGTCCGCGAAAGGAAGTACGACGCCAGCATGGCGAACACGACGGCCTCGGCCAGCGGCACGAACAGGAACTTCGCCACGCCCGTCAAAAAGAACATGGGCACGAACACGATGCAGATACAAATCGTCGAGACGAAGGCGGGCACCGCAATCTGGGCCGCGCCATCCAGGATGGCCTGCTTCATCTCCTTGCCCTGCGCCAGGTTTCGCTCGATGTTCTCGATCTCTACGGTCGCGTCATCTACCAGGATTCCGACCGCCAGCGCGAGGCCGCCGAGCGTCATGATGTTGATAGTCTGCCCTAGGGCGCTCAGCACCATGATCGACACAAAGATCGAAAGCGGAATCGAAACCGAGATGACGACCGTTGGACGCCAGTCCCCCAAAAAGAGCAGGATCATGGCCGCGGTCAGCAGCGCCGCACTGAGCGCCTCGACGACTACACCGCGGATCGATGCCCTCACAAAAAGCGACTGGTCGAACAGTGGCGTGATCTTCATTTCCGGCGGAAGCGACTGCGCAGCCCGCTCCGCCATCTGTTTCACCCCGTTCACGATGGTGATGGTCGACGCGCTCCCCACTTTCAACATCGACATCAGCGCGCCCCGGCTGCCGTCCATGCGCACGATATTCGTCTGCGGTGCAAAACCGTCCCGGATGTGCGCCACATCTCGCATATAAATGGTCGACCCATTCACGGTTCTTACCGGCAGTTCATTCAACTCCGCAATCGTCTGCGGGTTGCCATTCATCTCCACCTGATATTCCAGGGAACCGATCTTTGTGGACCCAGCGGGAAGGATCAGATTTTGTGCGTTCAGCGCATTCACAATGTCATTCGGGGATAGGCCGTTCGCCTGCAACCGCGGCAGGTCAAGGTCCACCTGAATTTGCCGAATCTTCCCGCCATAGGGATACGGCGTCGCTGCTCCCGGCACGGTTGCCAATTGCGTGCGCAGAAAATTCTGTCCTAAGTCAAAAAGCTGTTGCTCAGGCAAGGTTTTGCTGCTCAGGCCCAACTGCACAATCGGAGTCGAGGATGCGGAATAAGTGATGATCAGCGGCGGCTGCGTTCCCGGCGGCAATCCGCGCAGAATCGTCTGAGACATAGCCGTTGTTTGCGCCAGTGCGTTTTGAATATTGACCGTCGGCTGAAAGAAAATCTTGATGACCCCGATCCCGTTCAGCGACTGCGACTCGATATGCTCAATGTCGTTGACAGTGATTGTCAGTCCACGCTCGGAGTTCGTAATGATCCGGTCGGCCATCTCGTCCGGCGCCATTCCCGTGTACGTCCACACCACGCTAATGACAGGAATATTGATGTCAGGCAGGACGTCAACCGGCATTCGCCAGATGACGAGCGGCGTCAGCAACAACAACACCAACGCCATTACTACAAATGTATAAGGACGCCTTAGAGCTAGGGCTACAATCCACATCGTTTAGTTGTTCTCGAACCGGGCTGGCTTGCACCGTTCAGGAGTCATACGTGCCAGTGAAGCTATGGATTCGAAAAGGCACGTATCGGATTCAAGTATATGAGATGAAGGCAAGCCCTCGCGCAGGCGCGAACGTAAAGATTCGTAATGAGCGAGAGAACGCTCGAGATCGGCCGAAACTCAATCGGGACGGGCGTCTCGCCCGTCCCGATTGGGAAGAGATTGGTTACAGCCACTCCACCTTGAGCACCGGATGCAATTCAATGACGTTCGGTGCTGCTCCGGTCGCCCCGTGCGCCCGGTCGAAGAAGCCCACGCCGGTAATCCTCGCTTGCGTCGGCGTGATCTGAGTCGAGAATAGCGGCTGCACCGGATCGGTTTTCTTCTGACGAGTGGTCATTCGCATTTGTGGAGGCGCGGTCGCCTTCGGGGCATACGTCAATGCCCCGTGCGGCAGGTACTTGTTGTTCACCAGGGCGAAGTCCGCCGGTGAGAGATGCTGCACCAGTTTGTTATCCACCTCCTGTCGAGCTTGCCCGATGTTCGTGAGCCACGGGCTGTCCCCCACAAACTCGTTCGTTGGCGTCGGAATCTCTCCCACCATCTCCTGTCCGCCCGCACCCTGCAGCACAAGATGGTAGTCACCATCGGCTTCGTGTTTCAAAGCGATGATCGTGGCCTCGATTCTCCAGATTGTCACTTCGGCCACACCATCTCGCACACTCTGAAATTGCGGCGGGTCTTGCGTCGCAACTTCCAGCCCCGCCGGACGCGGCAGGCTGATCAACTCTTCGATCGTGGACTCTACAATGCCCGCTCCAAGATCGTTTCCATTGATCACGTTCTTCCCGACCTTGGCACGGTCCGGGTCTTGCCCCGTTTTCACCGGCCAGCGTTCGGTTCCCGGTTTATCCTGTGGCGCCGGAGCCGGAACCACCGCCATCTCGTTCATCGCTGGCGTGCCCGGAGTGCCGGCAAATCCCGCTGCCTTCTTGATCTGATCTGCCACATTCGGGGGAACTACCGGCAACGTGTTGACGTCCGTGATCGGTCCACCGTCCGCAGGAGGCGTCGGAGGCAACGGTCCCGAAGGCATCGGCGGGGTCGGCACCGGAGTCCCCGGACTCGGCTGCACCGGTCCCGGACCCGGCTGTACCACTCCTGGTCCCGCATTACTGGAGCGGCCAAATACCACAAACCGCGGAGTCGTGTCGCGATTGGAACCGTCCCCTGCTCCATTCATGGTGTATCCGGTAGCAGCAAACAGTTTCTGGTCCGGGAACAGCGGACGCACCGTCAGATAGTCTCCCCACTGCCCATCCGCCGGGCCTCGATCGCCGGCTCCCGCTTGCAAATCTTTGCGGGTATTAGTCAGGATCGCCACCATATGCGATGGGAATTGTTGCGGTCCGCCAATCATGTAGGAGATGCCCACTTCTCCATCCGTATTCGACGACAGAGCCCCGTAAGCGGTCGCGGCATTGTTATCGAACACATTGATGTCTTCCAGCAGCGTCAGATTACCTGCGTCAATCCGTGCAATCTGAACGAAGGCATTCGGACGCTGGTTCGAACCCCGATCCACGGACCACGCGTACCAGATCTCTGGTCCCGTCTGGGTAGTGACAAACGTCGCGCCCGTGATGCGCGAGTCAATCCGGTCCAGCCACCGCTGTCCGTCCGGTGTACGGGACTGGTACCCCTGCCCTCCAATCCAGCGCGCCACTCCTACATCGGTCGGCGTCGGCTGCGCCTGCCCCTCGTCCCAAGTGAACACCCGCAGCGTGCTGGTGTCGGCATGAGTGGCGAAGTAGGCTTTTGTTCCGCAGTTCTGCGCTACCCGAAAGCTGTTCAAATCAGTCGAGGGAAACGTCTGTGCCGTTGGCGAACCAGCGTCGATGTCATCGAGTGACATCCGCACCACCACTGCTCCCGCTGACTGCCCCTGGGGTGTGAACACGTTCGACGTCACGTACAGGAAATTGGCGCCTACCGAAAGGTCCGGAAAATCCAGGAACTGTCCCGCCAGCCCCAGGTTCTGCGTCGTGATGTCGAACAGCCGCCACTTGCCCGCCGCGACATCCGCGCTCTTGGCAAAGGCAAGCCGCTGAATATTGTCCTGGTCCGGACCATTCTTCGGTCCGTACTGCAGAAGCCACACGAACGTATCTTTCGACGCGATGTAATTCACCACCTGGTCGCAGCAATAGCCGAGATTCGGAGGGTCGGGAAATGCGGTAAAAGGATCGATATATTGGAATGTCTGTCCGCCGTCGGCCGACCGCGCCGCATACCAGTTGCCCGTATACATGACGACCTGGCCATTAGCAGAAACGCTGGGTTCCCCCACGCTCGACGCCAATTGTTGTTGCCCCGGTTGCGTGAGTTCGGTGTTGGTCACCAGCGTGAGTTCGTCGCCTCCGACGCCAGCGCCCGCCGCTCTCCTCCCGCCGGGAAGGTCACTCTGTAGCGTGAACGAAATCTCCCGCGTCGTGCTGTGAAACGCACGCTCTTTGCCTTCTTTGACGCGCGGCAGCATCCTGCGGCGATGAATGGCCTGCCGCTTCTCATGTGGCGGCGGCACATCATGATGCTTGACCTGCGTCGGTTTGGCAGCAACCGGTTTCAGCTTGAACTCAACTGGCGCCACTACGGGCTTCCCGCGCCCCGATGGCTTACTCGTACTTTTCTCGTCGCTCTTTTCTCTCGGCATAACAGCGCCTCCGCATTTTGATCATTCGCGCTTGTGGCACGATCCCGTGAGCCTCTATGCTCTGTGTAGTGATCCTTTTTGCCAACCCTCCAAGAACAGGATGGCACTAAAATGTGAGTGAGGTGCCCAAATGTCCAACCTGCCTCCTGACAAACCGAAGCCCGACGCGGTTCGCGAAACTCGCCTCGAATCCGTCGGCGAGTTCGTGGTCGAACAGCATCCAGCACCGCCTAGCGGTCCCGCGGACAAAACCATCCACCCTCGCCGCCCGCTGCCTCCGGTTCCGGAAAAACAGCCAAAGCCGGACGACAATAAAGCGCCCGAAAAATGAACTTCGGCCCGGACTTCAATCGGCCTTAACAATTCTGAATCGGTTGTGGGGAAGTGAATGAGCCTGAAAACGATCCGAAAACCGCGACGCCGCGCAGTTTAGTCCTCTCCCCGCGCGTGTCAACCAGAAACTATTCCCTGTTACAAAAACCGAACACCGGGGAATGCCGGCCACTAATTGAAGAGTTACAGCCGGTATCGTCATTCCCGCTTCAGATCAACCCAGAGCGACGTGACATACGATTCAATTCTCTCCTGCAGAGTGTTTAGTCGCCACAGTCACTTGCCTGCGGGACCCTGACATGTGTAGAGTTCAATTGCGTATTTCCTTCCCCGTACGACAATCCCTTTTCCGGACGGCTAGCGAGGTTGTCAGCGATGAATCCAGAACTCAGCTCTGGTTGCAATTCCAGTGTTCGTCAGGCGCTTCTGCTCACTGCATTTTCTTTGTTTCTATGTGGCTGCACGCTAGCCAGTTACGCTCAGAACACGATCTACACCGTTGCTGGGGGTGGCGCCGTGAGTGGTCCAGCAACCGGTCCCAATGCGGACCTGGCTGCGCCTAGTGCCGTGGGCAACGATGCCGCTGGGAACGTGTACATCGCCGATGCCAGCGCGCACTACGTCTATAAGATTGATCCGTCCGGCAATCTGACGATCTTAGCTGGCATCGGTCATCCCCGGGAACATCCGATCAACGACGCTGGTCTGCAAGCCACCCTTGCAGGGTTGAATGTGCCCAGCGGCATTGCCGTCGATAAGTCCGGGATTGTCTACATCGCGGATACGGTGAACTACATGATCCGCAGAGTAGACCTGACTGGAGCGATCACCTCGATCGCCGGCAACTCGAAACTCTGCCAGACCACCACGGCCTTGTGCGGCGATGGAGGTGTGGGTAGAGGAGCACAACTCAACTATCCCATTGGCGTAACCACTGACGCTGCAGGCAACGTTTACATAGCGGACACCGGTGACAATCGAATCCGCGTCGTGAACGTTGGCAAGACCTCAATCACGATAGCGGGGATCACGATTGCGCCCGGCACGATCCAGACCGTCGTAGGCACCGGAGCTCCATGCACGAGCCCGCTTTCAGGGAGTTGCGGCGATACAGGGCCGGCCCTGTCCGCACAACTGAACAATCCCCAAGGTGTTGCCGTAGACAGCGCAGGCAACATCTACGTCGCAGACTCGGGCGACCACCGGATCCGCCTCGTCTCTGCTAACACCGGAATCATCAGCAACTATGCCGGTACCGGCAATACCTGTAATCCAAACAAAGGGTGTGGAGATAATGGTCCGGCGACCGCTGCCAATCTCACCAATCCGTTTCAAATCTCTCTCGATGGCTCCGGGAGCCTTTTCCTCACGGATCCTTCGATCAACAGTATTCGCGAAGTAAATGTCAGCACCCAGATCATCACGACGGTAGCCGGCACCGGTCACCCCGGATTTTCCGGCGACGGAGGCCTGGCCACCGCGGCGAACATCAACGTCAGCCGCGGCGTCACGGTGGATGCTTCCGGAAACGTGTTCATTGCTGATACCGGCAATGAACGCATCCGGCAATTCACAGTGGGAGGAAACATCAATACGTTCGCAGGAGGTGGAAGCGGCAACGATTTATCAGTGGCGACTTCTGCCGTCGTTGGTGCACCCCGCGGAGCGGCTCTGGACTCTGCTGGAAATCTCTACATCGCCGACACGTACAACAACCGGATCCGCGAGGTCGCTCCCGGCAACCCGCCCTCGAGTTACGGTACGATCTCTACCGTAGTCGGCACGGGGATCGCAGGATTCTTCGGGAACGGAAAGGCCGCGCTCTCGTCACTGCTTAACTTTCCTTCCGGCGTTGCGGTCGACAGCTCCAACAACCTGTACATCGCTGACACCGGTAATTTCGCCATCCGCCGCTACGTCCCAAGCACCCAACTCATCTCGAATGTCGCCGGAATTCCCCAGCAATCCTGCAAGACGCTGCCTTGTGGTGACGGTGGTCCGGCCCTCCAGGCAACCTTCGTTAAGCCCACCTCGGTTGCGCTGGACAGCGCCGGCAATGTGTACGTCGCCGACGCTGGGTCCCATAGCATTCGCGTGGTGAACACGGGAAACGCAACTACAACTATCGCGGGTGTCAGCATTCCCGCGGGCTACATTCAGACCGTGGCCGGAACGATTGGAAAGGCATGCACAACGGCTTCCCAGGGTAAGTGTGGCGACAACGGTCCTGCCCCCTTGGCCATGCTGAACAATCCTTTTAGCGTCGCAGTGGATGGTTCAGGCAACATCTTCATTGCAGACACGGGCGATAACCGCATTCGCGAAGTGCTTGCGGCCACCGGCTACATCGTTCCCTACGCTTTCAGCGGCGGCAGTTTCTTTGGACCCACCAACGTTCCTGCCCTCAAGTCTCAGTACTTCACGCCTCACTACATTACCTTGGATCCACACGGCAACCTCTACGTGGCAGGCAGCGATATCTACTACGTGATTGAGCGAGTTGATGCCGTCTCCGGGTATGTGGTCCCAGTGGCCGGGGTACCCAGCGATCCCAAGTTTTACGGATTGGATGGCGATGGCAGTTTAGCCCTTGGCGGGCACGTTAATCCAGCAGGGCTGGCGATTGATGGTGCCGGTCATCTTTACATCGCCGACAACGGAAACAATCGAGTGAGGGAAATCCTGTTGACGCCCTCTGCCGCACTCTCGGTCACTACCCTCAATTTTCCAGCGGAGCCGGTTGGTACCACCAGCCCCGCCGAGAACTTCGTGCTGGCAAATCGAGGCAGTGACGATCTGTACATCACGAACATCGCCGTTGGCGGCCCCTTCGCGGTGCAAACTACGACCTGCGCCAACAACATAGTACCCCCAGGTGCTGCGTGCACCTTCAGCATCACCTTCACGCCTATTGCCGTCGGCCCGGTGGGCGGTTCAATGACCGTCAGCGACAATGCCTTCGGCTCGCCTTCACAAACGGTCACACTGAATGGGACGGGTCAATAGTGCATTGGAGCGTAATTGTAGATAGGTGACAAGACAAGTCGGGCGAGACCGTCGAGGAGCGTAAGCCTCGCTGATGAGGCCCGGGGCAGTGACGTTTTACTTGATCCCGACTTCCGCCAGTTTCAGCAACCCGTCGACTATTTCCCCGCACCTGTCCGCATGATCCGCGACGGCGGCCCCTTCCAACCATCGCGAAAGAAAAGGTAGTCTCTTCAATGGTTAAGCCTCACGTGCGGCCAACTTCATAGGAGTAGGCTTGTAGTTCAAAACATGTCGAATCGATCCGTCTACATCTTGGCCTTGGTCTGCAGCATTCTGGTCTACGAACTTCCCTCCGTGCTCACGCTCATGAAAGTGGGCTGGGAGCCCATTCCTCCAGTTCTGGTAGCCGATCAGATGCTGTACTTGAATTTGAGTACCGTGCATCATGTTTCTTCGACCGAGGTTCTGAACCCCTGGTACGGCACGCGAGTTCTAGCAGTGGATGTCCCGCATCTGATGTTTCCTGTCACGTTCGTTCTGTTCAGAATGGTTCACAGCCTGTTTTCTTCCTGGACGGCGGCTGTATTGGCGTGGAATGCGCTCTGGACAGCCCTGACGTTTGCTGCCGCTGCTTTCTGCTTCAAAGCATTCTTTCCCAATACCGATAAGAATCTGACCTATATCGCAGCGTTTGGAGTTTTAGTGCTGCAGTCGCCCTTGATTTACTTCCAGGAGATCTGGCAACTGCTCCGATTGCATCCTCTTTATGGGCTCCCGTTACCATACCTGCGATTTGCGATTCCGCAGGTGATTCTGCCCTGCATCTTGCTGTACTGGGGTCTGCAGGTAATTGCCCTGAGGAGGGCTTCATGGCCTGTACTCGGCGGGATGGCCTTCCTTCAATTTGCTGTTTGCGCAGCATTTCCCTACTACGTTCCCATTCTTGCCCTCGGCACCGGCATCGCGTTTCTAATTGCCGCCAATCGTGAGGAGCCTGCGCTGACTTGGCCGGTTGCTCTTGGGTTCGCAGCCGTGTGCGGTGTGTTGGATATCGGTTACGTCAGTCTTGTCGGGCTCGGCAAGTCTCATGCCAACGTTCATCTGAGCCTGCAGTTTCGGCCGGAAATGATTCTTCCGTCAATCAGACCGTATCTGATCATATTGCTCGTCGCTTCCGCTCTTGTGCTTCTTTCGAGAACTTCTTTGCCGGTAAGATCCACGGTAGCAGGTTTAGCACTCGCCAGCGCTGTGTTCGGTTTTGTCGACGTTTTCTTCGCTCCCGAAGCTCAGATGCTCCAACATCCTCACTACGTAATCGCACTCGTGACGTGGCTTCCACTCGTCGTTTTTCTGTGGCCAATTCTGGAAAACACAAAGCGCCCTTGGTCTCGAGCTGCAATTGTGTGCGGGCTATTGGCGATCGGGATTTGGGAAGGATATTCCAGCTATCGCATGACGCTCCCGATAAATTCTTCTCAGCAAAACGCTATTCGCGAAATCAGGCAACTCGATTTAACAGAACGGGACCTGGTCATCGCTCCTTCACGCTTTTCGGACGACATTTCGGCGTGGATCCCGCTGTTGAGTACTGCCAAAGTACTCTTCGCGGCGAATGGCGAAAACATTCTCTCCGGCGCCGACACGCGAACCGTGCAAACCGTTCGTCAATCTCTTTACCTGATGATGGCGGGCATGAATGTAGCGTCATTGGAGCGGAGCATTGGACCGAATAGTTCTGATTCGCAGATTCGGCCACTGCTGCAGCAGACCGACCAGACATACGCTGGTTCTCCGTTACAGTCCGATCAACTCAAGTTGCGCAATCTGCTCCGCGAACGACTTGTCCAGGTCTTCTCACGTTTTGAAAACGACCCGGCCACAAGCAGCGAGATTCTGAGCGGCTACGATCGTATCTACGTCATTGACAGCGATCGGACCAGATTCTTTGATGAAGCGGCTTTTTCCAAGTGGCTGTTTATCGACCAATCCAGAAATGAGGAAGGAATTAAAATCTGGCTTTGCCATCCCAGGTTCAGTTCCCTGGAGCCCGCGGCTACGAAGAACGATATTCACTAAATCCGCCGTCTTTTGGGCGAGATCCACGCAGCAGCACGTTTGGCTGGTTATTTCGCTGCATGAAACAGGAATCTACTATATTGAATGCGAAGATTGGATCTTGGCCAGACGCAGGTGGGTATACCGGGGACGAATTTGAACCAAACAAGCGAGTCACGGGTTAACGGTGGTGCGCTTCGAATTGACCCCCGCGACAACGTATTCATAGCCTTGCGGGATCTGCGTAAAGGAGAGCGCGTCACCTGGTCTGATCGCTCGTTGACGCTCAAGTCTGACGTCCCTGCGAAACACAAATTCACCATCGAGAACCTCACCCCCGGAGCCGACATAACCATGTACGGCGTTCTGGTCGCCAAAGCGAGAGGACCAATTGAAAGCGGGGAACTCCTGACGACGAGCAACGTCGTCCACGAAGCGTCGGCCTTTCATGAAAGCTCGCGCGATTACTCGTGGCGCCCACCCGAACTCCAGGATTGGTCTCGGCAGACGTTCTTCGGGTATCACCGCCCGGATGGCCAGGTCGGAACGCGAAACTACTGGCTTGTAGCTCCCCTCGTCTTTTGCGAAAACCGAAACATCGCAGTGATGAAGCAAGCGTTCGAAGAGGAATTGGGGTTCGCTCCTCCTCCAACGTATCGCCAACAACTCGCTGAGTTGGTAAAAAGTTACCGCAATCGGGAAAAGTGCGAGGAAGATCAGACCCATCAAATTCCCGACTCACCGAGGTCACGGAAAGTTTTTGATCATGTGGACGGCATCAAGTTTCTGACGCATGAGGGAGGATGCGGTGGGACGCGGGAGGACTCCGATAACCTGTGCGGCTTAATTGCAGGATACATTCATCACCCCAACGTAGCCGGAGCGACCGTTCTTAGCCTCGGTTGTCAGCACTCTCAGATAGCCATTTTGCGCGAGCAGATAAAACGCAGAAATCCCGCATTCGACAAGCCTTTACTGATCTTCGATCAGCAACAAAGTGGGTCAGAGTTCAAGTTGCTCTCCCAGGCCATTGAGAAGACTTTTGGGGGATTGGTAGAGGCGAACAAAAACCAGCGCACGCCAGCCGGCATTTCGCACTTGTGCATTGGCCTCAAGTGCGGAGGATCAGACGGATTTTCCGGCATTTCCGCCAACCCTGCGATTGGGCACGTTTCCGATATCCTTGCCGCTGTTGGGGGACGGACAATCCTGTCGGAATTTCCCGAACTCTGCGGGGTGGAGCAGGAACTCATCGATCGAAGCGTGAACAAAGATGTCGGAGCGAGATTCATGCAGTTGATGAAAGATTACGCTGGCCGAGCCCAGGCGGTTCGATCGGGCTTCGATATGAATCCCTCGCCGGGAAACATTCGCGACGGACTATTGACGGGCGCAATGAAGTCTGCGGGCGCTGCCCGAAAGGGTGGTACATCGCCAGTGAGCGCAGTGTTGGACTACCCCGAATATTGCACGCATGCGGGACTCAATCTGCAGTGCACACCCGGCAACGATGTGGAATGCGTCACCGCGCAAGTCGGTGCGGGCGCAAACATCGTCTTGTTCACAACGGGCCTGGGTACGCCAACGGGAAATCCAATTGCTCCCATCGTGAAGATCTCCACCAACTCGAATCTGGCGGCCCGCATGAAAGACATTATCGACATCGATGCAGGTCCAATCATCTCGGAGGAGCGCACCGTCGAAGAGATGGGCGAAGCAATACTAGCGGCAGTCATTAAAGTGGCGAGCGGTGAGGTGCGAACCAAGGCCGAATTGCTAGGCCAGAACGATTTCATCCCTTGGAAAAGAGGGGTTTCGCTCTGAGCGACCCAAAGATGAATTCGATCGGGTTTCGACTCGACGGCAAAGCCGCCATCATCACCGGCGGTGGCAGCGGTATTGGCCTGGCCATTGCCCGCAGATTCGCATTCAGTGGCGCCTCGGTGCATCTTGTGGATCTCAACTGCGAGGCCGCGGAAATGGCCGTTCAGCAGATTACTGAAGCGGGCGGCAAAGCCCGGGCATGCTTTTGTGATGTTTCCCGGCAAGCGCAAGTCAAAACGGTCTTTGATGAGATCTTCCGGCTGGAGCGTGTCCACATCCTGGTGAATAATGCCGGCGTCTCCCAAGTGGGTAACCTGGAAAAGACGACCGAAGAGGACTTTGACAAAGTATTTCGCGTAAACGTGAAGGGTTTCTACAATTGCATGCTGCCGGTGATCGAGCACATGAAGGCAAATGGAGGAGGAACGATTCTGAACCTGGCATCAGTTGTGGCCTGGGCTGGGCTGGCCGACCGCTTTGCCTATTCCATGAGCAAGGGAGCTGTTGTCGCAATGACCTACTCGGTCGCCAGGGATTATTTGCGGTTCAACATCCGTTGCAACAGCATTTCGCCGGCTAGAGTTCACACTCCATTCGTAGACCGGTACCTCCAACAAAACTATCCCGGACAGGAAGACGAGATGTTTGCCAAGCTGTCGCAAACGCAACCTATCGGCCGCATGGCACGCCCCGACGAAGTCGCTGCGCTCGCGTTGTTCTTATGCTCCGATGAAGCTGCATTCATTACAGGATCAGACTACCCGATTGATGGGGGATTCTTGAATTTGCACGGCTGACATCGTCGGCTTGATTCGGCTGGTTCCGATGAACATCGATTCTCATCAGCATTTCTGGCGTTACGAGCCCATCCGGGATGCTTGGATTACAGACGAGATGTCAGTGATCAGGCGTGACTTCATGCCCGGGGATCTGCTCCCGGAACTGCGTCGTAACAACGTGGATGGATGTGTCGCAGTGCAGGCTGATCAGTCCGAGGCGGAAACTCTCTTTCTCCTCGGATTGGCGGCGCAGCATGACGAAATCAAGGGAGTCGTGGGCTGGGTGAATCTCTGCGCCCCCGACCTGCCTCAGCGCTTGAAATACTTCTCCCAGTTCGAAAAACTCTGCGGCTTTCGCCACATCGCGCAGTCTGAACCGGATGATCGCTTCCTCATGCGGCAGCATTTCATCGCTGGCATCCAACACCTGCAGCGGTTTGGATTCAGCTACGACATCCTCATCTATCCCCGTCAATTGGCAGCCGCCGTCGAACTGGTCCAAAGAATCCCGGATCAGCGATTTGTGATCGATCACCTGGCGAAGCCTTCCATCCGAACCGGAGAGATCTCGCTGTGGGCTCAGCAGATCCGGATCCTCGCAGAAAAGCCCAACGTATACTGCAAGGTCTCAGGCCTGGTTACCGAGGCTGATTGGACCAACTGGCGCGTCACCGATTTTGAGCCTTATCTCGAGGTTGCCTTTGAAGCTTTTGGCCCTGACCGGATCATGTTCGGTTCGGATTGGCCCGTGTGTCTTTTGGCAGCACGTTACGAGCAGGTGAAAAATCTGGTTGCGAAGTACATCGAACGCCTGCCCGCCGCACAACAACAGAAGATTTTTGGATTGAACGCGATTTCGTTTTATGGACTGAAGACCTCAAAGTCATGAACCTGCATCTACGCGATAAAGTCGTGGCCATCACTGGCGGCGCCAAAGGGATCGGCGCTGCAACCGCTAAGGCATTCGCGCAGGAAGGCGCCATACCCGTGGTCGTCGATCGGGATGCGGATGCTGGCCAGAATCTGCATGCGGAACTCAGCCGCGACGGTGTTCGGGCTTCTGTGATCTGCACTGATCTCATATCCGCAGAGAGTTGCTCGCAGGCCATAGCTCAAGTCATTCGGGAGTTCGGACAAATTGATGCGCTCATCAACAATGCCGGCATCAACGACCGCGTCGGCCTTGAGCACGGCAGCCCCGAGCAATACGTTGACTCCCTCCAGCGAAACCTGCTGCACTACTACAACATGGCGCATTACGCACTCCCGCACCTGAAGCGGTCACACGGATCGATCGTCAATATCGCTTCGAAGACGGCGGTCACCGGCCAGGGAGGAACCTCGGGGTATGCCTCATCCAAAGGAGCAATCCTTGCCCTGACGCGAGAATGGGCCGTTGAACTTCTTCCTGACGGGATTCGCGTCAATGCTGTGGTTCCGGCAGAGGTGATGACTCCACTCTACCGGCACTGGCTCGATACGTTTCCGGAGCCTGAAGAAAAGTTGAAGACGATCATCTCTAAAATCCCGCTGGGTAAGCGGATGACTCAACCGGAAGAAATCGCCGCCATGATAGTCTTTCTCGTCTCCTCGAGGGCGGCTCACATAACCGGTCAGCACTTGTTCGTGGATGGCGGGTACGTGCATCTCGACCGCGCTCTGACCTAACGAGAGCCAATGAAAAACAGTTCTCCACCGCTGACCGAACGACGCTATCTGGTGCCCTTCATCCTGGTAACCAGCCTCTTCTTTCTGTGGGCCATTGGTGTGAATCTCAACGATATCCTGATTCCCCACCTGAAGAAGGCTTTCAGCCTTACAGACCTTCAATCGTCTCTGATTCAATCGGCGTTTTTCGGAGGTTATTTCATGGCGGCGCTGCCCGCCGGTTGGCTGATGCAGCGGATCGGGTACAAGCGGGGCATCCTGGCTGGATTGCTGATCTGCGCTAGCGGAGCCCTTCTTTTTGTTCCCGCAGCTTCGGTTCGCGTTTACGGTTTTTTCCTCTTTGCCTTGTTTGTCATGGCTTGCGGACAATGCTTCCTCGAAGTGGCCGCCAATCCGTATGTGACCATATTGGGTCAGCCGCAAAACTCCGAACGTCGTCTGAATTTCGCACAATCGTTCAATTCGGTGGGAGCCGTAGTCACGCCGGTGCTCGGAGCGGCTTTCATTCTTTCCGGGATCGAACACACTCCCGCGGAATTCGCGGCCATGAATCCCGCTCAGTTGTCGGCGTACCGCGGTTCAGAAGCCGATATGGTGAAGATCCCATACTTGGTCATCAGTGGCATTTTTCTCTTCGTCGCTGTTCTCATCTATCTCTCCCACCTGCCGGAAGTTCGAGAGACGAGCAGATCGGACGAACCATCAACGGCCCGCCTGAGTGGGGTTTGGGCCCATGCTCATCTGGTCAGAGGCGTCGTCGCGCAGTTCTTTTATGTGGGAGCCCAGGTTGGCGTCGCCAGTTTCATCATCCGCTTTGCCGAACGCCAGATTCCCGGAACCCACGAAAAGGTCGCAGCCCACTATTTGCAACTTCATATGCTTGGCTTCATGATCGGGCGATTTGCCGGTTCGGCGATCATGAAGAAGATTTCCGCTCCAAGACTTCTCAGCGTTTTTGCAGGCAGTTCTCTTTTCTGCCTTCTGCTCGTTTCACTGGCGACGGGCCGAGTTCCCGTATGGGCAGTCGTTCTTGTCGGATTCTTTCACTCCATCATGTTTCCTACCATCTTCGCGCTGAGTCTGAAAGATCTGGGACCTTATACGAAATTGGGATCATCCTTGCTCGTGATGTCCATTATCGGGGGAGCGATTGTTCCTGCGCTGATGGGCTGGATTTCGGATGCTACGAACATTCAGAGAGCCTTCGTCGTTCCCTTACTCTGCCATGCTTACATCCTGTACTTCGCCCTCTTTGGTTACAGATCAGAGGCGCGAGCCGTCACCGATTCTTCTTTGAACATTGCTCCGAGTGAAGCGGAATGAGCCAACGATATTGTCTAACACTCGATTTGCAGGATGATCCTCGTTTGATCGCTGAATATAAGCGGTATCACCAACGAATCTGGCCAGAGATCACCGCCAGCCTCAAACAATCTGGTATTGAGGATGCCGAAATCTATCTATTGGGAACTCGCCTCTTCATGATTCTCGTGGTTCGGGATGATTTCTCGTTCGAGGCAAAGGCCCGAGCCGATGAAGCGAACCCAAAGGTCCGCGAATGGGAAGATCTGATGTGGAGATTTCAGCGCCCCATGCCACAAGCGCGACCAGGAGAGAAATGGCTGCTGATGGAACGAATCTTCAAACTCGAAGAGTAACCCG
>Ga0209698_10002044_pt1 | contig 23076 bp, 17 predicted proteins | sample LitLauG_LLR_2012_FD_187203 | JGI IMG/M metagenome (GOLD analysis project Ga0209698, IMG submission 187203) | Freshwater sediment microbial communities from Pennsylvania, USA - Little Laurel Run_MetaG_LLR_2012 (SPAdes) (version 2) | ecosystem: Environmental > Aquatic > Freshwater > Creek >... | reverse complement strand
CATCTGCTCAGCGTGCTTGCGCGAGGTTTCAGTGAGTTTGGCGCCGCTGAGCATGCGGGCCACTTCCTCGGTACGCTCTTCGCCGGTCACGGGACGAATGCTGGTCCGCGCGCGCCCGCCGTGTTCTTTTTTCTCGATCACAAAATGCTGATCGCCGAAGGTGGCGATCTGCGGCAAGTGGGTCACGCAAAGCACCTGATTCGATCGGGCGAGGGACTTCAGTTTCTTGCCCACCGCCTCGGCCGCGCGCCCGCCGATTCCGGTATCGATCTCATCGAAAACAAGCGTCTTCTGGGTGCCCCACCCTTGTCTCCGCGTTTTTTGCGGAGACAGGGTGGGGACTTTGACTTCTTTCCCACTATCGACGCAAGCCTTCAGCGCCAGCATCACCCGCGACAACTCCCCGCCGGAAGCAATGTGCTCCAGTTGCCGCATCGGCTCGCCTGGATTGGTCGAAATCATGTATACGACCTGGTCGATCCCTGACGCAGTCCACTCCCGCTCTTCTTCTGAGGTCGTTTTCTGTATGCGGAAGGCCGACTTCATCGCCAGATCGTTGATCTCAGCCTCGACGAGTTTCTCCAGCTTGCGCGCTGCGTCGGATCGCTTCTTCGACAGCGCCCTCGCAGCCTTCAGATACTCGTTCGCCGCCTTCACCAACTCACCATGGAGTTGCCGCAGGATTTCGTCTTTGTTCTCGACCTCGGCAAGCTCGCGCGAAACATCCGCGCCAAACTGAATCACCTCATCGAGCGTTGCCCCGTACTTCCGCTTCAGCCGGTCAAGCAGCGCCAGCCGGTCTTCCACCTGCGCGAGGTGCTCCGGAGAAGCCTGAATCCCTCCCGCGTAATCCCGCAGCGTGGCCCCCAAGTCTTCCACGCTAATACGCGCCTGCTCCAGCGCCGCCAAAGCATCCTGAAACTTGGGCTCGTAGCGCGCCAGTTCCTCGACTTGCTTTTGCGCTCCACGCAGCGAAGTCGCCGTCGAGCCACTGCCCTCGTAGAGCAAATCAAAAGCATTCATCGCCGCGTTGTAGATTTTTTCGGCGTTGGCGAGCACGCGCTTCTCGGCTTCCAGCCGCTCATCTTCGCCGCTCTGCAGCCGGGCGTCTTCGATCTCGCGTTTCTGGAAGGTCCACAAGTCAACCAGCCGCAGTTTGTCCTGCTCGCCGCGCTCCAGTTCGTCGATGCGCGTCCGAATCTGCTTCCATGTGGCATAGGCAGTCGACACCGGATCGATCTCGCTGCCCGCGAAGGTATCGAGCAACTCCAGCCGCGCCGGCCCGTCAAACGAGAGGATGGATTCGTTTTGTGCGTGGATAATCGCCAGATGGGGCGCCAGCAGCTTGAGCACCGTTACAGTGGCGGGCTGATTGTTGACGAATACTCGACCCTTGCCGCCAGCCGCGATTTCGCGCCGCAGAATCAGTGAGCCGTCATCGGACTCATCCAGCCCATTGGCATCAAGGATCTTCTCCAGAGCCATCTCCGCCGCGCCCTCAGCGTCGAAAACAGCGGAAATCACAGCGCGCTCGGTCCCGGCCCGGATCACGTCCGTCGAAGCTTTCTCTCCAAGCAGAAGCGCGAGAGCATCAATCAGGATCGACTTCCCCGCCCCGGTCTCGCCGGTCAGCAGGTTCAGTCCCGGCCCGAACTCCACGACCAAGTTGTCGATGACCGCATAGTTCTCGAGACGAAGTTCAGTCAGCACAACCTATTCCTGAAGGCGGAGTTGAGCGCAGGATAGCACGAAACCGTAGCCCCGGCGTCCTCACCGGCTGTCCTGTCGCGCTCCCGGCCGCGGGTTAAGTTGATATCTTTGAGACTGAGAAAGTAGTGCGAAAAGAGGCCGAAGCGCCCTTGCGACAACTGGTACTACGTTTGAACCAAACTCCTTGCTATCATCATCTGAGATTCTTTCCATGGCCATTGCCGGGCAGTACTCGATCGAAACCGATTCACAGTCCATCCCAGCGACAATGCAAGCCGCGGTCTATCGCGGCGTAAACGACGTCCGCCTCGAAACCGTCCCTGTGCCAACGATCGGCCCCGGCGAGATGCTCGTTCGCGTTCACTCCTGCGGTGTGTGCGGTACCGATCTTAAGAAGATTTCCACAGGCTCGCACTCGGCCCCGCGCATCTTCGGACACGAGACTTCCGGAGTCGTTGCCATGGTCGGCAAAGGCGTCACGGAATACCGCCCCGGCGACCGCGTTATGGTCTTCCACCACATTCCCTGCCGCGAGTGTTTCTATTGCCAGAACAAGACCTTCGCTCAGTGCGCGACCTACAAGAAAGTCGGCTGCACGGCCGGATTCGAGCCTTCCGGCGGGGGTTTCGCCGAATACGTCCGCGTGATGGACTGGATCGTCCAGCACGGCACCGTCCGCATCCCCGACAACGTTTCCTTCGAGCAGGCCTGCTTTGTCGAACCGGCAAATACCTGCCTCAAGGGCGTGTACGCCCTGAATCTTCGCCCAGGCGAGACCGTGCTTACTATCGGCCAGGGTCCCATCGGCATCATATTGAGCGTATTGGCGAAACGGGCGGGGGCCACCTTAATTACTTCCGATTTGTATCCCGAGAGGCTTAAAATAGGGTCAAGTCTTGGACTAGACCTTACAATTGAAGCTTCGCGGACAAATGTGGTTGAGCGCGTCCGCGAGTTGACCCAGGGACGCGGCGCCGATGCGGTGATTCTGGCAGTCGGCGGAAATTCCCTGATTCGTACCGCGATGGATGCGGCCCGTCCAGGTGGTCGAATTTTGCTATTTGCGCAGACACAGCACGGGGAGGCAGTGATCGATCCTGCCGCAATCTGTGTCGATGAGAAGACTTTAGTGGGGTCCTACAGTGCATCAATCGACTTGCAGGACGAGTCGGTTCGCCTTGTGATGAATCGCGAGATGGATTTGGAACGGCTGATCAGCCACCGATTCCCTCTGACCGAGAGCACGGAAGCGCTCGATCTGGCCGCTCATCCGCAGCCATCGTCCATGAAAGTTGTGATTCAGCCCGGTAGTTCGTGGGAAGGAACTCAGCAGTGAACGGAAAAATGACGGCTGCCGTCCTGTACGGCAAAGAAGATCTCAAGATCGAAAAGGTACCCATCCCGCGCGTCGGCGATGGCGAAGTTCTGGTCAAAGTCCAAGTCGCCCTGACCTGCGGCACCGATCTCAAGGTGTACCAGCGAGGCTATCACGCGCGCATGATCGTGCCCCCTGCGCTGTTCGGCCACGAACTGGCCGGAGTGATCGAGGAAGTTGGCGCTGGCGTCAACGGCTTCAAAAAAGGCATGCGCGTCGTCGCCCTCAACTCCGCGCCCTGCCAGATGTGCTTCTACTGCTCCAAGCACCAGGAAAACCTCTGCGAAGACCTTCTCTTTAACAATGGCGCCTATGCGGAGTACATCCGCGTTCCGCGCCGCATTGTCGACGCGAACATGCTGGTGATTCCTGCCAACGTGACCTTCGAAGATGCCGCAATGACCGAGCCTCTCGCCTGCGTGCTTCGCGGCTTGCATGAAACCGGCGTCGAGATTGGCGATACGGTCACCATCCTCGGTGGAGGCCCTATCGGGCTGATGTTCGTTCAGGTCGCCCGCGCCATAGGCTGCAACGTCATCTCGGTCGTAAAGCGCGACGAGCAAGTCGAAGCCGCCCGCCAGATGGGCGCGCACGAGATCATTCAGACCACCAAGTCGGCGAACGTCGTGGATGCCGTCCGCGCGCTATCACCGCAAAAGCGGGGCTGCGATGTGGTGATTGAGGCGGTCGGCAAGCCGGAAGCCTGGGAGTGGGCCGTCGACATGGTCCGCAAGGGTGGCACTGTCAACTTCTTCGGTGGATGCGCCAGCGGAACCAAGGTGCAACTCGAGACCAATCGACTGCACTACTCGGAAATCACTTTGAAGGCCACGTTCCACCACACGCCGGAAACCGTGCGCCGGGCCTTCGGTTTGATCGCCGCCAAGAAGATTCGTCCGACCGACTACATCACCGGTGAGGCGCCCCTGTCGCGCCTGCAACAGGTCCTCCGCCACATGCTAAACCGTGGAGGCGATATCAAGACGGCCATCATCCCCGGACACTGAGGAATTGTTGATTGTTGATCTTTGATTGCTGATTGAAGACCGAAGCGTCCAAAGAAGGAATTCTTCAATCATTCAGTAATCAAACAACGTTCTTACACCCGTGAACCAGACCGCTACCCACAATCCGGCTGCCCTTGGATGGTCGCGCCTGCCCGCCGCGTACGCCATTCCGGCCACGGCGCCTTCGCTCGACGAAGCCCGCGAATACTGCGCCCGGCTGGCTCACACCCATTACGAAAATTTCTCGGTCGCGAGCTGGTTCCTTCCCCGCCGCCTGCGCCAGCATTTCTTCAACGTTTATGCCTATTGCCGTATTTCCGACGATCTCGGCGACGAGGTTGGAGACACCGCCGCCTCGCTCGAACTACTCGACCAGTGGCAGCGCGAACTCGACGCCTGTTACGACGGCACGCCGAAACATCCTGTGTTCGTGGCGTTGGCAGAAACCGTTCGCCAGTTCGACATTCCCAGGCATGAATTCTCTGATCTGCTGACCGCCTTCCGCCAGGACCAAACGATCACGCGATTCGAAACCTTCGACGATGTTCTGGCGTACTGCCACTACTCGGCGAATCCGGTCGGGCATCTGGTTCTCTATCTCTGCGGATACCGCGACGCCGAGCGCCAACAGCTTTCCGACTATACCTGCACCGCGCTGCAGCTCGCCAACTTCTGGCAGGACGTCAGCGTCGATTACGCTAAAGGCCGGATCTATCTGCCACTCGTAGATCTTCGCCGCTTCGGTGTAACCGAAGAAGATGACATTGCGCGCAACCAGAACACTCCGGCATTCTGCACGATGATGAAGTTCGAAGTGGATCGCGCCCGTGACTGGTTCCGACAGGGCCTGCCGCTTGTCGGCAAGGTCAACAAAGAACTAGCCATTGATCTCGATCTCTTCAGCCGCGGGGGCATGGAGATTCTGAACGCCATCGAGAAGCAGAACTATGCCGTGCTCGGCCATCGACCAGCAATTTCGAAGTCGCGCAAGCTTGCCCTGGTCGCCCATGCGGCTCTCGCCAAGATGTTCGGATTCTCGGGAGGGTCGCGATGAGCGCAGGCACGCAGCAGGTTCCTGTGCCCTGGACCCCTGCTCCGCCCCAGCTCGTCATGGCGTATTCCGTGTGCAAGGGCATCACGCGAGTGGCGGCGAAGAATTTTTACTACGCGTTCCTGGTCCTCCCGCGCCGCAAACGTGAAGCCCTCTGCGCCGTTTATGCGTTCATGCGCCGCTGCGACGACATTACTGATGATCCCAAAGTGAGCGCCGTCGAGCGCCGCCAGCAGCTCGAAACGTGGCTCGACGCTCTGCATCACGCTCAGCAAGGCAATCCCACCGATGACGCGATCCTGCTGGCCTTGACCGACTCCCAGCGCCGTTACACGATCCCCGCCGGCCTGCTCGACGAACTCGCACACGGCACTGCCATGGACGTGGAAGAAGCCGAAGCGTCGATGCAAACCGGCTCTGGCGTCATCCACTACAGAACGTTTGAGGATCTGCGCCTCTACTGCTATCGTGTCGCGTCGGTTGTGGGTTTGGTCTGCATCCATGTCTTCGGATACCGCGATCCTGCTGCCGAGCCACTCGCCGAGCTTTGCGGCCTTGCCTTCCAGCTCACCAATATCATTCGCGACGTGAAAGAAGACGCAAGCCTCGGCCGGGTATACCTACCCGAAGAAGATCTGGCGAAATTCAATCTGACCCTGGCGGATGTGCTCGCCGTCTCGGACCCCTCACGTCTTCGCCCAGTGCTGGCGCTCGAAGCTGAGCGCGCGCGTGAGTTCTACACCGCCGGCGACGAACTGATCTCCTATATTTCCGAAGACAGTCAGCCGGCGCTTTGGGTCCTGATCAATATCTACCGCGCCCTTCTTGAGAAGATCGCGCTGAAGCAGTATGACGTCTTCACCACGAGAGTGGCGCTCAGCCGATGGGAAAAGCTGCGCATGCTGGGGAAAGGCTTCATCAGACGCATAATATGAGCCTCTCGTTGCCCCTGTCATCCTGAGCGGAGTGGACGGTTCGCGAACGCGAAGCGTCCAGGGAGTCGAAGGATCCCTTTTTACTATGCTGCGGTATGAACTCATGAAGGCGTTTTCACGATGAAATTCGTCCCGAGGACGAAACACCCTGGCGCGTCCAACGTGCAGTCAAGCGGCAAGGGATCCTTCGACTGCGTTGCAGTTCGCTTCGCGAACTGCAACTTCGCTCAGGATGACAGATATCTGTCTGGAAGCATTCAGGCGGCCTAATCGAATGCCCCGCACTCCATCCCAACCCACAGTCGCCATCGCCGGAGGCGGTCTCGCCGGACTGGCTGCTGCCTGCGCGTTGTCGGACGCGGGATTTCGGGTCACGCTGTTCGAGAAGCGTCCTTTCCTCGGCGGCCGCGCCTCTTCTTACGAACATCCCGGGACCGGAGAAGTCGTCGACAACTGCCAGCACGTCCTCTTCCGCATCTGCACGAACCTGGTCAAATTCTACGAACACATCGGGGTCGCTGATCAGATTCGCTGGTTCGATCAGATGAATTTCGTCGAGCCCGGCGGGCGCATCTCAGTGATGAAGTCTTCGCCGCTACCCGCGCCGCTGCACACCGCACCATCATTCCTGCACTTCCCTTTCCTGAGCGCCACCGACAAGCTGGCGATCACACGCGCGCTAGCACCGTTGACGCTGACGGTGCAACGCGATAACGGACAATCGTTCCAGCAGTGGCTCGATGCACACGGCCAAACAAAAAATGCTGTCGCGCGCTTCTGGCATCCCATCCTGATCAGCGCTCTCAGCGAGGAACTCGACCGCATTTCCGTCTCCGCCGCGGCCCAGGTCGTGCGCGAGTCCATGAAGACTCCTGCCGCGCGCCACATGGGCGTGCCCACTCTCCCGCTTACTGACTTGTATAACGCGGCGGGAGATTACGTTCGCTCCCACGGTGGAACGGTCGATTTTCGCTGTCCTGTGGAGAGCTTCGCCGCTGACGCCTCGCAGGTCCGAGTGTGCGTGCGCGGCAAAGAAGGAGCGGAAGAAACTTTCGACTATCTTCTCCTCACCCTCCCGTTCGATGCCCTCGAGTCTGTTCTGCCCGCGGAAGCAGCGAGCGCTCCAATTCGTGAGAAGATCTCCCACTTCGAAAACTCTCCCATCACCGGCATCCACCTCTGGTTTGACCGCCAGATCTCTGACCTCGATCATGCCGTCCTGCTCGACCGCACCATCCAGTGGATGTTCCACAAATCCCGCCTCCAGCCCATGCGCACACAAAGTGACAATGGAACCGGCGCAGGCAGCTACATCGAACTGGTCGTCAGTTCGTCGAAGACTCTGATCGACAAATCCCGCGCCGAAATCGTGGACCTCGCCCTAAGCGAAGTCCGTGAATTCTTCCCCGCCGCACGCGGGGCGAATCTGGTGAAGTCCACCGTGATCAAAGAGGTGAACGCGACCTACTCGCCGCGTCCTGGCATCGATGCCCACCGGCCCACTCCAGTCACTCCCTGGCCGCGCGTATTCCTCGCCGGCGACTGGACCGCCACGGGCTGGCCTGCCACCATGGAGGGGGCGGTCCGCAGCGGATACCTTGCCGCCGAAGCCCTGGCCGATGCTTCCGGAAGGAAAGGTTTGCAGTTCCTCTCTCCCGACATGCCCGCCAGCGGCCTCATGCGTCTCTTCGTGAAATAGGGCTGTCCTCTCCAGCGATCAAGTAACCGGAACCTCTCCCATAAACGGTCTTGAAAGGGCGCGGCTTCGAGCCGCGCCATCTGAAGCCAAGAAAGCGGGCTTTAGCCCCTGAGAGAAAGCTGGGTCAGGAATCCGATTTGAGAGGCTCGTTGAAGTAACTAAACTCCTGTCCTCGATTGCCGATACAGATGGCATGGACGGGCGCGACATTGAGCCGCGGAAGGTGATGTGGGCGGTGGCCGAGATCATCTGGGAGGACGACAGGGGTACGTCCTTTCGTGTACCCGCCATTCTGGAAGACACTTCCGCGTCCGGGGCATGCATCCGCGTCAAGCGGCCAGTCGCCATCGGGTCGCGCCTCACTATCAAGTGGCACCGCGAGCAATTCCCGGCGATCGCACGGAACTGCCGCAGGGATGGCGGAGATTTCTTGTTAGGCGTGCGACGCGAGGCGGAGATCCTCTCCACCACGAAGTCAGCCGGCCACCGGGCAATTCCCGACGCCAAAGCAGGAAGCCCGAGGGAAAACCCCACCAAGGCCAAACCCGTAAATGCGGCACCTCCGCAAACACCTTTGCTGGCGACAGTCCGCCCGCTCGAGCCAGCGCCCGCAGTGAAACCAACACAGCCGGCCCAATCGCGTCGGGCACTCACGGGTGTCATTGAGACTTCTCCCCCGCGTCCGCAGAGGGAAATTCATAAACTGGGCACGTCCCCTCGTCCCGAAAGGAAAGTTATGCAACCCAAAACGATCTTTCCCCATTTCTGGCGCCGTAAGCAGGACGGAGACGCGCCCGCAAAATCCAGCATCATGGAGGCTCCAGTGAACAAGCCCATCACACCAGAACAAACCCCGAGCGGCTCCCGCGGCGAGTTGCTCAACTATGAAGACATCTACCGCGCCGTCGGAATCATGAGCCCGGGGTCCGGTTACGGAATCCACAAAGTCGTCGACATGCTGAACAACGATCGCATCCGAGACCTGTCCAAAGACGCGAAGCGCGCCTCTGTGCTCATGGCGCTCGACGCCGCCGGCATCTCGGCCGACGAGTTGCTGACCGACGCCACTCGCCGCCAGAATGCACTTACCGCCTACGAGGCTGGCCAGGTCAAACAACTGGAAGACTTCGAGGCGCGCAAGGCTAAGGAAAGCGCCCGCATTGAAGAGGAGATGGAGAAAGTTCGCGCTCACTACGCTCAACGCGTTCAGGCCAATCTCGATCAAGTGGCGAAAGAAAAAGAAACGCTGCGCAACTGGCAGATGGCCATGCAGCACGAAACCCAGCGCATCACCGAAGTCATCGACCTTTGCGGCAAGCAACCGGCGCCCGCCCAGAGCAGCAACGCAATGTCGGCCGCGGCAGGAGCCGGAAGCTCAGAGAAGTCGGATCCCGGCGCCACGCCCCTGCGGCCTACGCTGCCCGGCGGAACTAAGGTGTAGTTGCCTTCACTCTCCGGCAGGCGACGAGCAGATGGGTCCACGGCTCGTCGTCCAAGCGGCTGATTTGAACGACGGGATGTCCATTGGTGGTGTCGTGAATGAATTGACCATCGCCAATGTACATCCCTGTGTGCGTGATCTCTTTCCCAGAAGAGCCGAAGAACAACAGATCTCCAGCCCGCAGATCCTTGCGCTCGATGCGAGCCACTCCCTTCCATGCTGCCTGCTGATCGGCATCGCGCGGTATATTGATCCCGCGCGCCCTTACCAGCATCTGCGTGAAACCGGCGCAGTCGAATCCATAGCTGGACATCCCGCCCCACAGATACGGCAGCCCCAGAAAGCGTTTCGCCAGTTCGATCGATTCCGGAATCGTCAGCGGCTTCGGATCCGCCACTACATCGCTGGCCTGAATCCACGCAAGGGTCTGCCCTGCAAGGCGGACGTGCAACCACCCTTCATGGCTTTCTTTCTGACTCTTGACGGATCCCTTTGGGTCTTCGGGAACTACTTCCAGTTTCGCCTCAAACGGAACTGTCACGACCGGCTTATGTTTGCTGACGTCGGGCTCGGCGTAGATGTTGGCGAATAGACTGTCGACTTGAACGGTAGGTCCCGCAGTGGCGTATCCGTCGCCAGTTAACACGATCCGCAGGTAACGGCTCGGAGTCCATCCTCGATAGTGGTCCGGGGTCTGGATCTTTGACCATTCTCCCTGGGCCAGCAACAGCTTCACGTTGCTGCCGTAAATCGCCTGCGACACGACGTCGGCCTTCTCTGTGGGTTTCGAATACATGTTGGCCACTGGCACGACGACGACTTGCATGCCGTTTTTGGCGAACGCAGAGAACGAAACAATAATCAGGGGGACAACGTACGCACAACAGAACAAGCTTTGACGGTTCATGTGAAGTCTGTAAAGGACGTTACAGCATACAACGCGAGGCCACTTCGGAAGAATGCGGCGCAGAAACCAGACAATGCCTAGTCCTCACAATCTCTCTCTGCGGACTCGGTCGCAACTTTCTGCGTTCTCCGCGGTTCAGCTTTGTCTCACAGCCTGAATCAAACGTTATTTTTTCCCTTGGTCCAAAGTCTCCCGCGTGTACAGCGTATATGTGTACTTCCATCCGAAATCATGCCCCGGCGGGACACTGATTGCGATGTACGGCTCGGGCGCCACGATCGTTCTTACAGCCCACACCCCCAAGTTTGCCAAGGGTTGATCGCTGGTGACCACGACGCCGGCACCCGTTCTCTTGTTCTCGACCCGAATCTCGTAATCGACGGCGGTTTCACCAAATCCTCGGAATTCGCTGTAAAACGTATCGTTCCCTTTCAGCTCTTTCGGAAACACAAGCTGCTTCCCACGCAGCTCAGCCAGGGGGTCCATCGGTTTGGTTGGCTTGGGCGAAAAGGGAAACGTGATCTCGATGGCTGGCCCCGCCCCCTGGTGATCGATGATCAGGAAATTGTGGTCGTACACCTGTGTCTCAATCGCCTTCGTCCCCGTATTCACCAGATGGTGCTCGATGGTCATCACAGGCTCATTCTTCCGCAATCGAATCGTCTTCGTGTACTCGTAACCGTATCCCGTGCCGCAATCGACCTGTTGGGTGAATTCGATCCAGTCAGGTCCGCTCTTCATGGACCGTTGCCCGCCATTCACAATCGGATAATTGACATAGGAACTGTACGGGGCATTGTCGATCTTGCGTAGGGCTCCAACGCCGATCTTACAAAACGCCTCACCCGGCTTAGCACCGGCGTATCCGAGAGCGCTTTCGTCTGCCCCGATGAACTCCTCGACCGGACCGCTGGCCGCGCTGGCGATCCCCGCAACCACCGGATCTCCAATCACTACGTCAGACACCGCTGGATCAAACTTCTCAAAAAACGGTCCGAAGTAGCCGTGGCCCTTGTACTCGAGGCTGGCCATCACTCCAGCCCAGTCAAACCGCATGCCGCGGTAGAAGCCCTTCTCCGCTTCGGGCAAGTAAATCTTCGCCCGCAGCACTCCATTCGAAATTTCCACTTGTGGATAACGCCCAGGGTAGGTTTGCGCTGTCATAAGGGTGCTAGCGAGTAAGCATCCGAGGACGAAGTTGATCTTCTTGCTTAGCATCGGAAAAGCATACGCTCAATGCGAGTGCGACGAGTAGATCGACTCTATTGGCACCGCAGCGCAATCATCGGATCAATTCGGAGCGCTCGTCTTGCTGGCAGATAGCTAGCCAGCAGAGCCACCGCGATCAGGAAAACAGCGGCGCCGACAACAGTCAACGGATCGGTCGGGCTCACCCCCACCAGCATGCTGCGGAAGAATCGAAGTGCCACGAGCGCACCCCCAATCCCCAGCACCAATCCCGGAAGGGTCAGAAACACGCTTTCGCGCGACACCATTTGCAAGACTTTGAAGTGGCTCGCTCCCAGGGCCATCCGCACTCCGATCTCCTGCGTACGCTGGCTGATGGCGTAACTCATCACGCTGTACAGTCCGATCGCCGCCAGCAGCAGGCAGAGAGTCGCCGTCGCTGTCAGCAAGGTGGCAGCCACTTTTTGCGGATAGAGCGAATAGCCAACCGCATCCTCCAGCCGAACGGAGTGAAAGAAGGCGTCCTGATTCAGCGCCAGCGCTTCCCGGCGAAGATCGGAAATCACCGCCATGGGATCGCCCCTGGTCTTGACTAACATCGAGAAATTAAGACCGGGCGCGAACACTTGTTGGAACGGCACATAGAAATACGGAATGGGCGCCTGCATTGGCGTGTCGTACTTGCTGTCCTTTACCTCGGCAATGATAGTCACGTTCTGCCCTGAGATGTGAATCGTCCGCCCAATCGCGCTGGCATCGCTGAAAAAGTGTCGGGCAAAGGTCTCATTCACGATCATGACGGCGGGTGCTCCGGCTTCATCGCGCTCGGTAAAATCGCGGCCTTCGACCATGCGGATACCCATGAAGTCGAAGTATCCCGGCGGAACGGTAGCCCGATGAAGCAACATCTGCTCGTTCGGCGCGGGCACGTAGCCATCCACAACGAGCTGATCTTGGGGACTGGTACCGGGCGAAGTCAGCGGAACGAAATCCGAGTAGGTTACGCCCGTGACTGCTGGGGCGGCCTCCATACGCTCGCGCAACCTGCGGCAAAAGCTTCGCTGTTCCTCCGCCGTGTATCCCGCATTCGACAGGTAGAACTGCGAGACGGAAACATTCCTGGTGTTAAATCCAGGTTCAATGCGGCTGGCGTTGCCGAAGCTGCGCAGGAACAGACCGGCGCTGATCAGGGCGACCATCGCCAGAGCGACTTCAACCCCGACCAGAAGTGCGCGCAGCCGGTGCGTGCGAGTCCCGCCAATCCCGCTGCGGCCGCCTTCGTTCAGCGTCTGGCTCAAGTTCCCGCGAATGGAAAGCAGGGCCGGCACCAGTCCCGCAGCAACGGTGACCACAAGGACAACCAGCAGCGTAAAACCAAGAGTCGAAAGACTTAGACCTCCCCGCAGATCGAAGGGAAAATCCACTCGCGGCAGCAGCCGGTTCAGCGACCTTTCCATCCACAACATCAAGAGAATGCTGAGTGCCGCTCCCCCCGTCACCAGCAGGAATGTCTCGGTCAGCAACTGCCGGATGATCCGGCTGCGCCCCGCTCCAAAGGCAAGCCTGAGACCAAATTCCTTCTGCCGAGTCACCGCACGCGACAGCAGCAGGTTGGCAACATTCGCGCAAACGATAATCAACAGGAGCGCGCACACCGCCATCAGGATCTGCAGTGGCTTCAGCAACACTCCTTGAGCGCCCAGATGCCCGGCCCAGACCGGTACTACGATCGCATCCACGCCCCGGTTCGTGTTGGGATAAGCCGCTGCGAGCCTCATCGCAAGCGCGCTGACTTCATCCCTTGCCTGATTGAGTGTTACGCCCGGCTTAAGCCGCACGATCGTCGAGGTAAGATCCCGGCATCCCCGGTAATTGAGTGTGCCACCTCCTGTCCCCATATCCTCGGCCATCGAGATCGGCATCCACACGTCATACACCAGGCCAACTGTGCTGCCGCGAAAATCGGGAGGAGTGACCCCAATGATGGTCAACTGATGCCGGTTCAACCGGATTTCTTTGCCCAACACATTGCGGTCGCCATGGAAGCGGTTCTGCCACATCCGGTAGCTGATGACGGCCACCGGAAACGCGCCGGGCTTGTCCGCTCCTTCTTCCGGAAGAAAGGCGCGGCCGAGAATGGGTTTCACTTCCAGCACGTCAAAGTAATTTGCCGACACAAGTTCCGCCCATGCCCGGTCTGCGTTGCCCTCCAATCCGAGAGTGAGAGGCGTAAATCGCCCGATCGCGATATCGGAAACAAGCTTGAGGTTATCGCGGTAATCGCGATAGTCCAGATAAGACGTCGTGACCAGATGTTCGCCACTGAGCGTCACCGTTTCTATCAGAGCCAGCCCTCTGGTGTCGGTGACTCCGGGGTAGGGATGCAGCAGCACGCTATCGATCCAACTGAACACGGTAGCGTTGACTGCGATGCCGAGTGCAAGTGTGAACACGGCCACCAGCGCGAATTTCGGGTTCGAAGTGAAGAACCTGACACTGAAACGAATGTCCTGCAGGAGTGTCTGCAAGATGCGAGGCAGAAATGACCGATCCGTTGTTGTTGTTGTCTTCATCAGAACTCGCCATCTGCTCTGAGTGTGGCGCACCCTGAATAGCACCGTTGCAGGCGCCAGCACGGCTTCCTCAGAGAACTTGTGAAAATTACTTGCTCAATCGACGAGAGTACTTGGCGAGAACGGCCCTTGCTGTGATCTTCATCACTTTTCTTGGTCGCAGACGGCCAAACTCCGCCCTGAGCCTGTCTATTGACGATTTCAATACGCGGAATTGTTCGAAAGAGTCTGCTTCGACACCCTCAACCTTGGCCTGGTTGAACAGCCGAAACACCTGCCTTACAAGGAATTTACCGTTCAATTACAGGCTTTTTGCCGCCATGTCTCTTTGACTGGGGTTAAATGTTAATAGGCGCACCCTCCCCCTGGCCCTGTGACAGAAGGCAGGGCTAGCCTGGCAAGCGCATTTGTACGATCGATGACAAGGGAGTGACGATGTTAACTGAGATGGGATCAACGGGACACCGCACGCTGCAGAGCAAGGCCGAATCCAGTTTTTCCTCGCTACAGGAGAACGCAACTCCATCGGAGCGCACGAGTCTGGTCGAAGCGCTTTCCGAGCTGCAAGATCTCTTGGAGGAATATGCGCCGTCCTGGTACACAGAGAAACACCATCGTAAAGCCGAGTCGGCTTTGCACCCAAGAAAGAAGCACTGAACGGCGTCGTTTCACACCTTGAACTTGTAGCCCATGCCCGGCACGGTAAGGATCAGTTCCGGGTGTTTGGGTTCTCTTTCCAGTTTCTGCCGTAGACTGGCAATGTGCACGTCCACCGTGCGCGTGAATGTACCGTCTTCATAGCCCCAGACTTCCTGCAGTAGCTCGCTTCTCGAAAGCGTCGCACCTGGATGTTCCATGAAATGCCGCAACAGCTGGAACTCCCGCGCAGAGAGCGGGATCTCCTTGCCATCGCGAGTCACCTCCGTAGCTCGAACATCCATCCGCAATGGCCCCAACTGCAGAATTGTATGAGTGGTGCGCCCCGGGGCGCGCCGCAGCAGAGCCTCGACGCGGGCCATCAACTCCAGCGTGTCAAAGGGTTTGGTGACATAGTCGTCAGCGCCAAGTTTCAGCCCGATCACCTTGTCGGCGGTCTGATCGCGCGCGGTCAGCAGCAGGATCGGTGTCGCCAGGCCGGCAATCCGCACGTCGCGACATACGTCGAGCCCACTGCGATGGGGCAGCATGATGTCGAGGATGATCAAGTCAAACGGCAGGCTGGTCGCCTTGTTCAGCCCTTCGTCGCCGTCGGCTGCGAAGTCCACTGCGTATCCTTCACTGCGAAGCCGGTCGCTTAAGGTCATTCGCAGTCCTTCTTCGTCTTCGACCAGTAGAATGCTTTCATTCATGATTGCGCAATTGTCCTTCCCACCGCTTCACCGGTTTCACCGAGTTGTTCCGCCACCGGCAAATGCAGCGTAAACGTGCTTCCGACCCCAACTTCGCTGGTCACGGAAATTCGGCCTCCCATCGCTTCCGCCAAACTCTTCGCGATAGGCAGTCCCAATCCCGTTCCGTGAATCTGCCCTGCTACGGCCGCCCGAGCGCGATAAAACGGCTCAAAAATCTGATGCAGTTCCGAGCGCTCAATTCCCGTCCCGCGATCCTGCACGCTGATGCGAATCTCAGGATGGTCCCGCCCTCCTTCTGCGCTGGCGCGTATCGCGATCCAGCGTCCCTGATCGCCATACTTCAGAGCATTGATGATCAGGTTCTGCAGGCATTGCGAGAGCGCTATAGGATCACCCAGGATCTTAGGCAAATCGGGGCCGATGTAGTGCTCCAGGGTGAATCCCGCTTTGCGAATCAGTTCCGCCGTGCCCGTCACCGCGGCGTCGACCACCTCGGAGACGGCCAGCGGTTCCAGCGTGTAGCGCCCTTTGCCGTCCTGGGTCGAAACAAACAGGATGACCTGATTGACCAACCCATTGATCTGGCGCGACTGGTTGCGGATCACTGTTCCGTACTTCGCCAGTTGCTCTTGCCCGGTCACCACGCCATCCGCAATATTGTCTACCGCCGAACACAGCACCGCCAGTGGCGTCCGTAACTCGTGTGATACCGATGCCGCGAAATCCATTTGCATCCTTGCCATCTGCATCGTGCTGGCCATTTTGTCCTTCTGCAGAACCCAGACGAAAATGCCGGCCACCAGAACGGTGATCCCCAGCACGGTCACCAGCCGCGTGACAGACCGGTTCGCCAGGGCCGCCACATTCGCCAGGCGCTGCGATGCCTGCTCGTCATAGAGGCGCTGTGTCTCCTCCAGGTCCCGCCGCACCCGGTCGAAGAACGGCACTCCCTGCGCCAGGTCGTAGGAAACGGCTTCTTTAATACTACCTTCCAGAATCGATGCCAATACTTCATTGCGCGCAGCGAGATATGCCTGCCAATCCCGTTGCAGGCGATTACCCAGTTCGACCTCTTGTGGCAGTTGTGCCTGTTGCAGATATTCGACGATCCCTGCCGTCACTCGAGCATCCGCCTCACGGGACTGAGTGGCGTACTCCACCTGAAGATTGCTGTCATTCGTGGTCAGAGCGTACAGCGTGGCGCGCCGAGTCTCCTGCGCGTCATACTGCAGGTTTCCGATGCGGCGCAACCCGAGCACCGACGAGGCGTACATCCTTTGCACTTCGTTGTTCGCCGAGCGGACGTCGCGGATCACAAAGCGCACCACACCGGCTTCCAGCCCAATCAGCAGCAGCAGGAACACCGCCGAACTGTAGCGCGCCAGGAATGCCGGGCTCCTCCCCACTCGCGGAGCAAACGTCGCTGCTCCTTCATGGGTCGTGAGTTGGGCGCGTTCGCTCATCCTGCCTCTAGGAACGTTCCGCAATCTTCAACGGATACTCAGCTTCGCCGGGAAGATGCCCGTCGATGCGAATGACTTTGACGGAGCCGTCCACGTCTTCGGGGCGCAGGTACCCGATGGCTCCCGGCACGTTGAACACAAACTTGCGAACCCCCACAGGGCTCGCCAGGGTCTTCGGTGAGACCAGCACCTCTCCGGTCAGCAGCCCTTGCAGATAGCGTCGACGCAGATCCGGTTCGCTCATGTGGCAGACATCGCGCACGAGTGTGTCCCGCTCGGGCTGCCCGGGCTCCATCATCACCAGCGTGATTCTGCGCCCGCTGGCCCAATGGCTGCGCTCACCCAGAAACACGGTTCGCAGTTCTGCCATCGACATGCTCTCGACGGGATTTTCCCGGTTCACGATGATGGCCAGGCTCTCCTTCGGGCGGGCAGCTTGCACGCGCGACTGCGGCATCGGCTCTACCAGCGCAGCCGTCGTCAGGATCACCACAATGATGGCGGGGTAGCGGATCATCGTTTGTCCGTCAGAACGTGAATCCCACCTGAGCCTGCAGCCCCTGCACCGAGGGCTGGTTCCGCAGGGACGTGAAGTCATACTGCAGCTTCAGCGCCACCGATTCGCTGGCATCATAGCGCAAGCCCGCCGACGGTCCCGCACGCAATTCAATATCGGGGAATATCGGTTCATGGGGGCTGGCATTGATGTACTGGTAACGGAAGTACGGCCGGTAAGAGCCGAACCTCCGCGAGATCTGGCTGTACCACCCCGGCGTTTCATAAGTGTGACCGCCTTCGGGCGTGTGCCGCACCACCAGAGCTTCGTTGAGCCACTCAAAAACAGGCGTCGTGTACACCGCGTGGGCGGCCAGGATCGTTTCGCTAACGGCCGGCAAGTTGCTCGGCACCAACAGATCCCGATACGCTGAGAATCCGACTTGCAGTCCGGGCACTTTGGTGGGTCGCGCAAAAAGCTCGAAATTCACTGCTTTGTGGTTCGAATCCGTGATGACGTTCTGGACCGGCTCCTCCTCGATCGGTGCGCGCGATTCCCGCCCGTTCCCTACCTCCACAACATAGTGCAGTCCCAGAGATCCGGAGGGTATACGGCCAGAAGCTTCCACACCGATATTGTGGATGGGTAAGATGCCGCCTCGATCTTCGAACGCGAACAGCAGCGGCCGCCCTGTCGTCGTCTGCAGCCACGTGCTATGGTGGAACGCCGTGTTGTAGTACCCGATCGCTGTGTGATACCGCCCGACCGACAGGTTGAAGTAATCGTTGCGGGAGTACTGCAGCAGGTAGCGCTCCACGTCTACGCTGAATGTGTTTTCGCTTCCCCGGGTCACGCCGTAGATGTTGTCCGGCCCTCCTTCAAAAACAATTTCACTCAGGAACTTGAACCTGTCGGAGATATCGGAGGTCACGAACAGGTTGAGCTGACCGAGGGTAAAGGCCGTATTGTCTCCCGGCATGCCTGCCGGGTGATAGTTATCGCCATGAAACGTGACGTCGCCAAATCCTCGGATGCGCAACAGCGTCTTGCTTACGTCCATGCGCTCCGACTCGGCATGCTCGGTCGGCTCCGGTTCGTGCTCCTGCGCGGCCGTCTGGGATGGCCCGTGAGCCGGAGCCTCCGCAGACCGCTGCTGCCGTGCATCGACATTAGCCGTCTCCGCCGCAGCAGGATGCTGCACCGCCTCCAGTTGCCGCACTCTGGCCTCCAGTTGATCGATTCGCTTCAGCAGGGCCTGCATGGTCGCCTGGTCGACAGTGAGCGTCTGACCCGACTGGGCCTGCGTCAGATTCGGACTGATCATGACCCCGGCGAGCGCTAGCCACAGCACCCGTCCGCGCACAGAATGAATGAGCAAACCTCTGGAGAACCCCATCACACCCTCCTTCATCGAACCCACCCCGATAAGTTCACACCACTGCGGCGGCGCACGTTCCGCGCAGTTCGGCGGAGATCACGCCTACTCCGTCACTCTCGACTCTTTTCCGGCCATCAAAATCCTGGGACCTTTGGACCGGCAACAGACAGATCCGTCTGCCCAAGGGGGAGGAGAAAATAGCTAAACCTACCTTATTTTTCAGCGTGTTTCAACTCAGGGGAACAAAGTGATGCAGCAGTGCCATCGTGCCTCTTCGGCACGACTGAACAGGCTGTGGAAAAGTCGATCAGGCTAACGATTTTGGGTGGCGCAGCGCTTCACAACCTGCGGAAAAATGCAGTTTGTAGACCGTTTTGAAAGGGCGCGGCTTCAAGCCGCGCCGCTAAGTTCCACAAAATCAGTCCGGCTTTAGCCGCTGCGGTCGAGATGTGTGTCGCGAGAGAGTTTTTCCGCAGCCCGTTCAGTCGTGTCTTTCCCGTCTACGGCAACGATCAAACAGGTCTGGCCGCGCAGCGGCGGCAGGAATAAATGCATGAGTCCCGCAGGGACGACACCCGCTCACGCGCACTCCCCGGGACTAAGGTCCAACTATTTCTGCTTCTTCTCCCATTCATCTCGTGACATGGCCTTGAGCGGCTCCAAATTTTTTCCCTGGAGACCGCCGTTGATCGACTGCAATGCCGGGCCGGTGATGGACTGGAACTGGCTCGCTGCCTCGTCCAGCTTTTTCTGAAACGTACCCGTGCTGTCGATCTGCGATTGCGTCGGACGTCCGCAGTAACCGTTCACTCCGCCATACAGCTCGCCGAGTTTTTCGCGGAGCTTCTTCTCGCCCGTGATCATCCCGCCCTCTTTCACCGACACCAGCGTCGAGCGAAAGTCGTCCAGTTTCTGAACAAGGCCGTTGATCTGATCTTTCAACCCGCTGTCAGTCGCGCTCGCCGCGCGCTGCCGTGCCTGGTCCCGCAAGTCATTCGTCGAATCCACGATGAACGTCAGCTGCCCGAGCATGTCATAGAGCTGCATGACCGTCTTGTGCTGCAACGCTCGGTCCGCCGCCGTGCTCTTGCTGCGCGGATCGGGCACCAGCTTAATGTCGGAGGAATACGTCTCCTTCCCTTTGGTCACTCTGACGGCGTAGGTCCCCTCCGGCACCTGCGGGCCATAGAAAACGAATTCGTTCTCCACCAGCCCGGCTGCGGGCGGCATCTTCGGAGGCTTCGCCCGCTCCGGCCATTGCACACGGTTCAAACCGCGACGTTTGTCTCCCTGAATCGAGGTGACCAGGTTCCCTTTCTCGTCGGAGACTTCGACTTTGAGGTCTCCGAAGATGTGGCGCTTCTTCTGGTAGTAGACGATGGCAGCTGCTTCGGGCAGAGTGCGTCCCGAAAACTCCGAGTCACCATCGAATCTCTGCTCACTTGCCGCCAGCGTCAGCACCGACGGACGCGAGGGCAGCATTGCGAAATCCTTGGCGAGGATCTCGGGCGTGAGCGCGCGGATGGGCGTCAAATCGTCAAGGATGTAAATCCCTCGCCCGTGCGTCGCCACCAGCAGGTCGGACTCGCGCGGATGAATCGCCAGATCGCGCACTGCCACGTTCGGCAAACTCCCTTTGAACTGTGCCCAGTGCGCCCCACCATCAATGGAAATGAAAAGTCCGAACTCTGTACCGACGAACAAAAGATTCTTGTTCACCAGATCTTCCCGGATCACGTGCGCATAACCATTCAGGTCGGACGTGGAGAGCGAAGTCCAGGTCTTGCCGTAATCCGCGGTGCGGTAAACGTAGGTCTTCATGTCGCCGCCCGCATGGCCGTCGAACGTTGCGTACGCCACCGCCGGATCGAAATGGCCGCCTTCGATGGCCGACACCCACGTATTCGCCGGCAGCCCGGGAATGTTCTTCACCACATTCGTCCAGTGCTTGCCGCTGTCGCGCGTGATCTGCACATTGCCGTCGTCGGTCCCGGCCCATATGACACTCGCGTCTTTCGGAGATTCTGCGATCGTATAGATCGTCTCGTACTTCTCCGCGTCGGAATTGTCGATGGTCAGCCCGCCGGAGTTTTCCTGATGCTGTCGCGCCGGATCGTTGGTCGTCAGGTCTGGCGAGATGCGGTCCCAGGATTCTCCGTGGTCGCGCGAACGAAACAGAAACTGCCCGCCCAGATATATTGTTCCCGGCTGATTCGGGCTCAAATGAATCGGAGAATTCCAGTTGAAGCGAAAGTCTGGTTCGCCCGGTCGCGGCAGCGGCTTAATATCCTTCGCTTCGCCTGTCGACTTGCGGAATCGAGAAATCATCGCCCCCTGGTACTCGACATAGGCGTAGTCAGGATCGGCAGGATCTGAAAACGCCCAAAAACCATCGCCCATCCCGATCACCCGCCAATGCCGGTTGGCAATGACCCCCGGGGCGCGCGATGGTCCCATCCATGTGCCATTGTCCTGCAACCCGCCGTAGACGTTGTACGGGTCGGCCATGTCAAAGCTCACGTGATAGAACTGCGAAACTGGAAGAGTCGCGAGGAAGCGCCAATGCGTAGCCTGATCGAATGACTGGTAAATACCGCCGTCGGTGCCGACCAGCAACTGGTCAGGATTTTCCGGGTTGATCCAGAGCGCGTGCAGGTCGCTGTGCACGCCTGCTCCCGTCTCGCCTTCGCTCATAGAAAATGCGGCACTGAAACTCTTGCCGCCGTCTTCGCTCACGGTCAGGAAAAATCCCGGCTTGTACACCCGATCGGGATTTTTGGGATCGACCGCCAGCCGCGCAAAATAAAACGGACGTCCGCTTACATTGAATGAACTGTTGACCTCGGTCCAACTGTCGCCCGCATCGTCGGAGCGGAACAGCGCCGTGTGATTCTTCGCTTCCACCACGGTGTAAACGCGCGCGGTCTTGCTGGCAGCGATGCCGATCCCAATGCGCCCCAGATCGCCCTCGGGCAGCCCCTTGCGCAGTTCATGCCAGGTCGCGCCCCCATCCGTGCTCTTGAATAATCCGCTCCCCGGACCGCCCGACCGGAAATTGTGCGGCTCGCGGCGTACGTCCCACATCGCGGCGTAGAGCACGCCCGCATCCTGCGGATCCATGGCTAGTTCCGCGCAGCCGGTGCTGTCATTGCGATAAAGGATTTTGTTCCACGTCTTCCCGCCGTCTGTGGTTTTGAAGACGCCGCGTTCAGTGTTCGAATTCCAGAGGTGTCCTAGAGCGCATGCGTAAACCGTGTTGCTCTCCTTGGGATGAACGATGAGGCGGCTGACGTGCTCGGAGTCAGGGAGTCCCAAAGGGTTCCCAATTCTCCCCGCCGTCGCGCGAGCGATACACACCCGTTCCGACCGATACGCTGTTGCGTACCCACGATTCGCCTGTGCCCACCCACACCGTCTTCGAATTCTGCGGATCAATCGCAATCGAGCCAATCGAAAGCGAAGGCTGCTTATCGAAGACGGGCTTAAACGTGGTGCCGGCATCGACCGACTTCCACACCCCACCGCTCGCCGAGCCAACGTAGATCGTCAGCCGTCCTCCCTCGCGAACCGCGGCGATGTCGGCGATGCGGCCGCCCATCGCGGCCGGACCTATGGCGCGAATCGGCAGCCCGCTGATCGTGTCTGAATCGAGCGTGGCGTCCTGCGCTGCAAGGGTCAGGGCGACGAACATCAGGCAAAGAACCGGCAACACACGCGAACGATTGCTCATGATCACCTCACAAGGAAACCGCACGACTCGGTATCACAACTTTTTGCCAACAGTCTTAAGGGGTGCCCCATCCTTGTCTCCGCGTCTTTTGCGGAGACAGGGTGGGGAATTTTGACTTTATTCTCACGAGGCCCTCGACACATGACATTCGAGAGAGCAGGCTGCGGGCAACCTGCACTCAGCTAGTTTTTGGGTGGATCAGCCTTCGGTGCATCGGTTTTAGATGCGTCCGCCTTGGGAGCAACGGCTGGCATCTTAAACATCGAGTCGTCCGCAGGAACATTCAGCTCAACTTTGGTGATGGTGAGCTTCTGCTTCTGATCGCTTCCCTTGATCCCGCTCTCGACGGCAAACGGGAACATGATCCCGTTGACTTCCTTGTAATCCCCAATCGCCGATTCGATCTCCGATTCCGTGCCGCGGATCGTGCGTTTGGTCACTTCTTTGATCTCGAGGAACGAATCGGAGTCGATGTAGATCGTCTGCACATCACCATTCTTCAGGGTCACCTTCAGCTTGTAGGCGTCGGTGCCTTCGACTTTTTCTTTGCCCTGCAGCTCCACTTGATGTCCCTTGCTCTTGTAGTCCACCAGCGGTCCATCAAGATCGGCCATCTCTTCGGTTTCCTTCGCCTCATCCGCCGACATCAGTTCCGGATCCTTCTTCCCCATGAACGGCATGATCTGCCACGCATTCTTGCCATCGAAGGCCTGCACCGCGGTGAGTCCCTGCACGGTAAACTCCAGGCGCGCAAACGTGGGCCGCTTCTGG
>Ga0209698_10002042_pt1 | contig 23086 bp, 19 predicted proteins | sample LitLauG_LLR_2012_FD_187203 | JGI IMG/M metagenome (GOLD analysis project Ga0209698, IMG submission 187203) | Freshwater sediment microbial communities from Pennsylvania, USA - Little Laurel Run_MetaG_LLR_2012 (SPAdes) (version 2) | ecosystem: Environmental > Aquatic > Freshwater > Creek >... | reverse complement strand
CATTGCCGTGGTGCGCAAGGGCCTGGAGGCGATGCTGAGCCCGCAGGTGGCCGGAATGCGCCAACGCTATCCGGTCGATGTCGTCGACCAGACGATCGCGGGCGTTCCGACCCGCATCGTCACGCCCAGGGGCCGGCCCTTCGATCCCCGGCGCGTACTGATCAACCTGCATGGCGGTGGATTCAGCATGTGCGCCGATGCCTGCGCCCTGCTCGAATCGGTGCCCATCGCCTCGCTCGGCGGCTACAAGGTCGTGACCGTGAACTATCGCATGGCCCCGGAAGCCACTCACCCGGCCGGCGTGGAAGACGTCGCCGCGGTCTATCGCGAACTATTGAAGACCTACAAGCCGAAGAACGTCGGCATCTACGGCTGCTCGGCGGGCGGCGCGCTCACGGCGGAGGCCGCGGCGTGGCTGCCGGCGCACGGCCTGCCGCAGGCCGGCGCCGTCGGTATCTTCGGCGCGGGCGCGGTGCGTTTCGGCGCGGGGGATTCGGCCTGGGTTGCCGCGTATATCGACGGTTCCTTCCCGCCGCCGGCAACGGGCGACGCCGCCCACCCCGACCTCACCCGCGGCTATTTCGGCGCCACCGACATGGCCGATCCGATCGTTTCGCCGGCCTTGCATCCCGAAGTCGTGGCCAGGTTCCCGCCCACGCTCCTCATCACCGGCACCCGCGCGATGGACATGAGCCCGGCGATCTACACCAACTCACAGCTGCTTAAGGCCGGCGTGCGTTCCACCCTGGTCGTCGGCGAGGGCATGGGCCATTGCTACATCTACCAGTCGAATCTGCCCGAAGCGCAGGATGCCTATGGGGTGATCGTCCGCTTCTTCCGGGAAAACCTGAAGTAGCGGCAGCGGGGCAAAGGTCCGGCGGGCGGCCCGCAGGCCGGCGCCCCTCAGGGTCGCATCAGATTCCCGCCATCCACGCTGATGACCTGGCCGGTGATATAGCTGCCTTCGTCGGACATCAGCAGCGCACCCATCGCCGCGATGTCGGCCGGCGAGCCCAGCCGCGTCTTGAGCGCCGTCGCCTCCCTGAAGCCCGCGATCAATTCGGGGCTGATCACCGCCTCGAAGCGCGGGTGCGAGATGACGCCCGGCGCAATCGCGTTGGCGCGGATACCCTGCGGACCGAATCGCCTTGCCACATGGCGCATCAGGGCATGCACGGCCGTCTTGCTCATGGCATAGGCGACGCGCACCGTTTCCCCGAGGTAGGCCGCACCCGAACTCGTGTAGACCATCGATCCGCCGCCGCGCGCGATCATCGCAGGCACCGCGTGCCGCGTGCACAGCAGGAAGCCCCGGGCATTGACGCGCATCACCTCGTCGTAGATGTCCATGGGCAGGTCGAGCACGTCTTCCGCACCCGCCCCGTCGCTGAAACTGGCAAAATTGGCGTGGAAACCGTCGAGTCCGCCGAAGGTGGCGACCGCGAGACCGACCGCCGACCGGATCGACGCATCGTCCGCGCCGTTCAGTTCCAGACCGAGGGCACGGCCGCCCGCCGCGACGATCGCCCCGGCCACCGCCCTGGCCAGCGCCGCATCGATGTCTCCGAGAAGAACCGCCGCGCCCTCGCCCGCATAGCGGCGGGCCAGTTCATTGCCGATGCCGCCCGCCCCGGCGACCACGATGACCTTGCCGTTGAGTCTGCCCTGCAATGCACCGCTCCTCAAAGCCCTATACCATGGCGCGCGCAGGCGCGGTCGGCCGGTCCCATGCGGTCCGGAAGCCGCATGCTACCGCAAGCGGACGTAAACGGGGGATGCCATGGACACCGAAGCAAACAAGCGGACCGCCCTGGACTTCCTCCAGGCGTCGGCCGCGCACGATGCGCAACGCCTTGCCGCAACGATGTGCGATGAGGCGACCTACTGGACCTGCGGGAAACCCCATCTGTTCGCCCATGCCGGCGAAAAGAGCAAGGCGTACATCTGCGCCTACATGGCGACCCCGAGTATTTTCGTCGGTGGCGCCAGCGTCAGCTTCGGGGCGATCACGGCCGAGGCGGATCGCGTCGCGGTTGAAGCGGAGACCCGCGGCGTCACGCCGGATGGCCGCGTCTACACCAACGCGTACCACTACCTGTTCACGTTCCGCGACGGGAAGATCCTGCGGGTCAAGGAGTACCTGGACACGCAGTCCGCCGCTGAATTCTTCGCGCGCTGAGCGCGACGGATCGCCGGCCCGCCGGCGGCGGGCGGGCGCCCTCAGTTGACCTGGCGGTCGCGGCCTTCCCAGTACGGCCTGCGCAACTCCCGCTTGAGCACCTTGCCGGCGCCGGAAAGCGGCAGCGGCTCGGTCCGGAACTCGATGCTGCGCGGGCATTTATAGCCGGCAATCAGTTGCCGGCAGTGGGCGATCAGTTCTTCCGCAGACAGGCGCGCACCCGCCCTGGGCACGACGATGGCGTGCACGGCCTCGCCCCACGCCTCGTGCGGAATTCCGATCACTGCGCACTGGGATACGGCCGGGTGCTTGACGCAGGCGTTCTCGACCTCGACCGTGTAGATGTTCTCGCCGCCGCTGATGATCATGTCCTTGACCCGATCCACGACAAAGAGAAATCCCTCCGCATCCATCCTGCCGGCATCGCCCGTGTAGACCCAGCCGTCGCGAAAGGTCGCGGCCGTCTCAGCGGGTTTGTTCCAGTAGCCGAGCATCGTATTCAGCCCGCGTACCCGGATCTCGCCGACCGCACCGCGCGGCAATTCGCTACCGGCCGGATCGACCACCTGTACTTCGCAGCACGATGTGGCGCGACCGGCAGAAGCGAGCTTGCCGGCCGTCGGTCCGTCGAAGCGGTGATATTCAGGGGTCAGGACCGTGGCCACCGGTGAAAGCTCGGTCTGCCCGTAGGCCTGGACGAACCGGCAGCCGTGCAGGACGGACAGCGCGCGTCGCAGTACCGCCTCGGGCATGGGGGAGCCGCCGTAGAGCAGCATCCGCAGTGATCCCAGGTCGAATGCCGGGACCAGCGGATCCGCCACCAGCAGGTGAACCATGGTCGGCACCAGCAAGGTGTGCGTGATCCGATGCTGCTCGATCGCCGCGAGGACCGGTTCCACGCCGAAGCCGGGAATCATCGCGTGGCGGCCACCACCCAGCAGGGTACACAGGGTTCCGAAGAAGTCCGCGGCATGGAACATGGGTGCGGCGTGCAGGTAGACCGAGTCCGGAGTCGGCCCCTCGATCAGGTGCATGGCTCCGGCGGCGTTGGCCCACAGCGAGCGATGCGACAGCATGACGCCCTTGGGTACGCCCGTTGTACCCCCCGTGTAGAAGATCCCCGCCAGATCCTCGCCGCAGCGGCCCACGTCCGCCATCGGCGCCGCGTGTTCAGCGAGGTCCTCGTACGAGCTCATGTCGTCCGGCGTGGCCGCTTCCCCCATGTGCACGATCGCGCGCAGCGACGGCGCACCGGCACAGAGGTCCCGCGCGACCCCGGTGAAGGCATCGTCGATGATCAGGACCACCGCGCCCGAATCACCCAGTGCGTAGACGTTTTCCGTCGCCGACCAGCGCGTATTGAGCGGGACGACGACGGCGCCTGCCCAGGGTACCGCCGCGTAGATTTCGAGGTAGCGGTCGGAATTGAGGGCCAGCACCGCCACCCGGTCGCCCGGCTGAACGCCCAGTTCCCGAAGTCCTCCGGCCAGGCGGGCGACGCGGTCTGCAAACTCGTCCCAGCGACGGGTTCTGGCGCCAAAGGCCGTGGCCAGGCCGCGCCTGTTCTGCTGTACCGCACGCTTTATGCACTGCGTGATGCCCATCGACCCCACCCCGAGCAACCGCGACCCGCGCCGGATGCCGTCGGGATCGTACACCATGCACTTCGCCCGGGCCCATGGCGGATCCGGGCCGCTGTTGACGAATCGGACCCCGGCGAGTACTTTGCATCACAAAGTTATTGGGGGCATTGACCATGGCAGTCGCAGAATCTCGAGCGGCCGGCACGCCTGCGGGCATCCCGCCCGAGCTGGTCTGGGACCACAGCTTCGATGCGTTCACGCTGGAAGGCGACGATCCTTTCCTCGCCGTGTCGCGCCTGCACGCGGGCCCGGGCATCATCTGGGCGACCGATGCCGCCTACGGCCGGCCTGGATGGGTGATCACCCGCAATGCGGCCATCTCCGAAGTATTCATCGATTGGCAGCACTTCTCCGCGGAACGTCCCGGCATGGTGGCCGATCTGCTGGGCGAGAACGTGCGGCTCAACCCGATCGAGATCGACCCGCCCGCGCATCACGGCTACCGGCGCATTCTTAACCCCTTCTTCACGCCCAAGGCGGTCGCCGGCCTCGATGACTCGGTGCGCCAGACCTGCCGCGACCTGATCGCCGGCTTCGCGGATCGCGGCGGCTGCGATTTCATCGAGGACTTCGCCGTCCCCTTCCCCTCCTACATCTTCCTCGACCTGATGGCGATGCCGCGCGAGAAGGTCGGCGACTTCATCGCCTGGGAAAAGGACCTGATGCGCGCGCCGGACCCCATGCAGCGCGTGGCCGCCGCCCGCGCCATATATGCCTATCTCAAGGAGCACAAGGAGCGACAGAAGCTCAGCCCGTCCAACGAGTTCCTGCGCGCCATGGTCAACGGCGAGGTCGATGGACGCCCGCTCAACCACCTCGAACTCATGGGCATGTTCTATGTGCTCTACGTCGGCGGTCTCGATACGGTCTACAGCACGCTGGGATGGACGATGCGTCACCTCGCCACGCATCCCGAGCTGCAGGAGCGGCTGCGCGCCCACCCCGATCTGCTGCCGGCCGCGGTCGAGGAATTCTGCCGGGCCTTTTCGATCGTCATCACGCACCGCGTGGTGCGGGAGGACTTCCGCTTCCACGGCGTGCCGATGCGCAGCGGCCAGGAGGTCAACCTGCCGCTGGCGCTCGCCAACCGCGATCCGGCCGTGTTTGCGAATCCACACCAGGTCGACATCGATCGCAAGCCGCGCCACATCGCCTTCGGCACCGGCACGCACATCTGTCTCGGCCTGTACCTGGCCAAGCGCGAGATCCGGATCGTTGTCGAGGAATTCCTCAGGCGGTTCCGCCACATCCGCATCCGGCCCGGTGAAAGCTACCGCTATCACACCGGCCGCACGTTCGGAATCGACTACCTGCCGCTGGCCTGGGATCAGACCGCCTCGAGTCCGTGAGCCCGACGGTCGCATGCCAGCGCCACATATCCGGCGACTGGAGATGCTGATCGGCGCATGATCTTCAGGCCTTATTCCAAGGATACGGGGGCAGCACACATGGCAGGGATCTCCTTCGCGGGTCGGGTCGCGGTCGTCACGGGCAGCGGGGGCGGCATCGGCCGCGCTCATGCGCTGGAACTGGCACGGCGCGGCTGCGCACTGGTGGTGAACGATCTCGGCGGCGATGTCGCGGGCCGGGGCGGTTCCATCCACATGGCGGAAAGCGTGGCCGCCGAAATCGTCGCGGCGGGGGGCAAGGCCATCGCCAGTCACGACAGCGTCGCCGACAGCGAGGGCGCGAAGCGCATCGTCGCATCCGCGCTCGCCCGCTTCGGCCGGATCGATGTCCTCATCAACAATGCCGGCAACATGCGCAATGCGCTGCTGGAGAACACGACCGACGAGGACTGGAGCTCGCTGATCGCCACGCACCTGACCGGCAGCTTCAACATGACGCGCGCGGCATGGCCGCACTTCCGGAGCCAGCGTTATGGGCGCATCGTGTTCACCGCATCGAGTGCCGGCCTGTTCGGCAACGCGCTGCAGGCGGCCTACGGCTCGGCCAAGGCGGGCATCGCGGGACTGATGAACGTGGCCGCGATCGAGGGCGAGCCGTACGGCATCCTGTGCAATGCCATCATGCCGAATGCCACCGGGCGCATGGCTGAGCAGATGATGAAGGACTGGGGCCCGCAGCAGCGCGAGCAGGGCAACGCCATGATGACGGGCGCCGTCGGCCATTCCATGGACCCCGCCTTCAATGCGCCGCTGGCCGCCTATCTCGCCAGCGAGGCCTGCACCTCCACGCACGCGCTCTATTCCCAGTGCCTCGGCCGCGTCGCGCGGGTGTGCATCGGCGTCGTGCCCGGCTGGCAGGCGCAGCGCCTGGCGCCCCCGAGCGTCGAGGATATCGCCGAGCATTGGGCCGAGATCTGCGACACCTCGCGCGGCTTCGCCACGCCGCCCAGCCCGCGGGACGAACTCGGGCTGGTCCTCCGGCAAGGCCCGGCACCCGCTTGAGCGGGGCTTGATCGTCAGAAATCCATGGGCAGGCCGATGTGCCGCCGGTACATCAGGTCCCGGTGTTGGAGCAGCACCGGATCGAGCGCCGCGGCAAGTTCTGGCGTCAGGTGGGTGTAATTCTCGCGCATGAAATCCGGCATGGGACAGTCGGCCGGCGGCAGCGGCGAGACGAAGCCGGCAAAGCAGGCCCAGTAGAGATCGCAGGCCGTCACCTGCCGACCCACCAGGTAATCCGATCCGGCCGCCCGCTGGCGGTGAAGCTGCGTTGCCAGGCCGTTCATGATGGCTATCATCCGGGCGGGTGCCCGGGCGATCGCCTCGGGCTTCACTCCGTACGAGCGGGTCATTCTGGCCATGTCGAAGGTACCGGCAGAGGGTGGGTTTCGCGTGGTACCCCGCCCCATCAATTCCAGGCGCCGCGACCAGCCGAAGCCGTCCGTTCCGCAGATTTCCGTGGCAAAGCCCAGTACCAGGGCGCGCTCGAGCGGATCAGCGGGCAACAGCGCAGGACCCGAGCCCAGGCGCTCGGCCAGCAGCAGTATCTCGAGCCAGGTGGTCTGCGGTGGCTCCTCGTCGAGTACCGCCACGGGCGCATTGCGCACGCCGGTCCAGGCGTACAGATCATCGTTCGCTTCCATGGCCGCCTGCGCCACCGGGACGTATTTCACCTGGCGCACGGACAATACCGCCTTGGCGGCCTCGCCCCACGGACCCGGCATGTGTGCGGTCAGGATCAGCCGCAAGCCCGGCAGGTGCCGCGCTTCCGCGGCGGAGAGATACTTCATAGCGTAGGCTCCGGATGGGATGGGACCGGCGGACGCTCCGTTGCCGCGGCGGCGGCGCTCCGCACCGGGAGATGGTTTACAGAAATTGCGGGTAAAGTGCCAGTCCTCGCACGGGAGTACAGCGATGATCGAGCTTTTCGGCATGTCGAGTCCCAATGTGCGCAAGGTCGGGATCCTGCTCGAGGAACTGGGCGTCGAGTACCGGCTGCGCCACGTCGCCGTCTTCCGGGGCGAACAGTTCGAGCCGGCCTTCCAGGCGATGAGCCCGCTGGGCAAGGTGCCGGTGCTGGTGGATCACGCCCATGCCCCCAGCAGGCCGCTCATCGAGTCGGGAGCCATTCTGTTCTACCTGGCGGAGACCTACGGCGCCTTCCTGCCGACGAGCGGCCGGGCCCGCTACGAAGTCATGGAATGGCTGATGGTGCAGATGTCGGCGATCGGGCCGATGTTCGGCCAGCACAATCACTTCCAGCTGCTTGGCGATCAGGCCGATCCCTATGCGGCGGCGCGTTACCGCTCGCAGTGCGGGCGGCTCTACCGCGTACTCGAAGCACGCCTGGCAAGCCGCGCATGGATCGCCGGAGACCTCTATTCGATCGCCGACATGGCGATCTATCCCTGGTCGCTCTACCTGGAAAAGCATGGCTTCGATCCGATCGGGCACCCCGCGCTGCTGCGCTGGCGCGCGGTCGTCGGCGGGCGCGACGCCGTCAGGCGCTCGTACGAGCGGTTTGCGGCGGCTTTCAACCAGGAGAGCGAAAGTTCGCGCAAGGCCGCGACGCCGGCCATGCTCGATCGCTTCTTCGGGCGCGAGCCGGAACACCCGGCCGCCGACTACTCGGCGGTTCTGAAGTGATGGACCGTGCAACGCTCGAAGCCGAAGGCTGGCAGGCGCTGAATACCCGGGCCTTTTCGGCCGCCATCGGCCCCACGTTCATGCGCGGCGAGACCGGCCATCGCATCGTGGGTCTGATCACGGATGCCCGCAATGCCAACGATCACATGGGCATCGTTCACGGCGGCGTCCTGCTGACCTTTGCGGATATCGCTCTGGGCTGCGCGGTGGTCGATGCCATCGGTGCGCCCCATTGCACGACCGTGCAGCTGCAGTACCAGTTTGTCGCGGCGGCGCCGGTCGGCAGCTTCATCAGCTGCGAGCCGGAACTGGTGCGCCGGACCTCGCAGCTGGTCTTCGTACGCGGTGTGGTGAAGTCCGACGGCCGTACCGTCGGTTCGGCCGATGGCATCTTCAAGGTGCTCGACCCTGCTCGGCGCGATCCGTCCAGGGCGGGCTGACGCCGGCCCGGTAGACTGGCGGTTGCCGACGAGCGCTTAGGTATTTCTTCCAGGGGGTGTCCGTGACTCGACGCAAATCCCGTCCCGCCCCGCGCCGGGTGCTCGGCGCGGTCGCCTTGGCGTCCTGCCTGGCGCTGCTGCCGTTTTCGCCCTCCGGGGCAGCGGATCCGGCGCCCGGCGTCCTCGCGGCGAACGACCCTTACCCGCTCGGCGGCCAGGTGTACCGCGAACATTGCGCCGCCTGCCACGACGCGGGCGCAGCCCGCGCGCCGCAGCGGATCATCCTGAGCTACATGACGCCGGCGGCGATTCACGCCGCGCTCATCTCCGGGGTCATGCGGGTGCAGGCGGCCGGCCTGACCGAAGACCAGAAGGTCGCCGTGGCCGAGCACCTGGCGGGGCGCGCATTCACGGCCGAGGCCCGGCCCGTCCCGCTGAGCATGTGCAGGCCGAACCGCGCGAAACTCGACCTCGGCAGGCCGCCGGCGTTCTCGAACTGGGGCCTCGATCCGGCCAGTACCCATGGGATTGCGACGCGCGCCGCCGGACTGGACCGCGGCAATGTCGGCCGGCTCAGGCTCAAGTGGGCCTTCGGCTTCGAGGGCGCCAGCCGCGCCCGCTCGCAGCCGGCGATTGCCGGCGGCGCGATCTTCGTGGGTGCGCAGGACGGATCGGTCTTCGCGCTCGATCGCGAGACCGGCTGCGTACGCTGGCGCTACCAGGCCTCGGCGGAAGTGCGCACCGGCATCATCGTCAGTCCCTGGCGCGCGGGCGACAGCCAGGCCAGGCCCATCGCCTATTTCGGCGACTGGGCCGGCACGGCCTACGCAGTCGATGCGCGGACCGGCGATCTCGTCTGGAAGGTGCGGGCGGACGGGCATCCCTCGACCGTGATCACAGGAACGCCATCGCTCCACGGCGACACGCTCTATGTTCCGGTTTCCTCGCTCGAAGAGGCCTCCGCCGCAGCGGCCGGCTACGCCTGCTGCACGTTCCGTGGATCGATCCTGGCACTCGATGCCACGACCGGCGCGGTGAGATGGCGCACCTGGCTGGTCGACGAGCCCCGGGTGCTCGGCAAGAATGCGCAGGGGGTCGACCGGCTCGGCCCCTCGGGCGTGCCGGTGTGGAACAGCCCCGCGATCGATACCGGGCGCAACCAGCTCTATATCGCCACCGGCGATAACTACACCGAACCTGCGACGGCACTGAGCGATGCGATCGTCGCCCTCGATCTCGCGACCGGCAGGGTCAACTGGCACTACCAAGCGCTGGCCGGCGACGTCTGGAACGCCGCCTGCGTCGCCCCGCTGCCCGCCAATTGTCCGCGCGATTCCGGCCCCGACTTTGATTTCGGTGCGGGCACGGTGCTCGCACGGGCACGGGACGGACATGAATTCGTGCTGGCCGGGCAGAAGGGCGGCATCGTCTATGCCGTCGATCCGGACACCGGCAGGCTCGCCTGGCAGACCCGCGTCGGGCGCGGCGGCATGGCCGGCGGCATCCACTTCGGGCTGGCTGCGATCGACGGCCGCGCCTATGTGCCGGTGACCGACATGCCGGATGGGCAACCGTCGAAATTCCCGGCCAGCCCGGGGCTATACGCGCTCGACATTGCGACCGGCGGCTTCACCTGGAAGGCGCCCGCACCCGACCGCTGCGCCGGCAGGAAGTTCTGCCTGAAAGGCTACAGCGGCGCCATCTCGGTAACGCCCGAACTGGTACTGGCGGGCTCGGACGATGCGCATCTGCGCATCCATGACGCCGCCACGGGCAGGGTGCTCTGGGACCTGGACACCGATCGCGATTTTGCGACCGTCAACGGCGTTCCGGGTCACGGCGGAGCGATGAGCGGTGGCTCGGCCCCCCTCGCCGATGGCGGCGAGCTGATCGTGATGTCCGGCTACGGCTTCGTCTCGAAGATGCCCGGCAACGTGCTGCTGGTCTTCGGCACGCGATAGAATCGCGGGCGGGCTACTTCCCCTTGCCCTGGCTGCCGAGCCTGCCAAGATACGCCTCCATGCCCGCGAGGTAGTCGGGGTTCAGCATCAGGGCGCTGTTGGCCATGCGCTCGACATGGCGGCCCATCTCGGGGCCGACTTCGGTGGCCACTTCGATGGCAATCTTTGCGGCCCCCATCTGCTCGCCGTTCTGCCTGGCGAGATGGCGGCAGAAATCCATGACTTCCTGCTCGAAGGTCTCGTCCGGGAAGACCTGGTGGACCAGGCCCATCGTGAACGCCATGTCGGCGCTGGCGGGCTTGTTCGCCATGATCAGCCAGCGCGCCCAGTGCGGCCCGCACAGACGGGACAGGCGCGAAACCCCGTTCGATGAGGGCAGCACGCCCATCAGTCCCTCGGGAAAGGCGTAGCCGGCGCTCTTCGCCGCAAGTCGGAAATCGCAGGAGAGCGACATTTCGAGTCCACCGCCGACGCACATGGCGTGATGGGCGACGACAATGGGCTTCTCGATGTGCTCCATCTCGTCGTAGATCCGGTGCATCCCGCGGTTGCGGACGCGGTTGTTCTCGCGGATCGCCGAGGCGCTCTGGCGACCCGCGCGCGCGCTGCCCTCGCGCAGGTCCGCGCCGGAGCAGAAGTAGCGCCCCTTGGCACGAATCAGCATCACCTTCAGCTCAGGCGTATCGCGGAAGCGCAGCAGCGCCGCATCGAACAAGGCCATGGTCTGGTCGGACAGCGCGTTGAGCTTCTCGGGCCGGTTGAGGGTGGCGATCAGGATGCCGTCCTCGGTGACCTCGGTCAGCAGGTGGGGTGTGGCACTCATTTCTGTCTACTCCCGGATCAATTGCGGCTGCGCGGCAGGCCCAGGGCGCGCTCGGCGATCATGGAACGGTGGACCTCGCTGGTGCCGGCATAGATCGTCGTGCCGTGGGCGTGGCGGTAGCACTGGTTGAGGTAGCCGGCCGCGCCGTCGCGCTTGGACAGTGACAGCGGCGCGGTAAGGTCGAGCAGGTCGCTGCCGTCTTCGAGAAACTTTTCTGAGGAGAACAGCTTCGACATCGGGCCGCAGGCCGGTGCATTGACCTTCTGCTCCACGGCCCACAGCGCGCGCAGGCCGAGCATCTCGGCGATGAGGCCATGGGCCTTTGCCCGGGCGAGGCGCATCTGCGCCAGCCGATCCTCGATCATCGGGCGGCCTTCGTACTCGATCTCCCGGCACAGGCTTTCGGCGGCCTCGAGCATGGTGAACTGCGACCGGGAGAAGCCGCCGCCGTGCTCGAGCTCGAGACCGGCACTCATCGTCCGTACGCCGCCGTCCACCGGGCCGAGCCGGTAGCTGTCGGGGACGCGCACGCCATCGTAGTAGGTGATGTTGGTGCGCTCGTCCTGGAACGTGTACACCGGCTGCACCGCCACCCCCGCCGCCTTGAGCGGCACGATGAACATGGTGAGCCCCTTGTGTTTCGGGACATCGGCGTTCGTGCGGGTGAGCATCAGCACATAGTGGGCCAGGTTGGCGCCGCTGGTGAACATCTTGGTGCCGTCGATCCGCCAGCCGTCAGCGTCGCGAGTCGCCCTGGTCTGCGCAGCGAAGACGTCGGAACCCGAGCCCGGCTCCGAATAGCCGAGGCTGCAGATCACGTCGCCCGCCAGGATCGGCTCGAGCACTTCGCGCTTCAGTTCGTCGCTGCCGAAACGGTCAATGATCGCGGCGACCATCTGGGTGGTGCCGACGGCATGACCCGACCAGCCATGCTGATCACGGGCTTCTGCGGCGGCGTGGCTCGCGTAGGGCGACGCGCCACGCCCGCCCCTGGCCTTGGGCCAGGCGGGAAACAGCAGCTGGGCTTCCGCCAGCTTCTTATGGACATAGGGATGGTAGCCATCCCAGGAATAATGGGCATGCGCCTTGAGCTCCGGGGTGAGCGTCTTCGTGAAGAACGCGTCGACCTCGCGCGCCAGTTCGCGCGCTTCCTCGCCCAAGTCGAAGTTGATCGAAACCGCGCCGACATCGGGCAGCGCGCCGGCCTGCCCGCCATAGAGGCGCTTCCCCGCCTGCTCGAGCAGCCGCTGGGGATCGCCATGGATCAGGCCCCAGGCCTTGGCGCGCAGGTTGTAGAGGTGAATGTCGTAGTCGGTGGTCAGGCCATAGCCGCCGAAGGTGCGCAGCGACTGGATGCACGCGGTCGACGCGGTCTTCGCATTCCACCACAGGGCCAGCGACACATGCGCCGCGGCGCCGGCGGCGCCGGTGGCGATTTCATGGATCACCTTCCAGACGAAATACCGGCCGCCGTCGACATCGGTGATGAGATTGGCAAGCGGGTGTGAGAGTGCCTGGAAGGTGCCGATGGGAACGCCGAAGGCATGGCGCTCGCAGGCATAGGCGGCCGCCAGGCGCAGCGCCTCACGCGCGAGGCCGTTGAGCGCGGCGGCGGCGAACAGTTTCCATTCCTCGAGGCCCCCCGCGAAGGCAGCGAGCGCGGCCGGGCCGCTCGCAAGCGCGGTCTGCACGGCCCCGGCCAGGTTCACCTCGCCGATGCCGTTGGAGGCCAGGCTCGGCTCCGGGTGCCGGTCGGCTGCCGACAACGAGATCACCACCACCGCATCACCGTTGCGGGCCACTACGAGATCGGCATGTGCCCCGCCGGCCAGCCACTGGAGCGGCCTCTGCGCCACGTCGTGGAAGGCCAGCGTGGCGACCCTGGCGCCCGACAGCACCTGATCGAGCAGCCCCGCGTCAGCGCCCAGCGCGCCGAGCAGCTGCGCCGCGACCAGCGCCTCGGCCACGGGGCCCGAGGCCAGCGTACGCCCCACCTCCTCCATCACCAGCGCCGCATCCAGCGTGCCCATGCCGAGGCCACCGGCCGCTTCCGGCACGCGCATGGCAAAGGCGCCGAGTTCGGCCAGCCCCCGCCACAGCTGCGGATCAAAGCCCCCGGCTTCGTTCGCCTTGCGCACGCGGGCCGCGCTGCTGTGCGCATCGAGAAAGCGCGCGAAGCTGTCGCGCAGCATCAGCTGGTCGTCGTTCAAGCCGAAATTCATGGCGGCACCGGATTATCTGGGATTGGGGTTGACATCGTGGATCGCATTGATCGCCTGCACCAGTTCCCTGGGCAGCTCGACGGCGAGGGCTCCAAGGTTGCCCTCCAGCTGGCTGCTCGAACTCGCCGCCATCAGGACCGAAGTCACGAACGGCTGCTGCCGGGCGAAGGCGAGCGCCATGTGCGCCGGCTCCAGTCCGTGCAGGCGCGCGAGATCGACATAGGCGTGGATGGCCTGCTGCCGCCCTGCGGATAGCCGGGTCAGGAATCCGGCCGAATGGCTTGAACGGCTGCCCGGGATCGGCGTGGGGTTCGTACCGTATTTGCCGGTCAGCGTGCCGCCTGCGAGCGGCGCATAGGCGATCAGGCCGGCCTGCTCGCGCATCGCAATCTCGGCGAGGCCCAGCTCGAAGTAGCGGTCCAGCAGGCTGTAGCCGTTCTGGATCGAGGCGATTCGGACCAGACCCTGCTGCTCCGCCCCGGCGAGGTAGCGCATCACGCCCCAGGGGGATTCGTTGCAGACGCCGACGGCGCGAATCCTGCCCTCGGCGACCAGCTCCGAAAGCGCCGCCAGGGTCTGTTCGATCGGAATCTGGCTCGGCGCATCGGACAGCTGCGAATAGCGCGAACGCCCCAGCGTGGAGATCGCGCGCTCGGCCCAGTGCACCTGGTAGAGGTCGATGAAGTCGGTGCCCAGCCGCCGGAGGCTGTCCTCGACGGCCTGCCGGATGTTGGCGCGGTCGAGGCAGCGGGCTGCACCGCGGACATGGCGCATGTCGCCGGCGGCATTGCCGGGGCCCGCCACCTTGGTGGCAATGACGACCTGCGCACGCACCCCGCGTCGGGCTATCCAGCGCCCGAGCACCTGCTCGGATCGCCCCTGCGTTTCGGGTGAAATCGGTATCGGGTAGTTCTCCGCCGTATCGAACAGGGTGATGCCCGCCTCGAATGCCCTGTCGAGCTGGCGGAATGCGTCTTCCTCCGGCGTCTGCCCGCCGAAAGTCATCACCCCCAGTCCGAATGCGCTGACGCCAATGCCGGAACGTCCCAGTTGCTTGTATTCCAATGCTTCTCCCCCAACCGCGAGGCGCTGCGTCGTCTTCCCGCCGGCGGCAGACCGCTTCAGGTCAATCTATCCGCCCGCTTCACTCACCGGTGTGAACGGCGGCCAGCCCCTGGCGTAATGCGTACCGGCCACGCGGCCGACAATGCCCGCCGCTTTCGCACGCGGGTTGTAGAACTGGCTATACCAGGTCCGCGACTGGTGGAAGGGGCCGTCGGAGGGCAGCTGCATGATGTGGATTGCCGGTCTCTTGACCTTCCAGACTTCCCCGTCGCGCAGCAGGCCCTGGCCAAACATGCGGCTGATCCCGGTGCGCAGCTGCCGGGCGGCGGCGTCGATCGTGCCCGAGCGTGATCTCGCCATCGCCGTCTGCCACAGCCGGCAGCTGCCATCTTCGATCGGCGTCACGCAGATGAGCTGCACCGCGCCCATCTCCAGGAACTTCCCGAAGGCGATGCCCGGACCGACGTAGCCGGCCAGGGTCGAATATGTCTGGCCGAACAGGCCCGAGCCCTGGTCCTCAACGGCCGAGCGCTGGCGCTGGTGCATCAGGTGCCCGTCATACTCATTCTCATAGGCCACCGCATGACTGCCATGCAGGTGCCCGAGATGGGCGACGTCGGACATGTTATCGAAGATTTCGATGGGGTGATTCAGATCGCAGAGCAATTCGAGCCCTTCCCAGCGCACCCATTCCGGATCGTCCCACTGGGGAAAATCGGGAAGGTCGAATTCAGGCTCCAGGCCCTCGGGGTCGTGCCAGGTGAAGGCGATGCCATAGCGTTCTTCTACCCTCCAGCTCTTCAACCGCGCACCCGGCGGGATCGGTCCGTCGTAATAGGGAATCTGGTTGCACACCCCATCCGGACCAAAACGCCAGGCATGGAATGGGCAGCGGATGTCATCGCCCTCCATGAAGTTCGCGTGGGCGGTGGTGGCCGAATTCTCGCCGCTTCCCAGCAGCGTGCCCATGTGCGGGCAATAGGCATCGAGCATCACGGCACGCCCGCTCGCGCCCCTGTAGATCACCAGGTCCTGCCCGAAGTAATGAATATTCCTCGGCTTTCGGCCGATCTCGCTGCTGTTGGCGACGGCGAACCAGCCGCGCGGAAAGGCGTATTCACCCAGACGGTATTCTGCTGATGTGGCCACGGCGCCCCCTTCTGAATTGGCCGGCTCTGCATTGGCCGGAATCGGGACGACGCCGGAAAACCCCTTCCGTCGCGTCCCGTGGAGTGAAGATTTGCACTCTTCGCTCAACGCCGCCACTAAAAAATTCGTGGCCGGGCCATGCCGGATTGATAGGGGGCTGGAGGGACTGCCGCTGATTCCTTGCGGACCAGGATCGCATCCGGCACGCACGGTCCGGTTCAGATCCCCAGCCCCGCCAGCTCGCCGCCATCCACCCGCAGATCGCAGCCGGTGATGAAGCTGGCCGCCCGCGAACACAGAAACACGCAGGCCGCCGCCACTTCCTCCGGGCGGCCCAGACGTGGAACGGCAGCGCCGGCCAGCAAACTGACGGTCAGCGGATTTTCGACGCCGCGCGTCATGGCCGTGTCGATGAGGCCGGGTGACACGGACACGATGCGGGATCTGCGCACACCGAAGGCTCTGGCCTCGCGCTTCACGGTCGCGATGAGCGCGCGCTTGGCCAGCAGATAGGCCTCATTCGAATCGTGCGCGAAATGCCGCAGGCTCGCGCTGCCTGCCGCCGGAATGGGACGTTCGAAGGCGGCATGGGCTTCGGGCGACACGGGAAGGTGGCCGGCGATCGAGGCAAACAGCACTGCCGCGCCATGTTCGGCCATCCGTGGCCGCACAATCTCCAGCAGGCGCAGACTGGCATCGAGATTGATTGCGAACACGCGGTCCGGTTCCGCCGTTTGCGGCGCGATGCCCGCGCTGTGAATGAAGGCGCCGATTTCGCGAGGACCCAACCGTTCCAGCAGGCGCGCGGGAAAATCCCGATCCGAGATGTCCGCCGCCAGGGTTTCGATCCTGAAGCCACCCGCCCTCAGGGGCGCGGCCACCCCCTGCAGCCTTGCATCGTCGAGATCGCACAGCAGCAATTCAGGCCAGCCGTCCGCGGCCATCAGGCGGGCGCACGCCGACCCCATGCCGCCGGCCGCACCCGTGACAATCGCCAGGCCCGCTGCATGTCTGTCCTCGCTCATGGCAACCCCCCCGTTTCCGCCCGATCCACGATGACCCGCGCGCCGTGTGCACGATAGCAGCATTTGAGGGCTCGCTCCGTCGCGGCTGCGGCGGGTGTCGCCACGCGGGCACCGCCACGCGGGGGTTGACGTACTCCCTGCCGCTCCCTAACTTCTGCATGCTGGAATGTTCAGGTGCCGAACACCGCGGCAGGGCCACCGGCCATGAACGCCCGGAAGCACGGCCGGCAACGCCCAACCGAGGACCCGCATGATCGAGACACCAAAGGTAGTCGAAACACCGGCGGAGTGGGTCGCCACCCTACATATCGAGACGCCGCGCTCGAAGATGCAACAGGTCATGGGACCAGGCATCGGCGAGGTGATGGCGGCCGTGAAGGCGCAAGGCATTGGCCCGACGGGGCCGTGGTTTGCGCATCATCTGAGCATGACGCCCGACGCCTTCAATTTCGACATCTGCGTGCCGGTTGCCTCGCCGGTCACGGCCGTGGGGCGTGTGAAGTCCTGGCAGCGCCCGGTCCTCAGGATGGTTTGCACCACCTATCACGGACCCTACGAGGGTCTGGGCGAGGCGTGGCGCGAGTTCACGTGCTGGATTGATGCCAACGGATACCCGGCGGCAAGCGATCTGTACGAACGATATGTGGTCGGCCCGGAATCGGGTTCCGATGCGGCTCGCTGGCGAACCGAACTCAGCCGGGCGTTAAACTGATCACGGTGCAGTGATGCGCCGGCTGCGCGGAAAGCGCACGGCACCTGGGGGTCTGCGTCATGCGTATTGCCGTCATTGCCACTGCCCTGTCGCTGCTCGCGGTGCCGGCCGCGCCGTTCGCGCAGTCGGGCAATGACCCGTCTCCGGCGCCGACCGAACGCTACAGCACGATGGCAACGCCACTGGGCGCCTTGATCGCCGATCCGGACGCGCGCGCGGTCCTCGAGAGATTCTCGCCCGGAATCTCGAACTCCCCGCCCATCGTGTACAACACCACGCTGAAGGGGATTCAGGGATATTCCGGTGGCAAGATCACCGACGAACTGCTCGCCCAGATGGACGCCGAACTGGCGAAGCTGACGCCGAAGCCGTGGGTATCCGCGACGGGCAAGGCGGTGCGCGTCCCCAATTTCGACGAGTCGAAGGTCGGGTCCTACACGCTGCCTGATCCACTGGTGCTGTCGAATGGCGAACCGGTGCGGGATGCCCGAACGTGGCGGACCAGGCGTCGGCCGGAAATTCTGGCCCTGTTCGAGTCCATCATGTACGGCCGTGCACCGGGCCGGCCTGCCGATGAACGCTTCGAGATCTTCGACCGGGGAACCCCGGCGCTCGGCGGCCGGGCAACGCGCAAGCAGGTGATGATTCACCTGTTGAAGGACCCGAACGCGCCGCAGATTCAGCTTGTTGAATACATTCCGGCCGGGGCCAGGAAGCCGGTGCCGATGTTGTTGATGATCGGCTTCACGGCGCCGTCCGGCATGTTCGATGATCCGGGCATCCGCCCAGGCATGGTCTGGGATCAGGCCACGCGGAAAAAAGTGCCGGCCTCCCGGTCGCCGCAGGTGGCTCGCATCGACGTCACCCGATTCCTCGACGCCGGCATTGGCGTTGCCGCCTTCTACTATGGGGATCTCGATCCGGATTTCCCGGGCGGCTACGCGCTCGGCATCCGCGCACTCTACGACAAGGTGGATGAGGCGGAGCGGCCCCCGGACGCCTGGGGTGCCTTCTCGGCCTGGGCCTGGTCGTTGAGCCGCGTACAGGACTATCTGGAAACCGATCCCGCCGTCGATGCGAAGCGCGTGGCCATCCAGGGCGCTTCGCGCCTCGGCAAGACCGTCCTGTGGGCGGCGGCGCGCGATCAGCGCTTCGCCGCCGTGATCGCCTGCTGCTCGGGAAAGATGGGAAGCGCGCTGATGCGCCGGAATTTTGGGGAAGGGATCAATAAGGACGGCAGTGGCACGGCGTATTGGGTTGCAGGCAATCTCGGAAAATACGCAGAACGCGAAGATGCCCTCCCCATGGATGGGCACATGCTGCTGGCCCTGATTGCGCCGCGGCCTGTGCTGCTGCAGACCGGAAAGGCCGATCACGCCGCAGACCCGAAGGGCGAGTTCCTGAGCGCCGTCGCCGCGGGTCCCGTATACCGGCTGCTGGGCAAGCAGGATCTCGGCGCGGCCAGCTGGCCTCCGGCCGCGCCGATCCTCAACGACATCGGCTACACCATGCACGAGGGCGGTCACGGCATTGATGCCGCCGATTGGGACATATACCTGGCATTCCTCCGGAGGCATCTGCACCCGGAAAACGGGCTCCGCCGCCTGCCGGCACAGTGAGGGGCCTGTTGCTGCTAGGCCACCCCTGGCGCGATCGCGCTGGCCAGGGGTTCCTCCTCATCAGCATAAGGCGGGTTTCTCGGCAATAGCAGCATGAAGATGGCCGCCGCCAGATAGCCAATGCCGCAAAGCGCAATGCCGCGTGCCAGTCCCAGGTGGGTCGCGATCTCACCGAAGAGATAGGGCGAGAAGGCGGCGAAGCCCCGGCCGGCGTTGAAGCAGAAGCCAGCGCCGAGACTGCGCATGCGCGTCGGGTATAACTCAGGGAAATAAGCGCCCACCAGCCCGGTTTGCGCAAATCCCGTTGCCATCACGGGGCCCAGCCAGAGCAGCAGCGTGGGATCGCGCACGTGCGCGTACCATGGCACCAGGAGTGCAGCCAACGTGAAGCTCGCGACCAGCGCCACGTACCGGCCGAAGCGCTCGCCCGCAAAGGCGAGCAACGGGTAGCCGCAGAACATGCCGGCGTTCAGCAGCAGCAGACATTGGAACGCGGCGGCGGGCGGCAACCCCAGCCCGCGCACCAGGTACGTGGGCAACCACGTGTTGATGCCCCAATAGGCCGTAAGGGCACTGGCGGCGACCAAGGTGCCGAAAATCGTATGCCAGCGGTGCGCGGGCTCAAAGATCGCCAGCATGCTGAGGCGTCCTGCGCCCTCCGGCGCGTGGCGCGCGCTTGTCCAGGACGCGGATTCGGGCACGACCCGGGCGGCGTACCATGCAGAGACCAGGGCAAGCGCGCCACACAGGAACAGTGGGCGCCAGCCGTAGCGCGGCAGCAGGAACCATGCGAGGACCGCAGCCGCAATCACGCCGAGTGGAAAGGCGGCGAGCACCCAGGAAATGGCTCGAACCCGATGTCCGGCGGGCCAGGACTCCTTCACGAGCGCCGTCACCGCGCCCCATACTCCGCCAATGCCGAATCCGGCGAGAAATCGCAGGACCATGATCTGGAGCGGACTCCGTGCAAAGGCGATGGCCGCGGTGAACACCGCGAATACGACGACACTCACGAGCATCGCACGTCGCCGGCCATGGCGGTCCGAGTACCAGCCGAGCACCAGGCCACTCAAACCGACGCCGATCATGCCCGCGGTGCCGAGCAGCCCGGCCTCTCCCAGCGTCAGATGCCACTCGGCTATCAGCAACGGCATTGCCAGGGCGAGCATCATGAAGTCAAGCGCATCGAAGCCATAGCACAGCATTCCGGCGGCCAGAAGCTGTCGATGCTCGGAGGAAACGGCGGTCGCACCGGGTGCCGCTGGTTTCATTGATCAAACTCGCGTGGCTATTCGAGATCGGCAGGCAAGGATATCTCAGGCGCTGGTTGCAGGCGCTGATTGGCGGCGAAATGCGGCGGCACTGCCCGCGGGTCCGCAAGCGGGTGGCGGAGTCCGCCGACCGATCTAGCCCGCCGACGGCGGATCGTGAGGCGCCTACAATGCACGCATGAGACCCTGGCTCCCATTCCGTAACGCGACGGTCATCGCCCTCAGCGTCGCATTCGGCGCTGCCGCGTCAGCCGGCGCGCCCGAGAGCAGCCTGCGCCAGGCGTTCACCGCCGCGCTGGCTCGGGTCGCTGCGCGCCAGCCGGACCTTCCCGATCCGCCGGCGCTGCAGTCCTACGCGATCTACGACTATCTGGTTGCGGCCCGCCTGCGACGTGACCTCGTCGCTGCTCCGGGCGTGGAGCTCGACGCGCGCATCGAGGCCTTCGTGCAGGCTCGTGCGGGGCTGCCGGTCGCGTTCGATCTGCGACGCGAATGGCTCGCGAGCCTCGCCGAACGCGCCCGCTGGGACGACTTTCTCCGACTGAGCATCGGTGTCACCGATCCGCTCCTCGTCTGCGACCGGCTGGCCGGCCGCCTCGCAACGGGCGCCACGGCGGACCTCGAAGCCGATGCACTCGCCCGCTGGAGCCTGCCGCAGCGACAACCCGGCCCGTGTGAAAACGTCTTTGCGTGGCTTCGGGCCGCAGGGCGGCTGCCGGCCGAGCGCGTGGAGGAACGTGCCCGCGCCGCCCTCACGAACAGCGATCCGCAGTTCGCGCTCGAGATCCTCGCCGAGCTCGCGCCCGATCGCGCCGCCAATCTGCGGCAATGGGCGCAGATTCTGCTCGCACCCAAGCCGATGCTCTCCGCGCTCGCGGCGACGCCGCAGACCGCCGTCGAACCGGACGCGCTCATCGGCGGTCTCGAGCTGCTCGCCCGGCACGATGCGGAGTCCGCTCGAGCGCTCCTGCCGCGGCTGCTCGCGCGCACGGATCTCGCGCCCATCGTGCGCGGACGACTGCAACGCGCGGTGGCGCTCGGTGGCGCCCTCGCGCGGGCGCCCTGGGCCAGCGACGCCTTTCGGCGGCTGCCGCCGGACGCCGTCGATGGTGTCGTCTACGAATGGCGCGTACGGGCGGCCCTCTGGGCCGGCAACTACCGGCAGGCGCGCAGGTGGATGGAGCAGTTGCCCGCCACGCTGGCCGCGACGCCGCGCTGGCGTTATTGGCATGCCCGTGCGACCGCCTCGGTCGTGGGAGTGAAGGCGGCCAGGACGGAGCTTGACGCGCTTGCCGGGCTGCGCGACTACTACGGCTATCTTGCCGCCGACCGCACCGGTCAACCCTACCGGCTCAATGCGGAGGCCTCTGCACAGAACCCCGAACTGCAGGCCGCGCTTGCCGCCAGGCCCGCGCTCATCCGCGCTCACGAGCTTTTCGCCTGCGATCAGGCCGCGGCGGCGACGGTTGAATGGGCCTCGGTCGTGGGCGGCCTGTCCGCCGAGGAGAAAGTTCAGGCGGCCCTGGTGGCAGCGCAGTGGGGCTGGCATGCGCAGTCGCTGACGAGCCTCGCCCAGACCGGACAGTTCGATGATATCCGGTTGCGCTACCCGCGGCCCTACGCGGCGGCGGTCGGGCTCGCCAGCGCGCTCACGCGTGTGCCCGAGGACTGGATCTTCGCGGTGCTGCGAGAGGAGAGCCTGTTTCGCCATGACGCCCTCTCGCCCGCCAACGCCCGCGGCTTGATGCAGCTAGAGCCCGCTACGGCGGTCGCTGTGGCGCGGCGCTGGCATCGTCCGCTGCCTGCGGCGGACGACCTGTTCGATCCTGACGTCAATCTCCCGCTCGGCGCAGCTCATCTTCGCGACCTCCTCGACCGCTACGACGGCCGTCTCGACCTGGCCCTCGCGGCCTACAATGCCGGCGCCGGTGCCGTCGACCGCTGGATGCCGCCGCGACCCATCGACCCCGACGTCTGGATCGAAAACATTCCCTACGGCGAGACGCGCGGTTACGTGGAGCATGTCCTCGAACACGTCGTGGCCTTCTCCTGGACGCGCGGCGTCGAGCCACCGCGGCTCGCGACGCTGCTGTGCGCTGCGCGCTGCCCATCCGCGTCCGCGCATTGACCGGCATGAGCGACGATGCGCCGCCGCCCTGTGGCATCCGCGCCCTTGGCCGGAGGCGCCAATGCGGTGGCAGCGGCATCAGGGCGCAAAGTAAGATGTGCCGATCAGGATGCTTCGCTGCGGGAACTTGCCATGAAAGCGCATTTTGTGACGATGGCGAAATACAACGAATGGGCCAATGCGCGCCTGCTGCGGATGGCCCGAGCGCTGGAGGATGCGCAGTACCGGAGGAACGCCGGCGCGTACTTTGGCAGTCTCCACGGCACGCTCAATCATCTCCTGGTCGCGGATCGCATCTGGATGCGCCGCCTGACAGGCACTGGCTCCCACCCGGAAAGCCTCAACGCGATACTTTTCGAAGACCTTCCCTCCTTGCACGCCGCCAGGATCGAAGAGGACAGGCGAATCATCGCGTTCGTGCAATCCCTGGACGAACCGGCCTTTGAGGAAATTTGGGACTACCGCAGCCTGAATGGAACCCCCTACCGGCAACGACGGCGGGAGATCCTTGCCCATTTTTTCAATCATCAAACCCATCATCGCGGCCAGGCTCACGCGATTCTCACGGGATTGGGTGTCACGGAACCCGAATCGCTCGATCTGCTGCTGATGCAGCGTCTTCCGGTGCCCCCTGCCTGACTGTACGCGGTATCAGCAGATGCGGCCGGGCAGGATGCAGCGGCGGCGTCATCCGCCACGGTCACGGGCTCAGTATCGGTGCCAGCAGGTTATCGACGTCGTTTATCGACAGGCTGGGCAGTTGCGCACGGATCTGCGCCTCCGAATCCCGGATC
>Ga0209698_10002041_pt1 | contig 23091 bp, 21 predicted proteins | sample LitLauG_LLR_2012_FD_187203 | JGI IMG/M metagenome (GOLD analysis project Ga0209698, IMG submission 187203) | Freshwater sediment microbial communities from Pennsylvania, USA - Little Laurel Run_MetaG_LLR_2012 (SPAdes) (version 2) | ecosystem: Environmental > Aquatic > Freshwater > Creek >... | reverse complement strand
ACGCAAAGGGGCGCACCGGCCGTGCCGCGCTGCCGGCAGGCGCGTCCCCGCCGGTGCGCCCCTTTGCGTCGTCGCCATCTCCGCCTTCACCGCAGGCGGCTGCAAGGCCCGCGGTCAAGCCTATCGTCTGGCAGCGCCAGGGAACGCTGCCCATCTGGGCCAGCGCGGCGATCGTCGTCGGCGGGCTCATCGCCGTTGCCGTGTGGCTCAGCGCGCGCGAATTCGTAGCGGAGGATCCGGCACCAAAGGCGGTATCGGCGGCAGAAACCGCGCCCGCGATCGGACCAGTCGCTGAGTCGGCTGCCGCCGCCCTCGCGCCGTCCCCAGCGGGTTCGCCCGCCTCGCGACCGGTTCCAGCCGATCACCCGCCGGCCGTCGCGCAGGCAAGGGCAAGCCCCCCCGTCGCCAGCGCGGCGCCGCACCCGGGAACCATCACCCTCCCGGCCGCCCCGACAGCAGCCACCGCGGCAACTGCGGCACCCGCCGCCCGCGCATTGCACGTGCGTACGCAGGTTGCGCCGCAAATACCCCAGTCGGTGCGCGACCGCGGAATAACCAGCGGCCACGTTTCCGTCGTGCTGCATGTGGACCCGCAGGGCCGGGTGGAGCGGGTGGAGCTGTTGAGCGCCGTGCCGCCTGATGTCTACGACCACGACATGGAGCGGGCCTTCGGCAAATGGTTGTTCGATCCCCTGGGCATACCAGGACGCATGAGCGTTGACATCGACATCCGCCCGCCACGCTAGGCGTTCGGGACCTTCGATGCCGGCGGCTGCGCTGCGGCCCGCTAGCCCATGTTACCCGGGCCCGGTCCGCACCAGGGTGTCCGTCCTCCGCCGGACGGACACGGCGGTTCGATCCGAGTAGGCTGCAGCGACCATTCCCGGGCCACCGCCGCGGGGTTGGCCACTGCGACGGAAAGCAATGAACCCGCTGGAACCCTCGGTAAGCGCGACACCGGCCAATCTCGGTCTGGCCGTGATCGGCAACTGCACGGTGAGCGCCCTGGTGGACCGCCAGGCCCGCATCGTGTGGTGCTGCATGCCCCGCCTCGACGCCGATCCGGTCTTCTATGCGCTGATCGACTCCGCGCAGGGACTGGGCCGTGACGGCACCATGGCCGTCGAGCTGGAAGATTTTGCGCGCTCCGAACAAAGCTACGACCACGCGACGGCCATCGTGCGCACCCGCCTTTTCGATTCCCAGGGTATGGGCATCGAGATCACCGACTTTGCACCGCGCTTCCTCACCCGCGACCGCGTATTCCGGCCTGCGCAACTGGTGCGGCGCATCCAGCCATTGCAGGGCCATCCGCGCGTGCGCTTCATCGTGCGGCCGCGCAGCCAGTGGGGCGCGACGAAGCCGGCTGTCACCCATGGCAGCAATCACCTGCGCTTCGTGGGAGCCAGCGATACCTTGCGCCTTACGACGAATGCGCCGCTCAGCTACGTAATCCAGGAGACCTGGGTGTCCCTGTTCGGCCCCGTCAGCATGTTGCTCGGGCCCGACGAGACCCTGCATGGGGGGATCGAGCAGACGGCCCGCGAATTCGAGGAGCAGACCGCGCTTTACTGGCGCTATTGGACCCGGCGCCTGGCGCTGCCCTACGAGTGGCAGGAAGCCGTAATCCGCTCGGCAATCACGCTCAAGATGTGCCAGTACGAAGAGACCGGCGCGATTGTCGCGGCCATGACCACCAGCATTCCCGAAGCGCCCAACAGCCAGCGCAATTGGGACTACCGCTATTGCTGGCTGCGCGATGCCTTCTTCGTCGTGCGCGCGCTCAACAGCCTCTCGGAACTGGGCACGATGGAGGACTACCTGCGATGGCTGCACGATGTGGTGCGCGCCGCCGCCGATGGCCGCCTGCAACCGCTCTATGGCATCGCGCTGGAACAGGACCTCGCGGAAAGCGTCGTGCCGAACCTGGGCGGGTACCGCGGCATGGGTCCGGTGCGCGTCGGCAACCAGGCGCACGAACACATCCAGAACGACGTCTACGGCAACGTGGTACTGGGCGCCTCGCAGGCCTTCCATGACCACCGACTGTTCCGCCGGGCCGATGCCAGCGACTTTGCCGCCTTCGAGCGCATCGGTGAGCGCGCGTGGGAAAGCTTCGAGCAGCCCGATGCGGGCATGTGGGAATTGCGCACGCGTGCCCGGGTCCACACGTCCTCGGCGCTGATGAGCTGGGCCGCCTGCGACCGGCTGGCGAAGATCGGCCAGGCGGTAGGGCGCGGCGATCGCACCGAAATATGGAGCAAGCGGGCCGTGCAGATCAAGGCGCGCATCCTGGAGCAGGCATGGAACGAACGGCGCCAGTCATTTGTCGCGGCCTTCGGGGCAGAAGACCTCGATGCGGGCGTACTTCTCATGGGCGAGGTCGGCTTTATCGATCCGGCAGACAGCCGCTTCGTACGCACGCTGCAGGCGCTGGAAGCCAGCCTTTGCGATGGTCCCTATATGCGCCGCTACGAGGCGCCCGACGACTACGGACGCCCGGAGACGGCATTCAATGTCTGCTCCTTCTGGCGCATCGACGCCCTGGCCCGCACCGGCCGTACCGGCGAGGCGCGCGCCATCTTTGAATCGCTGCTGTCGCGATGCAACCACGTCGGATTGCTGTCGGAGGATCTCGCGCAGGCCGACGGTGAACTTTGGGGCAATTTCCCGCAGACGTATTCCATGGTCGGAATCGTCAACTGCGCCATGCGGCTGTCGCGGTCATGGGATAGCGTCGTCTGAAACGCGCGCGGGCGCAGGCGCGTTCGTGTGATAGCGCACAGACCTTGCGGATCGGAAAACCTAAGTTCGGCACAAGGGACTTGTGCGACGATCGCCGCAGGCCTGTGACCGGGGACCCAGGCGTAACCATGAACACCTTGCGCCTGCAATTGCGGTTTCTGCTGCCGCTGGTGTTCACCCTGGTGGCGGCCGCCTACCTGGCCTTGCCTCTCATGGACCAACTCACGCTGCGCTGGTACACGCGCGACCTGGTGTTGCGCGGCAGTTTGGTCGCCAATGCCCTGTCCGATTCGGTCGCCGACGCGCTGGCGCACCCCGCGGCGACCCAGCTGCAGCAGTTGTTCAATCGCGCCGTGCAGGATGAACGTTTGGTCGCCATCGGCCTTTGTTCGGTGGACGGGCGCCTGCTCAACCGCACGGCGGCGTTTCCAGCCTCGCTGACCTGCCTGACGGCACAGCAGACGGCGGCCGGCAGCGAACCGCTGTTGCGCCTCGAAGGCGGATCGGTGCAGGTGGGCGTCTACCCGGTGACGGCCCAGTCGGGGCACGTCGCCGATCTCGTGCTGCTGCATGACCACAGCTTCATCGAGCGCCGCAGCCAGGACACCCGGCGCTATCTCATCATCCTGATCGCCGTGCTGGGCGCGACCATCGCCGCGATTACGGTCGTGGTGGCGCAGCTGAGCTGGCGCGGCTGGGTCTCGGGAACGCGGGCGTTGTTGCGCGGCGAGGGCCTGCTGCGGCCCCTGGTGCAGCCGCATCCGGAGCTCGAGCCGATCGCCGCGGACCTGCGCAGTCGGCTGCGCGACCTCGAGGACGAGATCCGGCGTGCCAACAGCACCAGTGCCCCCTGGGATCCGGAAAGGCTGCGGTCGCTGCTGCGAACGACGCTGCGCGGCGACGAGATCATCGTCGTTTCCAACCGGGAACCGTATATCCACGACGGCACGCCCGCGGGGATTGTCGTCAAGCGGCCCGCCAGCGGCCTCGTGACGGCCGTCGAGCCGGTGATGCGGGCCTGTTCCGGCACCTGGATAGCCCATGGCAATGGCAGCGCCGACCGCCTGGTGGTCGACGAACACGATCATGTCTGGCTGCCACCCGGCAGGAAGGAATACACCCTGCGGCGCATCTGGCTGACCCAGGAGGAGGAGCAGGGCTATTACTACGGCTTCGCCAACGAAGGGCTCTGGCCGCTCTGCCACGTGGCACACGTGCGACCGGTTTTCCGCGAAAGCGACTGGCAGGCTTATCGCCAGGTGAACCAGCGCTTTGCCGACGCCGTCATCCAGGAGGCGCGCAGCAAGGATCCGGTGATACTGGTGCAGGACTACCACTTTGCGCTGGTGCCGGCCATGATACGTGCACGTCTGCCAGGGGCCACCATCCTCAGCTTCTGGCACATACCCTGGCCCAATCCCGAGTCCTTCGGCATCTGCCCGTGGCGCAGCCAGATCCTCGAAGGCATGCTGGGCAGCACCATACTGGGCTTCCAGACGCGCTTCCACTGCAAGAATTTCATCGAAACCGTCGACCGCTACGTCGAGGCCCGAATCGAGCACGAGAACTCGATCATCTCGTATCGCAACGAGGATACCTTCGTCCAGAGCTATCCCATCTCCATCGAGTGGCCGCTGGCCGCCGCGGCCGCGGCCCAGCCTTCCATCGAGCAATGCCGCGCCAGCGTCTTCGCGCGCCTGGGGCTGCCGCCGGGCGTCAGGCTGGCGGTGGGCGTTGACCGGCTCGACTACACCAAGGGCATACTCGAGCGCATGAATGCCGTCGAGCGCCTTTTCGAGAAGAATCCCGAATGGATAGGCCGTTTCGTCTTCGTGCAGGTGGCTGCGCCGTCACGCGCGGCGCTGGACGAATACCGCATGTTTCACGATCGGCTCCAAGCGCTTGCCAAACGCATCAACGCGCGCTATGGCAGTCCGGACTACCAGCCGGTGCACCTGCTGGCGTTTCACCACGAGCACGAAGCCGTGAACGAACTTTTCCGTGCCGCCGATGTATGCCTGGTGACCAGCCTGCACGATGGCATGAATCTGGTATGCAAGGAATTCGTGGCCGCGCGCGACGACGAGCGCGGCGTACTCATCCTGAGCAGCTTTGCCGGCGCCGCCCGCGAAATGACCGAGGCGCTCATCGTCAATCCCTACCACGTGGAGGAATGTGCGGACGCCCTGCAAAGAGCGCTGACCATGCCGGAGGCCGAGCAGCGCGAACGCATGGCCAGCCTGCGCATGACGGTACGCGAATTCAATGTCTACCGCTGGGCCGGACGCATGCTCACCGATGCCGGTCGCTGGCGGATGCACCAGCGCGTCGAGGCACGGGTGCAGCGCCATCACGACGCCTGATGCCGCAGGCCCGGCCTCGAGTCCGCAGCCGCAATGCATGAGATGAGGCGACTTTTCGACGTCCAAGGCCTGCAGGCCCTGGCCGTCGCGCTGCGGGACAAGCCACTGCTGGCCTTCGATTTCGACGGGACGCTCGCGCCGCTCGTGGAAAGGCCGGAGGACGCCAGTATCCCGGAAGCCCTGGCCCGTCGCCTGGCGCGCCTGGGTCAGCTGCGGCCGCTGGCCATCGTAACCGGCCGGGCGGTGGCCGATGTCACCCGGCGCCTGGGTTTTCCGGTGGCGTATATCGTCGGCAATCATGGCGCCGAGGAGCGCGGCTCGCCATCCCCGCTCGACCCGCAGCGATTCCTGGCTGTGCGCCAGTGCCTGCGCGCGGCCCGCTTTCCCCTGCTGGCCGCCGGCGTACGGGTGGAGGACAAGCAGTATTCGCTTGCCTTGCACTACCGCCTTGCGCCCGATCCCGCCCGCGCGCAAGCCCTTATCGATGACCTGCTCGCAGGACTGCCTGGCGAGTTCAGCGTGATTCCGGGGCGGATGGTGCGCAATGTCGTGCTTGCTGGCGCGCCCGACAAGGGCGACGCGGTCATCGGCCTGACGCGCCGTGCGGACTGCTCGCTGGCGGTATTCGTCGGCGATGACGTCAACGATGAAACCGTATTTTCAAAGGCCCCCGCCAACTGGCTTACCGTCCGGGTAGGCAATGACGACCCGCTGTCGCATGCGGGCTATTTTCTTGACGATTACGACGATGTTGCGCAAATGCTCGATCGGATGGTCAGTGCCCTGACGATGAAGTGACGTGCAGGGAGCCTGCGCCGCGCGCGCGCGACGCCGCGGCCCGGCCGCGGCGGACGGCAATTCGCAACGGTCTACGTGCTCCTGCCGCGGCTAGGGCTGCCGGACAGCCTTGTCGTTCCTGCTGTACATGTAGATGATGGCGTGGCGCAGTTCGCTGTCGGTAAGGTCGGTCATGCCGCCGCGGGCCGGCATGCCGCCGTGCCCGTTGATCGCCGAACGCACCAGCGCATCGAGGCCGTGGGCCAGGCGCGGTGCCCATTCGCTGCTAACGCCGATATGCGGCGCGCCGTTGAGTCCGGCCTCGTGGCACTTATGACATTGCGTGGCCACCACCTGCTCGCCACTGCGTTCCGCGGGCAGTTCCGACTTGCTGATGGGTTCGGTCCAGCGTCCGCCCGACCGGTTTACCATGTATGTGATGGCGCGCTGGATTTCGATGTCGGAGAGCGCGAAGTTCGTGCCGTGGGGCGGCATCTTGCGTATGCCCAGCAAGGCGTGCTGGGTGAGACTCTCCAGTCCCTGGGACGCGCGCTTTTTCCATGCCGTCGCGTCGCCGATCTTTGGCGCACCGTTCAGGCCCTCGGCGTGGCATTTCGAACAGGTGGTATCGACCACTTCCTTGCCCGACATATCCGTGGCGCCGGCCGGCGCGGCCAGGGCAGCAAGCGCCAGCGCGAGCGCGCCCAGGATTGGCCCCATGTGTCGAACCTCGCAGCGCGCCTGCCTCGTCGCCGGTGATGGTGAATTGCTTTGCGGATTCATAGGATCTCCTGAGCTTGCCTTTGACGTTGCTTCGATCTGCCCTGCTTCGCGCGCCTAGGCCGCCGCGGGCCTGCCGCGCAGCAGGGCGGGGCGCGACTCCTCGGCCCACGGCGAGAAGATGCGCGTGGCGATGAACATGAGGATCATGGGCATGCACAGCACAGCGCCGGCCGCCAGGAGCCCTTCGCGACCCATGAGTTCGGGCTGGTAGGTGAGCAGGCCCTTGCCCGTCTTGGCGATTTCCTGGCCGCCGATCACGACGTTCCAGCGCATCATCAGCACGGCGCCGAGCACCAGCAGCGCGCTGCCGAAGGCCGAGGCGATCAGGGCGCGGCCCCGGGTACCACGGATGACGAGAAACGTGAGCGTTATCAGCGGGATCACCGACCCAAGCCCGATCTGCAGGACGAAGAAGGGCACGACCAGCCGCCCGGTCACGTAGGTGAGTATCACGTCGATCCCCTCGCGGCTGCGATAGAGCAGGCTGGCAAATTCCACGCCTTCGAGCAACAGGGCGAACATCAGGAAGCCCCAAAGGGTATAGACCAGGCCCTTGATGCAGGCCTCTTCGATCTTCACCTTGCGCGCCAGGCTGGTGAGCACATAAAGGACGATGACCAGCGCGGTGCCGGAAATCACTGCCGAAAGCAGGAATACCGGCGGCATGAGGTCGGAACTCCACCACTCGCGGGACTTGAGCGAGCCGAACACGAACCCGACGTAGCCGTGCAGGCCCAGTGCGGCCGGTATGCCGATGATGGACAGCACGTAGATCCACTTGTGGTCGTAGTGCATGGCGTGGGCCGATACATCGGTCGAGCCGAGCGAGACGACCCGGCATATCCATTTGAGCGGCCCACGGCCCTCGGTGGCAATCTGCACGATCTGCGTACGGTACACGAACCAGTTCTCGAGCAGCAGCAGGATGGTGTAAAAGCTGGCCGCATACCCGAATATGGCAAATGCCGAGGTCAGGTGCGGCGTGATCATGGCATTGAAAGCGCGCTCCGGCCGGCCCAGGTGCAGGAGCAGCGGCATGGGTACGCAGACCATCAGGCACAGCGCCAGCAGCATGGCAAAGCGCGCCACCGGCTGGAACTGTTTCAGCCCGAATACGTGGAACAGGCTCGAAACGGTAAAGGAGCCCGCGACGAGTCCCGTCAGGTAGGGGTAGACGACGATCAACACCGACCAGGGAATGACGGTCTCGTTGGGATATACGTAGCCCGTGAACGGCGCGGCGTCAAAGAGCGGATCCATCAGCTCACCTCCTTGTCCAGGCCCACGTAATAGACGTTGGGTGCATTGCCCGTTTCGGGCTTGAGCACCTGGACGCGGTTGTCGCGGATGAAGCGGCTCACGATGCTTTCCTCGTCGTTGAGGTCGCTGAACATCCGTGCGCCCACCGGGCAGACCTCGACGCACGCCGGCTGCAGCCCCTTGGTGACGCGGTGGTAGCACCAGGTGCACTTGTCCGTTACGCCCTTGGCATGGTTGAAGAAGCGCGCGCCGTACGGGCAGGCTTGCACGCAATACTGGCAGCCGATGCAGTAGTCGTGGTCGATCAGAACGAAACCGTCCTTGGTCTTGTAGGTGGCACCGGTGGGGCAAACCTGCACGCAGGCCGGGTGCGTGCAGTGGTTGCACAGCTTGGGGACGAAGAAGGCCTTGTCCACCTTCGAGTCCCGGTATTTATTGGCGAACCGGTACACCGTCTCCGAGCCGGCGGCGGCAATGTTCTCCTTGTCGGGCATGCTGTCGATCAGCGGCTTTTCGCCGCCGTCGACGTAGGCATAGCGCTCCACCCACGTGCGGAAGTGGTGGGCGTCGAGCGCGACGTGGTTCTCGCGCTTGCAGGCCTCGACGCAGCGCAGGCAGCCTATGCACTTCGTGGCATCGACCGCAAAGGCCCAGCGATGCTTGGTCCAGTCGTAGTCCGCGGTGGGGAAGGATGCCGGCGTGCCGGCCTGCGCCGGAGCGGCGGGCGCGGCGGCGGGTTCGGCGGTCGCGCTGGCGGTTGCCGCCAGCAGACCGGCGGCGCCGGCCGCGGCGCCTGCGCAGGCGACGCCGCGCGTGACGTCGCGCAGGAAAATGCGTCGTGCGGGTACGTCGGACTTGGTCTCGGGCTTCATCGTCTGGTCTCTCATTGGAATCGTGCGCTGCAGTTGAGTTCGGCGAAATAGGCGGCGACATTGCTGATGTCCTGCGCCGAGAGCGCGCCGGCCGCGGGCGTCATGAACACATTGGCGCGCTGGCCTTCCTTGAAGGCGGTCAGCGAAGCCTCCAGGTATGCAGGGTTCTGGCCGGCCAGGCTGGGCCAGGCCGAATTGACCGGGCGCCCGCCGGTGCCGTGGCAGGCAATGCACTGGCGGGCCACGCTCTTGCCCTGCGCCGCAATGCCCTTGGCGTGGCCGCTGCCCGTGGTGCGGCAGGGCAGGCTGCTGAAATACGCCGCCACGTTGGCCACGTCGCCATCGGCCAGGGTCTGCGCCATGGGCCCCATGGTTTCATTGGCGCGGCCACCGGTCTTGAATGCACCGAGCGCGCGCGCGATGTATGCGGCATTCTGGCCGGCCAGGTTGGGCCAGGCGTCATTGGTCGATACGCCGTTGGCGCCGTGGCAGGCCGTGCAAGCGGCAACTGCTGCGTCCGCCGACTTGCGGTCAACGGCCACCGCGGCAGCCGGCAGCTTGGGCGAATGCGGGTTATGGCAGGCGATGCACTGACCGGCGTCGGGGAAGTGCTTGCGCAGGTCGATCTGCAAGATCGACGACTTTGGTCGCCCGGGCATCTGCTCATGGCACTGCGAGCACAGCCGCATGGTGTCGGCGGGAATCACCACCTTGAGTTTCTCCGGATGGTCGGGGGCGGCGCCGTGGCACACCTCGCAGATCACCGTCTTGTGCACGCTGCCGGACCACTCGGCATGGCGCGCGCCGTGGCAGCTGATGCAGGCCTTCGGGGTCTGGAATGACGTGGCCATGCCGGCGATCGCCGGGACGGAATCGGCGCGGTAATGGCCGTAGCGGTAGAACGAGTCACGGGTGAAGAACGCCTTGGCCGCGACGGCTATGACGATGAATGCCACCATGAGCAATACCAGTCGCGCAATGTGCTTGGGCATGTAGGTCTTCCAGCTTTCAATCGATCGGGCATTTCGTTGTGATCAATTGGACTGCCTTTTGATCAGGCCATGGTTGATAAGCGTCAACCGAGTCCCGTTCAACAAATTTGCCGGGCGCGCGTGCGCATTTGGCGCGATCCCATAGGGGAAAGGCGCGGCGATTTGGGTTGGAAGGCGCATGGCGGATACGGCGGATCAAGCGATGAGGGGGCCCTGTTTGATCGTCATCAACATCCGGCTGAATCCTGGCGACTACTGCGCAGGAAGCGCCGGCAGGGATTCGATGACTGGGGACGGCAGGCGTATTGCGTGATCCATTTCCGGAGTGCGCACCGATCGCGCGGTGGCGCGGCTGGCCCCGCGCCAAATAGGGTCAATCCGCAATGCCGGCGATTGTGTTCGACAACGCACAGACGGCCTTTCGCGTGAACGGTCACATACCGCCACCCGCGCAGGTGATTCCCATTATTGGCCGCGGCATCCGTCAGTCTTTGGAGGCGTGACGGGTTGCGTGGCGTCCGGCCTGCCGCGGCGCTCCGATCTGCGTGCGGGCAAATGCGCAATCGGCCAAGGCTTTGGCAGGTCCGCTGGCGTCGGACCCGTGGCATGCGCATGAAGTACGCACAGGGCGTGCGCGTTGCGCGCTCGAATTGCCCATGGTTTCCATGTCATATAGAAGAGTGCGCACCACCTTTGACAGCCATCAACATCGGATCGACTTTGCCGGCGCCTAATGCGAACCAATCTGGCGTCGATGAAGCTGTTCGACGCAGGCGTGACGGATCGAATTGCAAATGAAAGGAGTTTCCATGAGCGCACGGCAGTTTGGAGCTTGTCAGTTGGGTGGCCTGGTTGCCGCCGGTGCCATGTTCTTGCTGGGCCCGGCCGTAGCGGCCGATGAGGAGGCGGCACGCGCGCTGGCGCGGCAGAGCAACTGCTTCAAGTGCCATGCCATCGACAAGAAAAAGGAGGCCCCGCCGTGGCGGGAGGTCGCCGCCAAGTACAAGGGAAAACCCGAGGCGGAGGCCAAGCTGATCCACCACATCACATCCGGTGAAAAGGTCAAGTTCGAGGACGGGCACGAGGAAGATCACAAGATCGTGGCAAGCAAGGATCCGGCAGCCATCAAGAATCTCGTCGACTGGATCCTGTCCCTTTAACAGCAACCGAGCGCGCGCGGCGCCGGTTGCGCGGATGCGCCGCCGGCAGACTTATTTCCGGGGAGCATGCTGTCATGACATTGAGAAAAATCCTGGGCCTTGCCGCATGGCTGCTTGCCATGGCCGTTGCGGGGCCGGCAGGGGCCGATGAGCCTACCACAGCGGAAAGGGCACTGAAGCGGGATGCGGTGTGCACCAAGTGCCACGATGAGAGCGAGGCACGGCCCGTACTGTCCATCTACCAGACGCGCCACGGCGTCAAGGCCGATCCGCGGGCGCCGTCCTGCCAGGACTGCCACGGCGACAGCGACCGCCACGTCAAGGGCGAGTCCGGTGCGGGAACGCGTCCGAAGCCGGATGTGGTGTTTGGCCACGGCAGCGGTGTCTACAGCGCAGATGCGCCGGCGACGATCGCCGAAACCTGCCTGCAATGCCACCAGAGCGGCGCACGCAGCCACTGGACCGGCAGCCAGCACCAGCGCGAGGACCTGAGCTGCGTCAACTGCCACCGCGTGCATATCGCGCGCGATCCGGTGCTCAACAAGGTGACGCAACCGGATGTGTGCTTCACCTGCCACAAGGACCAGCGTGCCCAGATGCACCGGATCTCCACCCATCCCGTGCTTGCCGGCAAGATGGCCTGTTCCGACTGCCACAACCCGCACGGTTCCACCGGTCCGAAGCTGTTGATAAAAAACTCGATCAACGAGACCTGCCTGACCTGCCACGACGAGAAGCGCGGTCCGTTCCTCTGGGAACACCAGCCGGTCTCCGACGACTGCAGCAATTGCCATACGCCGCACGGATCCAACAACGAGCCCCTGCTCAAGGCGCGCCTGCCCTGGTTGTGCCAGGACTGCCACAGCGGCGACCACGCGCGCTCGGCCTATAGCGGCGCGAATCTGGCCGGTGGCGCCGTGACCTCGGTGAACGGCACCACGCCGTTGCAGAAGCAATCGCCGGCTGCGCAGATCGTTGGCCGGGACTGCCTGAACTGCCACTCCCTGGTTCATGGGTCCAACAGTCCGGCAGGTGCGAAATTTCAACGGTAAGTGAATCGAACCGGGGATACGAGTCATGAAAAGAGAACTAGTTGGGAACAGGCAGTCGGGTCGGCGGATTTGGCCACGGACGCTGCGTCGCACGTTAATGGCGCTGGCGCTTGCCAATGCGGGATTTGCCCATGCGCAATCGGCTTCGGAGGAGCCCAGCGTCGCCCAGCTCACGCAGCCCACCAACACGGTGGAAGTCGGCGCCGGCACCGTCAGCCGGTCCTCACCCAAGGCCGGCGAGTACGACGGCATGGGGCGGCAGGGGGTCTACGGGATCGGCAATTTCGATCTGCGAGGCGGCGCTGCCTACAACGAGAACGATGCCACGCGCTGGCGCCTATCGGGCACCAACCTGGGCCTGGAGACGCGCAATATCCGCCTGGAGTACGGGGTACAAGGGCGCTACCGCATCAATATCGACTATGACGAGCTGTTGCGCAACGGTTCGGCGGTTTACCAGAACATCGCGTCGCCCTACCAGGGCGCCGGCGGAAAGTCGCTGACCCTGCCGGCCAACTGGGCTGCGCCGCTCTACCCAACCAGCGCCACGATGGGCACGGCCAACGCCTACCCGGCACCCGTTGCTTCGATGCTGGGACTGGCGGCAACCAGTTCCGGCAGCCCGCTGGTCGCAAACACCCACTACATTTGCAAGGGCACTACCAACGGCTGCGCGCCCAATGCGTCGTTCCAGGGGGCCTATACCACCGGATTGCCGCTTACCACCGCCAACAAGGCAATGCTGGCGCAGAACCAGGCGGACCTGGGCGACTTCCAGTCGATACGGCTCTCGACCAAGCGGGACAAGGAAAAGTACGGCGTCTCCTACGATCTCAGCCGGGCGTGGAGCGTGAATCTGGGAATGCAACGCGAAAACAAGCGCGGCATCAAGCCGCTGGGCATCGTCAATTCGGGTGGCGGCGGATACGGCGGCGAGAACGCGGTGATCCTTCCGGAACTCATCGATACCACGACCGACCAGTACACGGCCGAGCTCAATTTCAAGGGCGAGAAGAGCTTCCTCACGGCGGCGTACTTCGGCGAGATGTTCGACAACAAGGCGCCTTACATGACGGTGGCCAATCCCTATGGTGTGGGCTCATACAATAATAGCCAGCCCGCTACCGCGTACGGCGTCTCCTCGGCTACGATCAGCGAAGAGCCCAACAGCACGTTCAACCAGTTTCGCCTGACCGGCGGCTACAACTTCGCGCCAGCGACCCGCCTGGTGGCCGATGCGGCCTATGGGCGCAATGGCCAGAATGCCGGCTTCGTGGTCGACCCGGCGATGTTTTCTACGCCCACCGGTGCCACCGGCGCGGCAAACAACAATGGAACGGTGCTGCCGGCCAATTCAGCCAACGGCCTGGTGATCACCAAGTCCTTTGACCTCAAGCTGAGTGCGCGTCCACTGGCGCCGCTCAACGTGGATGTGGCCTACAAGTACGATGACCGGGACAACCGCACGCCGGTCAACACCTACGCCTGGTACGACGCGGGCGCCAAGAATTTCGGCGCACCCGGCTCGGTGCTCAACGGCGCCACCATCGCCGGCATCCCCGTGGGTACGCCGCTCTACGGCGGCACGGGTCAGAACAACGTCAATATCGTCGCCAACCGCCCCTACAGCAAGAAGATCAACGACATCAGCGCCAATGCCGACTACGCCATTACCCGCGTCCATTCGGTAAAGGGCGGCCTGGAATGGCAGTCCATCGATCGCAACTGCAGCGGCACCTGGATCGACTGCGCCAGCGCGGACACCTCGCGCGAAACAACCGAGCGGCTGGAATACCGTTACCGTCCTGGCGGCAACTTCAGCGCCCACGTCGGATACGACCACGCCAGCCGGAACGTGGACTACAACCCCAACGCGTGGATGTCGCTCAATCCCGCCCTGGCCGCCACCGGCATTCCCAGTCTCGTGGCCAATGGCTACAACGGGTCGGTGCTCGGGTTTCTTTCCGCCAATGGTCTCAGCCCCTATGGCCTGCCCATCGCCGCCAACGCCGCCAGCGGCTTCACGGGCGCCACGCTGGCAAACTACAAACTGCTGTTTGGCAGCGGCAATGGCGGCCTGTCCAACAGCTATTACGGCAATGCCAATCTGACCCAGAACTGGCCCGGCCTCGATTACTACAATACGGCCAACCGTACCCGCCAGCATCTGCGCGGCGCATTCGACTGGCACGCCACCGAAAACTTCACCCTGCAGACCACGGGCGACTACCGGCACGACAACTACCCCGACGATGTCTACGGGCTGCAGAGCAGCAGCGCATGGTCGCTGAACTTCGATGGCGATCTGGCCCTGAACGACGACCTGAGCGTCAGCGGGTACTACACCCACGAGGAGCAGCGCCAGACCAGCGCCAACGATCCGGCGAGCAACGGCGCGGTCAATCTGGTGGGCAACGCCACCTCGAGCAGCGGCGCCACCAAGTACACCACGGCGACCGGCGCCACCGGCTATAACAGCAACGTGGCAGGAAACTGCGCCGGCGACAGTGCGGCAGGACTTCCCGCCGGCTACACCCAGCTACAGCTGTATAACAACAACCTCAAGATCGCCCCCTGCGCCGGCTGGCAGTCGGAAATCCGTGACCGCACCGACACCCTGGGAATTGCCTTCCGCAAGAAGCGCCTGTTTCTCCCCCAGTTGAGCCTGGCCGGTGACGTGAGCTTCAGCCGCGCCCTGACAACCAATACCATGACAGGCGGTTACTTCTATACCAACCCCCTGGCCGCTTATGTCGCCAACACGGCCAGCGTGAGCGTGCCGGCCGTGAGCTTCATCAATGCCGCTGCGCTGCCGGATGTCGTCGTGTCGGCCCTGCAACTGCGCTTGAGCAGCGCCTACCTGCTGACCAAGGCGAGCGCGGTGCGCCTCATCTACGCGTTCAAGCACCTGTCCACCAGCGACTATGCGTATGCGAGCACCATGCCGGCGTACACGTCCGGAACGGTGATGCCAGTCATGGCTCAGTCGCCCGACTACAACGTCAGTTCGGTGGGCGTCTCCTATGTCCTCACCTTCCAGTAAATGGAGATTTCATGAGCAGTAGCAGCACGGGCAGGCTTGGGCGGCTGGTGGGATTCTTGCGCCGCCCGAGCGCGAAGTACTCCATCATCACGCTCCTCGCCCTGGGGTTCGCATCCGGGATCATCTTCTGGGGGGGATTCAATACCGCCCTGGAGGCGACCAACACGCTCGATTTTTGCATCTCGTGCCATGAAATGCGCGATACCGTCTACCAGGAGTACAAGCAGACGGTGCATTTCACGAATCGCACCGGGGTGCGCGCCGCCTGCCCCGACTGCCATGTGCCCCGTGACTGGACCCACAAGATGGCCCGCAAGATGAAGGCCAGCTTCGAAGTCTGGGGCAAGATCACCGGAGTTATCGATACGCCGGAGAAGTTCGAGGCCAACCGCATGCGGCTGGCCAGCGACGAATGGGCGCGGATGGAAAAGGCGGGCTCGCGCGAATGCCTTAACTGCCACAACTTCTCTGCGATGGATGCGGAGCGGCAAAAGTCAGCCGCCGCCAAGAACCATAAGCAGGCGCAGGATCAGGGCAAGACCTGCATCGACTGCCACAAGGGCATCGCGCACCACCTGCCCAAGGAATACCGCGACCCCAGCGAGGAGGAGTGAGGCGCAGCCTCAGGTTCCGCAGAAGGTCTGCGTGACCCGCTCGGCCGCCTGCGCCGGCAGGGTGAATTGCGCCAGCGATTCGTCTTCCGCGTAGGGCACCGAAACGGCCTTGAGCAGCGTGATGGCGGGTTCCAGGTCATCGAAGTCGACGGCTGCGCGTATGGCCTGTTCCACCCGGTGATTGCGCGGTATGCGCGCCGGATTGCAGGATCGCATGGCCTGGGCTCGCGCTGCGGGGTGCAAGTCTTCCTCGCCGAGCCGCTGCTGCCACTGTGCCTCCCACGCATCGTAAGCGGCCGGATCGGCAAACAGCGTGCGCGGACCCATTGCGGATTTCCGGTCATCCTGGGAGGCTGCGTCGCATAGCCGGCGGAAGGTGAGCGTGAAATCGGCGCCGTTGGCGTGCATGGCATCGAGCAACCTGCCGATGAGGTCCGCGTCTTCGGCGCGTTCCGTCATGAGGCCGAGCTTGGCGCGCATGGCTGCGAGCCATGCAGCCTCGAACTGCCGGGGGAAGTCATCGATCACCGCCTGCGCCAGGCCGGTGGCACTAGCCGCGTCATCGTCGATGATCGGTATCAGCGTCTCGGCAAAGCGCGCCAGGTTCCACTGGGCGGCCCAGGGCTGGTTGGAGTAGGCGTAACGGCCGCCCTCGTCGATGGCGCTGAACACCGCAGCCGGATCGTAGGCTTCCATGAAGGCGCACGGCCCGTAATCGATGGTTTCACCCGAGACAGCCATGTTGTCGGTGTTCATCACGCCATGGATGAAGCCCACGGACATCCAGCGCGCGACCAGTTCGGCGTGGCGCCGCGCGAACGCCTGCAGCATTGCGTGGCAGGGCAGGGCGCTGTCCCTGGCGTCCGGGTAATGGCGCTCGAGCACGTGCGCCGCAAGCAGGCGCACCGCGGCAATGTCGCCGCGCGACGCAAACAGCTGGAAGGTTCCAACGCGGATATGGCTGGCGGCAATGCGCGTCAGTACTGCGCCCGGCAGGCGTTCTTCACGGTATACCGGCTCCCCCGTGGCAACCGCGGCCAGGGCGCGCGTCGTGGGTATGCGCAGCGCATGCATGGCTTCGCTGACGATGTATTCGCGCAGCACCGGCCCCAGGGCCGCGCGGCCGTCGCCGCGCCGCGAATAGGGCGTGCGCCCGGCGCCCTTGAGCTGGATATCGCGGCGCACGCCCGCCTGGTCGATCACTTCGCCCAGCAGGATCGCGCGGCCGTCACCGAGCTGCGGGGAAAAACCGCCAAACTGATGTCCCGCGTAAATAGCGCTCAAGGGATCCGAACCTTCGGGCAGGCGGTTGCCGGAGAAGATGTCCGCAAGCGCCTCCGGCGTCATGCCGGCGGTGATGATTCCGAGCTCGCTGGCCAGCGGTTCGTTGAACAGCAGCAGGCGAGGCCGCGCTACCGGCGTGGGTGACACCCGCGAAAAAAAATGCCCGGGCAGCCGTGCATAGGTGTTGGCGAACGGTATGCGTGGGTCGTCCATGATTCAGCGCGGGCGCACGCCGGTGCCAAGTAGGGCGCCAATGAAGAAACTCAGCACGGAAATGAAGATGCTGGCGAAAAAAGCTGTCCAAAAACTGTCCACGGCAAAGCCGGTGACCAGCGCTGACACCAGCAAAAGCATCAGGGCATTGATCACCAGCAGGAACAGGCCTAGTGTCAGAACGGTGAGCGGCAGGGTCAATAGGATGAGCAGCGGCCGCACGATCGCGTTGGTGAATCCCAGCAGGAGCGCGGCGATCACAAGCGCCTGTGCATCGGCAAAGTGAATGCCGTGAAAGACGTAGCTGGCCGCCCACAGGGAAAGGGATGTGACGGCCCAGTGCAGGAGAAAGCGCATGAGACTATTGGGCATCGGATAGGGCGGAGGTGCCTTGCTATGGAAATTCATTCTAATGGCTGGGAGGGCTGGTGCCGATAACCGCGCAACGCGCATGGGCTGCAATGGCGGCATGCGGTGTACTGCTGTATTGCGCGCTGCCCGGGCACGCGCAGGAGCTTGTTCCCCCCGCCGCCAATACCGCGCCGGCCGAGCCGCCGGACACCCGCACGCCGCTGGAGCGGCTTTGGACCGAGCCCGATGGCGTGGGTTTCCTTGCGTACCGGCAAAGCTACGTGATGCTCACCCAGACCAACTCGCCGGACGATGCGCCGCAGAGCGGCAACCCGGACAACAATGTGCCCTACGGCTATGGCCAGCAACATGCCGAGATCAAGTTCGCGTTCAGCCTCAAGGCGATGGTGGTGTCGAGCAGCATCCTGCAACGGCACAACAGCCTCTGGTTTACCTATAGCCAGCAGTCGCACTGGCAGGCGTTCGATGCCGTGCATTCGCGGCCCTTCATCGAGAGCGACTACCAGCCCGAACTCGTCTTTTCGCATCGCTTCGGCGACGCACTCGCCGAGCGGCGTGGCTTCCAGCCGCTGTACCTCAACCTGAGCCTGACGCACCAGTCCAACGGCCAGACTGACCCGCGTTCGCGCAGCTGGAACCGGATTACCGGACAGCTGGGTCTGGTGGACCGCCTGGGCGATGACCATAGCCTGTCCGTGCTGGTCCGGCCCTGGTACCGGATCCGCGAGCCGGTGGCCAGCGACAACAACCCGGATATCGGCCATTACCTGGGGCATGGCGATGTCGAGGCCATCTATTGGAATGGCAACAACATGCTGAGCCTGCTGGCGCGCATCCGCTCGGCGCAGCTGGACTTTTCCACTCCGCTGCTGTTCCTCAACCAGGGCAAGCCAAAGAAGAACTCCCTGCAGTTCCACGTGCAGCTCTTTACCGGGTATGGCGAGAGCCTTATCGACTACCGCCAGCATCACACCACCTTCGGACTGGGCGTATCCGTGCCCTACGGGCTGTGACCGCAAAATTCCGGTGCTTCAGCCGTGGAGCTCAAGCGCCTGGGTGACCGCGCGGTCCAGGCGTTCCAGTCCAAACGAGACATCGACCATCGCCCCGTTGACGAATAGGGCCGGCATCGACCGTATTCCCAGGTGCCGTGCGCCCGCAATGTGCTCCTGCACGCGCTGCAGGTAGATGCGCCCCTGCATTTCGTGGTCATAACGCACGAGGTCGGCGCCGACGCGGTCGGCGTACTGGCGCAGGGCGCTTTCCTTGAGATGATTCTGGTGTTCGAGCAGCAGTTCCAGATACGGCCAAAAGTGTCCCTGGGCCGCCACCGCCTCGGCCGCTTCTGCGGCGCGCTCGGCGTGCGGATGGATTTGTGTTTCGGGAAAATGACGATAGACGAAGCGCAACTGCTTGGGATGTTCCCGCAGCAGGATGCGGATGGCGCCATGCGCTTCTCGGCAAGCCGGCGATTCAACGTCGCCATATTCCAGCAGCGTGACGCGGGCCGATGGCGGGCCGAGCACGTGATCGATCGCGGCGTCGGCCTTCAGAAGCGGATTGGCGTGTACTTTGCTCATCGGGGGCTCGCGATCAACGGAACGGTTGCGCACAAAGGGTCTGCGTCATCGTAGCGCGTACCGGCCGGCGCCGCGCCGCTGTTGCGCCACATTCCGCGAATGCGACGTGCTCGCGCATTGCCAGCAATCGCGCCGCCATATTTTCGGGCACTTGCGTTCGATATCGCACAGACGGTGGCTGCCCCGGGTGCTGAACTCCTACCCCCTGCCGGAGGACACCGCCATGACGTTGCAAACCGATATTCCGGAGGCCGTTTCGGCGCGGGCGCAGTACCGGCCGCCGCAGCCGGAGGTCGCAACGGCAGCGCGCCTGCCCTTGGTGATCGGACTGGGAAACGTCTATCTGTGCGACGACGGCGCCGGAGTCCATCTGGTCCGCCGGCTCAAGGCGACGCTGGGCGATGGCACGGCCTTCTGCATGGACGGTGGCCTCATGAGCCTTAGCCTGTATCCCCAAGTAGAACGTGCCTCCGCGCTGGTGCTCCTTCACTGCGCCGATACGGGGCGCGCGCCCGGAAGCGTGGATGTTCTGGAGGGTAGGGCGATGGACGATTACCTGCGCGACCCGCGGGTGCGCTCCATCCAGGAACGCGGTCTCATTGACCTGCTCGATCTGGCGCGGCAGCGGGCCTGCCTGCCGGTGCGGCGGGCACTGGTCTGCATTCAGCCCAAGCGCCTGGCCTGGGGCGAAGCGATGTCCTTTCCGGTGTTCCAGGCATTGCCCGTGGCCGCGAGCCGGGTTGGGGCACTGCTGGAGCGCTGGCAGGCCGCCTGAATACGCGGGGCGAGGTTCTACCCTGCGGATGGGGTCTTCCGGCGTCATCGTCAGGGGCTGGCGGGCCGATCGCACGTTCCGGGTGGAATAACTTCTGAAGTATCCGGTTTGCGATCCGACCTTCGCAGTACGCGCTTGACGGCCCGGTAGACGACGAGCAACAGTGCGCCGATTTCCAGCGTGGAGCGCAGTTGGCCCGCCGAGCGGGCCGCGCGCGAACCGGCAAACATGCTGAGTACCACGGGCAGGAGGGTGCGCAGCACGGCACGCAGCATTCCCTTGCCACGTCCGCCGCCAGCCACCATTCCGAGGATGGACAAGACCACGCCCGCGCCGCGGCGGATGCCGCCGGTTTCGCTCGCCAGCATTTCGAGCGACATTGCCAGTTCCAGGCGATGCCTGGCTCCCTGCACCCGCAGGATCTCCAGGCGCTGGCGCAGATCGTTGCGGGAGCGATGATCAGCCGGCGAGTTCATCTTCAGCGTCCCGCGAACCTGGGGCGTTGGGCGCGGCGCTGCGGCGAATCGCGGCACCATCCTTGGCGAGCTCGGCAAAGGTCTGGTACAGCAGTGGCTTTGCGCTGGCAATGCTGCGCATCAGCCAGCCTGCGAGCAGGGCGGTGACGCCACAGTACAGCAGCGCCAGCGCGGCCAGCGGATACCAACCGAAGCGGTCCCAGAAGACCACCACCAAGGCAGCACTCAGCGCGATGAGCGCCAGCATGGCGATGACGCAGGTGGCCAGCGCTACCAGCAGCCAGCGCAGTCCCGCTTGCACGGCGAGCGTCAGTTCCACACTGGCAAATTCCGCCCGCGCCAGCGCCAGGGCCAGCAGCGACTGCCCGGCGCGGCGCCAGGACGGCGACGCTTCGTCCTGGGCGGACCGGTCGTCCAAGACGAACGACCTAACGGCGCGCGATCAGGAAACCAAGCACGAGTCCCAGGGCGGCGCCGATGCCGATGGCGCCCCAGGGGTTGTCGTGCACCCACTCGTCCGTGGCGCGGCTGGCAACCTTGCCGCGGCGCACGACTTCGTCACGTGCGCCCGCAAAGCGCTCCTGCGCCTGGTCAAGCAGATCTTCGGCGCGCTGGCGCAGCTGGCGTGCCTCGTCGCCGGTGGCCGCCGCCGCCTGCCGCAACAGCGCGTCCACGTCGGCCAGCAGGGTTCTGATGTCGACGACCAGCTTTTCTAGTGTCGCTTCCATGGTGCTCCTCCAGTTGCAGGGAAAGGGGTTTGTGTGCGTGCAATAGCCATTGCAATCGCCCGGCTGTGGCGCCCGGACCTTGTGCTTGAACGATCCTAGCACCGGCGTCAGGGATCGGCTGTGCGGTAGCCGTGGCTGCGGGCGTGCCCCGGAAGTGACGGATGGGCAACAGCCGGCGCTTGCACAAACGCGGCCAGGCCGCCGGTTCCGCATGCAAACACGCATGCCGTGGCCTGCAGGCAAAGCGGATCCTATTGCTGCGCGATGCCTTCGCCGGGTCCGAAACCCAGCCACCAGCCGGGCGGGCCATCACCGCTGCCGCCCCAGTCAAGCGCATCATCCGGGTCCGCTTCATCGCTGATGCCGGGCTGGAAGTCCCATGCGCTGCCGGCGGCAATATCCATCCACAGCAGGCTGTATGCCGCCAGAAAGCGCCGCCGTCCGCGATCGTCGCTCCAGATGCCGGCGACGCGGGTGAAGATGCCCCGTTGCGGCAGTTCGCTGCGCCACAGCCTGCCGGCGCGCGCCGCCCGCATATGTCCGGCGCCGCCGGCGGTCATGAGGTTGAGGTCGCGCGTGGGTCCGTCGAGCAGTTCGCAATCGACCGGCAGTTCACCCGCAAAGTGCAGCGGCGCGCTGCTGGCGTCGACGCGATGCACGGCTCCGGGAAAGGCCAGGCGCACGCCCATGCCTTGCACGACGGCGAACCAGCGCTGCACCCCGGGGTAGAAGGAAAACGGCCCGTTGCCGCTGACCTCGGCCAGACTGATGCGCAACTGCCAGGGGTAGCTGCCTCCGCCACTGCCCGGCCGGCCGCGTCCGGGCCAGACGAGCAGCTCGCGCGTCTGGCCGCCGCCATTGCGCCACGGCTGGGCCGGCACGTCCTGCGCTCTCAAGATCCGCGGTTCAGATCCCATGACCTCTTCCCGGGCGGGCCGTTCGGGGCGCGCTCGGCGGTGGGGCAATGCCTGCGCCGATATTGCAGCCAGCCTGCGCGCAGGATAGCAAGGCGGCGCAGTTCCGGGGAGTGCGCACCGCTCAGGTTTTGGGCTGCCCGGACTGCGCGGCCAGCAACGCCGCCTCCAGTTCCGCGATCCGCGCCTTTTGCCGGCGGTCTTCCTGGAAGCGCGCGGTTTCGTCGCGGATGACCGCCACCACGGCCTCCGGATGGCCCGCAGCATCGTTGAGCATGGCGACCGTGAAGGCGATGGATAGCGTCCTGCCAGCCTTGTCGATGGCCGGCACGCGCAGCACGTCCGATCCGTACTTGGTGTGGCCCGTGCGCATGGTTTCGTGGTAACCGTCCCAGTGGCGCTTGCGCAGCCGCTCGGGAATGAAGATGTCCATGGAATGGCCCAAGGCCTCGGCCGCGGTGAAACCGAACAGGCGTTCGGCACCGGCATTCCAGAGGATGATGGCGCCCGACCCGTCGGTGACGCAAAGCGCGTCACCGACGGCCGACAGCAGCTGGGCTGGATCGACAGCGTTGTGCATATCGCTGTTCACGCGGTTGATCCGGCTGCCGGCCTGCGCGCTGCCGGCAGCCCGGGCATACGCATCGGTTTGCCCCGCTCAGACCGCCTTTTCGGCGTGCAGTGCGGCGATCTGGGGTTTGGTGTACCCCAGGAAGGTCAGCACTTCGTCGGTGTGCTCGCCCAGCAGGGGCGAACCCGTGACCACCGGCTTCATGTCCGAGAACTTGATCGGACTGCCCACCGTGAGGTACTTGCCGCGCTCCTTGTGGTCCACCTCGACGATGGTCCCGCTGGCGCGCAGCGAGGGATCATGCTCGAGCTCCTTCATGGTGAGCACCGGCGCGCACGGTATGTCGAACTTGCGCAGGATGTCCACCGCTTCGAACTTGGTCTTGTCGGCCAGCCATGCTTCGATGGTGCCGAAGATATCCATGATGTGCGGCTGGCGCGCCTTGGCCGTGGTGTAGGCCGGATCGCTGATCCACTCGGGCTTGCCGATCGCCTTGCAGATCGGCTCCCAGGCGTGG
>Ga0209698_10002040_pt1 | contig 23100 bp, 23 predicted proteins | sample LitLauG_LLR_2012_FD_187203 | JGI IMG/M metagenome (GOLD analysis project Ga0209698, IMG submission 187203) | Freshwater sediment microbial communities from Pennsylvania, USA - Little Laurel Run_MetaG_LLR_2012 (SPAdes) (version 2) | ecosystem: Environmental > Aquatic > Freshwater > Creek >... | reverse complement strand
GGCTGTGGCGCCGCGCGCCATCCCCAGCCGGCTCGCGCCGCCACAGCCCAGGCCCGCGACGCTGACCATCGTCTCCGTGCGCCCAAGTCTCACCATCTGCATCGAAGAGGTCTCCCGCGCCACCGCGGCGGCGCTGACATCGCCTCTTATCGCTGATCACGGCCCGAAGCGCCAATCGCGGCCGCGCCCCGCTGTCCAAGGGCGCGTTTCACGGTACAGAAAGGCCGCATGATCGGCGCCCCCCGCGCGGATGGCGGCGGAGCGCGGACACCGATCATGATTCCCTGGGAACATCTCGGCGTGGCGACCGTGCCCGGCGGCGAGGTCAGCCTGCGGCTGATGCGGCACGACGGCGACTATTCGATCATGGTCGGCACGAACGAGCTGATGAGCACGCGCCGGAGCGGATCGGAAGTGGCGCTGGCGGATTTGACCTGCGCCAAGCTGACGCTGAAGACGGCGCCGCGCGTACTGATCGGCGGGCTCGGCATGGGCTTCACGCTCCGTGCGGCTCTGGCGGCGCTAGGGCCGCACGCCGTGGTCACCGTCGTCGAACTGATCCCGGAGGTCGTGGCCTGGGCGCACGGACCGATGGCCAGCGTGCATGGCGAAAGTCTGACCGATCCGCGCGTCAGGATTGTCGTGGCGGACGTTGGCGCGGTGATCGCCGCCGCCTCGGGAAGCTTCGACGCCATCCTGCTGGACGTCGACAATGGCCCGGAGGGCCTGATCCGCCCCGAGAACGACGCGCTCTATGAAGCCCCCGCCCTGCGCCGGACCCGCGAGGCGCTGGCGCCGGACGGCGTTCTGGCGGTCTGGTCATCCGCGCCGCACGACGCCTTCGCCAAACGCCTGGGCCCGGCGGGCTTCGACGTAGAGGAACACAAGGTCCGCGCCAACGGCCGCCGCCGCGGCGCGCGTCACGTCATCTGGCTGGCGACCCGGCGGTAGTCACCCCTAGGGGTGGCCAGGCGGCGGCGGACGTGCGCTATGCCCGCCATGTCCCGCGAAACCGTCTACATCCTGCAAACCTATGTCGCGGGCCGCGGCAAGGCCCTGAAGGCCGAGCCGCAGGTGGGGTGCAAGAACGCGGAGGAAGCCCGCCGCAAGGCCGAGCGCCTGGCCCCTCTGCGCCTGGGCGTCGTCGCCTTCGCCGCCACCGCCGACGTGGAGATGGGCGACTACGACGACAACCCGCAGATCCTGTTCAAGGCCGGCCGCCTGCCGCCGCCTTGGGACGAGGATTGATTGCCATTGATGGACTTCGTCGCGCGGCGCGATCTTTTGAGCGGCGTCCTAGGGCCGAGAACCGGTTCCCGGGTGGCGAAATGCCCGCAGCCGGCAAGCTGAAATCCGACGGATCCACCGCCATGGTCACACGCATGCAAGGCGGCCCAAAACGCCTCGGGAGTGCCGTTAGATTGAACACGGGTACAAGAAACCCGTTTAGGCGTCGCGGACGATGAATGAGAATAGGACCGTGAATTACGCAACGCCGCACCACACATACCGACGCTCATGAGCAGCCGCGCCAGCTCGCGCGACGGTCCCAGGAAATGTTCCTATCTAGCCGCAAATCGGGAAGGTAGCCCGCCCGAAGTACTCCTCCGCCAGCACGGCGTAGAAATACTCGTCCCACCATTTGCCGTTGTCGCGCGGGAGATGCTGGCGAAAGTGCGCTTCCCGGCGCATGCCCAACTTCTCCATCACGCGCCAAGAGGCGAGGTTCTCCGGTTGGCAGGTCGCCACCACGCGGTGACAGCGAAGCGTCTCGAACGCATGGACCACGAGGGCGCGTGCGGCCTCGGTGGCGTAGCCCTGCCCCTGGTGCGGACGGCCGATCGCCCAACCGATCTCGCGCGTGCCGGGCCCTAGCCAGGGATGGAAGTCCATGTGCCCCACAAGATCGCCCGATGCGTTTTCGACGACGGCGATCGCCTTCGGGCGCCTGCCGGCATTCTTGTCGGCGAAAGCCTGCACCCCAGCCGCGTCGAGCCGCCCCATCGGCAGCCACAGCGTAACTACGGGATCGCCCATGTAGCGATGGACTGCCGGCCCGTCGGAGACGGTGAACCGCCGCAACGTCAGCCGCGGTGTCGCAAGGTTCATAACCTTCCCCGCAATCTCAGGCCTCTGGTCCCGTTACAGTACGCCCCCGGCACCCGTTGGCCAAAATCGGCGCCGCCACTCTTCGCGGTGGCGGCGTCGGTTGGACGGATATCGTCCCGTGCCGACTGCAGGCGGCCCTGCTCAGGTTGCGCATCCGACAAGAATCTTTTCGGGTTGATATCAATCTGGGCATGGCGACATCATCCAACATGATCGACGGCGTCACCATTCGCCTCGCCGTGACCGCCGAGCAACGCGACGTTGAAGCGCTTCAACTTCGCGCGTCGCTGATGTGGGAGGAGGATCGCCGCCATTTGCTCGGGAATCCAGACCTGATTGAGCTGCCCCTCGAGCAGATCGAGAGAGGTCGTGTCTTCGTCGCTGACCGCCGCGGCGTATCCATCGGCTTCGGCGTCGTGGTCCGCCGAGAGGACGGTGAAGCCGAACTCGATGGCCGGTTCGTTGAACCGGACAGTTGCCGCCAGGAGTCGGCAGCCGGCTGATTCATGCTTCCCTTTTTGGCGTTCGGAGGACGATCAAGCGGGATCATAGATCGGCGGGTTCAAGAGACGCGGGCCGGGCATGAATCTTTGCAGGGACTTGCCGCCATCGCCCCCCAGGATCATGGTCAGGCATGTTTGGGAGACATTCCGTGATGACCACCATGCAGGTTTGCCTTGAGAACCAAAAAGCGGCGCATCTGCGCGACGGGACGCTGAGTGCGGAAACGCGGATCGCGTGGATTGATCGGTGCATCGGCATGCTGGTCGATCACCAGACCGAGATCGAGGACGCGCTGAACGCCGATTTCGGCGCCCGCTCTCGCGAAGCCTCGGCCTTCACCGACGTGGCGTCCTCGATTGGCACGCTCAAGCACGCCAAGGCTCATGTGCGACAATGGATGAAGCCGGAAAAACGCAAGACGACACCGGCGATCCTGGGGCTCTTCGGCGCCAAGTGCGAAGTCCGTTTTCAGCCCAAGGGTGTGGTCGGCGTGATCAGCCCGTGGAATTTCCCGGTGAATCTGACCTTCACGCCCCTGGCCGGCATACTCGCGGCGGGCAACCGGGCGATGATCAAGCCTTCCGAATATACGCCCGCCACCTCGGCCCTGATGGCGAAGATGTTCGCCAAGGCCTTCTCGCCGGAGGAGATCGCGGTGGTGACCGGCGGACCCGAGGTCGGTCAGGCCTTCGCCGGGTTGGCTTTTGATCACCTGATCTTCACGGGCGCCACCTCGATCGCCGAGCATGTCATGCGCGCCGCCGCGCCCAACCTGACGCCCCTGACCCTAGAACTCGGCGGGAAGAGTCCCGTGATCATTTCTCGTTCGGCCGACATGAAAACGGCGGCCGCGCGGATCATGAACGGCAAGACGCTCAACGCCGGTCAGATCTGCCTGGCGCCCGACTATGTGCTGGTGCCCAAGGAGCGCCTGCAGAGTTTCGTCGATGAGGCGTCGGGCGCGGTGAAGACCATGTTTCCAACCATCAAGGACAATCCCGACTACACGTCGGTGATCTCGCAGCGCCATTTCGAGCGCATCACCGCCTACGTCGACGAAGCGCGCGCCGCCGGATTCACGGTGGTCGAGATCAAACCCGATGGCGAGGATCTCACTCAACAGGAGCACCACAAGATCGCGCCCACGCTGATTCTCGAGCCGACGGACGACATGAAGGTGATGAAGGAGGAGATCTTCGGTCCGGTCCTGCCGGTAAAAACCTATTCCAGCGTCGATGAGGCGGTTGCCTACGTCAACGCACACGATCGACCGCTCGGGCTCTATTATTTCGGCGACGATGGCGCCGAACGCGAGAAGGTGCTCGATCAGACAACTTCCGGAGGAGTCACGGTCAATGATGTCGTCTTTCACGTGGCCCAGGAGGAACTGCCGTTCGGCGGTGTCGGCCCGTCGGGCATGGGCAGCTATCACGGTCATGACGGCTTCAAGGAGTTCAGCCATCGCAAGGCCATCTACAGCCAGTTGAAAAAGGATATTCCCCAGTTGGTGGCGCTCCGTCCGCCTTACGGAGCGGGCATCCGAAAATACCTGGCCGGAGCGATCGGGCGGTAGGGTCGGGGCCTGTCGCATTCGTGCGGATTGGCCCCCTGGCGCGTAGCCCCTTGGCGCCCCCCCGCGCGATAGGCTTTATGACCTCAGCGGTCGACAATCGGCCAACGAACGAAAACCAGGGAGCAATCGCATGAAGGCCGCCGTATTGCGCGAGGTGCGCACGCCCCTCCAGATCGAAGACGTCCAGATCGGCAAACCCGGCCCGCACGAGGTGCTGGTGCGCACCGCCGCCGCGGGGGTCTGCCATTCGGATCTGCACTTCATCGAAGGCTCATACCCCTTCGCCCTGCCGGTAATCCTGGGGCATGAAAGCTCCGGCGTCGTCGAGCAGGTGGGCGCCGAGGTTCGGACGGTAAAGCCCGGCGATCACGTGATCACCTGCGTCTCGGCTTTTTGCGGTCACTGCGCCCATTGCCTGACCGGCCGCATGAACCTGTGCGAAGGTCAGGAAACCCGGCGGGCCAGGACCGAGCCGCCCCGCCTGTCGCACCCCAGCGGCCCGATTTCACAGTTTGCCAACCTCTCATCCTTCGCCGAGCAGATGCTGGTTCACGAGCATGCGTGCGTCGCGATCCGCAAGGAGATGCCACTGGACAGGGCGGCTCTGATTGGCTGCGCGGTGATGACCGGGGTCGGATCTGTGTTCCACACCTCCGGCGTGCGGCCAGGCGAGTCCGTCGCGGTGATCGGCTGCGGCGGGGTGGGCCTTTCGGCGATCAACGGCGCGGCCATCGCCGGCGCCGGACGGATCATCGCCATCGACCTGTCGCCGACCAAGGAGGCGCTGGCCCGGACATTCGGGGCAACCGATTTCATCTGCTCGAAGGATACGGACGCGGTGAAGGCGGTGCTGGATATGACGCGCGGCGGGGTGCAGCACAGCTTCGAAGCGATCGGCCTGAAGATCACGGCCGAACAGGCCTTCCACATGCTGGCGCGCGGCGGCACGGCCAATATCATCGGCATGATCCCGGTGGGCCAGAACATCGAGCTGCCTGGGGCTGCCTTCCTCGGCGAGAAGCGCATCCAGGGCACGATGATGGGCTCCAACCGCTTCCCGGTGGACATGCCGCGGCTGGTGGACTTCTACCTGGAAGGCAAGCTGAAGCTCGACGATATGATCTCGCGCCGTCTGAAACTGGCTGACATCAATTCCGCCTTCGAGGAAATGAAGAGCGGCGAGGTCGCCCGTTCGGTGATCGTGTTCGACGCTTGAGGACAGGCGCGCAATGACCCACCCGATTCTGGAAAACATCGCTAAAAGCGACCGGCACACGACCTTTTACCTGTCGTGCGGCGATCCGACGGCCACGCCGATCATCTTCGTGCACGGCTGGCCCGAACTGTCGATTTCGTGGCGCCATCAACTGCCGGTGTTCGCCGCCCTCGGGTTCCACGCCATCGCTCCGGACATGCGCGGCTATGGACGCTCGACGGTGTATGGGCGGAACGCCGACTACCGTCAGGAAGAAATCGTCGCGGACATGATCGACCTGCTGGACAGCCTTGGCTCAAAGAAGGCGGTCTGGGTGGGTCACGATTGGGGATCGCCCGTGGTCTGGGGTCTGGCCCAGCACCATGCCGACCGCTGTCACGGCGTGGCCAACCTGTGCGTGCCCTATATGCCCGACGGGTTCGGCCTGGAGTCGCTCATCCCTCTGGTCGACCGGTCCGTCTATCCCGAGGACACCTACCCGGCCGGTCAATGGGACTATTTCCTGTTTTACAGGGAGAATTTCACCGCCGCTCACACCGCCTTCGAGGCCAATGCCCGCGCCACGGTGAAGGCGCTGTTCCGCGCCGGCGACCCGGCTGGCCAGGGCCAGCCGGCGATGACGGCCTCCGTTCGCGCGCGGGGCGGCTTTTTCGGTCCCGGTGAGGCCGCGCCCGACCTGCCGCGCGATCCGCGGGTGCTGACCGAGGAGGACGAGAGCCGCTACGCCGCGGCCCTCGGCCGCAACGGCTTCTTCGGCCCCGACAGCTGGTACGTGAACGGCGAAGCCAACATGTCCTACGCGGCCCGGGCCGGCGCCGGGCGCCGTCTGGAGATGCCGGTGCTCTTTGTTCACGCCGCCTACGACTACGTCTGCGAGACGCTGAACTCGAGCCTGGCCGACCCGATGCGGGGATCTTGCGCCAACCTGACCGAGACGACGGTGCGCTCGGGACACTGGATGGCTCAGGAGAAGCCCAGTCAGGTCAACGCCGCGCTGGCGAAATGGCTGTCGGCGCAGTTTCCGGGTCTCTGGCCGACAGCGTGAACCGGAGGCCGGTCGCAAGGCCAATCTAAGCTTCACCGCTCGACCGCCGCGCCGCGATCGGATTGCGCTTGAGGGGAGAGGCGGCCCAACGCAGGCAGCCCCGTCGGGTGTGAGGGTAACAACCGTTGGGGGCAGGAGGTCGCTCGCCCGGTCCAGGCCGCGGACGAACCCTAGCGCCGCCTCCAGCCCACTCTGAGCCGTCGAATCGTCGAATTCCATCGGCCGAGGCCCGCGGCACGCCTCGCGCAGTGCACGGATCGACCATCGCGCAACCCCCATTCAGCCTACCGATGCTTGCATCCGTACTCGTCCACAACGGTCGGTAAGATCGACTATCAATTCGATTTACATTGTAACCAACTCGAAACAATATGTACAAAGGGATAATATTGAGGCATCTAACCAGTGGGCGGTGAGACACCGTGGACGGAGCGTTGCGTCCACGCAGGAGAGACAATCTATGGCGACTTCACTCACGCTGAATGTCAATGGAACCAACCACGTCGTGTCCGTGAGCGACACCGGCATGCCGCTGCTTTGGGTGTTGCGCGACCTCATCGGCCTCACCGGCACGAAGTATGGCTGCGGCATCGAAATCTGCGGCGCTTGCACCGTGATGGTCAACGGCCAGGCCGAGCGCTCATGCGACTTCGACGTCGGATCGGCGGTCGGCAAGGCGATTGTCACCGTTGAAGGCCTGGCGTCGGACACGGACGGTCAAAAGGCTCAGGCCGCCTGGATCGCCAATCAGGTGCCACAGTGCGGCTACTGTCAGCCGGGAATGCTGGTGGCGACCGTGGCCGCGATGAAGGCTGGGCATCACGGAAGCGAAATCACCTCCGAACTGTCCAATGTCTGCGTCTGCGGCACCTACCTGCGCATCAAACAGGCCGTGCAGTCGCTCTGAGACTCCGTTCCAATCCCTCATAGAAGGCTCTGGTCATGGTAGACGCCATAACTCGTCGCGCGATCCTCGGTGGAACGGGCGCCGCACTCGTCGTGCCCTTTTCCGTACAGTTTACGGGAACAACCGGGGCCACGGCGACGTCCGGGGCGCTATCTACAGCCGGCGCGGCGGTGACGGCGACACAGCTGGGCGCCTACCTGAAGATCGATAGTCAGAACACGGTCACCGTGTTCGTCGGATCGACAGAGATGGGTCAGGGGATCATGACCGGCCTGTCGCAGCTGGTGGCCGAAGAGCTCATGCTGAACTGGAGTCAGGTCAAGGCCGAACACGCCCTGGCGTCAGCCGCCATGCCCAACCCCTACGCCAACCCGCTCTTCCACGCTCAGGTCACCGGCGGCAGCACGAGCATGCGAGGCTGGTATCTGCCGATGCGGCAGGCCGCCGCCATCGCCCGAGCGACGCTGCTGCAGGCGGCGAACGCGACCTACGGCGGCACATGGACCTTGAAGCAGGGCGGGTCGGTGACGAATGGCGTCGCCAGCTATCCGTTCAGCAGCCTCGTCGCGAAGGCCGCGACGCTCACGCCGCCGCAATCCGCCGACCTGGCGACCACGACCAACATCATTGGCAAGTCGGCGCCCCGGGTCGACATTCCAGCAAAGGTCACGGGGGCGGCGGTTTTCGGCATCGACGTGCGGATTGCCGGCATGCTGTACGGCGCGGTGGCCCATTGCCCCACTCTGGGCGGGACGGTGGCCAGCATGCCGACCAGCGCATCCGGAGCAATCGCGCTGGTGAATCTGGGCGACGCGGTCGGCGTCGTGGCGAGCGACACCTGGACCGCGATGCGCATCGCAAACGGCCTCGCCTCACGGGTCAAGTGGAACCTGCCGTCCAGTCTGGCCTCGCGAAATTCAGCGGACATCCTGACAACCGCGCAGACCCTGTTGTCGTCAACTGCGGTCAGCCCCCGTGTCTACGAAACGAGCGGCTCGGTCGATCCCGCCACGGCGCTCTCGTCGGCGCATGCCAAGGTCGACGCCACCTATCAGCTGCCCTACCTCGCGCACGCCTGCATGGAGGTGCTGAACTGCACCGCGAATGTGACCGCGAACTCCGCCGAGGTCTGGGCGCCGACACAGGGCCAGCAGTTTTGCCTCCCCACCGTTCAGGCGATCACCGGATTGCCGACCAGCGCAATAACCATCCACACGACTTTCCTTGGCGGCGGCCTCGGGCGCAAGATCGAGCAAGATTATGTCAGCCAGGCGGTCATGCTGTCGAAAGCCGTCGGCAAACCAGTGAAGCTGACCTGGTCGCGAGGGCAGGACTTCACCAACGACAAGTACCGTCCTTGCGCGCTGATAAGGGTGCAGGCTGGGACCGACACCACAGGCGCGGTGACCGGTATGATCTACCGGAACGTTTCGCCGTCCATCAACATCCAGCGCAACACGGTTGCTGGCAACAACCCGGAGGACACCGGGGCCGTCGCGGGGGCGCTGGGCCTGCCCTATAACATCGCCAACCGGCGCATCGAGTTCGTCCCGAACCCGGCCGACATCCCACTCGGCTACTGGCGTTCGGTGGGGGAGTCCTACAACACCTTCGCTGTCGAAAGCGCCATCGATGAACTGGCCCTGGCTTCGGGGCGAGAGCCGATGGCTTTCCGTAAGGCGCTTGCGGCCGGCGACCCGCGGGCGTTGGGGGTGCTCAACGCGGTAGACACATTGAGCGGTTGGTCCACATCCGCGCCGCCAGCCGGGAACGCCCGGGGAGTCGCATTCCTGAAGGGCTTCGGCAGTTATATTGCGGTCGTGGCGCAGATTTCCGTCAGTTCGGGCCAGATCCGGGTCAATAAGATGTTCTGCGCGATCGACTGCGGAATAGCGGTGAATCCAGATGCGATCACGGCGCAGATGCAAGGCGGCGTGGTCCACGGCCTATCTGCCGCCCTTTGGGGTCAGGTGACCTTCGCCAACGGCGTGCCCAGTGTGAACAATTTCAATAACTACCGGGTCATGAGACTCTCTGACATGCCGGCGATTTCGGTGACCATCGTCCCGAGCACGGCGGCGCCTGGTGGCGTGGGCGAAACCGGAGTGCCGTGCGTCGCGCCCGCGCTTGCCAACGCCTACGCAAAACTCACCGGCACAAGGGTCCGGACCCTGCCCTTCTACCCGGGCGCGACGATGGGAGACGGTTGAGGCGCGTCAGACAAGCGCCTCGGTGAATTTAGATTCCATGCGCAGATAGTTGTCGAGGCCCCCGGGCAGCTTGGCGAATACGGCCTCCCAGCTGGGCCCGGAAATCGCCTTGGCGAGGCCTTCGTCGCGGTGCGCCATGTCGCGCCAGCGCAGGATCCAGGTGACGTTGGCCGAGCCCAATGCGTCCATGGGTTCCTTCGTCACCTGCGAAGGTTCGTCGGTGTTGACCCAGAAGCCGACCAGATCGAGGGTTTTCGACAATTCGGGAATCGCGTGGGTCTTGGCCCAATGCTTGTAGGTTTCGAAGACCTCGGGCTTGAGGTGATAGTTGCGGATTTCGTACATCATCGTGGTCGTCGCCTCGCCAGTTGAACCTAACACCGTCCCATTCAGGGTCCGGCTCAAGGCTCGTCCATAGCCGATCGTGGCGGGTAGGGAAATTCGTTCTGCGTTGGGCTAACCTCTCCCGATGACACGACCTCGCGGACGGCCCGCTCACGGCGACGTGCTCACACCCGCGGAGTGGCGGGTGGTGGAGGGCGTGCGGCACGGCATGACCACCCGCGAACTGGCCTCGCGGCAGGGCGTCAGCCCTGACGCCATCAAGTTTCATGTCGCCAACACACTGTCCAAACTCGGCTTTTCCAGCCGCTTGGAACTGCGCCGCTGGGACGGCGTTCGGCGGGACAGCGCCCTCAATCGAAAGGATTCCTCCATGGACGACACCATAAGCCTTGGCCCGATCGGACAGATCGCGCGATCGGCCAAGGACATCGAGGCGGCGAGCCGCTGGTACGGCGAGGTGCTCGGCCTGCCCCACCTCTATACCTTCGGCAATCTCGCCTTCTTCGACTGCGGCGGGACACGGTTGATGCTGTCACAAGGCGATGGCGGCCCAGCGGAGTCGATCCTCTATTTTCAGGTGCCGGACATCCATGCCGCCAAGTCGGCCTTGGAGGATCGCGGCGCCGTGTTCACCCACGCTCCGCACATGATCCACAAACACGCCGACGGGACCGAGGAGTGGATGGCGTTCCTGACCGACAATGAGGATCGCACTCTGGCGATCATGAGCCAAGCCAAGGGTTGAGGGGGCTGTATTCCGGACGACAGGCTGCAGACTGAGCGGAGGTGTAAATCGCGCGAAACTCATGTCTGCCGCGGATTGCGGCACGTTGACCTTTGGCCCTCCTGCGCCGGGTTCAATGGCCCTTCTACATCTGCGAACATCGCCGTGATCCGTGGAAATCATTCGGAACCCCAGCACAATGCGCAAGATCATGTCCCGTCAGCCCGGCGAAAAGGCGTCAAACGTCCAGGCCGAGGGCCGCTGCGTCTGCGGCGCGGTGCGGCTTGAGATCGATGTGCCGGCGCGCTGGGCCTGGCACGACCATTCGCCGGCCAGCCGCCGCGCTCAGGGCTGCGCCTACGCCACCTACGTCGGCAGCTATCGCAGCCGGATGCGGCTGCTGGCCGGCGAGGATTGCATAACTCGATATGAGGACCAGGCCGCGGGGACGACACGCAGCTTCTGCGCCCGCTGCGGCACGCCGGTCCTCTATGAACGCGCGCGGGCCAAGACCATGGTCAATATCCCCCGCGCGCTCTTCGAAACCCGGACGGGGCGTGAGACACGCTACCACATGTACATGGACCAGGCGGCGGAGTGGCTCTGGAGGGGCGAACCGCTCGCCCCCTTGAAGGGCTATCCCGGCGTGCTTTAGGAAAAGCCGCGTCGCAAGCGGAATCATGTGGCGGGGCCCGTAGTCGGCGGCGAATGGGGGGATTGAATCCGGCCCCTCCACCCCGACCCCATTTCTTCCCTAAGGACACCCTTGAGCGCGCTCCCCCCCAGGGCTTAAGGTCAGCGCGAAGACCGGCGGGACTGCCTGACCGGTTGTATCCTTGGGAGAGCGAAACATGACCGATCACGTGAACACAGCCCTGGGCCGCGTCGGCGTCGACGACCTGGGCAAGACCTTGATCCACGAACACGTGCTGATCGGCTTTCCGGGGTGGTTCATGGACGCACGCCAGCCGCCGTTCAATCGCAAGGAAGCCTTGAAGCGCGTCGTCGACGCGTTCCAGGAAATCCACGGCCACGGCGTGCGCACGGTGATAGATCCCTGCCCGATGGACCTGGGCCGCGATGTCGAGTTCTGCGCTGAAGTCTCCCAGCAGAGCGGCGTCAACCTGATCTGCGCCACCGGCGTCTATGTGGAATCCATGGGCATTCCCTTCTCGCTGAAGGACCTTCCCGTCGAGGCGATCGCCGACAGCTTCATCAAGGAGATCGAGGATGGTGTCGCGGCGACGGGCATTCGTTGCGGCGTGATCAAGATCGCCACCGGTGACGGCGCGGTCTCGCCCTACGAGCGCAAGATGCTCACCGCGGCGGCCATGGCCGCCAAGGCGACCGGCGTGCCGCTGATATCGCACACCGAGAACTGCACCTGCGGCCACGACCAGATCGACATCTGCACCGGCCAGGGCCTGCCGGCCTCGCACATGATCGTCGGCCACAGCGACGGCGCCGATGACCATCCCTATCAGAAGGCCCTGGCCGACCGCGGAGCCTATGTCGGCTTCGACCGCTTCGGCCTCACCATGGGCGCGGTCAGCGACGAGGTGCGGATCAAGAACCTGAAGGCCCTGGTCGATTGCGGTCACATCGAGCGCGTGATGGTCTCGCACGACAACGTCGCCTGCTGGCTAGGCGCCTACAACGGCGACGATCCCTACGAACTCAACAAGATCATGCCGAACTGGAAGATGACCAACCTCTTCGAGAACATCTTCCCCGAGCTGAAGCGCATGGGCATGACCCAGGAGCAGATCGACACCATTATCTGCGAAAACCCCCGTCGATATTTCAACCAGGCGCAAAAGCACTAGGACGTAGGCCGAGGGGCCGGAAGGCGAGAGGACAAACCCGTGTATCACCCCCTGCCCGGTCAGTTCGAACTGCTGTCCGACGCGTGGCTGGACGAGGCGCGGGCGATCTTCACCTCCGAGGTCAAGAGGTGTCGCGAGGCCCTGGCCGGCCAGCCGTTTTCGGTCAGCGAGGGCTTCAGCGATGCGCCGCCGCACCTTAAGGCGCCCGGCGACCGGATCGCCTGGACAGTGCGGTTCGACGGCGAAACGGTGACGGCGTCACGGGACTTTGATCCCGAAGCCGATGTCGTGATCGAGGGCGACTACCAGGCCGCCTTGGCCGTGGCCCAGTGGGTCGGCGTTCGCACTCCTGGTTCAAAGGCGGCGATGGCTCGCGAAGTCGCCACGATGTACGGCGACAAGGCCCCGAAGATGCGAGGCAAGCCCCCGTCCCGCGTGGTGGCCGATATCCTCGACCATGTCCACGATCACCTTGGCCGCAGGACCGTCGAGAACCCCGACCTGGCCCACCGCGCCGCGCGACAGGGCCTGTGCGGGCACATTCGCGAGCTTGAGGAAAAGGGCTACACGATCATCGAGCGGGCAATCTCCGAGGACTTCGCCGATCAGGTGCGCGAGGAAATCCTGCGGGCCCTTTCGGCCCACCAGGTCAGCACCATGAACTGGATGCTCTACCATGGCCGCGGCCTGGAGATCATCGCTCAGAACCCAAAGCTGATGACCGTGATCGACGCTTCGCTCGGCCGCGGCGCAGTGATCGCTTCGCTCAGCGCCATCCGTCGTCAGGCCGGGCCAGGTTTCATCCCGATCCACACCGACTATGCCCATGTGCCCGAGCCCTATCCCGAATTCTCCATGACCGGCGTGGGCGTCTGGGCTTTCGAGGACTGGACCGTCGAGTCGGGGCCCACCTGGATCGTTCCCGGCAGCCACCGCATGCGCCGCGCCCCGCGCGCGGGCGAGGGCCACAAAGGCGGCGTGCCGGTGGAGATGCCCAAGGGCTCGGTGGTCTATTTCGACCACGGGGTCTGGCACTGGCAAGGTGATCGCACTGAGCCGGGCGAGCGGGTGACCCTGCACGCCCATTTCAACCGCGGCATTTTGCGCAGCCTTGAACCCAAGAAGACCGACGTGCAGATGCTGCATCGCAATGCGCCGCGCCTGGGCGAAATGCTGGGCGAGGACGACTGGTTTGACAAGATTTCGGCGGCGGGTCGCGACTACGGCCGGCTGGAGTACATGAACAAGCTCTTGAAATTCAACGAGCAAGGCAAGCGGAAGATCCTGGAGGACGCGTGAGTGACACGATGACGGCCGAGGCGCCGAAGACCCAATCCGGCCTGACCCACTATGACGCCGTGATTGTCGGCGGCGGGTTCGCCGGGCTGCACAGCCTGCACAAGCTGCGCGGTCAGGGCATGACGGCGCGGGTGTTCGAGGCCGGAGATGGCGTGGGCGGCACATGGTTCTGGAACCGCTATCCCGGGGCCCGAGTCGACATTCAGAGCCTGGAGTACTCGTTCCAATTTGACGACAAGCTGCAGCAGGAATGGGAGTGGAGCGAGAAGTACGCGCCTCAGCCTGAACTCCTGAAGTACGCCAACCACGTCGCCGACCGGTTCAACCTTTGGCCCGACATCCAATTGAACACGCGAGTCGCCGGAGCCCGGTGGGACGAGGGGGCCAAACGTTGGCGCGTCGAGACCGACAAGGGCGAGGCCGTCACCGCCAACCACCTGATCATGGCCACCGGCTGCCTTTCGGCGACCAACATGCCCGACATCCCAGGCCTGAAGGATTTCAAGGGCCGCATGTTCCATACCGGCCAGTGGCCTAAGGAAGGGGCCGACTTCACCGGGCGCCGCGTCGGCATCATCGGCACGGGCTCGTCGGCGATCCAGACCATTCCCATCGTGGCCAAGCAAGCGGCCAGTCTGACGGTGTTCCAGCGCACGGCCAACTATTCGGTGCCAGCCCACAATGGGCCGATCCCCGACGAGGTCGTCAGGGACGTCAAGTCCCGCTATTCCGAATACAGGCAGGCCAACTACGCCACCCCGTTCGGCGCGGCGTTTGGCTACCGTGAAGAGGGGGCCCTGGAGGTCTCCGAAGCCGAGCGGATCGCTGAGTACGAGCGCCGGTGGGCCAGGGGTGGTCTGAATTTCTACGGCGCCTTCACCGACCTGGTCATCAGCGCCGAGGCCAACAAGACCGCCGCCGACTTCATCCGCGGCAAGATCCGTCAGATCGTCAAGGATCCCGCCGTCGCCGAGCTGCTGTGCCCGGACTCGCCTGTCGGCTGCAAACGGATGTGCGTGGATACCGGCTACTACGACACCTACAATCAGCCGCACGTCAAATTGGTCGATATCCGGTCTGCGCCGATCGAGACGGTCACGGCCAGTGGCCTGCGCACGGCCGACGCAAATTATGAGTTCGACGATCTAATTCTGGCGACCGGTTTCGACGCCATGACGGGCGCCCTCACCCGCATGGATATCCGCGGCGTCGGCGGGGTGAGTCTGAAGGACTATTGGTCCGAAGGTCCCAAGAACTATCTGGGCCTTTGCGTCGCCGGCTTCCCGAACATGTTCATCATCGCCGGACCCGGCAGCCCCTCGGTCCTGACAAACATGCTGCCGTCGATCGAGCAGCATGTGAACTGGATCGGCGACGCCTTGGCCGATTTCCGGGACAAGGGCGTCACACGGATGGAAGCGACGCCTAAGGCGCAAGAGGACTGGGTCGGCCACGTCAACGAGATCGCCGACGCCACGATCCTGCCAGGCTGCAATTCCTGGTACCTCGGCGCAAACATTCCCGGCAAACCGCGGGTGTTCATGCCCTACCTCGGCCTGCCGCCCTATATCGACAAGTGCAATGACGTGGTCGCCAAGGGCTATGAAGGCTTTGTCCTGGCCTGACGGGATATGTCCCAAAGCTAATCGAGGTCACGATGTTCAACTGGAACGATGAGATCGGTCCGCTGCGCCGCGAGGTGCTGTTCGGCCAGCGCGTTGTGTGGCGATTCCTGGACCGGCCCCTGGGCCTGCACGAGATCCTGCAGGCGGCGGTAACCGAGCGCGGCGATCACGAGGGTCTGATCTGCGGCGAGGAACGCATGACCTGGCGCGAAGTCGATCGGGCCGCGGCGGCCCTGGCCGGCGGCCTGGCCGCCAAGGGCGTCAAAGCTGGCGACCGCATCGCCCTCCTGGCCGGCAACGACTCGCCGTTCGTGCTCACCGTATTCGCCGCGGCGAGGCTGGGGGCTGTGATCGTCCCGATCAGCATCCGCGAGCGCAAGGCCGAACTTACCTACATCCTCGGCCACTGCGGCGCCCGCGCCGTGGTCTACGATACCGAACTTACCGACGAAATTCCCAACGCGGCCGATTGCCCGGCCCTGACCATCCGCATCATCGCCAAGGGGCCGGAATGGAGCGGTTTGCTCGCCAGCAAGCCCGCCCCAGCCGCTGAGGTCGAGGCCGAGGACACCGGGGTGATCCTCTATACTTCGGGCACCACGGGCCGACCCAAGGGCGCGCTGATCACGCACGCCAATCTCGTACATTCAATCATGAATTTCGCCCGGGCGATGTCGGTCGGCCCGGAAGACCGCTCGATCGTCGCAGTGCCGCTCTCCCACGTCACGGGCCTTGTCGCCCTGATGGCGGTGGCGGCGTTCGGCAAGGGCGCCCTGATTGTCATGGCCGCCTTCAAGGCGAGCGAGTTTTTGCGGCTAGCCGCTCGCGAGCGGCTTACGCACACCGTGCTGGTGCCGGCGATGTATAACCTCTGCCTGCTGCAGCCGGACGTAGCCGAACATGACCTGTCGAGCTGGCGGGTCGCCGGCTACGGCGGCGCGCCGATGCCCCTGGCGACGATCGAACGAGCCGCTCAGATCTGGCCCAAGGCCGGCCTGATGAACCTTTACGGCGCCACGGAAACCACCTCGCCGGCGACCATGCTGCCGCCTCGGTTCGCCAAATCGCATCTCGACACCGTCGGCCTGCCCGCCGCCGGAGCGGAGATCGCCATCATGGACGACGACGGCCGGGAAGTCCCGAACGGCGAGATCGGCGAGATCTGGATCCGCGGCCCGATGGTCGTGAAAGGCTATCTGAACAATCCCGAAGCCACCGCTTCGGAGTTCATCGCCGGCTTCTGGAAATCCGGCGACCTGGGCTCGATGGACGCCGACGGCTTCGTGAAGGTGCTCGACCGAAAGAAGGATATGATCAATCGCGGCGGCTATAAGATCTTCAGCGCCGAGGTGGAAAGCTTCCTCATGGAGCACCCCAGCGTCGCCGAAGCTGCGATTATCGCCAAGCCGTGCCCGGTTTTGGGCGAGCGCGTCCACGCGGTGGTCTGCCTGCGTGAGGGCGAAGCCGCTTCCGACGCGGATCTGGCGGCGTTCGTCGAGGGCAAGCTGGCCGACTTCAAGCGGCCCGAGAGCTGGTCTCTCAGTCACGACCCCCTCCCGCGCAACGCTAACGGCAAGGTGCGCAAGAAGCTGATCCGCGAGACCATGGCGTGGTGAGCGCCCTGCACGTTTCCTCATTGTTGCCCATGATCGCCGATCAGGCGGGAGACGCTGACACAACGCGCTCGGTTTCCCGCGGCGTCATTGACGCCCTCAAGGGCAACGACGTAATGCGCCTCTCGGCCAGCGGCGAGATAGGCGGCCTCGCGGCGCCGATAGCTGATATCGGCGCCGAGCTGGAGGCGACAGCGACTGCCTGCGGTTCGACGGCCTGGTGCCTATGGAACCACCTCTGCACCTTTCATTTCTTCTGCGGCCTGTTGGGCCCGGACCAAGCCGACCATCTGGCCTCGATCACCGCCCAGCGCGAGTGGGTCTGCTTCCCGGCGGGCGCCGGCACGGGCATCGGCGCGCGGGCCGACGGCCAGGACCTGCTCCTCAGCGGCGTCGCCGCGTTCGGGTCCGGCGCGCGATATGCCGACCATGCCGGGGTGATCTTCATGCCAAAGGGCGAGAAGGACGTCAGATTCGCCTTGGTCCCGACCGCCGCGGAGGGCTTCCGCGTCGATCCCACGTGGAAGGCCATGAGCCTGCGGGCGTCGGCGACCGATCATGTGCGCTATGACGATGTCCGGGTGCCGCTGAGCCGGATCGTCGCCTTTCCGAGCCGTCCCCGTGAGATCATGCGCGACCCAAGTCATCCGGTCATCCATCACCGCTATCGCGAGGACTGGGTTGGGCTGTCGGATCTCTGGCTGGGCGCCATGGCCGTCGGCGTCGCTCAGGCCAGTCTTACGGAATGCTGCGAGAACATTCAGGGACGGGCCGGCATCATGGGCGTGAAGATGATCGACCGACCCACCATCCATGTTAACCTCGGTCAGGCCGGCGCCATGATTGGCGCCGCGCGCGCCAGCGTCTACGAAGCCATGCGGGCCACCGATTTGCGCATCGCCGGAAGGGTCCTGCCCACCGAGGCCGACTACCTCGGGCATCTGGCCGCGGCGATGAGCGCGTTGAAGCTCTGCGACGACGCCATGCGCCTCATCCTGCGGGTTCTGGGGGGCAACGGTCTGCGCGAGGGCGCCAACTTCGAGCGGCGTTACCGCGATTTCCAAGCCATGCCGCTGCACATCAACGCCCATCCCGATCGGGTTTCCGAGCAGTTTGGCCGCCATCTGCTGGGCCTCCCGCCCGACGCCGCTTTCTGAAAGGATCGCAACATGACCGCCACGACCCTGAATGTCCGTCCTCTCGACGCCACGTTCGGCGCCGTCGTCACCGGTCTGGCCCTGCGCAATCTTGATATCGCTACGTTTCTGGACATCTACGCTCTTTGGCTGGATCGTGGATTGCTGATTTTTCCAGGTCAGCATCTGACCCGCGAGGAACAAATCTTCTTTGGCCAGCGCTTCGGTCCACTCGAATTCGACTATGCGCCGCTGAGCAACGTCCGCGCCGACGGCACGGTGCGCGATGACATTCCGCAGGACGAGATCATCAAGATTCTCAAGGGCAACATGGGTTGGCACTGTGACAGCACCTACATGCCCGTGCAGGCCAAGGGGGCGGTATTTTCCGCCCACACCGTCCCCGCTAAAGACGGCGAAACCGAGTGGGCCGACATGCGCGCGGCCTATGAGGCGCTGGATAACGCCACCAAGGCGCGCATCGCGGACATGAAGGCCCACCATTCCCTTCATTACAGTCAGGCCCGCGCGGGTCTGTCGCCGGCCGAGGACAGTGAATACAGCGGCTATGGTTTCCACGTCGCCGAGGCTCAGCTGCGGCCGCTGGTGAAAATCCACCCCGAAACCGGCGCCAAGTGCCTGATGGTGGGGCGCCACGCCCACGCCATTCCCGGGCTGACACCGGAAGACTCCGAGCGCCTGCTTGACGAGTTGGTCGACTTCGCCTGCCAGCCGCCCCGGGTTTATCGCCACCGCTGGGCGCCAGGCGATGTCGTCGTATGGGACAACCGGTCGCTGATGCACCGCGCTTGTCCCTGGGATATGCGCGAGGCGCGGGTTATGCACCACACACGTCTGGCGGGCGATCCGGCCAGTGAGGCGTCGCTATCGCACTGACGCCCTTCTGGGCGAGTAGAGTTCCTTGGGGAGACAGACGATGCGCGTGAACGCCCTAGACCATGTAAATATCTTCACCGACGACATGCCGGCCTCGGCGAAGTTCTATTCCGAACTGCTGGATTTGAGCGTCCGCGACGGGCCGTCGCCGCTCAGCCCGGAGTTTGTCCAGTGGGTCTATGACGATCAGAACCGACCCATCATCCACCTGAATTCACGCGGCGCGCCCCAGGCGTTCAAGCGTGACTGCCCCCCGGGACCGACCGGTCCGATTCACCATGTCGCCCTGAACTGCAGCGGCAAGGACGAGGTGATCGATCGGCTGAAGCGGCGCGGCGGCGAGTATACCGTGAGCGAGATCGCGGCCATCGGACTTACCCAGATATTCACCCACGATCCGAACGGGGTGTTGCTCGAGCTCAACTTCTTCGGCGGGTAGGCAAGGCGCCGGCGCCGGCTTCCACCGACGCCAGGACCTATCTTTCGTTCAGTTCGCCGCGACCCAGTTGCCATGGAATCCCGGCGGAACCCGATGCGGCAGGTGGACCACGGCCACCGGATCGCCTTCGAAGTGTTTTGCGTCAAGGATCACGAAGTCGGTGGTGTCCGCTTCGGCGTTCACGACGTATCCCATCAGCCAGCCATCATCCTCGGTCATGGCGTTGGGGCGCGGCGTGAAGACAAACTCGCCAGGGACGCGGCCGGCTCCGAACTGATGCACCTTACGCACACCTGTCTCCAGATCATGCTTGAACAGTCGCGACTGATTGGGTGAGGCGGCGTCAAAACCATCGGGCAGGGCCATGGCGTAGGCATAGCGGTAGGGCTTGCCCATGCGAGTCTCGTTGGGGCGCGGGAATTCCTGACTGTCGGCGTCGACGATGCGTCGTTCGACCGATCGCGTCGCCGGATCGATGGTCCAGCGCTCAAACGGCACGGTCCGTGAATCCGGGCCCTGAGCGCCCTCGTCGAACATCCGATCGTGCACGCAGACATCGAGTGTCACCTTGCCGTCGTCGGTCTCGAACCCGTTGCAGGGGTGGAAGACATAACAGGGCTCCACATCACACCAGATGACGTCGGCGCCCTTGCCCTCGCGTGGCAGCAAGCCGACGCGCGACTTGTGCGCCGGGTTCCATTGATAGGGAAAGTTGAACCCCGCAAGCAGGCGCTTCATGGAGAAGGTCACTGGCAGATCGAGAATGATCACATAGGACTTGGTGATCATGCAGTCATGGATCGACGGGCCGTCCTGCACCGCAATTGGTTCTTCGCGGCGAACCTTACCCGCCCGGTCAACGACGACGTGCCTGATGGTGGTGGTGTCCGGCCCCGAGTAGCAGATGGCGTGCATCTCGCCCGTGTCTGGATCCAGATGCGGGTGGGCGCTGAACGAGCCGTGCAGCGTGCCACCGAAGGGGTCGTGCGCCACGGTGTTCAGATCTTCGTCGATCCGCACGGGAAATCCGCCGGCCTCGACCAGGGCCCAGGTCGAGCCTGCGTGGCCAAGCACATTGGTGTTGACGGTGTCGAACATGCTTCGTGGGCCGGGCGCCGGCGTCTCGCCCAACGCCGCGCTGACGGCGGATGAGCGGATCCAGCGATTGCGGTACCAGAGGGCTTTGCCTCCCTTCAGGCGCACCCCGTGCACCATGCCATCGCCCGTGAACCAGTGGTAGGCGGCCGTATTGGGCGCGGTGACGGGGTTGGGTCCAATACGGATATAGCGGCCATCCAGATCCGCCGGAATCTGACCGGTTACCTGCAGATCGGTCAGCGTGAGTTCTTCCGTCATCGGCGTATGGATGCCGGTGAGATAGGGATTTGAACCCTCCGGGGCCTTCATCCGCTTTCGGTTGAACTCGGCGACGGCGCCCACGCCCTTGGTGACGACGGAACGAATGGCGGTTTCGACTGGACTGACCATGGCCTGTTTCCTGGATTGCGAGTTGGGGTGAAGATGTCTACGTTGTAAACATGACGCTCGATGATAACACTGTCAACATGAAATCGCCCAAGCGTGGGTACCATCACGGCGATTTGAGATCGGCCCTCATCACCGCGGGCGTCGAGCTCCTCACCGCCGGCTCGGCGGACACGCTCAGTCTGCGCCAGGTCGCGAGGGCCGTTGGGGTCAGCCCGACCGCCGTCTATCGCCATTTCCCCGACAAACAGGCTCTGCTCTACGCGATCTGCGAACACACCTCTGACGCCCTGAGCCAGGCGCAATCGGCGGCGGCGCAAGCGGCGGGAGGCGGTGCGGCGGGCTTCGCGGCGACGGGCCAGGCCTACGTCCGCTTCGCGCTGGACCATCCTACTTCGTTTCGACTGTTGATGAGCACGCGTCCGCCCAAGGATCATTTCGCCGGCGAAACCACCCACGCCCATGCCGCCATGCGCCTGCTGCGCGAGAACGTGGCCGCACTGCTACCGGCGGGCGCGTCGAATGAGGCTCAGCGACGGGCCGCTATTCAGGCCTGGGCCCTGGTGCACGGTATGGCGATGCTGATGCTGGATGGCCAGATCGAGGCCGATGATGCGCTCATCGCCTCGGTGGCCTCGCCTATCGGATCAGCTGAAACTTGCGCGTAAACGCCTCGAAGCCGACCGCGAACCCTTCAGGCTGTTCGAGAAATGCACTGTGGCCGGCGTCGAAAAAGGTCACATGGGCCCGGCGGAGCTTGGCAATCGCCGGCCGACAGAATGAAAAGGGGATAACCCGATCACGCTTCGCCCAGGCGACCCAAATCGGAATGTCCAGGCCGGCGGCCAACTCCCGGACGTCCGCGTCCCGATGGCCGAAGCTCGCCCAGGCCTGCCGCAGAACGGGCGCAATCCGCCGCGCATCGGCGACGATCTCGGCGCGGCGCGTCCGCGCGGACGGGGCCGGCAGCACTAGGCGATAGTATTGGGCGAACATACCGGGATACCACGACGCGCCACGCTCCCCTGACCGGAAGAACGCCTCGAAGGCGCGACAGTAAAGGCGGGTCATCGCGTTGACCGGCGCGAGACCGCCCGGATTGCAAAGAACCAAGGCGCTCACGCGCCCGCGCGCGGCGAGGTGGATTGCCACCGCGCCGCCGATTGAATTGCCGATGACAACAGGCTGGCCGACGCCGAGGCTATCCAGAGCCCGTTCCGCGAGGTCGGCATACCGTGCGGCCGAAACGGGATGGCTGTCGGAACCCGACCGACCCTGGCCGGGCCAGTCCAGGGCGATGACCTCATAATGATTCGAGCAAAGGGACGCGAGCGCCTCGAAATCACGGGCGTCGTGACCGATGGCGCTGAGGCAGAGGACAGGCGCCCCCCGGCCCCACCGCGTAACCTCGATTTGTACTCCGTCGGCGGAGACCCTCTCAAACACCGCCGCGTGTCCCGCGCTGGAGCGTGCGAATGTCATGACGCCGTTGCGATCATCGCCAAGGCGCCGGCCAGGGCGATGTCCTTGAAGAACAGGGTTCGCTCGACCCTGTTTCCGAGGTCGCGGTGAAATATCGCCGCGGTCGCGAGACAGAAGACCGAGAGCGCGTCGGCGGCGATCATCCGCCGCCAGCCAATCGCGAGCGCCAGCCCGGCGCCCACTTCCAGCACGACAACAGCCGGCAGAAAGCCCCCCGGCACGTGAGCCTGTTTCATATGATCCAGAAACGGACGAGGTCCCGCGATCTTGGCGGCGCCAGCCAGCACAAACAGCAAGGCCAGGAGGACACGTCCCAGGACTGTGGCGATGGCGGCCGGGGTCATCAAAGGTTTACTCACGTTGTGATATGGAGATCACAACGTGATATTGATATCACGCGATGTCAAGGCTATAGCTGTCCAATGACGGCAGAACCTTCGACGTCGGAACGATTGGTCCAGTCGGCGATGGCCGAATTCCGTGACCACGGCTTCGCGGGCACCGATACGAACAAGATCGCCCGCCGCGCGGGTTTCGCGCCACAGACCTTTTATCGCTGGTTCAAGGACAAGACCGAAGTCTTCGTAGCCGCCTATCGGGCGTGGGAAGACGAGGAGCGCGCAACGCTCCGCGATCTTACACGACAAGGCGCACGGCTCGAAGCC
>Ga0209698_10002039_pt1 | contig 23100 bp, 22 predicted proteins | sample LitLauG_LLR_2012_FD_187203 | JGI IMG/M metagenome (GOLD analysis project Ga0209698, IMG submission 187203) | Freshwater sediment microbial communities from Pennsylvania, USA - Little Laurel Run_MetaG_LLR_2012 (SPAdes) (version 2) | ecosystem: Environmental > Aquatic > Freshwater > Creek >... | reverse complement strand
TCGGTGTCGTCGTCGCCGGGGCGCCGGCGACCTTGAGCGTGGACGGCGGCGTCGAGGGTTGGGTCGTCGCAGGCGCGGTCGTCGCCGGGGCCGTGGTGGGCGCAGCCGTGGTGGGCGCGACCGTGGTGGGCGCCGAGGTCGTCGGTGGGACCGTCGTGAGGGGGATCGGGTCGATCTCGATGACCGCCAGGTTGGACCGGTCACCGCTCGGCGCGCCTTCTCCGACGGCGACGCTCGCCCCGGCCGCTGCGGCAGGGACGACGGTGTGCTGCGCCCAATAGGTGTCGTTGGTCGGCGACAGGTCCTGGTGGACGAGCGCCTGTCCGGAGAGGGGGACCCGCGACTGCGCCCGGTCCCAGTCGTCGCCCGCCGCCCACATCACCGCACCGATGGCGTGCGTGGCGACCGCGACCGCCGGCGCACCGCTGGCCGCCGAACGGGTCGCACCGAAGGTGGTCCGGCGCGCGCCCTTGAACGCGGCCACCGTGACCGATCCGACGTAGGCGCCGCTGCCGCGGGTCGCACTCACCACCACGTGGGCGACGGGTGCCGTGGCCCACGCCTGCCAGATCTCCGCCGATCCGGGCTGCGCGTTCGCCCGGGCCACCAGGCTCCACTGCAGACCCCCGCCGGACACGGCGCTGAAACGGCTGACCCCCACCGGACCATCCGTGCCGAGGAACGCCACGAGGAGCTCGTCGGCGCCGGTGGTCGACAGCGGCGGCGCGGTGAGCGTCGCCGCTGGCGCGCTCTGGTCGGCGCTCACGACCTGATCCGGCGTCACGACCGCGCCCGGCAGGGCCGACGCGTTGGTGGAGCCGCCGGGCGCGAGCCGGGCGAGGGCCAGCGCACACAGCGCCGCCCCGATGAGCACAGCGATGACCCGCCGGACGGCGGCATGTCGGCGTTGCACGATCGACATCACGTCTCCTTCCGGCCCCCGGCCGCGAACGGTCGGGCGCCTGTGTTGGTGCGCGTGGTGTGACAGCGCCCGCGGCACGGGCGCGTGGTGTGACAGCGCCCGCGGCACGGGCGCTTCGTGGGACCGCGCCCCAGGACGGCCGAGGGCGAGCGACGCCCGGGAGGCGGGGCGCGACAGGAGCACCCCGCCCAACCGCTCAGGTAGGGCGTGTGTGGTCGAAGCCTTGGTCAGCCGGTCAGGCGCAGGTGCGCCCGGACCCGCTCAGCGGATGTGTGGACCCAGCCGTTGGGGGACGACGCCTGGCTGGACGGGCGCGTGTGAGCGGCCCGGGCGGCCCGTCCGAGCCACCAGCGCTCCGCGCCGGCGCGCTGGCCTGGCGATCTCCGTGCCTGAGCCCCAACAGGTCCGCTCTGTCATCTGACGTCTACCCCTCTGTTGCCCCGCTGCCCGGAACTTCGAGTGCTTCCGCAGGCGACCCGTCCGGTCGACAACGCACCACGTGCAGCGCGCCGGCGCCCGAGCCGGATCAAAGATGCCCCGAGCCGACCACGACGGCCGACCCACGAACCACCCTATTCCCCCAACCCCTATGCGCCCGTCAAACGACCTTCAACATCGCGCAAAGGATCGGCCGGAGCGCGTCGCGGAGCGCGCGCGCGTGGTGACCGTACGGGAGTGCGGACCGCACGATCCCCGCAAAGTGGTGGTCTCCGCCCGACACGGACACTCGCCCGACACGGACGCTCGCCCGACACGGACACCCGCCCGACCCGGGTCCGAGCCATCAAGATGCGCTCAAGTGCCGGTGTGCGCATGCCGATGGTAGGGGTGACCCTGTCCACACAGGAGTGAGGAGGCGCGCGTCACCGTGGCGATCGGCCCGATCGCGGGGGGCGGACAGTACGACAACGTCGACAGCGCGACCGCGGCGCGACGTCCGCGCAGCGCGGAGGCGGTGGTACCTGCCGAGCGCGTCGCCGAGGATCCGAGCGCATGGGCCGACGTGACGCCCCGCGGCGGAGTCGGCGCCACGCCGCCCGCCGGTGCCGGCACCCTGCCACCCACCGCCCCGCTCGAAGCAACGGACCCGGCCACGTCGGTGCCCGCCGCGGAGACCGCTCCGCCCGCCGTCGCCGGTCAGACCATCGGCGGCATCCTCGACATCAGGATGTAGCGGCGGCTGGCCGTCCGAGCGCGTCGAGGAACCCGCCCGGATCCTCCAGGCTCACATACAGGGTTCGCAGCCGCAGGGGCCACACGCCGAGGAGCCGGGCCGGCTGGCGCGGCGCGAAGTCGAGCTGGACGATGCCCTTCGACGAGCCGTTCACGAGCCAGCGTCCCCCGAAGCCGTGGGCGCCCCATCCGCCGTACATGTCGGCGTGGAGCTGTGCGGTCGTCACCGCCGACACGGCCACGTCAGCGCGGAACAGCCAGCCCAGGCGCACCCGCAGCCGGCCCCCGTCGAGCTCCACCACGTCGTGGCGGGCACCGGCACCGAGGGCGGCGAAGAGCCCCCGGAACATCGGATCGACGCGGATCGGGTACCGCCGGGCACCCGCAGCGCTGGCCGAGGTCATGGCACAGTCTGGCCCCGTCCGGATCACCCTGCTCTAGCCGCCACGCAGAGCGCACGTCTGAGGCATCCGTGCTAGACAGGTCGATGGCGGACGGCACCAACCGTGCGCCGCAGGCAACGTGCGCCACGAAAAACGGCGCGCCGCACACACGGAGCACCGCACACACGGAGCACCGCACACACGGAGCACCCGGCCAACGGTGTCGGTCGGACCGGGCAGGTCCCGGCCAACGGACCAGAGGAGGAGCACGCCCATGGAGTTGTCCCGATCCCGTGCGCACCGCCGACGGATGGCCCTGGTCGCCGCGGCAGCCGGTGCGCTGTTCGCCGTCGCGTCGACCGGAGCGGCCGGCGCCGCACCCGCCCGACCCCAGCCCCCCAAGCCGGGAGCCAAGGCCGCGGCACCCCGCGGCATCATCTTGCCGGCGCCGACCGATCCCCTCCTCAACTCGTTGAAGGACCGCGCCCTCGCCGCCCTGGCCGGCGGCAACGGCGACCAGAACCCCTATGACATCGCAGTGGTGCCCGCCACCAGTGGCAACCTGGTCGCCGGCAACCTGCTGATCGCGCTGTTCAACGACACCGCCAACAGCCAGGGCGCGGGCACCACGATCGTCCAGGTCAACCCGCTCACCGGCGACACCGCCGACTTCGCCCACGGCGGCGACATCGCCGGCCCCGTCGGCATCGCCATCACCCCGACCGACACGGTCTGGGTCGGCGACTACGGCAACGGCAAGAACGGCAGCAACGCGCTGAACGGGTCGGCCGGCAACATCGCGGTCCTCAACTCCAGCGGCGTCGAGACCACCCACTTCAACAACGCCAGCACGTCCACGACCGCGTTCAACGGGGTGTGGGGCCAGGCCATCAGCACCGTCGGCGGCCACACCTCCTTCTACTGGGGCACCGCCGGCAACGCGACGACCGGCGCCGGGGGCGGCCAGATCTGGCGCGCCGACGTGGGCGGCGTGACACCGACCTTCACCCAGATCGCCGGCTCGATGGCCTTCACTGCGTTCGGCGCCACCATCGACGTCAACTCGGCGGCCGGACCGCGGGGCCTGACCTTCGACGCGACGACCAACACGCTGTACATCACCGACGACGCCAACAACACGGTCTACAAGATCGCCAACGCCAACACCGCGACGACGAGCACCGCCGTCCCGACCGTCGTCAGCACCAGCCCGTTCCTGTCGGGGCCGAAGCAGATCGCCGCCGACCCGTTCAACCCGGCCGTTCTCGTCGTGGTCAACGGCGGAGCCAACAACAACATCATCAAGATGACCAAGACCGGCACGGTGCTCGGTGTCCGCAACCTCGACGCCGTCGACCCGGGTGGCGCGCTCTTCGGTGTGATCGGCGCCACGGACTCCACCGGGCACCCGGTCATCTACTACGACAACAGCGCCGAGACGCTCCTGCACAGCCTCAGCCTCGGCTACTGGCTGGTCGCCTCCGACGGCGGCGTGTTCTCCTACGGCAGCTCGCGCTTCTTCGGCTCCGCCGCCAACCTCAAGCTGGTCAAGCCCATCGTCGGCACGGCGAGCACCTTCGACGGCATGGGCTACTGGCAGGTGGCCTCCGACGGCGGCATCTTCGCCTACGGCGACGCCACCTTCCACGGCTCCGCCGGCGGCCTGCCGCTCACCAAACCCATCGTCGGCATGGCCCCGACCTCCGACGGCGAGGGCTACTGGCTGGTCGCCTCCGACGGCGGCATCTTCGCCTACGGCGACGCCACCTTCCACGGCTCCGCCGGCGGCCTGGCCCTGACCAAGCCCATCGTCGGCATGGCCGCCACCCCCGACGACGGCGGCTACTGGCTGGTCGCCTCCGACGGCGGCATCTTCGCCTACGGCGACGCCGTGTTCTACGGCTCCCCGGCCCACGCGCCGCTCAACCAGCCGGTCGTCGGCATGGCCGCCACGCCCGATGGTCTCGGCTACTGGCTGGTCGCCTCCGACGGCGGCATCTTCGCCTACGGCGACGCCGCGTTCCACGGCTCCGCCGGAGGCATCAAGCTGACCAAGCCGGTCGTCGGCATGGCGAGCACCGGCCTGGGCGGCGGCTACTGGCTGTTCGCCTCCGACGGTGGGGTGTTCAGCTACGGCGACGCCACGTTCCAGGGATCCGCCGGAGGGATCACGCTCACCAACCCGATCGTCAACGGCACCACCTGAGCGACGGTCGGTCTTCGACCACGACGGGCCCCCGCGACGAGCGGGGGCCCGTCGTCGCTGCGTCGCTCAGCTGGCGAAGTCGAGCGTGGGCTCCAGATAGGCCTGGTAGCGCAGCTCCATGTGGGACCACACCCCGTCGCGGAGCATGCGCCGGGCGTCGGGCGTGCCGAGGTGGCGCCCGATGAGCTTCACCGCGTTGGACGTGTGCTCCTCCTCGATGGGGATGTGCACCGACCAGAAGCGCAGCACCCGCTCGTCGAGGCCGTGGTGGCGGGCCATCGCGTCGACCATCAGCCGGCACAGGGCAGGGAACTGCGCCTCTCCGGCCAGCGAGCTCACCCCGCGGTACATCCAGAACGGTCGGCACCGGCCGAGGAACTCCATGTAGTCGGTGTAGATCTGCCACCGACGGCGCAGCCGGCGCGACCGGGCGTAGGTCTCCGACCGGGACTGGCCGAGCCCTTCGAGGAAGTCGGCGACCAGCTCGGCGTGGGCCGCGGTGCCGGTGTCGGAGCCGGTCTCCTCCTCGACGAAGGAGCGCAGCATCAGGACGCGCTCGGCTTGGTCATCGCATTGCGAGTAGCCCGCCGCCGTCCAGCGCTGCGCGTCGGCGACGAGGCGGTACATCCCGGTGCCGAACTCGAGGATCTGGGCCACGGTGGCCTCGCCGTCCGCGATCGAACGGATGAAAGGGTGCGCCGTCATGGCCCGGCGGTCGGCGGCGGCCTCGCGGACGAGCTCGGCACAGAACTCCTCGGCAGGCACCCGGTCTTGGCTCGCCATCGCCGACCCTAGCGGTCCAGCCCGAGCAGCGCGATGGCGTTGCCGCGCGCCAGACGGTCGATCGTGGCCTGCTCCAGGTGGCCGAACTGCTCGGCGGCCTGCTCGCGCGAATACGGCCAGGTCCCGTCCTGGTGGGGGTAGTCGGTCTCGAACACGACGTTGCCGACCCCCACCCGGTCGAGCAGCGCGATGCCGACCGGGTCCTTGAAGAAGGTGCTGTAGATGTGCTCCCGGTAGTAGCTCGACGGCGGCTCCTTGGCGTACTGCTGGCTGTGGCTCCAGCCGCGGTGGGTCTCCCACACGTCGTCGATGCGCTCGAGCAGGTAGGGGATCCAGCCGATCTGGCACTCGGCGAAGAGCGTCTTCAGGCCGGGGAACCGGGCGAAGATCCCCGAGTACATGTAGTCGGCCATCGAGCCGACGCTGTTGCCGAACACGATGGTGCCGGCCACCGCGTCGGGCGCGTCGTCGGAGGTGATCGGGGCCTTGGTCCCCGATCCGATGTGACAGCACACGACGGTCCCCGTCTCCTCACACGCGGCGAAGAAGGGATCCCAGTGCCCGCTGTAGATGCTCGGTAGCCCGAGGTAGCCCGGCAGCTCGCTGAAGGCGACGGCGCGCACCCCCCGCGCCGCGTTGCGCCGCACCTCAGCCGCCGCCAGCTCGCCGTCCCACAGGGGGATCAGGCACAGGGGGATGAGCCGGCCGCCGCTGTCGGCGCACCACTCCTCCACCATGAAGTCGTTGTACGCCTCGACGCAGAGCAGGGCGAGCTCGCGGTCCTTGCCCCACAGGAAGATCTGGCCGCAAAAGCGCGGGTAGTTGGGGAAGCACATCTGCGCCTCGACCCCGTTGAGATCCATGTCGGCCAAGCGGTCCTTGGGCCGCCAGCACCCCGGCCGCATCTCGTCGAAGCCGATCCCGTCGATGCTGATCTCGTCCGCCGGGTACCCGGCGGCCGCGATGAGGCGCTTCACCGAGTAGCGGTGGTCCTCGTAGAACCACCACGCGATCGGCTTGCCCTCCGTGCCCGGCTCCTCGATGTAGGTCCCGCCGGTCAGCTTGGGTGTGCCCATCGGCAGGTACCGCACCCGAGGCCCGATGTCGCGGTACCTGGCGGGCAGCCGCGCGGTCCACACGTCCTCGGGCTCGACCAGGTGGGCGTCGAGGTCGACGATGGGCGGGATGCGGGCGAGCACCTCGGCGCTCACGTCGGGACGGACATCCGATGCGGTCACGGCGGCCTCCTGTTGCTGCTCGGCTCCGGCGCGCGCGCTGCGTTGGCAGGGTGGCTAAGGTCGCCGGGATCGTCCGCGCAGCTTACGCGGGCGCCACCGGCGGCAGCGGGCCGCCTGAGGCGGGGAGGTGCAGGTGCCGGGACGCTTCGCAGGCCTGGTGGCGGTGGTGGCCGGATGCGCCCGGCCGCCGGGCATGGGCCACGCCACCGCGCTGCGCCTGGCCCGTGGCGGTGCTGCAGTGGTCTGCGCCGACGCCGTGGGCGGCCCGCCACCCGGCGCCGGTGATGGGTGGTACGACACAGGGATCGTGTCGGCCGACGTGCTCGACGGCGTCACCGCGGAGGTGGCGGCTGCGGCCGCGACAGCCGGTGGCGGCGCCGTCAGCTTCGCCGCCGACCCCTACGACCAGCGGTCATGGGAGGGCGCGGCTCGACTCGCCATGGAGCGCTTCGGCCGCATCGACATCTGCTGCAGCCTCATGGGCACGACCGGCCCGGTGGCGGGCGACGGCCACCTGGGCGACCTTTCCCTCGAGAGCTGGCAGCGCTGCCTCGACGTCAACCTCACCGCACCGCTCCTCCTGTCCCGGGCCTGCGCCGCGGCGATGGTCGAGCGCGGCGAGGGCGGCGTCATCGTGATCCTGTCCTCCTACTCGGCCATCGTCCCACCCGCCGGCAACGGCGCCATCGCTGCGGCGCGCGCCGGGGTCAACACGCTGACCCAGGTCCTCGGCCTCGAGCTCGCCCCCCACGGCATCCGGGTCAACGCCGTCCAACCTCTCAGCGTGCGCTCCGACGACCCCCGCTTCCCCAACCCGGGCCTGTTGCGCCTGGCCGAGGGCGAAGCCGACTCGTTCTCGACGTGGGTCCGCCACCAGGTGCCGCTCGGGCGGCCCCAGCGCCCGGATGAGACCGCAGCCGCCATCGAGTTCCTCTGCTCGGAGGAGTCGTCGTTCATCAGTGGCGTGGCCCTGCCGGTGGCGGGCGGCTCGCACACCCACGCCTGAGCGGCACTCAGTCGTCGTCGGCGACGACCTTCACCGTCGACGGCGCACGGCCGTCGAGGATGTCGGCCAGGCGCGCCTGCAGCGCGTCCTCGTACATGGCCCGGTGGGTCAGCACGTAGAAGCGGTCGTCGCGCACGGCTTGGACGACCTGCGCCGCGATGTCGTCGGGCGCGGCGCCGCCGACGTCGATCAGCTCCCGGACCCGCTCGATGATGCGGGCGAAGGCCGGCGGCGGCTCCGGCACCGGCGTGCGCGACGCCAGGTTGGCCGGCCGGTTGCGGCCGGAGTCGAGGAACCTGGTCTGCATCCCGCCGGGGCACACCACGCTCACCCCGACCGTGGCGTCGACGAGGCGGAGCTCCTGGTACAGGGTCTCCGACAGCGACACCACCGCGGCCTTGGCCGCGTTGTACGGCGCGCCCAGGGGGAACGACAGGAGCCCGGCCATCGACGACGTGTTGACCACGTGGCTCTCGTCCTGCGCCCGCAGGATCGGTAGGAACGCCCGCAGCCCGTGGATGACCCCCCACAGGTCGACGCCGAGGACCCACTCCCACGACTCGAGGCCGAGGTCCATCACCGAGCCGCGGGCGCCGACGCCGGCGTTGTTGCACAGGATGTGGGCGGCACCGAAGCGCTCGAGCGTCGCCGCCGCCAGTGCCTCCACCGAGGAGAAATCGGCCACGTCGGTGGGGACCGCCGCGCACGCGACGCCGGCGCCGGCGAGCTCGGCCGCGACCTGGCGCAGCGGCCCGTCCTCCACGTCGGCCACGACGAGCGAGCACCCGGCCGCGCCCCAGGCATGGGCGAGCGAGCGCCCGAGCCCGCTCGCTGCTCCGGTGACCACCGCGACCCGCCCGTCGATGCGCTGCATCCTGTTCCCCTCTCCCCGCGGCTGGCGCCGGCGGTCTCATGACCGTTGGTCCCTTCCCCGGGTCAGGAGAGCCGGCCAAGGTAGGCATCCCGGATGACCGAAGCGTCGCCGACCTCTGACGCCGGTCCGGAGACGACCACCCGGCCGACGTCGAGCACGACGACGTGCGACGCGATGCGCAGCGCGTGGTCGACTTGCTGCTCGACCAACAACACGCCGAGTCCCTCGGCGCTCAGGGCGGCGACCGTCTCGAACGTCGACTTGACCACGGTGGGGGCCAGGCCGGCGGAGGGCTCATCGAGCATCAGGACCTTGGGCTCGGCCATGAGGGCCTGGGCGATCGCGAGCATCTGTTGCTGACCCCCGCTCAGCATCCCTGCGGGGGTACCAGCCCGGTCGCGCAACATCGGGAAGCGGTCGTAGTTGTACCCGCAGCGCTCCGCGAGCCGGCGCCGCCCGAGCCCGAGCGTATAGCCGCCGAGCAGGAGGTTCTCGTGCACCGTCCTGCGGCGGAAGATCCGCTTGCCCTCCTGCACCATCGCGATCCCGCGCCGCACCCGCGCGTCGGCCGACAACCGGGTGATGTCGTTGCCGGCCATGACGACCGAGCCCGCGCTCGCCCGGCTGAGCCCGGCGACGGCACGCAGAGTCGTGGTCTTGCCCGCCCCGTTGCGACCGAGCAGGACCGTGATCTCTCCGGCGCGCACCCCCAGGGCCACGTCCCACAGGACCTGCAGGTCGCCGTAGCCGGCCGCCAGGCCATCCACCTCCAGCAGCGGGCGGGTCTCGACGCTCATCGCGTCCTGCCATCGGGCTGGCCTCGAGCGCCGGCCTCCGGCGCGGAACGCTTCACCCCGAGGTATTGCTCGAGGACAGCCGGGTGCGCCGCGATCTCGTCGGGGGAACCGGAGGTGAGGAGCTGACCGTTGACGAGCACGTAGATCTGATCGGCCAGGTCGAGCACCAAGCCGAAGTTGTGCTCGACGAGGACGATGGTGGCTCCTGCATCGCGGATGGCGCGCATGATGTCCGACAGGTGCGCCAGGTCGCCTTCGTCGAGGCCCGAAGCCACCTCGTCGAAGAGCAGGACGCGGGGGCCGCCGGCGAGCGCCCTCGCAACCTCGACCAAGCGGCGGGTGCCGAGCGGAAGCGAGGCCGCCTGCTGGTCCCTCCTCTCCGGGATGCCCACGCGCGCCAGGGCCCGGGCCGCCTCCTCGCCGTCCTCGCGGCGAGCGCGCCAGTACGCCGGCAGCCGCAGCACCGACGAGAGCATCGACACCCCCACCCGCCGGTAGCGGCCGGTGGCGACCACCTCCGCCGTGGTCAGCGACACCGGGATGAGCGGCGTCTGAAAGGTTCGGGCCACTCCCATGCGGGCGATTGCGTGGGGGGCCCGCCCGTGGAGGTCGTCGCCACCGAGGCGGATCGTGCCTGCCGAGGGCCCGTAGAAGCCCGAGACGATGTTGAGCAGCGTCGTCTTGCCTGATCCGTTCGGTCCGATCAGGGCGGTGATCTTCCCTGGCTCGGCGCGCAGGCTCACCTCGTCGAGCGCGACCACACCCCCGAAGCGCTTGGTGACCCCCTGCACTTCCAGCACGTCTCCGGGCACCCTGGGCGCGGGCTCGGCGCGGTCTGCGACGGCGGCGGGCGCGGCCACCGTCGAGGTGCGCGACGACGGGACCAGCCGGCCCAACAGGGGGCGGATGATCCCCGCCACGCCCTGGGAGAGCAGGATCCCGCTCAGCACCAGGAAGCCCCCGTAGACGACCAGCGCATAGTGTTGGAAGCCCGTCGAGCGAAGGGGCCCGAGCTGCATCACGATCGCTCCGAAGACCGCGCCGTACACGCTGGCGGATCCACCCAGCACGGAGGCGGCGAGGATGGCGATGGCGGCGTCGAAAGCGAAGGTGGCCGGATCGAGGAACAGGTTGAGATACGCGAACAACGCGCCAGCGATGCCGGCAGGGATGGCGCCGAGGGCATAGGCGGTCAGCTTCATGCGGTACACCGGGATCCCGAGCGACGCGGCGAGCACCGGGCTCTGACGCAGGACGAGGAACGACGCGCCGTGCCGGGAGCTCACCAGGTTGCGGAGCACGGCGAGCCACACGACCGCGATCACGATCGTCGCCACGTAGAACCCATGCGGGGTGAGCTTGTGGCCGAAGAGGTGGGCCGGGGTGATGCCGATGAGACCGGTGTAGCCGCCGGTCTGCTTGCTGAACGTGGCGAGGATGTCGGGCAGCAACAGCACCAGGAAGAACGACACCATCCCGAGCGACCAGCCGCCAAGGCGCAGCCCGGGCACGCCCGACGCGATCCCGACGACGAGGGCTCCGGCGGCGCCCGCCAGGACGCCGAAGAGCAACTCGTGGTGGCCGTGCACCGCGAAGTACCCGGAGACGTACGCGCCTGCGGCGTACATCGCCACCTGGCCGAGCGCCAGCTCCCCGGCGTAGCCGAAGCTCAGGTTCAGCCCGCTCACCGTGAGCGCGAGGACGGCGATGAGGATGATCTGGCGGGTCCAGAACGGACCGCCCCCCATCCACGGATACGCGATCGTGAGCCCGGCGAGGGCGAGGGGCAGCAACGCCCACGGGGGGCGCCTGCCCCGCAGGCCCGCGGCCATCAGATGATCCGCTCGGTGCGCTCGCCGAGCAGGCCGGTGGGGCGGACCATCAAGATGACCAGGAGGAGCGCGAAGACCGTGAGGTCCTCGTAGGTCCCGCCCACCCACCGGGCCGTGAGCGCCTCGACAAGGCCGGTGACGAATCCACCGACGACGCACCCCGAGATGCTCCCGAAGCCTCCCATGGCCATGGCGACGAAGCCCTTGAGCGCCAGTGCGATGGCCAGACCAGCAAAGGCGAAGGTCTTGGGCCCGACGAAGGGCCCGATGACCCCCGCCAGCGCACCCGACAGTGCAAAGCCGCCGAGACCGAGCCAGCGGGTGTTGACGCCCCGCAGGCTCGCTGCCTCCCGATCCTCGCTCGCGGCCAGGCTCGCCAAGCCGACCATGGTCCAGCGCAGGAGCGCATGGAGCCCGAAGGCGCCCACGAGGGCGAGGCCGATGAGCCACAGCTCGACGGGCACGACCCGGCCGCCGAGCACGGAGGTCGGGTTGTTCTTGGCGATGAAGGGCACTTGGAGCGCATCCGCCCCCCAGATGAGCTGGACCACCCCGGTGATGAGGGTGGCGGCGCCCACGCTGGTCACCAGGTGGCCGTCGTGGTGCTTGACCGGGCGGAATGCGACGCGCTCCTCGGCGCCGGCGACCAGCAGGACGCCGGCGCCGGCGACCAAGAACACGACGAACACGGGGAGACCGACCTGGACGAGCCCCCAATAGGCGATGAAGACCCCGACCATGATGAGGTTGGCGTTGGCGAAGTTGAACGTCCCCGCGGTGATGAAGACGATGTTGTAGCCGAGCGCGACCAGCACATAGATCGCCCCGACCGACAGGCCCGCCCAGACCGTCGTCATCGCCCGTCCCGGCGATCTACGCGCCGGGTGCACCCACCTGGCCGTCCACCAGCTTGGTGGGCACGACCATCGGGTAGTCGCTGCCGCTCCCGGTGGCGGCGTGACTCGTCGACGACCAGTGGTACTCGCCGAGGGTCACCCACGCCGGCGACGAGGGCTGCTGCAGGTTCTCCATGGCCTTGGTCATCTCGGGCGTCGTCACCGCGTTGGCCTGCTTGGCCGCCTGGGCGAGGACGGTGACGGCGTCGAACTCGAAGGAGTACTGGTTCTGGATGCCGGTGATCGGGCCCCCGATGGCCGCCTTCAGCGCGGTGAGGTAGTTGTTGAGGGCGCTCGAGCGGTCGGCTGGCGCCTTGTAGATGTCGATGAGGGGCACCTGCATCTTGAAATCCTGCTCCTGAGGCGTGCCGATCAGCGTGGTGACCACGAGCGGCGTCACGCCGCAGGTGCTCTCGCACAGCGTCGGGATCTTCCAGCCGAGCTTGACCTTGGAGTTGAGCACCACGCCGACGGGGGCCCCGAAGCCCTGCATGAGCAGGAAGTCGGGGTTGGTCGCCTGCAGCTTCTGCAGCGTGGGCGTCACGTCGAGGTCGGTGTCGGCGTAGGTCTCGAAGTCACCCGGGATGCCTTCCTTGGTCGACGCCGCCTTGGCCGCCGTCGCCCACGCGGAGCCGAAGGCGTCCTGCGAGCTGATCACGGCGACCTTCTTGCCGCCGTTCTGCTTGACGTACTGGAACATCTGGTCGGCGATGGCGACCTGGGACGGAGGCATCGAGAAGTTGTACGGGTACTTGGTGGGGTCGGTGAGCGCGAGCGCGCTCGGGGTGCCGATCGACAGGATGCCTGCGGCGTTGGCCAACGGCACGTACGCGACACCCTCGGTGCTGATCGAGCCGGGGATGATGGCATCGGGCTTGGGCGATGATTGGAGCCGCTGCTGGAGGAGGCCAGATCCGGTCGTGGGGTTGCCCGCGTCGTCGAGCACCTCGAGCTTCACCTGGCGCCCGAGGATGCCGCCGTTCTGGTTGACCACCGCGACTCCGGCCTGGAGGCCCGCGAGGGCGGTCTTGGCCTGCTCGCCTCCGGCCCCCTGCTGGCCGGTGCTCAGCACCGCGACGATGTCGAAGGGCGGCTGGTTCGCGGCCGCCGTCGTGGGGGCGGCACCCCCGCCTGCGGCCTTGGTCGTGGTCGTGGTGCTCTTGGAGCTGCTGCTGCACGCCGCCGCGAGCAGCGCGACCGCCGCCGCCGAGCAGATCAGAGACTTGCGCACGATGCATCCCCCGTTCGAGCCGTGGAGCCGGCCTCACCGGCGCCTGGCGACGTCCCTGCTCCTGCGAGCGTCGTTGGGGCGCGCATGATAGGGCGGTCCTGCTACACGGTCAAACGCTCACGTGGAGCGGCCAGGCGGCCGGCGAGCCCCGGGCACCTCGTCGGGCAGAGGCTCGCCGCGCCGGTAGCGGGCCAGGTTGGCGGCGAAGAGCTGGGCCCCGCGCGCGACGCGCCCCGCACCCCCCGCCGCGTTGTGCGGGCTGAACGCCACCTGCGGATGGACCCACCAGGGGCTGTCGGGAGGGAGCGGCTCGGTACCGAACACGTCGAGCACCGCGTGGGCCGGTGCACCCGCGGCCAGCGCCCGCAGCAGCGCGTCGTCGTCGACGAGGGATCCGCGGGCCACGTTGACCAGCACCGAACCCGGTCGCATCCGGCGGAGAAACGCGGCGTCGACGAGGGCCCGCCCGCTGGGCATCGCGGGCAGGGCGAGCACCACGACGTCGGCGTCGGGCAGCACCGTCGCGAGCTCGGCCGGGCGGATCATGCGCGACGCTCCCTCGGTCCCGGCCGGCGATCGGCGCACGCCGACGACCTGCGCCCCGTGCCCGAGGGCGAGGCGGCCGACCGCGCTGCCGATGGCGCCGTACCCGATCACGACCCACGTCGTCGCGTGGACCTCGCGGAAGTCGCGCCGATGCCAGCGGCGGATGGCCCGGTCCGCCTGCCACCGCTGCGGCTCCTGGTAGTGGTCGAGCACCGAGCGCATCACGAACTCGGCGATCGGGATGGCGTTGACGTGCGAGGTGGTGAGCCGCACGCCGCGGGCCAGGAGGCCGTCGAAGGGCTCGCCGTCGATGCCCGCGCTCGCGGTGTGGACCCAGCGCAGGCTCGGTCGCTGCGCGAGCAGCGAAGCGAACGCGCCGCGCTCGGGTCCGTGGAAGATCTGCACCGACAGCCAGGCCACCTCCGGGTGCACGTCGTCGGGACCGACGACCGCCCCCTCGCAGCGCAGCGAGCCGTCCCCCTGCACGCAGACCCACCGCGCCCCGGGCGCCGCCTCGTCGAGCGCGGCCCGGTACCGCTCGCGGTCGTCGGCGGCCACGAGGACCTCGAGCGGTGGGCGCCGAGGCGTGGCCCCGCTCACCGGAAGGCCGGGTCCTCCCACTCCGGGAAGATGTCGGGGAGCCCCTCGCTGACGCGACCGGGGAAGTTGGCCGGCCGCTTCTCGAGGAACGAGTCCACGCCCTCCGCCGCGTCGGGCGACCGGCCCCGGTAGAACATGGCGCGGGAGTCGGCCCGGTGCGCCTCCATCGGGTGAGACGCGCCGAGCATGCGCCACAGCATCCGCCGGGACAGTGCGACCGACACCGCGGCGGTTCCTTCGGCCATGTCCCTCGCCAGGGACCGGGCCGCGCCACGGAGGTCGTCAGGCGGGTGCACGCTGCGGACCAGCCCCGCGGCCAGAGCTTCGTCCGCGCCGAAGAGGCGCCCGGTGTAGATCCACTCCGCCGCCCGCGAGATCCCGACCACCCGAGGGAGGAACCAGCTCGAGCAGGCTTCGGGCGCGATCCCCCGCCGGGCGAAGACGAAGCCGAAGCGGGCCGACTCCGACGCCAGCCGCACGTCCATCGGCAACGTCATGGTCACGCCGACGCCGACCGCCGGGCCGTTGATGGCTGCGATCACCGGCTTGGTGCACTCGAAGATGCGCAGCGCGACCAGACCACCGGTGTCGCGGGGGACGCCCGGGTCCGGGCCCGAGGAGTCCGCGCCCCGGGCCTCCTCGCGCCGCTCGAACGTCGACCCGCCGGCCGACAGATCGGCGCCGGCGCAGAAGCCGCGCCCACGACCGGTCACCACCACGGCGCGGACGTCGTCATCCGCGTCGACCTCGTCGAAAGCGGCGAGCAGGTCCTGCATCATCCGGGTGGTGAACGCGTTGAGGGCATGCGGACGGTCGAGGGTGATCGTCGCGATGCGGTCGCTCACCTCGTAGGCGATCGTCTTCAGCTCCATCGGGGCGAGGCTAACCGGGCCCCCACGGGCCGCGCTCGGCCTCACCGTTGAGGCGCCACGCTCAGCGACGGTCTCAGATGATCGTTACGCCGTCGGCCTCGAGCTTCTGGAGCTCGCCGACCAGCCGGGCGATCTCGGCATCGGCGCCGGCGATCGGCCGGCCGGCGCGCTCCGCGTAGAGGAACCTCCCCAGTCCTTCGAGCATGTCCGCCGACCGGCGCTTGCCCTGGATGTCCTCGACCTTCTCCTCGACCTTGCCCCTGATCCCCTTGGCCTGGTCCTTGACCTTGTCGAACACCGCCATCGTGGCACCTCCCGGATCGTGAGCCTGCACCTCCTGTCTACAGGGTCTCGCTGTCGAGCGCGCCATCGCGTCCGCGGCGCGCCGCGGTGCCGTCCGCACCTGGTCGGGGCCGGTCCTCGCCGAGCACCCGCAGGACCTCCGGGCGCAGCACCGCCACCAGGGCGAGCACGACCAGCAGGGCGATGGCGAACATCGTCGTGGTGGCCCCGAGGCCGATGCGATCGGCCAGCGGCCCCTGGAGCAGCGAGCCGATGGGGTAGATCACCCCGAGCGCGACGAGGTAGAGGCTGAGGATCCTTCCCCGGTACTCGTCGGGCGCCCGGAGCTGCACGACGGTCTGCAGGCCCGACAGCACGCCGATGTAGATGGCGCCCACGACGGTGAGCGCCAGCGCGGCGAGCAGCAGCGACGGCGCCAGCGCGTAGGCGATCAGCGCGACCGAGAGCAGGGCAAGCTCGGCCACGAGGATGCGCCCCCGGCCCCAACGCGCGGCCAACGGCGTGATGGCCAGCGCGCCGCCGACCGCCCCGATCCCTTGCGCCGTCGTCAGGACCGCGGTCGCGGTGCCGACCGCGGACTTGGAGCCGTTGGTCATCGAGCGGGCGACGGCGGGCACCAGGGCGATGAACGGCGACGCCAGCAGCGCCACGACCGCGATCAGCCCTATGGCGGCGCGACACGCAGGCTCGGCCCGCGCCGCGCGCGCCCCCCGGCGCAGCGTTGCCCACAGGCCGTCACGGTCGGCCCTCGGCGGTGGCGACAGCTCTATGTACGCGAGGGCTGCGACCACGGCCAGAAAGGACACGGCGTTGACCACGAACGCCGTGCCGTAGCCGAACGCGGCCACGGTCACCCCTGCGGCGAGGGGGCCGACCACCCGGCCCATGTTGAACTGGGCGGAGTTGAGCGACGCAGCCGGGAGGAACTCCTCGCGGGGGACCAGATCGGGGAGGATGGCGGACTGGAACGGCAGGACCAGCGCGCTGACGCACCCCTGCACCGTCACGACGAGGGTGAGCAGCACCGGCCCGGTGCGGCCCGCGTAGACGAGGAGGGCGAGCACCGCGGCCAGCACCGTCTCGACGACGTTGCCGATGATCAGCCACCGCTTGCGGTCCAGCCGGTCAGCCAGGGCGCCGCCGACGGGCGACAGGATGCCGATGGGGAGAAAGGCACCCGCCGCGACCAGCACCGTCCACGTGGCGCGCCCGGTGTCCGCGGTCACCAGGGCGCCGACGGCGACCGTCTGCATCCACGACCCGACGTTGGACACCAGGCTGCCCGACCACAGCAGAGCGAAGTTTCGCCGCCGCAGCGGCGCCAGGGGTGACGCCGTCTGGCCGTCGCCGGGCGAGGTCACCACCGCCCGGTCAACACCGCCCGGTCAACACCGCCCGGTCACCTCCCACGTCGTCGGCCGAGCACGATCCGCCGAGGCTAACGGCCGCCGCACCGTGACCGGTCGAGCCCTCCCGCGGGCGCTCCGGCTCGCCCGTGTGCGCTGCCACGCCCGCCCTCCCGCCGCACCGGCCTGCTCGGGCTCGCCCGTGGGCGCTCCAGGGTGGAGACTGGCCGGGTGGCCAACGACGCGATGCGGACCTACTGGAACGAGGTCTCCGGACCGGAGTGGGTGCGCCTGGAGGACGAGTTCGAGCGCGCCCTCGCCCCGATCGCGATCGAGCTGCTCCGCCGGATCGCGCCGACCGCCGGCGAGCACGTGCTCGACGTTGGCTGCGGGCTCGGCACGACCACGCTCCCCCTCGCCCGGGCCGTCGGCCCGGCGGGCCGCGTGATGGGTCTCGATCTCTCCCGGCCGATGCTCGCCCGGGCCCGCCAACGCGCCGAGCAGGAGGGGCTCGCCAACATCATCTGGCGGGAGGCCGATGCCCAGGACGCCACCCTGCCGGGAGGCCACTTCGACGCGGTCGTGTCGCGCCTGGGTGTGATGTTCTTCGACGATCCGGCCGCGGCGTTCGCCAACCTCGCCGCCGCGACCAAGGCCGGTGGGCGCCTGTGCTTCGCCTGCTGGCAGCCCGCGGTGCACAACGACTGGTACACGCTGCCGTCGCGGATCCTCGAGGCCCATGTGGTGCTGCCCCCGACCCCGCCGAGCGCGGCGGGTCCGTTCGCCTTCGGCGACCCGGACCGTCTGCGCGACCTCCTCTGCGGCGCCGGCTTCGAGGAGCCGACGGTGGACCCCCTCGAGTTCCCGATGGTCCAGGGCGGCAGCCGCGGCCTCGACGGGGCCCTCGACCACATGGTGCGTGGGCCGATCGCCGAGGCGCTGCGGTCGGCGCCGGCCGCGGCCCGCCAGACCGGCCTCGACGCGCTGCGCGCCGCGGTCGCTGCACACCTGCACGACGGGGAGGTCCGGTTCCCCGCGGCGGCGTGGATCGTCGGCGCCCGCCGCCCGTCATGATCCCGACGGCGCGTCGGCCGTCTGCGCCCGCCACCGCCGGGCCCGAAACCGGGGGGTCGCCCGGCTGAGCGCTCAGCGGACCAGCCGGAAGAAGTCCCGGACCTCCCCGACGAACAGCTCCGGCTGCTCGAAGGCGGCGAAGTGCCCGCCCCGGTCGAGCACGCTCCAGGAGCGCAGATCGGTGTAGGTCCGCTCTGCCCAGTGGCGTGGCGCTCGCATGATCTCCTTGGGGAAGAGCGACGCACCGGCGGGGACGCGAACCGGGTCGCCCCACGATCCCGTGCGCTGCGCGTTCTCCCAGTAGAGCCGCCCCGACGACGCCGGCGTGGCGGGGAGCCAGTACAACATGATGTTGTCGAGCAGGCGGTCGGCGCCGAAGGCCGCCACCGGATCGCCTCCGCAATCCGCCCACGCCCAGAACTTCTCCAGGATCCACGCGCACTGCCCCGCAGGCGAGTCGCACAGGCCGTAGCCGAGCGTCTGGGGGCGGGTCCCCTGCTGCTTGGAGTAGCCCGACTCCGACGCCATGTAGTGGGTCATGGCGCCGAGGGCCTCCCGCTCCTCCTCGTCGAAGTCGCGCTGGTCGGGCGGTGGTTGGGCGACGACCATGTTGACGTGCACCCCGGCGATGTGGTCGGGATCCAGCCGGCCGAGCGCACCGGTGATGGCCGACCCCCAGTCACCGCCCTGTGCGCCGTAGCGTTCGTATCCCAACCGCGCCATCAGCGCGGCCCAGGCCGCGGCGATGCGCTCGATCCCCCACCCGGGGGTCGACGGCTTGTCGCTCCAGCCGTATCCGGGCAGCGACGGGGCAACCACGTGGAAGGCGTCGCGGCGGTCGCCGCCGTGGGCGGCCGGGTCGCTCAGGGGACCGATGACCTCCATGAACTCCACGATCGATCCAGGCCAGCCGTGGGTCAGGATCAGGGGCAGCGCGTCGGGTTCCGGTGACCGCACGTGCAAGAAGTGGATGCCCAGGCCGTCGATCGGCGTCCGGAACTGCGCGAAAGCGTTCAGTCGACGCTCGCGCGCTCGCCAGTCGTAGTCCTCGGCCCAGTGCCCGCAGAGCGCTTGCAGGTAGTCGAGCGGCACACCCTGGGACCAGTCGGCGACGGTCGAGGGCTCCGCCCACCGGGTCCGGCGCAGGCGTTGGCGGAGATCGTCGAGGTCCCCGTCGGGGATGGCGACCCGGAACGGTGTGATCTCCTCGGGCATCGTGTGCTCCTCGTCGTCTGCGCGCTCGGCGCCGGCTGGGTGGCCGCCAGCATGTCACCTCGTGACGGAGCTGCCCCGGTCCCGCGGCCCGGGGCCCGATCCCATGGCCCGGGGCCCGGTCCCGCGGGCGCCCGGTGCCCGCTTCAGTCCCGGTCCCGGCTGCGCTTGGCGGAAAACATCCGCTCATCCGCCAGGTTCAGGGCGAGGTCGATCGGCATGTCCTTTTCCGGTCGCGTGCAACCGACCGATGCGCGCACCAACCCCGACGAGCCGTCGGGCAGACGGACGGCCAGAGCCCGGAGGCGATCGTCGATCCGGCGCAGCCCGTCGGTGGGATCGTCGGTCAGCACGACGACGAACTCGTCACCACCGAGTCGAGCCACGCAGCCCCGTTTCCCCGCTGCTTCGGTGAGCGCCTGCGCGATCTGGCACAGGACGAGGTCGCCGGTGGCATGCCCCCAGCGGTCGTTGACCTCCTTGAAGTGGTCGACGTCGATCGTCGCGATGGTGACCTCTCGCTCGGCGTAGCTGTTCCAGGTCTCGAAGAAGCCTCGCCGGTTGAGCACCCCGGTGAGCGGATCGCGTCGCGCCAGCTCCTCGAGCTGCGCCTGCACCAGCTTGCGCTCCGCCACCTCGGCGGCCAGCTCCGAACGCGTCCGCTCGACCTCCGCGAGCAGCTGGATGTTGCGCCGCGACGCCCGCTCGATCGGGATCCACACCATCGGGGAGATGAGCGCCGGGGTGAGCACGGGGAGGAGCATCGCCATCGCGCCCATGGGCCCGGGCGGGAACCATCCGACTCCGAGGAGCTGGTAGAGCGTGTAGCAGAAGGCGGCCGACCCGACCATCGATATGACCGTCCGCAGCGCCAGGCGTCGCCAGACGGACTCCCCGCGGCGGGGGGCTGCCGGGTCAGCCGCGATGGCTGTCGTGCTCATCGCTGACCATCGACCACCCGCTGTGCGCGGCCGTGCCACAGAGCATGGATCACGCTCGGCTCACGGTTCACGGTTCGCCGCGCCATCGGGCGAGCGTAGATGCGAACGGGTCGCCGCCCGGCGCGGGAGAGCCGAACGGATAGCGGAGCTCCGGCCGGTCCGCGGTGCGCGCGGGCAGCCACGGTCTGCATACTGGCGCGATGGCCGTCCTCGGACGCTCCGTCGCCCAGGTGAGCGCGCGCCTCGCCGCCGCCGGATGCGTGGCCGCGGCCGAGGAGGCCGCCGAGCTCCTCGACGCCGCGCCCGACGGTCCCACCCTCGACGCGTGGCTCCGCCGTCGCGAAGGAGGCGAACCGCTGGCCTGGATCACCGGGTCGATGACGTTCTGCGACCGGATCCTGTCGGTCTCCCCCGGCGTCTTCGTCCCGCGCGCTCAGACCGAGGAGCTGGCCCGCCGCGCCGCCGCACTGCTGCGCGCCGGAGGCCGTGCGCTCGATCTCTGCACCGGTGCCGGCGCCGTCGCCGCGCACCTCGGGGCGACGGTCCCGTCCGCGACGGTCATCGGCATCGACATCGACCCGGGCGCGGTGCGCTGCGCTCGACGCAACGGCGTGGCCGCGGTCGTGGGCGATCTGGCCGCTCCGATCCGCCAGAGCGCGTCGTTCGACGTCGTGACCGCGGTCGCCCCATATGTCCCCACGGCACAGCTCGGCTTCCTGCCCACCGACGTGCAGCGCCACGAGCCGCGGCGGGCACTCGACGGCGGAGGCGAGGGCCTCGACCTCGTGCGTCGGATCGTGCCCGCAGCCGCCCAGCTGCTGGCGCCGGGCGGGTGGCTGCTCCTGGAGCTCGGACACGAGCAGGACGAGGCCCTTGCTCCGACCCTCGCGGCCGCTGGCTTCGACCCTGCAGCGTCCTGGCAGGACGACGAGGGCGACCTGCGCGGCATCGCGGCCCGAGCAGGCCGCCCGACGACCTGACCCGCCGCCGTCCGTCCCGTGGGGCACCTGGCTTGCCGAGCTCCGCGACCTGGCTTGCTGACCTCGAGCGAGGCTGATGCTCTAACATCAGATGCATGCGCACGACGCTCAGCCTCGATGACGACGTCCTGCTGGCCGTCAAGGAGCGGGCGCGACGGGAGCACCGCAGCGTCGGGCAGGTCCTCTCCGACCTCGCACGGCAGGCGCTCACCGGGCAGCACAACCAGCTCGACCCGCGCGGGCCCGAGCGCCATGGGTTCCGTCCCCTTCCCCGGCGGGGCCCGGCCGTCTCCAACGCGCTCATCGACCGCCTCCGGGAGGACGAGCCCGAATGACCCGGGCACTGCTCGACATCAACGTGCTCCTCGCGTTGCTCGATGGCGACCACGTCGACCACGAGCGGGCCAGCGAGTGGCTCGACGCCGCGATCGACGCAGGCTGGGCGTCCTGCCCGATCACCGAAAACGGCTTCGTCCGCATCATCAGCCAGCCCCGGTACCCGAGCCCCATCTCCCCGAAGCAGGCCATCGACCTGCTCTCCGAGGCGTGTGCCACCCCCTACCACGAGTTCTGGAGCTGCGATGTGAGCATCCTCGACGGGGCGATCGTCGAGCGGTCCCGGCTCCACGGCCCGCGCCAGGTGACCGACGCCTACCTCCTCGCCCTCGCCGCCGTGCGCGGCGGACGCTTCGTCACCTTCGACCGGACGTTGCCTCTGTCCTCGGTGCCCGCCGCCGCCCCGGAGCACCTCGAGATCCTGTAGCCGGGGGTCGTAGGTCCGTCGTGGGTCCGATCGGTCGTCGACCGCCGAGGGGTTCGTCGGAGCGGGCTGTCGCCTCAGCCTTCGAGATCCGGGTCCTCGACCCAGCCCGTCCGCAACTCGAGGTCCTCGGTTCGTGGCACATCGAACCCGGCCTCGGCGTCAAGCCGAGCCGAGCCGAGCCGAGCCGAGCCGAGCCGAGCCGAGCCGAGCGCCTCGATGGTGCACAGACCGGCTCCCGACGGAGCGCGAATGTCCGATCCGTCCGGTTCGGTCGGTGGGCCCGCTGGGTATCGAACCCAGGACCAAGGGATTATGAGTCCCCCGCTCTGACCACTGAGCTACGGGCCCGCATGTGCTTCTACCAGCAGTTTCTCATCTCTACTCCATCGTCAGGCAGCGTTGGGACTGGTTCTGGACTAGTGACGTACGCGGCGTGGGGGGCGGACATGAAGGGCACCAAGACCGAGCGATCCCCGGGGGTGTGGCGGCTCAGGCTCGCGGCGTTCGTGGCCGAGGCGCCTCGAGGCGCCGCGCCGATCGCCCGAGGCGAAACCCTGGCCGAGCTCTTGCCGCGATGGTTGGACCACATCACCCCGACCCGTTCGCCGACCACCGTGCGAGGCTACCGATTCAAGGTCGCCCGCATCTCCGTCAAGCTCGGCCACCTGCCTTGGAGAAGATCACCGGCCAACACCTCGACCGCACCTGTCGCGAGTGGTTGGAGGAGGGACTCGATCCCAGCTCGGTGCACCACTTGCACCGGGTCCTGTCTGCTGCCTTGCGCCAGGCGGTCAAATGGCGACTGCTCACCGCTTCTCCCACCGCGCTGGCCACTCCCCCACCCGTCGACACCGCAGCATGCAGATCCCTCGGCCCGACGTGGTGCACACCCTGATCGCCCGCACGGACGAGCGCAGTCAGCCTGTGCTCGCCGCCACGATCGCTGTGGCAGCCACCACCGGGTTGCGCCGCAAGGAGCTCGCCGGGCTGCGTCGGAGCGACGTCGACCGCTGCTGGCAGGTCACCGCTGGCTTCGCCGAGCCCTAGACCCACCGAGTGAGCAATCACTCGAAGTGAGTGCTCGACCAACTGAGTTGCGGCCCGTCCCCGGCACTCAGGATC
>Ga0209698_10002038_pt1 | contig 23103 bp, 14 predicted proteins | sample LitLauG_LLR_2012_FD_187203 | JGI IMG/M metagenome (GOLD analysis project Ga0209698, IMG submission 187203) | Freshwater sediment microbial communities from Pennsylvania, USA - Little Laurel Run_MetaG_LLR_2012 (SPAdes) (version 2) | ecosystem: Environmental > Aquatic > Freshwater > Creek >... | reverse complement strand
GTATTCGTCACCGTGTTAGTGGCAACGGAAATCACCGAGATGGTTCCGTTTCCAGAGTTAGAGACATACGCCAGACTGCTATTCGGACTCACCGCCACCCACCGAGGCGCGGCGCCGACCGAGATAGTTTGCACCACCGTCGGACTGGTTCCCACGGCGATCACGGAAACCGTGTCGGAGGCTTCGTTGGTGACATAGGCGAACGTCCCATTGGTCGTGTACGCCATCGCCACTCCCACCGGACCGCTCTGCACCGGCACCGTAGCCGTCACGGTTTGAGAAGCCGTGTTGATCACCGAAACGCTGTTAGAAGATCCATTCACCACATAGGCCGCGGTTCCGTCCGGAGTGAACGCCACGCCCAAGGGAGACGATTGCACCGGAATGGTAGCCACCACGCTGCCGCTCGCAGCACTGATCACGGAAACGTTATTGCTGTGATTGTTGCTGACATACACCTGGGTTTGGTCGGAAGAGACCGCTACTCCCGAAGGCGCAGAGCCCACGGGGATCGTACTTACCAGCGACGACGTAGGAATATTGATCACCGAGACCGTGTTGTCGTTCATATTCGCCACGTAGGCGAACGGACCGGTCGCGCTTTGAGCCATCTGGATAGTGATCGTGCAGGCCGTGCCCACTGCGCCCAGGCTATCCGTGGCAGTAATCGTGAATGTGCCCGTTGCTGTCGGTGTACCGCTGACCGCGCCCGTGGAGGTATTCAGGGTCAAACCCGGCGGCAATGTGCCGCTGCTGACCGAGAACATATAAGGAGGCACGCCGCCCATTACCATCATCGGCCCGCTGTTAAAAGCCAGTCCGACCGTGCCACTGTTGGTCGCATAGCACGCCACCGAGAGCGCAGGATTGATAGTGATCGTGCAGCCCGTAGCCATGGCTCCGAACGAGTCCGTCACCTTAATTGAGAACGAGCCCGCGGCCGTCGGTGTACCGCTGACCGCGCCCGTGGAAGTATTCAGAGTCAGTCCCGCCGGCAACGTGCCGACCACCGAGAACGTATAGGGTGGTGTGCCGCCCGTCACCGTCATCGGTCCGCTGTTGTAGTGCAGACCGACTTCGCCCGTGATGCTCCCCGAGCAACTCAAACTCGGCGGAGGAGCGACCGTGACCGAACAGTTGACCGTGCCGGGGTTGCCATCCCTGTCCGTAATTGTGACTGTGTAGTTGAACGTGCCACTCGCCGTCGGAGTGCCTGAGATGGTGCCGCCCGACGAAATGCTGAGCCCCGGCGGCAGTCCGGTGGCCGTGAATAAATACGGTGGGCCAACGCCACCGCTAGCCTGGAGTGTAGCCGGCGTGATGGGCACGCCTTGCTCGGCGACGATTCCCGGGCAACTAGCCGTAACCGGCGAACCGGCGGCCACGGGATTGATGGCGACATTCTGAGGCGATAACCCGACGCTGACCTTCGTAATTAGCGGTGCCTGGTTGCCGTTCGCGAGCAGATTCGCATCCACTACCGCCACCGCGTCATCTGTGTCCAATATGGCATACAACAGACTTCCGTCGGGAGTAAGCGCCAGAGAGCCTCCGCAACATCCGCCACTGTTCCCCGGAATCACGAACGATCCGGTCTGCGCAAAGTTGGACGCGGAACGGTCAAAATGAAAGCTCTGAACTAAGTATTGAGAGGGGTCGTAGGCAAACAAGCGCGTCCCAACCACCTGGTAACTGGTTAAGAAAGGAGTTGTCAGCCCCTTAGGATTCGATCCCACGATCATGGCCACCAGAGTCGGGTTCGTGCGGCTTACGCTGATATCGAAGACACTGATTCCTCCGAAATCCGTTGCCAGCAGCAGCGATTTTCCATCGGGCGTCACATAAACCTGAGACTGAAAGGCGCTCACACCCAAGCCCGCAGTCGAGAGCAAAGTAACGCCACCATGGACCACGTCATAAACAACAATGCGGCTGCCGCCGTCGTTGGCATAGGCAAATGTGCCATCCGGCGTAACCCCGAGGCCGCCCGGTGCACCAACATCGGTGAGGTTGGCGGAGAGTGTGGCTATCACGGTATTAAACGTTGGCGACGTTGGATCGGCATCCACGACGACGATCTGAAGATCGCAACCGTTATTTGTGCAAGTCTCAACATCGGTGAGTATGTTCGGCCGGCCGTTAACGGGATTAGGAGCGTAGGCGGTTCCCTGCAGTTGTCCCGGGAATCCTGGCAACTGGATCGTACTTTCCATCAATCCAGTCTGCAGGTGAAAACTTGACAGCGTATCCCCGAAGAGACTGGTTAAATAAAGACGGGCACCGTCAGGCGTTACAGTTATGGACTCGGCGGAAAAGACACCATTGAAGTTCTGGCTGAAGCCCGTCGCCAAATTCAGCACCGAGAAGTTTGCGTCCCCGAAATCGGGCACTGCGAAACTGTTATGAGGTTGGTAAGCTGCCGTGTTGAAGATCGTGAACTGACCAGGCAGCAAGCCGCTCTGCTGTTGTCCACTGACCGGCCCCGTTGAGTTGGGATTGGTGACGATAATGTCCGCGCCGGTTTGTGCCGGTGCGTACTGCGGCACCACCGCCTCCAACATAGTAGAGGAAATGACATTCGCGACCACTGGGTCAAGCTTCCCGAAACGCACTTGGGCGCCGTTGGAAAAATTGGCCCCCGTGATCTGTACGGTGTGCGGCGCGTCATTGACCACGTTAGCGTCAAAAGCTGAAACCACGGGCGCCGTCGCCGGTGGTTGCGTGCTAATGGTTGCAATCGCGAGTGCGCCGAGGGCCGCCGTCGCCGGACCGACGGTTGCTTGGCTGATCACAGACTGAGAGGGATTTGTCAACAATAAGGAAGTGTCGACGACAGCCACATCACCCCCCGGAGCCTGAAACTGTTGAACCGCAACCACTCGGCTTCCGTCGCTGTTGGCGGCGATATACTGAGGAACCAGCGGCAGGACTGTCGTTGCCCCTGGTACAAGCTGTCCAAAAGTTGGCCCGGTTCTTAAATCGATGGCACTAATGGCATCGTCGCTGGTCGTCACATAGCCGTACGTGTTCGCCGGACTCGGATTGGCGGCGATGGCAATACTGCGGGGCACACTTCCTAATGCGATGGTCTGGCTGATCGTATTGGTACTGGTGTCGATCACTAAGATCGAGTTGGAACCGGAGCCTCTACGAACTGCTAATACGTGCTTTCCGTCAGGCGTTGCGGCGATGCCAGCTCGCCTCGATCCAAAGCCAGTACTGTTGTTGATGGTTGAGACGGCCAGCGTATCGAGGTTTACTGCCGAAACGGGCGCAGAGCTTTGATTGCTGCTGTTCACATATACTTCGTGTCCGACGGTTACGATTGATCCGAGTACATCTGAGATGCCGGCCCCATAGATGCTTGCCAACGAAATAGTCTGAATAAACTCCAAATTCGAGGTGTCGATAACGAAGAGATTGGAGCTAATCACGTCGGCCTCAACCACCCGCGTCCCGTCTTGGGTGATGGCCAGATTGCGGCCCCTCACCCCGTGAATTCGAGCAATCTCTCTCTGAATCGTGAGATCGACCACCGACATGTATCCGCTGTCCACATTGGCGACGAATGCCACTCGCCCGTTGGGGGAAACCACGACCCCTTCAGGAGCGCTGCCCGTCCCCGGCGATTCGACCGAACTGTTGTCGGACAGCTTCTGGACGAAGACCATCCCATTGTCGAAATCAGGAACGACATAACTCTCCTCAGCAGGACTGACAACCTGTTGCAGCACGTTGGAACTCGTCGATTGGTAGTTGTTGTCTCCCGAATAATTGGCCACGATCGAAAAGTTTCCAGCCGCCGTGAATGTATTTGCTAAGCTGGCTTGCCCATTCACCAGCGTCACAGTTCCGAGAGCGGTCGTTCCTTGTTTAAACGTTACTGACCCGGTCGGAGTCGCCCCGCTACCGGAGACCACGGCCGTAAAGGTCACCGACTCGCCCACCTGTGAAGGGTTCGGGTTGGAAGTGAGCGCGACGACAGCAGCGCCGCCGCCGATGGTGTAGGTTCCGCTCGCCACCGCGCTCGTGGAATAGCCGCTGGCGGCTGCGATCGCCTCAATCGTTTCCGTGGAATTGACTGGGATCGGACTGCTGTACACGGGGGAACCGAGGGTGGGTGTTGTCCCGTCGGTCGTGTAGTGGATCGTAAACCCAGGCGTCGTATCGGAGATCTTCACCATTTGCGGCGAAGTGTAGACGCCAGGCGCCGGACTGAAGGTGGGCGTGGCGGCTTGCGGTCCGGTGGCTGGCGTGAGTACGAAGCCATGTAACACTTCGTTGGTGTCCGGGTAAACTCCCGCGACAATGGCCGAATCGTTGATGCTGAGGGCCACCGTCCCCGCAAGCGCGCTCGTGCCTGCATTGGGATCGTCGAGGGGATCGGTAAACGTGCCGTCGGCAGCGCGCAGAAAGCCGTGCAAAACTCCGTTGTCGTCCGTGTAGAGTCCCGCGATGACTCCAGCCGTATTGATATTGACTGCCACAGTTCCCTGGGTGAACTGACCGCCGCCAATGCCTGGGCCCCGGTATGTGCCTGCGCCCGGCGCATCGAAATTGGTGATGGTGCCACCGGCGGGAAGCACAAAGCCGTGAAACAAGCCGTCGGCGTCCGCATACGTTCCCGTGATATCGCCCGCTTTGTCGATGCTGATGGGAATAGTCATCCCTACGCCGTCCGGGTCATCGATCGGGGCAATGAAGGTGCCGTTGGATTTGCGTATGAAGCCGTGACGCTCACTATTTGAGTCGACATACGACCCTGTGATATCGCCCACTGAGTTGATACCCGTGGGTTCGGTTCCCTGTGTATCGCCGGTGCCTGCTTCCGGAGGGTCGAAGCTCGTGATCGTCCCGTTGGCAGCGCGCACGAAGCCGTGATACACCGAATTCGTGTCAAGGCTTCCGGTAACATAGGTGCCCGCGATAACTCCCTGGTTTATACTGACAGGAATAGTCCCACGATGCCCGCTCGTGCCTGCGCCGGGCACGTCGAACTCGGTGATCGATCCACCGGCGGGGAATAAGAAGCCGTGATACACATTATTTGCGTCCGCGTACATGCCCGCGATATTGCCCGCCGCGTCAATGCTAAGGGGAAAAGTGCCCTGACTGTAGCCGGTACCTGCGTTTGGTGCATCGAACGTCGTTATTGTGCCGTTGGCAGCTCGCATGAAGCCGTGAGTCGCATTGTTGACGTCAATGTAGGCCCCTGCTACAACCCCGGCCGCATTGATGCTGAAGCCCACGGTGCCCTCTAGCGCGCCCGTACCTGCGCCAGTAACGTCGAAATTGGCGTAGGTACCGCCGTTCCCCTGGGCGGGCCTGCCCGGCGCACGGTACGCGTCTTGGCGGCCGCAATCGTGGCAGCCTGCCGTACCAAAAATCAGTCTCCATACCCGTGTTAGCCGGCCTGTCTGCACGTACCCGGCCCCCATGCTCAACAATGCGACGCAGAGCACGGCCGCGGCCGCAAATGCAAGCCTTCGTGGCCCGGCAAAAGTCCTTTTCATCGCACGAAATGCGGTCTGGAGAGGCGGGTTGCGGCGCCGAATACCAGCGGCCAATGCGCTAACAAGGTTAAGAAACGCTACGCCTTTTGTAAGTCTGGGAAACATGGTTTCTCCGATCAACTTATTGTGCAATGGGCTTTCTACCGGGCCAAAAAGCTGCCAAAACAGAATGAAAGATGTCACGCAAGCGAGGAGTAGGAGTTTACAAGTTGTGGCGCCGAATTATGAGTCTCAGCGAGTTGCCTGTCAAGATGAAAGAGTTTGCGTCATCCCGGCAACTGCTTCTATCGCGCACAGGTCGGTGCGCAGGAGGTCGAGACCCTTCTCTTCGGCGGCATCTTGCGCATGCCGCAACCGAGAGCAGTGTTGTTCTTTTCATCACCAACAGCCGGGCCTGGCATCACAGAGCCGCGTCCGCAAGTATGGATTACCGCGATCCGAACTGACAAACGAGCGCCGTGGGCCTCGACGGCGAAGGCGGGCTGGCCGGACCTGGCGGTGTGGTGGGCGTTAAGGATCGTGCCGGAACGGAACGAGGGCGGGGTATGAGCGTCTATAACTTCGCCTTCCGCGGCGGCATGCCGACGGGGAATCTGCTGTCGGGATAGCTGGTGTTGATGTATACCGCACCCGTCGTGCTCAGCGTAAACGGATCTCTGCTGATCCTGGCCCTCTACTTCCTCTTAGTTCACCGGCAACTGGCGGCTTTGAAAAGCATGGAGACAACCAATTCCAACGCCTCAGTTCGAAGCTTTTCCATCTTCGAGGCCCATCTCGCCATCTATTTAGGGTGATGCTTTTGCGATAAGCTTAATCATGGTAGTCCCGGATCTGGTTCGCTCGCGCCACCGATGGCCTCCAATCAGGAAGAAGAAGTATTAGGCAAAGCGTACGACGGCCGGCTGATGCGGCGGCTGCTTACGTATCTGCGTCCCTACAAGTGGCACGTGGTGGTGGCGCTGGCGGCGATCATCCTGAAGTCGGGGCTGGATGTGCTCGGCCCGTTCCTCACCAAGATTGCCATCGATAAATACCTGGCGAAGTCACCGAATTCCCACTCATGGATCGGCGACCGCCTGAGCGACGCTCCGCTGGTCGGCATCGGCCAGATTGGCGGGCTTTACGTCGGGATCCTCATCTTCACCTTCACCCTGGAGTTCATCCAGACCTACCTCATGCAGTGGACTGGGCAGAAGGTGATGTTCGACCTGCGCAGCCAGATTTTCCGTCACCTGCAGCACATGCATGTTGCGTTCTTCGACAAGAACCCGGTTGGGCGCCTGGTGACGCGAGTGACCACCGACGTCGATGCGCTGAATGAAATGTTCACCGCCGGCGTGGTGTCGATTTTCGAGGACGTATTCGTGCTGGCCGGCATTATCGCCATCATGATGAGGATGAACTGGAAGCTGGCGCTGATTACGTTTGCCGTGCTTCCGCTGATCATCTACGCGACCCTGATTTTCCGCGACAAGGTGCGCGATTCCTACCGGCGCATCCGCACCGCCATCGCCCGGATCAACTCTTTCTTGCAGGAAGCGGTCTCGGGGATGCTGGTGTTGCAGCTTTTCAATCGCGAGAAGCGCGCCTTCAACAAATTTTCCGACATCAACGCCTCACACATGGAAGCGTTCAAAGACGCCATCATGGCGTACTCGGTCTATTACCCTGTCGTCGAAATCCTTTCGGCGATAGCGATTGCCAGCATCATCTGGTTCGGCGGGAATGATGTGATCAGGGGCGTGGCGTCGATCGGCGTTCTGGTCGCGTTCATGCAGTATGCGCAGCGGTTCTTCCGCCCTATTCAAGACTTGAGCGAGAAATACAACATCCTGCAATCGGCGATGGCGGCGGGCGAGCGCGTGTTCAAGTTGCTGGATACGAAGATTGAGGTGACCTCGCCGGAGGTTACCAAACAACCGAAGGGGCCGGGGCGAATTGAATTTGATCACGTATGGTTCGCGTACAACCCAACCCAAGCAGGCGAGCCTGACTGGGTGTTGCGCGATGTGAATTTCGCGCTCGAACCGGGCGAAACGATCGCCGTTGTCGGCCACACCGGCGCGGGCAAGACCACGCTGATCTCGCTGCTGATGCGCTTCTACGACGTGCAGCATGGCGCGGTCAGGATCGACGGCGTCGATATCAAGGAAATGGATCTCGACGAACTGCGGGGCCGCTTTGGCGTCGTACTGCAAGACCCGTTCCTATTCAGCGGCACGGTCGAGGGCAACATCCGGCTGGGGACGGCACGCATTCAAGACGCAGACGTTGAACAGGCGGCCGAGGACGTCAACCTCGGCGACTTCATTCGCAAATTGCCGGGAGGATTTAAAGAGGAAGTGCGCGAACGCGGCTCGACGCTCTCGACAGGGCAGAAGCAGTTGATTTCATTTGCCCGCGCCTTGGCACACAATCCGAAGATTCTGATTCTGGATGAGGCGACTTCGAGCGTCGATACGGAAACCGAGTTCCGCGTGCGGGACGCGCTCAACCGCATGGTGGAAGGGAGAACGGCGCTGATCATCGCCCACCGGCTCTCGACCATTCAGCGCGCCGACAAGATCATCGTGATGCACAAAGGCCAGGTCCGAGAGATGGGGACGCACCAGCAACTGCTGGCCCAGCGCGGGATTTATTACAAGCTTTATCAGCTGCAGTACAAGGACCAGGAAGTTGGCGTGGAGCGGGCGCCCTCGCCCGCGAGCGCGGACGATTAGGAAAAGTCTGATTACGCAGCCGAAAAAAAGATTTTTGCGCTGCAACTAGACGTTCCTGCATCGAGGCTCCCTTACAATTGCGGCGTGCGGATTCTCATCTCGGCCGGCGAAGCCTCCGGCGAAATGTATGGCGCGCAGCTGATGGAAGCGCTGCGGCGGGGGGCGGAGCTTCGCTCCGCTGGGCGGACGAATGCGTCCGCCCCTACGCAGGCATCGCCGATTGAATTTTTTGGTGCGGGCGGCGAGCGCATGCTTGCTGCTGGCTGCGAAATCATCGTCGATGCTAAAGACCTTGCGGTCGTTGGCATCACTGAGATTATTGGCCATCTGCCGAGGATTCTCGGGCTTTTTCGGAAATTGATTCGTGCCGCCGATGAGAAGCGCCCAGCACTTGCCGTGGTCATCGACGCACCGGCCTTTAACTGGCGCGTGGCGCGACAGATGCATAAGCGCGGTGTTCCGGTGGTTTACTACGTCTGCCCGCAGTTCTGGGCGTGGCGGCAGGGACGCGTCAAGCTGCTGCGCAAGTATGTGGACAAGGCGCTGGTGATTTTTCCATTTGAAGAAAAGTTCTATCGCGACCGTGGCGTGGACGCGACGTTTGTCGGCCATCCGCTCGCCGATTTGCCCGCTCCTGCAATTACTCGCGAAGCCTATGCGGCCGCGAACCAGCTTGACGCCGCGAAACTCTGGATCACGCTGATGCCGGGCAGCCGCCGCAAAGAAGTGCGCATGAACCTGCCGACGATTCTTGAGGCCGCAGGCCGCCTGGAGCGAGATCATCGGGGCGGCGCTTATGAATTCCTGCTGCCGGTAGCGCGAACGCTGGACGCATCGTTTCTCCGGGGATTGATCGCGGCGCCGACGGAGAAGCGGCAAGCCGCGTCTCTGCTGGGGAATATTCACCTTGTCCCTGAAGCGCTCCGCGCGCTCTACCACTCCCGCGCCGGGATCGTTGCCAGCGGGACAGCTACGGTTGAAGCCGCCGTCATGGGGACTCCGTTTGTCATGGTGTACCGCGTATCTCCGCTCACCTACGCGGTGGGCAAACCGCGGGTGAAGGTTCCTTACTTCGCCATGGTCAACCTGATTGCCGCGGAGGAAGTCGTCCCTGAGTTGGTGCAGCACAAGTTCACGGCGGAAAACGTCGTCGCGGAGATGAACAAGATCATCCCCGACGGCGAGCCGCGGACGCGCATGATCGAGCGCTTGGAGGCAGTGAAAGCGAGGCTACAAGGGAGCGGCGGCGGCGCGCATCCTTCGGAAACAGCGGCGGAGATCATCGTGAAAATGCTGAGGTGACGCAACGCTCGATTTCCAGCTTCCGCCTTCTTAGCTAACTCCGAAGTAGTAGATAATCTGGGTGGCCCTAAAAGTCAGGCGGCGAGTTAGTTTTGGAGTAGCCGCGCGCGCCCGCTCGATGTGACACTAAGTTGGCTGGTCCGAAGCGGCGTCGCAGGGCCTAGTCCGGTTATACGGTGAAGCCCAGTGCCGCCGTTCGGGATGTAGCAGCCTTCAGGTGAATTATGTCAGCCGCAAGCTTTCGTGTCTTTGCTGTGCTCTCTGTCCTCATCGTCCAGTCGTGGCTGGCGGGATGCGGCAGCGGTAGCCAGGTTATTTCCTGCGCCGCCCCTGTGAATGGCACGTGCCCTATCATTCCAGGCCCAGAGTTTTTGTATGCGACCAGCGATCGCAACGGGGGACAGATTCTCACTTTCAGCGTCGATCACCAAACCGGAGCGCTCAGCACGCCAGCCGCGGTGCCTGCGCCGACGCTGGTTGCCGGGATTGCTTCCGCGCAGCATCAGTTTCTCTATGTTTCCGACGCTAACAACGGCGTGGTGGATGCGTTCTCCATCAACCAGACCAGCGGCGCTCTCACGACCGTGCCCGGCTCTCCGTTTTCTCTCGGAGGCAACCCTCCCCTTGAACCCCTGTCGCTTGTTGCCGGCACCGATCTCTACGCCACCAGCCTGAGCGGGACTACGGGCTTCACCATCGCTTCGAACGGAGCGCTGACCCCAGTTGCGGGCTCCCCGTACCCCGGCGGCGCGAATGGACAAGCTGCCCTCGGGCAGGCGAACACGACACCGATCCATTACTTTCTCTACGCCACGAACCTCCTCGATCCGAACGGAGCCATCTCAGCTTTTACGATCGACCCTGCTTCCGGCATCCTCACCGCCGTCCCTGGGAATTTCAACACCGGACCCTCCTCTGGCCCCGACGGAATCGTGTTCGACGGAACCCTGGGCCCGTTTGTGTTCGTCGCCTTGAACACGGCCGATGCCGTCGCCGCGTTCTCCGTGGACCCAGCCACCGGCGCGCTGACCCCGGTCCCCGGTTCTCCCTTCGCCGCCGGAATTTCGCCGGCATTTCTCGCCCTTAGCGCAGGGCAGGACTTTCTCTACGCCATGAACTTCTCCGACAGGTCACTCTCGGGCTACTCCATCGCCAGCAGCGGGGCGCTGACGCAGGTTCCCGGCTCTCCGTTCATTCTTCCAGACACTCCGGGGGACATCGTGGCGACTGGGGACAACTTTTTGTACGTGACCCTTCCCAACGCGAATAGCATCCTGGGCTTCAGTATCGCCGCTAACGGCAGCCTCTCCGCCATCGCCGGCTCGCCCTTCAGCGCTGGTGGTCCTGCGTTCTTGACCACGGTCCAGATTCCGCCACCGTAAAATCGGGAACCACCTAAGGACACCTTAAGGATCACGAAGGTTTCTCTTTCAAGAACTTCCTTCGTGCGCCTTCGTGCTCCTGGTAGTGCACGGGGTTTGCGAGCATTGTGAAGTTTGACCGCCACTAAATTTCCCCAACCCTTGTCGGCACAGCATCTTTTGCGTAAAAATTAACATCTTAAGGAACTGTAGCCCTGCCAGGAGACTCTACTTGAAGCTTTGCCACTCCCGCCCAGCGCGTCGAGCGCTCGGTTTGACGGTTGTCTTTTTTCTTAGCCTGCTGGCAAACCGGCCGGCGCTGGCTGCCGAGAGAACGCGGCTGCGCGCGGACGACTACCAGATCGATGTCGAACTTCTGCCCCAGACCCACAAGCTCGCGGCGCGCGCCACAGTAAGAGTCACGGCGCTCGACGATCTTAGTGTGGCCACGTTTCAGTTGAACAACGCGCTGCGCATCACGAAACTCACCGACGCCAACAACAAGGCACTGACGCCCGAACGCAACACCCAGGATTCAACGGTGCGCTTCGCGCTCAACAGCGGCATCGCCAAAAATACGAGCACTACCTTCAGCTTCGAGTATGAAGGCACGCTGGAAAGCGCCGACGACAGCCCGGTGCAGGGAGTGAAGCTCGCTTATGTCGCCCCCGATACCAGCTATCTGCTTTACCCGGGACTGTGGTTTCCGGTCGCGGGATACGGCGTCAACCGCTTTACTTCGACGATCAACGTGACCGTCCCGGCGCACATGGTGGTGATCGGCAGCGGCAAGGAAACGGCGGGAGCGGCCGCTTCGGGTGGGAAGAAAGCGGGCAGCGCGATCGCCAACTCCAAGACCTTCACCTTCGCGTCGGACAAGCCCAGTTTTCCGGGCACGATCATTGCCGGCACCTTTCAGGAGTTCAAGAGCGACGAGGCGGGCATCGATTTGCACGTATTTTTCAAGCCCGATCGACAGAGCCTGGGCCCGGAGTACGCTTCGACGGCGGTCAAGGCTTTCACCTACTTCATCACCCAGTATGGCGTTGCACCGGCGCCGCGGCTGAAAATCGTGGAAATTCCCGACGACACCCTGCCCACGGCGTGGGCGCCTGAAATGGCGGTGTTGTCGAGCCGAGCGATTACGGAAAAGATCAACTACCGGCTGCTGGCCAATACCATTGCCCATCAGTGGTGGGGCGTCTCGGTGAGTCCGGCATCGAAAGCCGACTGGTGGATCAACGACGGCTTCGCGCGCTACTCCGAGGCTCGCTACGTGGAGAGCGCGGCGGGCGAGGGCGGACTCGAGGAAATGGTCAAGGACATGTCGGTGGGCGCGCTGGCCTATGACAGCGTGCCGCTTTCGAGCGCCGACAAACTGGATTATTTTTCTCCCGAATTTCAGTCGCTGGTGACCGACAAAGGCGCCATGATCCTGCACATGCTGCGCTGGGTTTTGGGCGAGAAAAAGTATCTTACGCTGATGCGCGAATTCGCCATCAAGTATGCGGGTAAGTCGGCCAGCGGCGACGACTTCCGCAGGCTCAGCGAAAATGTGTACGGCGAGAAGCTGACCTGGTTCTACTCGCAGTGGATGGATTCCACCAGCGCCCCCGAGTTCAAGGCCAAGTACACGGTCTACCGGCTCGGCAGCAACAAAGGCTTCCGCATTGTCGGCGCTATCACCCAGGACCTCGATCTGTTCCGCATGCCGGTGAATTTGAGAATCGATACCGACGGCAGAACGGAAGAGAAACGCATTGACGTGGTGGGCACGGATTCTCCGTTTTCGGTGGAAACTTTTGGGCGTCCGCGACGGATCTCCATCGATCCCGAAAACCGCGTGCTCACCAACTCCAAGGACATCAAGCTGCGGGCGTCCATTGTGCGCGGACAGGGTCTGACCCAGCAGGGCGACCTGGCGGGAGCGCTCAGCGAGTTCAACAAAGCGCTCGAAGTCAACAAGAACAGTTCGCTGGCCCACTACCGGATCGCCGAAGTGTTTTTCATGCAGAAGAATTATCAGGCGTCGGCGAACGCTTACCGCGAATCTCTGAATGGCGACGGCGAGCCACGCTGGACCGAAGTCTGGAGCCATTTGCAACTGGGCAAGATTTTCGATGTGACTGGACAGCGCGAACGCGCCGTCAACGAATACCGGCAGGCGATCCAGACCAACGACAACACGCAGGGGGCGCTCGACGAGTGCCGCCGTTACATGCAAAAACCCTTCGAGCTGCAAAAAGAAGGAAACTGACACAAGAAAAGAAGGCCCGGTACCGCTTGGCGAATAGCGGCCCGGGCCCGGAGGAAACTGACCTTACGGCAACCTCTTCGATAATGTCAAGTAAGTCTATCGATTTTATTTTATGACACGCCGTTCCGGCATCTCCGTGAAAACAGAGGCAGGGTTGGATACGGCGCCGCAGAATCAGGCTTTGTCCCCGGCAAATCCCTTACGGCGTTGTTCGCTGTAGCGGTGCAAAGCGTCCTCGATGATGGGATACGCCTCGGTGGCGGGCTGGATCTCGTCCACTTCCACGGACTTGCCTTCCAGTTGCTTGTAGTCCTGAAAAAAGCGGCGCAGCATGATCAGCCGGTGCGGCGGCATTTCCGCGGCCTCGCGGTAGGCGTTGAACTCCGGGTCTTCGGTGGCGATGGCGATGATCTTGTGGTCTTTTTTCCCGGAATCGATCATGGTCATGAGGCCGATGGCGCGCGCATGGATGATGGTCAGCGGCACCACGGTTTCCTGGCACAGCACCAGCACATCGATGGGATCGTCGTCCTCGGCCAGGGTCTGTGGAATGAAGCCATAGTTTGCCGGGTAGTAAACCGCTGAATACAGAATGCGGTCGAGCTTGATCAGGCCGCTGGTCTTATCCAGTTCATATTTCACGCTGGAGCCGAAGGGAATCTCTATAACGGTGTTGAACTCGTGCGGCAGCTTGCTGCCGGGAGTTACGTCGTGCCAGGGATGGATCATGGAATCAGGCCTGCCTTTGTGAGTGGGTGGATGCCGCTGAAAGGCATTGTAAATGCAGTCAGATGCTCGTGTGGCTCGGGCCCTCGTCCGCGAACCCGTGCGCCTTGACCCGCCCTCAGCCAGCGCGTACAGTCTTGAAAAAGGGGTGAGTTTTTTATGTCGAGCGAAGTCAATAAATATCTGAAATTCGGTTCCGTCACTGTGTTGATTCTCTGCTCGCTCGGCTACCTCGCATACACGGGAGTGCAGGACAGCAAGAGCTACTACGTCACCATCAAAGAGTTGAACGGCATGGGGAACGAGGCGTACTCCAAGCGGCTTCGTGTCGCGGGGAACGTGGTGCCCGGGTCGATCAAGCGCTCAGGAACCCGCGTAGATTTCATGTTGAAGGAAAACGACCTGACGCTGCCGGTATCGTACACCGGGACCGAAGCTCCTCCCGACACTTTTAAAGACGACTCGCAAGCCCTGGCCGACGGGAGTTTCGGACGCGATGGCGTCTTCCACGCCAAGCAACTACAGGCCAAGTGCGCGTCGAAGTACGCGCCGCAGCCGGGTCAACCGGGAACCACTCCAGCGGCCGAGCCGGGCAAGAGCATGTCGCGGAACCAGAGTGCCGGATCGAGCGGGATGTCGAACTAGAATTTTAGGACGTCTCTGGGAAACATACGAAGGGCTAGGGGCGGAAAGAGCGGTATGAGTCCTTGGGAAAAGAAATATAGGCTGACCAAGAACGAAGTGGCTCAGATTTTGGAAGACTTTGTCGAAGGCAGAGGCAGCCCGTATTCCTGGGATGGTTTTACATTGGGCATGACATTCGAGGATGATTATCTAGATAGTATCCGCCGGCGATGCGCCGGCCTCAGCGAGGAATTTCCTCCGACAGGGCGTGAATACTGCAACCCCAGCGGCTTAGAAGTGATACGAGCGTATATTCAAGAGTTGAGAAGTTCAAAGTAGACTACTAACTCTGAGTCGTTATCCCTTTGATTGAAACCGCGCCCGCCCCCGTCATCACTGTCTCGAACCTGATCAAGCAGTTTGGCCGTTTTGCCGCGCTGCGCGGCGTGACCGCTGAATTCTCCGGCGGCAAGCTCTATGCCATTCTCGGAGATAACGGCGCCGGCAAGACTACATTGCTGCGCACTTTGGCTGGCCTCAACCAACCGTCAAGCGGCGACGTCACAATCCTCGGGGCCCGCAAGTTTCACGACATCTGCCAGCACGTTGGCTACATGGCGCACCCTTCGCTGCTCTATGACGAGATGAGCGGCATGGAGAACCTGGAATACTTTGCCCGGCTCTACGGAATCGCCAGCCACACGCGTTGCGCAGAGGTCATCCGGGCCGTCATTCTCTCGGTTGGGCTCGATCCCGATCTCGTCCGCCCCGTTGGCCAGTATTCGCAAGGGATGCGGCAGCGGATGTCGTTGGCGCGGGCTTTGCTGAACGACCCCAAAATCCTTTTACTCGACGAGCCCTTCTCGAATGTGGACCTTCATTCGGCGACCGGGATGGTTCGCCTGCTGGCCGGTATCCGCGATCGGGGCACAACGATCTTCATCGTCACGCATCAGGCATCGCTGCTCGAGGGCGCTGCCGACGAGTTCGTGTGGATGGAGTTCGGCAAGATTGTCGGGCGCACGCATGACCTGAGGCGGCCAGAACCGGCCGGGGAGAACGCACAATGAGCCCGCCCACCGGCATCATGCGCGTCACGCTGCTCAAAGACCTCCGCCTCGAATGGAGGTCGAAAGACGCCATCAATTCCATGCTTTTTTTCTCTTTGCTGGTGGTGGTGGTATTCAGTTTTTCGTTCGATCCGAGCGCCGAAGAGTCGCGGCAGATCGCCGGCGGCCTGGTATGGGTGGCGTTCCTGTTTGCGGCGGTGGTGGCGCTCAACCAGACCTGGGCGCGAGAGATTCGCAATCAGGTGCTCGACGCCTACCGGGTCTCGCCCGCCCCTGCGAACTCGCTGTTCATTGCCAAGACACTGGGCAATTTTATTTTTGTGAGCGTGCTGGAAGCGCTGATGACTCCGCTCTTCATCGTTTTCTACCGGCTGCGGGCGCTCGGTCCGGCGTGGCAATTGATGCTGGTCGCGGTGCTTGGCACCTGGGCGCTGGTGGTCAACGGAACTTTCTTTGCCGCCATGTCCCTGCGGACGCGCAGCCGCGAGATCATGCTGCCGCTCCTGCTATTCCCGATTTCGATTCCGGCCCTGCTCGCGATGGTGCAGGCCACGACCTCTATACTCAATGGCGAAGGCGCGCGTTTCTGGCTCGTGTTGCTCGCAACCTACGATCTGGTGTTTACTACAGTGTGCCTGCTGCTGTTTGAGACTGTGTTGAACGCGGAGTGACGTACGCAGAATATTTTCCCCTGTGACCCCTGTGTCCCTGTGGTTAAGATCTAAAGCGACAACCACAGGGGACACAGGGGTCACAGAGGTCTTCAGAATGAAACGAGCCTTCCCGATCCTCGGCATCCTGACCGCGCTGCTACTGAGCTACGCCCTCTATCAGGGGCTGGTTGTCGCCCCCACCGAAAAAACCATGGGCGACGTGCAGCGCATTTTCTATTACCACGTGCCCTCCGCCTGGACGGCGTTCATCCTCTTTTTCATCAATTTTGGAGCTTCGGTCGTCTATCTGATCAAGCGCAACCCCGCCGCCGATATCGTCGCGCTGGTCTGTGCGGAAGTTGGCGTCGTATTCTGCACCGTCGTGCTCATTACCGGCCCGATCTGGGCGCGTCCGGTCTGGGGGATCTGGTGGACCTGGGACATGCGGCTCACCTCGACCCTGGTGCTGTGGCTGATCTACGTGAGCTATCTTTTTCTGCGCCGATTCTCCTCCGGCGGACAGACTCCAACGCTTGCCGCCGCGCTGGCCGTTCTCGGCGCGCTGTGCGTGCCGTTTGTTTATTTCTCCATCTGGTTTTTCCGCACCCAGCATCCGCAGCCGGTGATGGGCGGAGGCGGATCGATTGATCCCCGCATGTTGCACGCCCTGCTCATCAACTGGCTGGCCTTTTCCTGTTTCGCATATCTGGTTTGCTGGTCGCGTTATCGCCTGGAAAAGCTGCAGCGCGACGTCGATGAGGCCCACGCCATGGAATCGCTGCTCGACCCCCAGCGGAGCGTGCGATGAACGGAAACCCATATCTTTTTGCCGCCTACGCCGTCACCTGGATCATCCACATCGCCTACATCTCCACCATCGTTTCAAGGTATTCGCGGCTGAAACGCGAGATTTCGGAACTGAAGCGGCGAGATGTCAGGTCTTAAGCTTGTGCGTGAGAGTCGGTCGTCCCCTTCGGACTTGAATCGCTTTGTCCACTCCACCCAGCGCTGAAGGGTCTCTGCAAGAACTGGGCCGTCCCTCCGGGACTTGAATCATATTTCCCACTCTACCCAGCGCTGAAGCGCTGGGCTAAGGCCGTTCGCCCCCCCCGGGGCTGAGCACTTCCGGACTCGACAGACCCGAGGTCTATTCTCCTAGCTTTCTTTACAACCATTTCCGCCTGTTTCGGCTTCTCACTAGAGCGGCCAACTGTCTGTCCGGCTTGACAGCGTATCTGTTGAATGTAAAAGTATTTGTTTGGTTTCATCCCAGTATTCTGGTGACCGGTACGCATCCGCTTCCTGAGGGCGTCGAGGGGCAGCGGTGTTTGTGGGCCATTCTTGTTCTCACCCCACGAAATTGGGAAATCGGAGGAGCTTCGTGAATTGGAATTACCCGGTGTCGGCAGGAGGTTCGGTGAGACGTTCAGCAACAGGAAGCAAGACAGGCCCGGCAGTGCAAAAGACAGGAAGTGGGATCAAGACTGCGTTTCTGGCGGCGGCAGTTCTCGCCACCGCGGGCGTTCTATTTTATTTTGGAACTGGAATCCATGCCGCCCAAGCCAGCGGGACAGGGCTGGCAACCCATCAAGCGCTTTCTTCAAAGTCGCTGTCGCTGCCGATGTTTTTCGAGCCGAACCAGGGTCAGACCGCTCGTCAGGTCAAGTTCCTCGCGCACGGCTCCGGCTACGGTTTGTTCCTGACCGGGGACGAAGGGGTGCTGGCGCTGCAGCCGTCAGCAACCGGTGCTCACTTCTCAGTTCCCAGTTCTCAGTCTCCGACCGGTTCCGTGATTCGCATGAGGCTGGAAGGAGCAAACCCGTCGGCTCGCATCTTCGGCGCCGAACCGCTCCCCGGCAAAAGCGCCTATTTCATCGGCAGCGATCCCGCCAAGTGGCGCCGCGACATTCCGCAATTCGGCCGTGTGGAGTACGCCAGCGTTTATCCCGGCATCGACCTGGTTTACTACGGCAGTCAGGGACAGCTCGAATACGACTTCCGCATCGCGCCCGCTGCTGACCCGAGCCAGATTGCGCTGAGCTTCACGGGCGCATCCGCGCGCATTGTTTCGGGAGATTCGGGAGAATCCGGCGATCTCATCCTCGCCACCTCCGACGGAGACGTGCGCTTCCACGCGCCCCGCATCTATCAACCAGCCGCGCCCGACTCGGGGAATGAGTCGCGCAGTGCCGAGAAGACCATCGCGGGAGGCTTCCGCCTGCTCGCCGGCAACAGAATCGGCTTCGCCATCGGGGACTACGACCACGGCCGCGAACTCGTCATCGACCCGGTCTTGAGTTATTCGAGCTATCTCGGCGCCGGGGGCGAGAGTCTGGTGAAGATCGCGATCGATGCCGGCAACAATATCTATCTCGCGGGCTCGACCACCTCGGCGTACTTTTTCCCGATCCCGACCAATAATGACAACCCGCCTCCGCCGCTGCAGTCACAGCTGGGGGGCCCGGGCGCGCAAAACCTGTTCATCGCCAAGATCAATCCATCGGCGCAGGGAGGCTCCCCACAGCTTCTCTATGCCACCTACCTGGGCGGTTCGGGGATCGACAGCCTGGCCGGACTCGCGGTCGATTCGAGTTCCACGATCTACGTTGCCGGTACGACGACTTCTTACAACAGTTTCCCTACCACCAAGAGCAATGCCATCAATCCTGGGCCCGTGACCGCCGTGCAGCACGGATTCCTCAGTGTGATCAGCCTCGGACTCAACTCGACTTACAATCTCAGCTATTCCACCTATCTTGCCGGCAATGGCGCCGATGCGGTGACTGGACTGGCCATTGACCAGAATCAGAATGCCTACGTCACCGGCGTCACCAGTTCCAGCAACGCCGCCGCCCAGCTTTTCCCCTTCCCCGCCAGCCCGAACGGATACCAGAAGATGTCGAATTCTCCCGGGAACCCCCAGTTCTTCGCCAGCAAGATCAGTACCACCGTCGGCGGCTACCTGAGCATGCTCTACTCCACCTACTTCGGGGGAGGGGTTCCTGCGGTCGCAACCGCCATCGGCGGCGGCATCGCCGTAGATCCCAGCGGGCCCACCCCCAGCATGTACATCACCGGCACCACCAACATGCTGCCTGTGGCCGCGGGGGGAGGGTTTCCCCTTCTCGATGCGCAGCAGTCCTGCCTGAACGAAGCCAGCAAGACCAGCAACTGCTCGAACAACTCGACCAGCGTTACGGACGGTTTCGTCGCCAAGATCAACCCCAACCCGAACTACTCTGGCACCTCTTCTCTGATCTATTCCACCTATATCGGCGGCAGCAGCAACGATACCGGCGTTGCCATCGCCGTCGATACCTCCGGCAATGCCTACGTCACCGGCGCCACCAGTTCCGACGATTGGGTCAGCACCGGCAGTGGCTTTCAGACCGCCTATAGCGGATTGAACGGGGCGAGCAACGCTTACATCGCCAAGATCGGCAACATCTCCGGCTCGACCTATCCGCTGGCTTACTTCACTTATCTGGGCGGCTCGGGCCCCGATGCCGGTCAGGCCATCCAGGTGGATTCGGTGCAGTCGGCCCATGTGGTAGGCTCAACCTCCTCTCCTCACGCTGCTTCCTTCCCCATAACCCCCAATACTCCCCAGCCCTGCCTCGACGAACCCGGAATCACAGATCCAACATGCCCCGGGGACAATAACACCGCGATGGACGCTTTCGCCGCCTCGATTTCCACCACGTCGGGAGCCACACTCGCCAATCCCCTGGGCGATTTCTCCACCTATCTGGGCGGCAGCGGCTCCGATCAGGCCACTGGAGTCGCCATCGACATCTTCGGCGCCACCTATGTGGCCGGCAAGACTCAATCATCCGACTTCCCCATCCCCGTCTCGACAACTCCCTACCAAGGGAGTCTGATCGGGACGCAGAATGCCTTCGTGAGCAAGATCAGCCCGGTGAGCGCGCTTGCCGTAACGCCGTCCACTACCAGTCCCTCGCCCAATCCCGTGGCTGCCGGCACTCAGGTCGCGTTTACGTTCGACATCACCAACACCAACCCTAACGGCACCGATCCCGCCAATCTGGTGGTTTTTAACGCTCTGGGATTGCCCACTACGGGCCTGGCATCGACTCCTACGGCCAGAGTCACCAGCGGCTCGGGAAGCTGCGGGACGCTGCAAGGATCGACGATCTCCTGCAATATTCCGACCTTGGCTGTGAATGCCATGGCCTCCGTCGAAGTCGACATGACGCCGGCGATTCCAGTCGTCGTGCCTTCGCCACTCGTGATCTCAGGCAGCGCTACCGCCAACAACAGCAACGTAGTCGCAGTATGCAATCCACCGCAGACCGGAGCTGACATCGTCGATTTCGCGATCAGCGCCTCCACTTCGACGCCGATCATCAATGCGGGTGACACGGCCCTGATCCAGGTGAAGTTCACCCCGACGAGCAATAAAGGCTATAACGCCACCATCACTCCCACGCAAACAGCGTCGCCCTCGATGGTTACCGCGCCTACTCCCACTTTCAACCCGACCTCCGTCACGCTTTCGGGCAGCTCTCCGGGATACACGACCCTGGGCATCACTACCGTGGCCCGCCCCGTGAACACTGGCAGCCTGCTCCGCCGCGGCTCATTCTACGCCGCCTGGCTTCCGGTGGCGGGGCTAAGCCTGGTCGGACTGGGTATCGGCGCCGGTTGGAAGCGGCGCCGCTGGCTGGCGGGAGCGGTCCTTGGCCTGATCGCGGGCCTCATCCTGCTGCAGCCCGCCTGCGGGTCCTCCAGCAGCACCACGACCCCGAGCGGCGGTACGCAGCCGCAAACCTACATCATCACTATCACGGGCTCTGCCGGAACCGGCTCTTCGCACAATACGCAAGTGACGTTGCAGGTTAACTAAGACAGCTGGGGACAGGCCAGCCTCCGTTAGGGCGGAGGCTTTTTCTTTGGGACGCAACTTCTTTGCGACGCAGCCTGTAGAGACGCGTCTAGCCGCGTCTCGGCGTGCATTCTAGCCGACGGCGTTTTCGCTCAGGGTCCTTCAAGCCATTGCAAAGGCGGCAAATCCAGCGCTTGACAATATTTCATATTGCGATATCATTATTGCGATCTGGCATATATGACACTGGGAGAAAAAATTCGCTACCTGCGCGAAGTCGAAGGCTCCCTCCGCGGCTTGGACCGTCCCCTCACCCAACAGGAGTTGATGAAGGGCATTCAAGCCGAGACCGGCAAAGCCATCAGCCAGTCGTATCTCTCGCAGATCGAGCGCGGCAAGCGTCCGCACATGACGCAGTCGTCGCGCACTCTGCTGGCGCGGTTCTTCAAGGTGCACCCCGGCTTTCTGGTTGATGATCCCGAGGGCTATCACACCGAACTGGTCAGCGACCTGCGCACCACCGAAGGCCAGCTCGACGTGTGGCTGTTGCAAGGGTCGGAGCGATTCGCCAGCGACCCCGAGGTAAGCGAGGTCCTGATCAAGGTGGCGCGCGACAAGGACACCCGGCGGTGTCTGTTGCTGCTTGGCGAGATCCTGAACACGCCGGGGCTCGCCGACCGCTTGTTCGAAGCTCTGCGGCCGGAACTGGCGGGCGCCAGCGGGGCCGCGACCGCCGCTCCCAGGAGGCGAAAGCTATGACTTGGGCCGATTTCTACCTGATCTGTTTCGTCGTCGGTTTTCTGCTGAGCGCGGTTTCGTTCCTGCTCGGTGGACTCCACGGGCACCTGCATCTGCCGCACTTCCCGGATTTTGGCGGTCACGGCGATCTTGGCGGTCATGTTGATGTTGGACACGCTCCCGGCGGACATGCTCACGGCGGGGGTGACAGTGCGGGTTCCGGATCCCACAGCGGTGATCAGGCGCCGGTCTCGCCCTTCAACTTCGTCACCTTGACGGCGTTCCTGGCCTGGTTCGGAGGCACCGGTTTTCTGATCGCGCGCTTCTCCAGCGTCTGGTACGGGCTCGGCCTGCTGATTGCCATGGGAGCCGGGCTCTTCGGGGCTGGCATCGTCTTCCTGTTCCTGACCCGCGTGCTCATCTCGCACGAGGAAAACATGGACCCGGCTGACTACGAAATGGTCGGTGTACTGGGAAGAATCTCGATGCCCATCCGCGAAAACGGTACGGGAGAGATCATTTACTCGCAGGCCGGAACCAGGCGCACCTGCGGCGCCCGCAGCGAGAGCGGCGCCGCCATCGAAAAGGGCGCGGAGATCGTGGTCACGCGTTATCACAAAGGCCTCGCCTATGTGCGCTTGTGGGAAGAGATGAATGGCGAGGAGCCAAACGCTAAGAGCTAATGGCTGAAATATGAGCGATGCATTCCAACCCGATCTGTTGGCGGAGGAGACGCATTCCGGCCGCGCCTGGGTTCCGATCATCCTGTTGGCGATGCTTGGGCCGGCCATCGCATTGATGCTGTCGCGCACGGCATTGGCCCTCTGGCCTGGCATCCTCGTAGCTCTCGTTGGAGTGGGCGCGTGCGCAATGGCGTGGAGCGGTTTCCACTACCGGTTTCTGCGGGACGGGGTCGAGATTCGGATGCTTGGATTTCGTCTGCGATCGGTTCCGAAACAATCAATCATGAGTTACTCGATCGAGCCTTGGGCTTTTATTCGAGGCTATGGGATTCGCGGCATAGGGGGCACGCGGGCCTATGTGTGGGGAAACAGGGTGGTGCATATCCGGACATCGAGCGGCGATATTTACCTGGGAAGCGGCGATCCGGAGCAGATTGTGCGGGATTTGGATAGGGTGACGGGCGTTTTGGCGCGGGGGTAGATATGGAGAGTCCGGTTTGTCAGGGCATCGCTTTGCCCCTTGCGGAAGAAATCGTTTCGGAGCGGAGATCGCTCCCTCGGCGGCTAAAGCCGCATTCGAAGCAACGCAGTAATCGCAGCGGTGAACCGC